>Ga0335075_10008242_pt1 | contig 16003 bp, 13 predicted proteins | sample Lox_Sample_24_FD_206723 | JGI IMG/M metagenome (GOLD analysis project Ga0335075, IMG submission 206723) | Soil microbial communities from Loxahatchee National Wildlife Refuge, Florida, United States - Lox_Sample_2.4 | ecosystem: Environmental > Terrestrial > Soil > Wetlands | place: USA... | reverse complement strand
CCGGATGTCAACCACTACACGATCATGTTCGAGCCGCAAGGAGCCGAAGCGATCGCGACCGCGATCACTGCCTGACCGGACCCCGGCGGCAGGCCAGAAACTGACCCGGACCTCGACGGCAGGCCCAGAATCCGACCCGGACCCGGACCCGGCCCGCAGGTCCTGAATGCGGCCCTCGGCCGCCCAGCCACCCGACCCCGACCAGCCGCCCGACCCCCGACCAGCCCGGGCAGGTGCTGGCATGCCTCAAGTGGCATACGGGATACGAGTTCATCCTCCGGGGTCGCTCCAAGCCGGATCAATGTGAGAACCTGCCCCATTGTGAAGCGTTACCCCTCACTTGTACGTGTCGGTAAATTAATTACTGATGTCCGTTTCGGTGCTTGACTTGCGTGCCAGAGTGCGCTTCCCTGCTTTCGGGTGCACTACCACTGGCCGCATCGGCCACCCGCACCACGCCCGAGTCCGGGTGTCGCATGATTGGGTTGCGACCGCATGCAGTGGATGTGACTGCTGGTGCCCGCGAAGCAAACAGGCGCACATTTCGGGATGATAATGCTCCCGCGACGGGCTGATCACGCAGCCGCCGCCGGCCGGCAGCCGCCGTACCGGGGCAAAATGGACGTCCAGCGGCCGTTTCCGATGATCGTGTGTACTTGCACCCCTGATGAGGGGTGCAAGTACACACGATCATTCGTATGACCTCTCCTGGCGGCACCAGATGTGGTCAATCCGCGTGGCGAGCCCGGCGGCCTCTTCTGGTTACCATTCCGTTATTTGAGCCAGAACCCACCGCCCGCGGGACTGGGGGGCACCGCCCGCGGGACTGGGGGGCACCGCCCGCGGGACTGGGGGGCACCGCCCGCGGGACTGGGGCACCGCCTGCGGCGGCGTGCGGTGAGGCACGGCGACTGGTGTGGCTCAGCGCGGACGGGGGGCGGACGGGGGCGGACGGGGGGCGGACGGGGGCGGACGGGGGGCGGACGGCGTAGCCTTGCGCCGTTTGGTGAACGGAGATAGAACAAACGGTAGGTGGGCCGGGAAGCCTGGTCGGCACGGGATATCCGTATCTGCTGGATCGCCGTGCGCCAGGAGGCGTGCCATGACCATCGAGACCCAGCCCGGAACGTCCGCCTACCCGTACAGCAGCGGCATCCGTCCGCTCGCCCATCCAGCTATCGCGTGGCTGCGCGGCGCCCTCGTCCTCGCCATCGGCGCCCAGCTGATCACGGTATCGGCGCTGAACAGCGTCGATCCGCTCACGGCGAGCTGGGCGGCTCTCTGGCTCGCCGTCGCTCCGGCGCCGGTGGCCGTCATCCCGGTGCTCGCGCCGGAGCGGTTTACCCGGGTCGCGATCGTGCTGGATATCGTGGTGCTGGTGGTGGGCATCGCGGGCGGGATCACGCACACAGGGCTGTTCTTCCTCCCCGCGCTCGCCGTCCTTGTGTACGCGATGGTCCGGGAGCAGTCAGCTGGAGAAGCACCACGGTCAGTTCCGCGAAATAACTGATCTTGTCGCTGGTGGCGGCGCCGTCGTGCTGAGCGGTGCCGGCCTCTCTACGGAGTCGGGCATTCCTGACTACCGGGGACCGACAGGGCTGGCGCTGCGGCCAGAGCTGGCTCGTTCGGGACCGATGACGTACCAGACGTTCACCGGCAGCGAAATGGCGCGGCGCCGGTACTGGGCGCGCAGCCACCTGGGCTGGCGCGTCATCGCCGCCGCCCGGCCGAACGACGGTCACCGGGCCGTCGCCGCGCTGGAGCGGGCCGGCCTGGTCAGCGGCGTGATCACGCAGAACGTGGACGGGCTGCACCAGGCGGCCGGCTCGGCGGCGGTCACCGAACTGCACGGCAGCCTGCATCAGGTCCGGTGCCTGGCCTGCGGAGAACGGACGCCGCGGGCCGCGCTGCAGGAACGGCTGAGAACAGCCAACCGGCACTGGACTGCATCGTCAGCGTTGATCAACCCCGACGGGGACGCGGTGGTCACCGATGCCGAGATCGAGTCGTTCACGGTCGTGGACTGCGCGTCCTGCGGTGGTGTGCTGAAGCCGGACGTGGTGTTCTTCGGGGAAAACGTGCCGCAGGCCCGGGCGGCCGCCTGTTATGAGCGGGTTACGTCGGCCCGGTCGCTGATCGTGCTCGGATCTTCGCTCACGGTCATGTCGGGATTCCGCTACGTGCGGCACGCCGCGAAGCTCGGCCTGCCTGTGGTCATCATTAACCAGGGCCAGACGCGCGGCGACCAGTACGCGACGGTCCAGCTGGACGCGCCGCTCGGCGAGACCCTTGCCGCCCTCGCCGTTTCGTGTGCCGCAACGATGAGGTAGGTCTCCTGCTCCTGCCTCGGCGACCTGCCGAAGCGGCACCTGAAGCGGCACCTGAAGCGGCATCTGAAGCGGCATCTGAAGCGGGTGCGGCCGCGGATTGACGGCCAGCTGATGCTCCTGTGGCTGGAAAACTGCTGGCATGTCTCGGCAGGGGTCCTCTTACTCACGAGCTCATACCGAATTAGCAGCAGAAACTGCCTTTCAGGCGTTTCCCGAACTACGGTATTCCCGTGGAGGATCGTGAGATCGTCGCCGCCATCGTCGCTGGTGACCCGGCCGGCCTTGCCGAGGCATACGACCGGTACGCCGCTGCCCTCTACACGTACTGCAAGACCATGCTGCGCGAGTCGGCCGACGCGTCCGACGCCGTGCAGGACACGTTCGTCATCACCTCGACCAAGGTCGCCCAGCTGCGGGATCCCGCCAAGCTGCGGACCTGGCTATACGCGGTCGCCCGCAACGAGTGTTACCGCCGGCTGCGCGGGAAGGAGACCACGCCAGGCCTCGATGAGGTGCCCGACGTGACCGACGAAACCGTCGCCGTCGGTGCCGCTGCCGAGCGAGCAGAACTGCAGCAGCTGGTCCACGACGCCCTCATGGGGATGAACACCGGCGACCGCGAGGTCATCGAGCTGATGATCCGGCACGACTTCGAGGGCAACGAGCTCAGCGAGGCGCTCGGCGTGTCGCGCAACCACGCGCACGCGATGCTGTCCCGCGCACGGAATCAGCTCAAGACCGCACTTGGCGCCCTGCTGGTCGCCCGCACCGGCCGGCGCAACTGCGCGGTGCTCGATGACATGCTCGCCAGCTGGGACGGATCCATGTCCATCCTGCTGCGCAAGCAGGTCAACCGGCACATCGAGAACTGCGCTGTCTGCGAGGACCGCAGGCGCCGCGAGCTGGCACCCGCCGCGTTGTTCAGCCTGCTGCCGCTGGCGGCCGTGCCACCCGGCCTGCGCGAGCGCATCCTGCGGCTGTGCGCAGACGACAGCCCGCTGTCGGAGCGGTACCGGCAGCGCGTGTTCAAGCACGCCCGGTCGTTCCGCCGCGACGGCTTCCCGGCGCCTCCGGCTATCCCGATGAGCGTGCGCCTGCGCGCCGCGCGCCGGGGCACGCTGCTGGCCGCTCCCGCGGCAGCAGCGCTGATCGTGGCGGTCGTCGTCATCGTGGCGCTGGCCGCGACCGGGCCGTCGCCGTCCTCGACGGTCGCCGGAGGGAACACCACTGGCCGGGCCCCGGCTGGCGTGCCCTCGCTCAGCGCGACGCGGTCGTCCACGGCACCGGCCTCGTCCCGTCCGCCTGCTCCGTCGAGTCACCCCGCCAGCACCCAGGCTGGTCCCGCGCAGGGATCGGTAACATCACCGGCGACCACATCCCCCGCCACGACAGCGGCACCGACCCACACTGCTTCCCGCCATGCGACACCGGCGCCCTCTCGCACGTCCGCGCCGCCCTCGCCGACGCCCTCGCCGACCCTGTCCCCTTCTCCATCGCCCTCCCCGTCCCCCGCACCCGCCCGCGGAACGCTGTCGGTCTCCGTCACCTCGGTCTCGCTGACCGCCAGCGCGGACGGGGGGCAGGCCAGTGGCACGTTCGCCCTCACCGCAGTGGGCGGTCCCGTCATGGACTACACGATCACGGTCCCGGCCAGCGCCGACGGGTTGCTGACCGCGTCGCCGGCGTCGGGAGTGCTGGGCACGGGACAGAGCGTCACCGTCACGCTGACGCTGGCCAGGCCCGTCGCGTTCGACCAGGCGATCGTCGTCGATCCGGGCAGCATTTCCGTGACGGTGACCTACACCCCGCCGCAGAACAGCGACTCGGCCTGGCCGCGCTGAGCAACCGGTTGCGGCTGCCGACGGCGGGTGACCGCGCTCAGGCGGAGCGCACGACGGCGAGGCAGCCGGTCATGGGTTCCGCGTCCGCTGCGGGATACCAGGTTCCCATCACCTCGCCGGCCCTTCCGGGATCGCCGGGAGTCAGCACCCGGATGAGGTCGATCTCGGCAGTCGCGGGCACTGGTCTGAGCTGGACGGCGTAGACCCGGACCTTGCCCCGGCCGCTCGGTCCGCTCGTGCCCCCGTCACGGACCAGGCGGAGCAGTTCAGCCCGCCACACCGGATCAGACTCCGCGTCGAAGATCCAGCGCCGCCCGAGTTCGCTGTGCTCAGCCGTGGCAATCAGCGCACCTCCGGCTAGCGGTGCCGCCCGATAGGTCATCGGCAGCTGATAGAGATGCGACCCGTCGGCGAGCAGATGGGTCTCTATGCCCACCTCACCGTCCGGATCCTCGAACCGGAACGCGCCGACCATGCGCAGCGTCGGGATTCCCGTTCCCGCGTACCACGGCTGCCGCGCCACCCACGGCGGCAGGAACTCGGCAAAACCCGGAGTCATTGTGGCCACGCCAGCCAGCTTAGGAGCTTCGGCTCTCCAGTTGGCGGTTATGGGCGCCAGACCCGCGGCGCGTGCGGGGGTGCGTGTGCCGACGGTGCGGCACGGGAACGGCTCGTCACCTGGATCACCGCGCCCGCGGGTGGGACGAGGCGTATACCTCGCGGAGCCGCTCGACGGTGATCAGCGTGTAGATCTGCGTGGTTGTCACCGACGAGTGCCCGAGCAGTTCCTGGACGACGCGGATGTCCGCGCCGCCATCGAGCAGGTGGGTGGCGAACGAGTGCCGCAGCGTGTGCGGTGACACGTCGTCCAGCCCGGCTCTGGCGGCGGCGGCGGTCAGGATGCCCCAGGCGCCCTGCCTGGTCAGCCGGCCGCCGCGGGCGTTGACGAACACGGCGGGCTCCACCGTGACGCGGCGGGATGCGGCGGCCAGCATCGGCCTGCCCTGTACCAGGTACGCCCGCAGAGCGCTGACCGCGTAGCTGCCCACGGGCACGATCCGGTGCTTATCCCCCTTGCCGACCAGGCGGACCACCGGGTCGTCGTCGAGCTGGAGCTCGTCCACATCAAGGCCGGTCGCCTCAGAGATGCGTGCACCCGTTCCGTACAGGAATTCCAGCAGCGCCCGGTCCCGCAGCGAACGCGGGTCGCCGGCGAAACCGGATAGGAGCCGCTCCACGTCTTCCAGCGGAATCGCCTTGGGCAGCCGGAGAGGTACCGACGGAGGGCTGACGTCACACGCCGGGTCATCCGGAGCCAGGCCGCGGGTCCGGCCGAACGCGTGCATGCCGCGTACGGCGGCCAGCGCGCGGGCGGCCGAACTGGCCGCCAGCGGCTGGTCGCCTTCGCGCAGCGAGATCAGGAACCCGAAGACGTCCGCGGTGGTCACGTCCCCGAGCTCGACCCGCCCGATGCCAGCGAGGAAAACCTCGTAGCGGCGCAGGTCACGCCAGTACGACTCGACAGAGTTGGCGGCGAGACCGCGCTCGACCTCCAGGTGGTCGAGGTAGTCACGGATCCCCTCGCGCACCGACACCACGCACGGCAGACTACCCCAGCACGTCGGCTACCGGCGTGAACGGCAGGCCAAGCGCTTCGGCGACCGGCTTCGACATCAGCGACCCCGCGTGGGTGGACAGGCCCGCCGCCAGCGCCGGGTCCGCCTTCAGCGCCGGACGCCAGCCGCGGTTCGCCATCTCCACGGCGTATGGCAAGGTCACGTTGGTCAACGCGTAGGTGGAGGTATGCGGCACCGCACCGGGCATGTTCGCCACGCAGTAGTACAGCGTGTCGTGCACCTTGAACGTCGGGTTCGCGTGCGTGGTCGGCCGGGAACCCTCGAAGCAGCCGCCCTGGTCAATCGATATGTCGACGAGGACCGCTCCCGGCCTCATCCGCGCGACCAGGTCATCGGTGACCAGCCGCGGCGCCTTCGCACCGGGAATCAGCACCGCGCCGATCACCAGGTCGGCGTCGATCACGGCCCGCTCTATCTCGTAGGTGTTCGACGCGATCGTCTGCAGGTGCCCCTGGTAGATGGCGTCTGCCTGGCGCAGCCGGGCCACGTTCTTGTCCAGCAGCAGCACCTCGGCCTGCATGCCGAGCGCGATCGCGGCCGCGTTCATGCCGGACACACCCGCGCCGAGCACGACCACCTTGGCCGCGTGCACACCGGAGACCCCGCCCATCAGGACACCGCGGCCGCCGCCGTCCCGCTGCAAGTGATGGGCACCGACCTGCGGTGCCATCCGGCCGGCCACCTCGGACATCGGGGCCAGCAGCGGCAGCGACGCGTCGGGCAGCTGGACGGTCTCGTAGGCGATCGAGGTGACCCCCTGGGCGAGCAGCGCGTCTGTGCAGTCCTTCGACGCGGCCAGGTGCAGGTAGGTGAACAGCACCTGCCCGTCCCGCATCCGGTGGTACTCCTCGGCGATGGGCTCCTTGACCTTGAGGATCATGTCACCGGCGCCCCACACGTCATCCGCCGTCGGCAGGATCTTCGCCCCGGCGGCGACGAAATCCTCGTCCGGTATCGACGACCCCAGGCCAGCCTCCGCCTCTATGAACACCTCGTGGCCACCGCGGACCAGCTCGTGCGCGCCCGCGGGCGTGATAGCGATCCGGTATTCGTGGTTCTTGACTTCGCGGGGAATCCCGACCTTCATGGCTCCTCCAGAGCGGCTCTGCTCTTCAAGCTTCTGGCGCATCCGCCGGCCGTAGACCGGACAAACCGCCGGTCGAGGCGGCATATACGGCCAGTATTCCCATAACCGCCACGCTATTATGCAGTTCCCCGGCCAGCACTGCGGCGACCGCCTCCGGCAAAGGCACCCAGGCCAGCGTCAGTGCCGCTTCTTCATCTTTCAGAACAAACGTGCGCTCTTCTTCCGGCACCGCTTCCAGGTCACGGGCGAGGAAGACCCGGATGCGTTCGGTGCTGAAGCCTGGCGAGGAAAAGAAGTCGGCGAGCACCTGCCAGTCCCCGGCCCGGTACCCGGCCTCCTCCAGCAGCTCTCTTCTTGCTGTTATCACCAGGTTCTCTCCCGGGACGTCCCGCAGCCCGGCCGGGATTTCCCACAGCATGCGGCCCACCGGGTGCCGGTACTGCCGGATCATCAGGACCCGGTTCGCCTCGTCCAGCGCCAGGACCGCCACCGCTCCCGGGTGATCCACCACTGTGCGTTCTGCCCAGGTGTTCCCTGGCATACGGACCTTCTCGCTGCGTACGGCGATCAGCCGGTCGCGGTACAGCTCCCGCGACGAATCAACCGGCCAGCGTTCTGTCTTGTCTTTCAGTACGCTCATGCCGTGACCCGGGCGGGCATGCTCTTGCCGGACTTGGCGTTCGCGAGCGCGGCGGCGATCAGGCCGCTGAATAGCGGATGCGGCCGGGTCGGCCGGGACAGGAATTCCGGATGCGCTTGTGTCGCCACGAAGAACGGGTGTATCTCGGGCTTGAGCTCGGCAAACTCGACCAGATGGCCGTCTGGTGACAGGCCGGAGAAGACCAGGCCAGCTTGCTCGAGCACCTGCCGGTAGGCATTGTTGACTTCATAGCGGTGCCGGTGCCGCTCGTCGACCGTGTCCTTCCCGTACAGTTCACGGACGATCGTGCCCTCCCGCAACCTGGCCGGGTACAGGCCGAGCCGCATCGTGCCGCCCATATCCCGCTCGCCGCTGATCACGTCCTCCTGGTCGGCCATCGTGGCGATGACCGGGTGCGGCGTGCCGGGGTTGAACTCCTTGCTATCGGCGTCCCGCAGTCCGGCCAGGTCCCTGGCCACCTCGATGACCATGCACTGCAGGCCCAGGCACAGGCCGAGCAGCGGAATGCCGTTCTCCCTGGCGTACCGGATAGCTCCGATCTTGCCCTCGATGCCGCGCACCCCGAACCCGCCGGGGACCAGCACCCCGTCCACGCCCTCCAGCGCCTGGGCGGCACCCTCGCCGGTGTCGCACTCGTCGCTGGGCACCCAGCGGATGTTGACCTTGGCGTTGTTGGCAAAGCCGCCCGCCTTCAGTGCCTCGGCCGGCGAGAGGTAGGCGTCAGGGAGGTCCACGTACTTGCCCACCATGGCGATCGTGACGGTCTCCTGCGGGCGGTGCACCCGGCGGAGCAGGTCATCCCACTCCTTCCAGTCCACGTCGCGGAACGGCAGACCCAGCCGGCGGACCACGTAAGCATCCAAGCCCTCGGCATGCAGCACCTTGGGGATGTCGTAGATGCTCGGCGCGTCGGGCGCGGAGACCACAGCTTCCTCGTCCACGTCGCACATCAGGCTGATCTTGCGCTTGAGGTGCTCGGTGATCGGGCGGTCGGAACGCGCCACGATCGCGTCGGGCTGGATGCCGATGGACCGCAGCGCGGCCACCGAGTGCTGGGTGGGCTTGGTCTTCAGCTCACCGGACGGGCCGATGTACGGCAGCAGGGACACATGCAGGAAGAAGCAGCGGTCCCGGCCGATCTCGTGCCTGATCTGGCGGATCGCCTCCAGGAACGGGAGGCTCTCGATGTCGCCGACGGTGCCGCCGACCTCGGTGATGACGACGTCTATCCGTCCTCGCCCGCCAGCTCCCTCCCGGCCGCCCGCTCCCTCACGACCGCCCATGCGCAGGATGCGGTTCTTGATCTCATTGGTGATGTGCGGGATCACCTGGACGGTGTCACCCAGGTAGAGGCCCTTGCGCTCGTTGGCGATGACCGTCGAGTAGATCTGGCCGGTGGTGACGTTGGCGTTGCCGCGCAGGTCGGTATCGAGGAACCGCTCATAGTGGCCGACGTCGAGGTCTGTCTCGGTGCCGTCGTCGGTGACGAACACCTCCCCATGCTGGAAGGGGTTCATCGTGCCAGGGTCCACGTTCAGGTACGGGTCCAGCTTTTGCATGGTCACGTTGAGCCCGCGCAGCTTGAGCAGCCGCCCCAGGCTTGAAGCGGTCAGGCCCTTGCCGAGGCTTGAGGCCACCCCGCCGGTGACGAAGAGATGTCGTGTTTTAGCGGTGCTCGCGGCCACTATAAGGCTCCCGTGGTCTAAATAGCAGGGAAAGCTGCAGGTCCACGGGATACCAGGATAACAGGCCCGCGGCAGCGGGCCCGCTATTGGCGCGCCCGTGCGCCACCGCGTCGGCAAGTTGAACGTCTTCGGCCTGATGCGCCTCCCCGAACCGGGCGAGCATCACGGCGCTCGCGACGGCCAAGGCGAAGCCCAGCCATGCCACCACGGCCAGTCCGTGCCGGGTCTGGTCGCCGAGGAAGATCACGCCGATGACGGCCGGCGGGACCGTCTCGGCCAGCACGACCGCCGCGGTGGCGGTGGTCACGCTGCCGCCCTCCAATGCGGTGGCGTAGAACATGAAGCTGATGATCCCGGCGGCAACGATCGCGTAGGCCGCGGGGTCCTTCACCAGATGAACCGGGTCGAAGCCATCCAGGACCCGGGCGGCGATGCTCAGCACCCCGTAGCCCAGACCTGCCGTCGTGCCCAGCGCGATCGTCCGGTTGGGCTCGGCCAGCCTGGCCGCCGCCATGCCGACCAAGGCGAGGCCGGCGACCGCCAGTATCAGGGCGAGCTTGAAGACCGCGCCCACCGCGCTGGCTCCCTCGGCACCGGCACTCGAGCCGAGCAGCCCGACTCCGGCCACCACCCCGAAGGCCGCGGCCCACTCCCTGGTCTGCAGCTTCACTCCGATGATCCGGCTGGCCACGACCGCCGTCACGGCCAGATTGCTGGCCACCATGGCCTGCACGGCGAACAACGGCAGCCGCTGCAGGGCGATTAGCTGAGCGACGAAGCCTAGCGTGTCCAGGCCCATGCTGGCCACGAACCGCCACTGGCGCAGCATGCGGACTACCAGGCCTGGGTCGACCTTGCCGCCCGCCGCGTCAGGCTCCTTGATGCTGGCCGCGCGCACGGCGATGGCCTGCATCACCGAGGCAACGCCGTAAAACAGCGCGGCCACGATCGCCGCGATCAGGCTGACCAGCACCTGGCTACCTCCCCCGGTATCCGTGCTGTGGCCGGTTGACCGCCTTCTGTGGTGGGACCCTTCCCGGCAAGATCCAGCCGTAACGCTCCCGGCCCTTGTCCGGCTCGTACGGCAGAGGAAAACACTGAGGATCTACTCAGCATTCCCGATATGTCGCGTCTATGGTACCCCGCCCGCGCTCGCCGCGCTCGCCGCTACCGAAGGAAGCCGGCCGGGCTCGCCTCCCAGTAGGTCCACAGCGGACGGTAGCCCATCCTGCTCCAGAACGGCCCGGACACCGGGTTTACCTGGGCGTAGTGCAGCAGGGTCAGCGCCGCTCCATAGTCGTCGATGGCCTCGTGCGCCTCGCGGACCAGTGCCGCACCGACCCCGGCGCCACGCTCACCTGGCTGGACGAACATCGTCGCGAGGTACGCCACCGGAGCCGGAGCGGCGGCGTGGGCGATCCAGCCAGCCTGTTCGGGCGGCTGGAGGATGAGCAGGCCGACCGGCTTGCCGGTCCGTTCGTCCTCAGCCAGCCAGATCCACGACGGCTGCCGGTTCAGCGCGACCGCCAGATCCTCGCGGATAAGCATCTCGGTGGCCGGACGCACCCTGCCGATGCCGAACTGCGCGTCGTACCTGATCACGTCCATCTCGAACCCGGTCGCGACCGCCAAGTCAGCAGGCCCCGCCGCGCGGACTGTGACACCGCCCGCGGTCCCGGGCGGGGTGGCGCGCTTGGCCGGGCGGACGGCGAGCACGGACATCGGCGTGAGCCCGTGCCACTGCAGCGCGCGCACCCCGCAGGTGTCGCGGGCCGGCCAGAGGATCCGGACGCCGGTATCCTCCTCGTGCGCCTGCGGCATGCCGGACACGTGATCACGCCACTGCGTGAGCAGAGAGTCCAGGCACGCGCCGGCATCCGGCCCAGCCACGCGGGGCGTCAGCGAGTAGAGAGTCGCCGCACTCCAGGTCTGTCCCAGGGAGGTGGCGGGCTGAATAAGGTGCCGGCACGTGGCGAACCCGTCCCCGCCATGCGTACGGAAGCTCTCACCGCAACCCTGGGATACCGGGCCCGGCTCGGGAAGCAGTGTGTCGAGGCGCGCCCAGCGCTCTGCTACCACATGGTTAATGTGCTGCTCGATTGCGCTTTCAGCCACGGATGCAACTATACAAAGCCGCTATTGACCGTGATATTCATTTTCCGCGGCTCCCTTGCCGCGGTGGCAGCATGTGGAACAAGCAAGCCGCCGGCCTCGAGCCGGGTCAGCGAATGGCGGCGGCCGGGCGGACTTCCCAGCTCGTCCATAGCGGGCGGTAGCCCATCCTGTTCCAGAACGGCCCGGATACGGGGTTCACCTGGGAATGATGCAGCAGCGTCACCGCGATGCCATGCTCGTCGAGCTGGGCATGGGCCTGCCGCACCAGCGCCGCCCCCGTGCCCGTACCACGCTCGCCTGGCACGACGAACAGCGTGGACAGATAGGCGGCCGGATGCAGGCCGGTCATCGTCCCGACCCACGTCGCGTCGGCAGGCGGCTGGATGACGAGCAGGCCGGCTGGCCGACCTGCCCGCTCGGCCAGCCAGATCCAGTCCGGCTGCTTCGCGAGAGCGATCTGCGTATCGGCCCAGACGAGTTCCTCGGTCCGCGGACGGGGTACCGATCCGCCGAATTGCTCGTCGTACCTGATCACGCCCATCTCCATCGCCGCGATCACGTGCAAGTCGTCCCGTGTGGCGTGGCGGACAGCAGCGGCCGCCTGCGGGGCCGGCCCAGGCCGTTCCGCGGGCCGCACGGCCAGTACCGTCATCGGCTGCAGGCCATGCCCGAGCAGCGCGCGCACACCGCTGACATCGCGGGCAGGCCAGGTGACCAGCGCCGATGTATCATCCTGGCGCGCCTGCGGCATCTGGTTCAGGTGGTCACGCCACTGACTCAGCAAGTCGTCGAAGGCGGGAGCCGTGTCCCGGTCCCGGAGCCGGGCCGTCAGCACGAAACGCGTCGCCGTCCCCCATGTCTGGGACAGTGAGTCTTCTGGAAACGTCTGATGGCGGCACACCGCCAAACCGGCCGGCCGGCCGTCGCGCCCCTTCGCCTGGAACGGCTCGGAGCAGCCGGCGGCTAGGTCGCCAGGCACGGGAAGCAGCGGATCGAGTCCGCGCCAGCGCCTCCCGGACGCCCTGTTGATGTCCCGCACCACATCCCTGATGACCCACGGCACGGTACCATCCTCCGTCCTGACCATTGCCGTGACAAAACTACACCAGAATGCTGTTTTGATAAATGAGCACCTAAACCGCGAATTAATCAATTAGCTGACGTACATTCTACGTAGCGGGGAAGCACCACCGTCAGTTATGCAATATCAGACACCAGCGGCCTGCATGCCGCGCAGTTCGTGCTTCAGCTCCTTGACCTCATCCCGGATGCGGGCAGCGACCTCGAACTGCAGCTCAGCGGCGGCAGCGTGCATCTGCTCGGTGAGCTCGCTGATCAGGCCGACCAGTTCGGTCCGGGCCACGCCGCCGCCCTTGGCGGCCTCGGCGAGGCCGGCGTTCGTGCGGGCCGCGGCCGCCTGAGCCGCTGCGGCGCGGGCGCGGGAAGACAGGCCGGGAACCGGTGCCTTGCCCCTGGACTGCTGCCGGCCCGCGCCGCCGAGCAGCTGCTCGGTGTCGGCATCCTCGCGGACGATCTGATCCAGGATGTCGGCGATCCGCTTGCGCAGCGGCTGCGGGTCCACGCCGTTGGCCTTGTTGTAGGCGATCTGCTTGTCCCGGCGCCGGTTGGTCTCGTCGATCGCGCGCCGCATGGACGGAGTGACCTGGTCCGCGTACATGTGCACCTCGCCCGACACGTTACGCGCGGCGCGGCCGATCGTCTGGATCAGCGAGGTGGCCGAGCGGAGGAAGCCCTCCTTGTCGGCGTCCAGGATCGCGACTAGCGACACCTCCGGCAGGTCCAGGCCCTCGCGGAGCAGGTTGATGCCGACCAGCACGTCGTACTCACCGGTTCGCAACTCGCGCAGGAGCTCGACCCTGCGCAGGGTGTCCACCTCGCTGTGCAGGTAGCGGGCGCGGACACCGTTCTCCAGCAGGTAGTCGGTCAGGTCCTCGGCCATCCGCTTGGTCAAGGTGGTGACCAGCACCCGCTCATCTCGCTCGGCGCGCTGCCTGATTTCATGCAGCAGGTCATCGATCTGGCCCTTGGTCGGCTTGATGACGACCTCCGGGTCGACCAGGCCGGTCGGCCGGATCACCTGCTCGACCACGTCTCCCTGCACGCGCTTTAGCTCATACGGCCCGGGGGTCGCCGACAGGTAGATCGTCTGCCCAATCCTGTCCAGGAACTCCTCCCAAGTCAGCGGCCTGTTGTCGATCGCGCTCGGCAGCCGGAAGCCGTGATCTACCAGTACCCGCTTGCGCGACACATCGCCCTCGTACATGGCGCCGATCTGCGGCACGGTGACATGCGATTCGTCAATGACCAGCAGGAAGTCCTCGGGGAAGTAGTCGAGCAGCGTATTCGGCGGGCTGCCGGCCTCGCGGCCGTCGATGTGACGCGAGTAGTTCTCGATACCCGAGCAACTGCCGACCTGGCGCATCATTTCGACGTCATAGCTGGTGCGCATCTTCAGCCGCTGCGCCTCCAGCAGCTTGCCCTGTCGCTCCAGCTCGGCCAGCCGGTCGGTCAGCTCGGCCTCGATGCCGGCGATGGCCCGTTCCATCCGTTCCGGGCCGGCCACGTAGTGACTCGCCGGGAAAATGTAGAGCTCGCTGTCCTCGCTGATCACCTCGCCGGTCAGCGGGTGCAGCGTCATCAGCCGCTCGATCTCGTCGCCGAACATCCCGATCCGGACAGCGAGCTCCTCATACATCGGGATGATCTCGATCGTGTCGCCGCGCACCCGGAACGTGCCGCGGGTAAACGCGATGTCGTTACGGGCGTACTGCATGCTCACCAGCTTGCGCAGCAACTGGTCCCGCTCGATGGTGTCGCCGAGCTTGAGGGTGAGCATCCGGTCCACGTACTCCTGCGGCGTGCCGAGACCGTAGATGCAGGACACGCTTGCGACCACGATGGTGTCCCTGCGGGTCAGCAGCGAATTCGTGGCCGAGTGGCGCAGCCGCTCGACCTCCTGGTTGAGCGAGGAGTCCTTCTCGATGTAGGTGTCGGTCTGCGGGATGTACGCCTCGGGCTGGTAGTAGTCGTAATAGGAGACGAAGTACTCGATCGCGTTCCGCGGGAGCATCTCGCGCAGCTCGTTGGCGAACTGGGCGGCGAGCGTCTTGTTCGGCAGCATGACGAGCACAGGCCGCTCGATCTGCTCCGCGATCCAGGCCACCGTGGCGGTCTTGCCGGTTCCGGTGGCTCCGAGCAGCACCGTGTCCTTATCCCCGCTCCGAACCCGGCTGGTGATGTCGGCGATCGCTTGCGGCTGGTCGCCGGCCGGCTTCATGTCCGTCTCGACGCGGAAGGGCGCGACGCTTCGCTTGAGGTCGGTAACGGGACGCACGGGACAACCTCCTCGACTCAGGTTCCAACTCTAAGCCGGGGGTCTGACATTCCGCTTACTACAACACGTAGTAAGCGGTGCGCCGGGACGCTTCCGGTAGCGAAGGACCGGGCGGTCTCCACTGAACCGCAGGGGGGTAGCAGGGAGTACGACATTTCCGGTAATTTGACCAGTTCGGCCCACACCTCGTCGACCCGGCGGTCCAGGTCGGCCAGCGAGCCGCCGTTGTCGATCACGATGTCCGCGATCGCTAGCCGTTCCTGCCTGCTGGCCTGCGCCGCGATCCGGTCCCGCGCTGGCCCCGGCCCCATCTTGCGGCCGGCGATCAGCCGGGCGATCTGCAGTTCCGGTGGCACATCGACGACGATAACCGCGTCGTACATGTCCTTCAGGCCGTTCTCGGCGAGCAGCGGCACGTCATGCACGATGACCGCATCCGGGCCGTGTTCGGCGAGTGCGGCGTTCTCGGCGTCCTGCATCCACTCTCCGACCAGCGGATGGATGATCGAGTTCAGGATCTTGCGCCGGTCGGGTTCGGCGAACACGATCGACGCCAGCCGGTCCCGGTCGATGGCGCCCTCGCGGGTGAGCACGCCGAAGTTCTCGATGACCCGCTGGAATCCCGGCGTACCCGGCGCGATCACTTCCCGCGCCGCCACGTCCGCGTCGATGATCACCGCGCCGTGAGCGGCGAGCCGCCGCGCCACCTCGCTCTTCCCCGCGCCGATCCCGCCCGTCAGGCCTACCCGCAACGTGAACCTCCAGTTCCGGTCCTGCGCGCCAACGATAACCCACCGACGTGTGCATCGTGCAGCGGGGAGAGCGGAGATCCCAGCGTGACTGCTGAGGCGCACGCGACGACCGGCACATAGGTCCGCTCACTGGACAACGGGCTCTGATGCGCCTCATGGGACGTGCCGTGCGGGGGGACGGTACCGCACAAGGGGCCGCGGTACGGGTACCGCGGCCCCTCGCTTCGCCAAGAACAGAACCAGGCTAGCTCTGCCCGCCGGACAGCTTGTCGCGGAGCGCGGCCAGGGCCTCGTCCGAGGCGAGCGTGCCGCCGCCGTCCGAGGCGCCCGGGGACGAACTCGACGTCACGGCTGGACCGCCAGCGCCGCCAGCCGAACCGCCGCGAGCCCCGCGACCCGGACCGCCGGAACCGCGACCGCCTGAACCGCGGCTGCCTGACTCCGCAGATCCGTCCTCGCCGGACGCTGCCGCGGCGAGCGCCGCTTCCTCGTCCGCCTTGCGGGACTCCTCGACCTGCTTGCGGTGCGCCTCGAAACGAG
>Ga0335075_10008241_pt1 | contig 16007 bp, 1 predicted proteins | sample Lox_Sample_24_FD_206723 | JGI IMG/M metagenome (GOLD analysis project Ga0335075, IMG submission 206723) | Soil microbial communities from Loxahatchee National Wildlife Refuge, Florida, United States - Lox_Sample_2.4 | ecosystem: Environmental > Terrestrial > Soil > Wetlands | place: USA: Florida... | reverse complement strand
GGCGTCGTCGTCCGGCAACTGGAAGGCGAGGTCCAGACCAAGAGAGTTGAGCAGCGAGCCGCCGACACCGTTCTCAACGTCACCGACACCATCGACCACACTGCCCGGGCTGAAGAGCCCGCCGAACGCGAAGCTGAGGCCGGTGATTGACTCTCCACCGCCGTCGCCGGTACTGACGAACGACTCGAAGAGCGGTGCCAGCGCGTCGAGATTGAGTGTGGCGCCGTTGAAGAACGCGTTGACGGCGTTGATGGGTGCGTCTTCGAGTTCGGTGAGCGCGGCCGTGGGGTCCCCTGCGGTGAGGTCGGTCACGACGTTGTCCGCGCTATCCAGCAGCGCCACCTCGGGGCTGATGAACGGTCCCGCCAAACCGATGAGCACACCGCTCAGTGGCGACGCAGCGAAATTGTCGAGAGCCGCGATCAAGTCACCTTCGGTACCGCCCGGCACACCGAAACCTTGGCCAAGGAGCCCGTCGTACACCTGCTCATGTACGCCCTCGATCGGAATCGCCACGCCGCCGTTCAGAAGGCCGCCGGCGGTCGCCTCCGAGACACCACCAAGCGTCTGGTCCACCACAGCCGACGAAACGACGGCGGGGGCGCCGCTCAACGTCACGGCCTCCAGCGCGGTCTCCAGGTTCCCGGACACCGCTGCAGTGTCACCGGAGAGCAGAGCGTTCACCGCGTCTTGGCCGGCGCTGAGCACCGAGGTGGCGTTAGCCACTGTGGTGCTGTAGTCCTGTTCCGACAATGTGATCGGGTCCAGCGGCGGGGTTACCGGCGGGGTGACCGGTGAGGTGACCGCCGGGATCAGCGCGGACGCGTCGGCGCTCAGCAGGGCGGCAACGGTGTGATCGTCGGCATACAAGGCGTTACCGAGATCGGCCGCCTCGGTGATCTGCGCCGCGGTCGCCGTGGACGGAAGCAGGTCGGCAAACGCGTCGTCGGCGGTGGGGGCGGCCGGGTCGGTGGTCGGGATGCTCGACGGATCCAACACATACGCCGCAAACGTGGCAGCCAGGGCGGGATCGGCCTTGATGAAGTCACCGTCCAGGCCGGCCACCCCCGGAGGACTGAGGATCGATGAGACGGACACCGCCAACTCCGTGAACGGATCCGCGGGCGGAGTGGCCCCGGTGACCGTGGTGGATGTCAGGGCGGCGGCGTCGCTGCCGAGTGTGCCGGCAAGGCTGGAATCGCCGGCGTTCGTCAGGCCGGTGTAGAGGGCGTTGTCGAGGTCTTCTGCCTCGGTGACGTCGGCCGAGCTGGCGCCGGACGGAAGCAGCTCGGTGAACGGGTCATCGCCGCTAGGCGCGGTCAGCAGCCCGCCCGGCACGCTCAAAATGCCGTCCACATACCCGTTCAGGACGGCCGCAAGTGTGGGATCGACGTTGGTGAGGGCAGCGTCGAGACTGGCCACCCCGGACGCGGAGTCAGTCGATCCGGCTATTGTCGCGAAGTCCGAGAACGGGTCGTCGAGGGTGGGCGTCACCGAGGGAGCGTAGAAGGCAGACTCGGCACCCTGGTTGGGAATGTCGGCGTAGAGGACGTTATCGAGCTCCGCCGCCTCGGCGATCTGCGCGGCGGTGGCGTCGGCCGGGAGCAGCGAGGCGAACGCGTCCTCGGCAGGGGGCGCGGTCGGGATGCCGGTCGGGATGGTCGATGGGTCTTCCACGTATCCCGCCAGCGTGGCGGCAAGGTTGGGATCCAGATTCGCATCAAGAACGGCGGCATCCGGGTCGGGGTTGCCGACGGCGGCGGCAAAGTCGGTGAACGGCTCCTCGTTGGCCGGGGGGACGACCGTGACCAGAGCACTGGCCTCGGTGTCCAGCGAGGCGATCGTGCTGGTCTGGCCGGCGGCGGCCAAGTCGCTGTACAAGACGTTGTCGAGTTCATTCGCCTCGGCGATCTGCGCCGCGGTGGCGTCGGCCGAGAGCAGGTCGCCGAACGCGTTATCGGTGCCGGGGGCGATGGTGAGGCCGCTCGTTGGGATAGACGATGGGTCTTGGATGTACCCGTCGATGGTGGCGGCAAGGCTGGGATCGGCTTGGGACAACGTGGAATCGAGGCTGGACGCGACAGTGGTCGCAGCGGAGTTTCCAACCGCGGTGGTGAAATCCGCGAACGGGTCATCGTCGGCGTAGGCGAGACCCATGGGTACGACCGTCGAGGCCAGCAGCGCACCGGCCGCCGCGGTTAGGGTCCTCGCGATACGACGACGGTGCTCCATTTTGATGTTTCCTTCCGGACTCGCCACGACGTCACGAAGAAAAACTTATGATGCACATGATTCGCATCTAGGAATTTCCTCACAAAGTCACCGCTTGTCAACCCCCGCGGAAGGCGGGACACAGGTGGAGGAGGAAGGGGTGGCGTTCACGGCGACTGGCACAGAGAGGTCTAACCTCTCCGAACACGACGAGCACACCCTGCCAAGTGCGCCCGCGACTGACCGACGCGCCAACGAGGTGATTGCCGACTGGGTCGACCGGCGCCCGCAGGCGGTCGCGCTTCGATTCGTCAACACGGCCGGAACGGACGTCTGGACGTATCGGCGGCTCTGGGATCGGGTCTGTCAGATCAGAGACGGCGCCTTCGCCGATCTCCCATTGGGCTCGCGAGTGGTGATGGCTCAAGCGGGCGACGCCGACTATGTGGCCGGGTTCGTCGCCGCATTGGACGCCGGGCTCATCCCGGTTCCGCTGTTTCTGCCCTCCGCCGACGCCCCCGAGCGGTTCCTCCGCAGGGCCGAGCACATTTTGCGGGACTGTGCACCGTCGGCCGTCTATACCAGTGCCGACCTCGTCGATGCGCTTGAGCGCGATGCCTTACTGGGCGGGCTTGCCCTCCGAACTCCCGACTCCATCGTCGACGCCTCGCGGCGACCACCCGCCGATGTGGCGGCCACCACCGAACAAGTCGCGTTCTTGCAGTACACCTCCGGCTCCACAGGGGAGCCAAAGGGAATCGTCAACACTCACGAGTCGATGCTGCATCAGCGCACTATCGGCACGGCGCTGTGGAACCGACCCGATGACGTACACACCGTCAGTTGGCTGCCGCTCTATCACGACTTGGGCATCTTCTGGGGAGTGCTGCTGGCGCTGGGTACCGGGGGGACCGCGACCGTCATCCCGCCATTCGATTTCGTGCGCAACCCGCGCATCTGGCTCGAAACTGTCGACCGAGTCCGCGGAAACTGGATCGCCGGGCCAGATTTCGGTTACAGGCTCTGCATCGACGCCTTCGACGCCGCGACGGTCGAAACTCTCGACCTCTCCTGCTTGCACCTGGCAACCAATGGCGCGGAGCCCGTTCGCCCCGCTACCCTGCGTGACTTCGTGGCGAAGTTTGAGCCAGCCGGCCTGCGGGCTGATGTCGTAGCGCCGCAATACGGGCTTGCCGAGGCCGGTGTGGCGGTGTCCGGAACGCTTAAGCCTCGGCTGTGGGTGCAGGCGAGCTTCGATGCCGAACAGCTCAACCGAGGTCGAGCAGTCAAGATCAACGGTTCGCCCGCGGCAGAGGAGCGCACACGCACACTGGTCAGTTGTGGCGACTGCACATTCGATTGGGATGTGCGCATCGTTGATCCAGGGCGACGAACTGTGCTGCCCGACGGCGAAGTCGGCGAGGTTTGGGTGGCTGGAGCGGGTCTGCCGCAAGGCTATTGGTGTCAGCCGGAGGAGACCGCGGAAACGTTCGGCGCCGCCACCGCAGATGGTATGGGGCCCTACCTTCGCACGGGTGACGCGGCATTCCGGAGCGACGGCGAACTGTACATCTGTGGACGTTATCGCGACTTGATCATCGTCGGTGGCGGCAACTACTTCCCGAACGACATCGAGTTGACCGTCGAAGAGGCACAGTGCGGTGTCGAGAGCGGCGGGGCTTGCGCCGTCCAGCCCGAAACCTCAGCGATGACCGACGAGTGGTGGCTGGTCGCGGAAACCGAAGCTCCCGCAGAGGATCTCGATGATTTAAGCCGGATACTGCGCCGCAGAATCCTCGCAGCACACCAGATCACGCCGGAGCGCATCGTCTGGGTGCGCACCCGCGTGCTGCCCAGGACGACGTCCGGAAAAATTCGGCGTCACAAGGCACTGAGCATGCTCAATGCCGGGGAATTCGACATCGTCCGCCAGGCGTCGGTCCGGCCCGAACCGTCGAGGGCCGACCGGCCGACGACCGAGTTGGCTGAATGCGTCGCGGGCCTGCTCGGCGTGCACATTGAGGAACTCGGACGCGACACCGATTTGACCGCCGTGGGACTGACCTCGATGATGACTGCGCAAGTTGTCGAATGGTCGGCGACGCGGAGCCGGCACCTGGACTTCGCCGATCTGTATGCCGAACCGACACTGCGTAACTGGCAGCTGCTCTTCGACACCGCGCCACCGACGTCGGCGCACACCTCCCGCATAGCCGAATCCGACACATTCACGATGACGGCGCTGCAACGCGCGTACTGGATCGGCCGCGGGACAGAGCAACCACTCGGCGGAGTGGGCTGCCAAACCTATTTTGAACTCGGCGGCGCCACCATCGATCCGGGTCGGCTCGACACTGCGCTCGACGCGCTGGCGCACCGACACCCGATGCTGCGCAGCAGGTTTCCAGACCTCAACCGATGTCGCATCTCACGCGAGAACATCCACGCACCGGCGCGGGTGCACGATCTGACCGAGGATGACGGCGCCGCGCGCAATCGGCATCTCGACGCGCTCCGCGAAAGGCTGCGTACGCACCGCTTCGCCATCGAAACGGGCGATACCTGGCGGGTCGAACTGACCCGGCTGCCCGACCATTGCATCCTGCATTTCGCGGTCGATCTCATCATCGCCGATCTGACCAGCATCGGCATCTTTCTGCATGATCTGGCCGCACTGTACCGCGGCGATGAATTATCGCCACTATCAACAGACTTCGGGGGAGTCACCGCTCCATCGCTGCCGTCGAACACCGTCGAACGGCTGCCCGAGTGCCCGCAGTTGCCCCGCGTCGAAGAACGCGACATCGTGTTCCGCCGTCTACAAAATGCGTTGGATATCACCGCGATGACAGCCCTCGACGCGGCTTGCCGGGCCCACGGGGTCACCCGCGCCGCGGTATTCCTGGCCGCCTACTCGCTTGTGCTGCGACGCTGGAGCAGTACCGACGAGTTCCTGATCAACATCACGACTTTCGGTCGTCCGCCGGGCCTCTCGGACATCATTGGCGATTTCACCAAGACCCATCTCTACTGGGCCGGTGTGAACGAGGCTAGCGGGTTTGCCGACCAGGCACGCCGAGCGCAGCGGGGCCTGCGCGCCGCTCTGACAGCACCCGAATCCACAGATCTGCTGGCAGCGCAGCTGAAAGGCGGCACCGGGCACAGCGGCATCGCCCCGGTGGTGTTCACCTACGCGGCGGACACCACCGTCCTGCAACAGCGCGACGCCGACACACTCGGTGCCGTAAGCGAAGTGACATCGATGACCCCGCAGGTGATCATCGACCACCAGGCGGGCGTCATCGGCGACGAGCTGATCGTGTCGTGGGATTACCGTGCGGGCTGTTTCCCGCCCGGCGTCGTCGCGGATATGTTCGGCGCCTACGTCAGCCTGTTGGAGAGTCTCGGCGCCCACGACTGGTCCACACCCGCGGCAATCGATCTGCCGCAGCATTCACGTCTGATCCGCCAGCGGCGCAACGCCACAACCACGCCGAGGCCTACCGGGCTGCTGTACGACGCGTTCAGGAACCAGGTGCGGGCCGATCCCACACTGATCGCGCTGCGATGGGCGTCCGGCGAGTTCGGCGGCGGACCGGACGGTGATCCGATCGCTCTTGCCAACCGGCACCTGTCCTACGGCGCACTCGACGAACATGCGCGTCGGGTCGCGGGGGTGCTGGCCGATCAGCATGCCCCGGACTCGATCATCGGGATACAGCTGCCCAAGGGGCCCGCTCAGATCGTCGCCGTGCTCGGCGTGTTGATGGCCGGCTGCAGCTACCTCCCGGTTGGTGTGGATCAGCCGGACGACCGGCTCGCTCGCATCTGCACGCTTTCCGGCATGTCTGGGTTGATCTGCTCGAAACCGCGGGACTACAACGCGATTCCCGTGGGCCCGGTGGTTCACAACATCGAATCAATGATCCGATGTACTCCGGCGGAGCCGGTTCGGGTGACTCCCGACGAAACCGCCTATGTGATCTACACTTCCGGCTCCACCGGCGAGCCCAAGGGTGTGCTGGTCTCCCATGCGGCGGCGTTGAACACGGTTGTCGACGTGAACCGCCGCAACGGCATCGGCCGCACCGACTCGTTGCTGGCGCTGTCGGCTTTGGACTTCGACCTCAGTGTCTACGACATCTTCGGCCCGCTCAGCTGCGGTGCGAGTGTGGTGACGATATCGGAGCAGTCGCGTCGCGACGCATTCCGCTGGAACGCGTTGATCGCAGAGTTCGGTGTCACGGTATGGAACTCCGTGCCGCCGTTGATGGACATGCTGCTGATCGCGGCGGGCGAAAGGGCCGCCGTGCTACCGAGTTTGCGGGCGGCGTTTCTCTCCGGCGAATGGATTCCGCTGGACATGCCGCGGCGACTGCGCCACGCCGCGCCGGGGGCGCGCCTGGTCGCGATGGGTGGGGCGACCGAGGCCGCGATCTGGTCGAATGAGTTCGTCGTCGACGACGTCGATCCGGAATGGGTGTCGGTGCCCTACGGATATCCACTGTCCAACCAAATGTTTCGGGTCGTCGACAACCACGGCCGCGATCGCCCCGATTACGTCGCAGGGGAGCTGTGGATCGGCGGGGCGGGCGTCGCACATGGCTATCACAACGCCGCCGAGCTGACCGACGAGCGGTTCGTAGTGGACGAGACCGGAAGCCGGTGGTATCGGACCGGCGATCTCGGTTGTTACTGGCACGACGGCACGTTGCAGTTTCTGGGCCGAATCGATGCGCAAGTCAAGATCGGTGGCCACCGGGTGGAGTGTGGTGAAATCGAGCACACGTTACGCGGGCATCCTCTGGTCGACAGCGCTGCGGTGGTGCCGATTCACCGCAACACGGCGTTGGGCGCGATCATCGTCTGTGACTGCAGCGCTGCGGAATTCACTGACTCAACCGAGACCGAGCTGCGCACCTACCTCGCGGCTCGGCTACCGCGATACATGATTCCGAGATCCCTCGTTTGCCGTGCCGAGCTGCCACTCACCGGAAACGGAAAGGTCGATCGCCGCCGCGTGGCCATCGAGGTGGAGAGTCACGCGCGAGTGGCGACGAGCCGGCAGACGGCCACCGCGCTGAGCCCGGTCGAACAGTTGGTTGCCGACGTTTGGTCCGACGTGCTCGGTGAGGCGATCACAAGTCCCGACGACAACTTCTTCCAGCACGGCGGTGACAGCCTGCGTGCAACGCAGGTAGTCGCAGCTCTGAAACGCCGGGGAGTGCTCGGTGCCGAAGTCGGTGAACTACGGGGACGGCAAACGGTCGGTGAGTTCAGCGCGGTATGTGTGGTCGGCGGGGTCCCCCTCGACACGGCTGGTCGCACGAAAGAACCCATGGTGTGTGAAACGGGCTTTCCGCTGACGCGTCTCCAGCAAGCGTATGTGCTCGGCAGCGCAGGGCTGAACGGCAGTTCCCGCGCACCAACATATTTCGCTATGGTTCTGGCCGCAGATACGCCAGACGGCGGCATCGACCTCGACCGGTTCGCAGCTGTCGTCGCGGGATGTGTCGATGAATTCGCGATCCTGCGCTGTGGGCTGAATGCCGACACCAGCCAGCGCGTAAGCGCTGACGCCGGTAACGCGGCCGTCCACATTGTCGATGCCGCCGACCCGGACATGTTGATGCAACGCATGGCCCGCGCGTCGTTCGATCCGCGGGCAGTTCCGGTCATCCAGTGTTTTGCCTTGTCCGGTTCGTCGCGGTATGTCGGTCTGCTGGTCAACTACCTGAGCCTCGACGCCCGCAGCCTGGCGGCTGTCATTGCGACGATCATCGCCGACTACGAACAGTCACCCCGACCGCGACAAGTTGATTGCAGCGTAGACGTTTTCGCCCGCTATGTGACCGAAAGCCAAGACGGTGATTGCGATGTCAGCCAAGGCGTCGGCGCCCCGCCGGCGCTGCCGCTTGCTCCCCAGCGGTTCGACTCGGCTAGCCGTATCGGATTCGCGCGGTCGAGTTTCACCCTTGCCGCACACGAGTTCGCCGAACTCCGCGATCGGGCATCCCAGCTGTGTGTCACTCCTACCGCGCTGATCTTCGAGGCGTTCGGAGACGCGCTGTATTCGATGGGCGCCGGGGACCGGTTCGCGATCGTTGTGCCCAAGTCGCACCGACCGGATTACGCCCCGGCCGACCGTGAGGTGCTGGGTAACTTCACCCGATTGGCGCTGTGCGACATCGACTACCGCGCCGTGCAACCGGGCTCGCGAGAGGCGGTCGGCGCCGCGCACGAACAACTGTGGCGCGCGGTCGGCGTCGGCGGCGATGCAACCGGGCACCTCGCAATACTGCGCGCGTCCGGTTCGCCCGGTTACCCGGTCGTGTTCACCAGCACCCTCGGGCTGGTTCCGCAGGGGCGGTCCGGGTTGTCGAATTTCCGTACGCTGACCCAGACTCCGGGTGTATGGCTGGACTGCCAAGTTGAGGACTACGTCAAGGACGAGGATGGTGGCCTGCGGGTCAGCTGGGACGTCGCCACGGGCATACTCGCTGACGAGCCATTGGCGGAAGGGTTTTCGCGCTTTGAGCGTGCGGTGCGCCGATACGCCGGGCAGGTCGATGAGGCCCCCGACCCGGTTCTGGCGGACGACGCCGGGTGGGCCGGCGCGGTGATCGCCGCTGCGGCCGATCTCTGTGCAGCCGAGCAGGTCCGCCCGGAGTATGCGACGCTGGTGCAGCGCTGGCAGCAATTTCGGAATGCTCCGGCAGAAGGCCACGACATCGGGCGAGCGGCCCGTAGGTTGGCCAACATTGTCATCGGCGCGGCCTCGCCGCAGACGTTGGTCGGCGACCCGCAGCTGGCCCCCGAGGCGATGTTGCTCGCCGAAGGGCGGCTGCAACGGGCCCTCGACGATCTCGGCGAGAGGATCTTGGGGCACTCGCGCAAAGTCGGCCGGCGCCTTCGCATCATGGAAGTCGGGTCGCGAACCGGGATGATCACCCGACGGCTCACCGACATGATCGGCGCCGTCATCGATGAATATGTGTGCTTCGAGCCAAACCCCGTCCTGGCTGAAATGGCAGCCGGACGGCATGTCAAGACGCCCACCCTTCAGATCACTTCAGCTGCGCGGCTGGTAGCTACGGAGGTAGATGTCGTGATCTGCTGCGCGTCACTACACCAGCTTGTCGACGCGGGGGCGACGCTTGATGCGCTCACCGTGGCCGAAGACGGCTGGCTGTGGGCAGCTGAGGTCTGCGGGGTCACCCCGGCCACACTGGCCAGCGCGGCCGTGCTCAACCCCGGCTTGCTGTCGCCGGGTTCGTTGCCGGCGGCCGACCAATGGTGGCGGTTTATCGCCGAACATCATTGGCAGCCTTCGCAGATGAGGCAGGACGGCGCGGGCCTGACGATCGTTGCCCACCGGCAGCGGAGCTTCCGGCCGCCGCCAGCATCACCACCGGTCAACACCGCACCGCCGTCTGCAGCCGCACAGCAAAGATACTTCGTCGACGAATCTGTGCTGGCCGCGATAGCGGCGGTCTGGCAACGGCACCTGAACATCTCGGAATCCGCAGTACCGACCGCTGCCGACGACTTCTTCCTGCTCGGCGGTGACAGTCTGGTGGCGACCCGGGTCTACGCTGATCTGCGGTCCGCCGGCTTCGGGCGCCTGGCCCTTGTCGACCTGTTCAACTACCCGGTGCTGGGGGAGCTAGTCGCACATGCCGGCGCGCCCACATCACCGGAGCCCGCGGAGACCGAGGCGGTTACCGAACCCGCGCCGCGCGACGATGCCACGTTCCCACTCACCGTTGTCCAACACGCATATCTTGCCGGCCGTGAAGGCGGGTTCATGCTGAGCGGCGTTGCGGCACATTGCTATTTTGAGTTCAAGCCGAGCGAATTCAACCGGTCGAGGTTCGAGGCGGCCGCGCGGCAACTCATCGAGCGTCACCCAGGATTGCGCACCACGGTGACGACCGCGACCAATGGCGCCCACCCGCCGCGCCTCAGCGCCGTCGTGTACCCGGCCCCGATCGAACCCGTGGTCGGCGAATACGACGACGTGCGAGCACGAATGCGTGATCAGGTCATCGACGTCACGACGCGCCCCGTAATCGATTTCGGGGTCGAGGTATCCGACGACGGGTGCAGCATCGTCGGGATCAGTATGGACAACACCATGCTCGACGGCACCAGCATGATGATCGCTCTTGCCCAGCTGGACTATCTTTACCGGGGCGGAAGGGCCGATGAATTCCCGCCACTGAAAACATCTTTCGCACACTATGTCAATAGCCACCCGGAGTTGTGGCCCGACGCGGACGAGTCGGCGCTGCCGCAGCTCGCAGCAAGCCGCGACTATTGGCGCGCGCGCCTACCGTCGCTACCACCGGCACCGGAGCTGGTTGGAATGCAGGTCATTCTCGAGATCGACAAACCGGTGTTCGAGCGGGTGCAAGCCGCTATTGCCGAAGCCGACTGGAACGCGATCACCCAGGCATGCCGGACTGAAAGAGTCACCCCCGCTTCGTTTTTACTGGCCAACTACGCACGAGTGTTGGCTCAGTGGGCCGGGGCAGCTCACTTTTGCATCAACGTCACACTCTTCGACCGCGATCCCGCCGTTCCCGGGATCGAACACATCATTGGCGATTTCACATCGCTGCTGCTGTTGGAGTGCCACGTCGATGCGACCGTGTCGATTTGGGAACAGGCGCGTCGACTACAACGGCAGCTGCTCACCGACCTGCCCCATCGCACCGCGGACGGGGTATGGCTGCAGCGTGAGCTGCTGCGCCACCACGGCCAGCTAGCGAACGCGGTATTTCCGGTGGTCTTTACCAGTGGACTTGGACTGATGGACAGGCCGCGCGGATCATCATCGGAGTTCGGCGAATTGGTATTCAGCCTCTCCCAGACACCACAGACGTTGCTGGACTTCCAGATGTGGGAGAACGCCGGGTCGCTCTCGTTGTCATGGGATTTTGTTACGCAGGCGATCTCACCCGATACCGCACGACGCAACCTTGACACGATGGTCGACGCGATGGTCACCGCGGTCGCTTCGCCCGCGCGTGCGGTACAGCCGGATGAACGCGTCTTGAGCATCTGCGCAACGGCGCTTGGTCTGCCCCGGGTTGACCCGCGCGACAACTTCTTCCAACTCGGCGGCGACTCGGTAACCGCGACCAGCGTGGTGGAGCAGATAAGTCGCGAGGTGTCGGCCACAGCGACGCTGCGGCTGCTGTTCGAGAACCCCATGATCGGGGAGTTCGCAGAAAAGCTCCGGACCCTGCCCGCCGAGGATGATTCGGCCGTTGAGGAGGGTGTGTTGTGAGCGCCGCCGAGTTGATCGACCAGGTCCGGCGCATCGGCGTGCAACTGTGGGTCGACGGCGAGAACCTGCGATTCCGCGCGCCGCAAGGAGTTTTGGTCGCGGATCTGAAGGCACAGCTGACCGCTGCCAAAGCAGACGTCATCGCCGAGCTGACCCGCGAGACGCAGGTGCTGCGGGCACCGCAGGACAGGTTCGAGCCGTTTCCGCTCACCGACGTGCAGGCGGCGTATTCGGTCGGGCGGACGTCGGCGTTCCGTTGGGGCGGTGTCGGCTGTCATGGCTATGCGGAGTTCGCCGTCGACCACACCGTGGCGACACCCACGGCCGACGAGTATCGGTCGGCGTGGCGCAAGGTCGTCGACGCGCACGACATGTTGCGGTGTGTCGTCTATCCCGACGGCTACCAGGTTATCTGTCCCGACCTCGGCGACGGTCTGACGGTCCACGAGAGCGCCGACAGTCAACACATCGCCCGGGAGCGCGCACGCATCGCGGACGAGTTGAGGAGCCGCACATACCCGCTGGGTGAAGGGCCGATGTACGAGATCGTGGTTACCATCGGCCCGGAAGACACCGTGATGCACGTCTCGGTTGATCTCCTGATTGCCGATTTTGTCAGCATCTCGATCCTTATGACCGATTTCGGACGGTGCCTGTTCGACCCTGAGTATTCGTCTCCCGCAATCGATTTCAGCTTCCGTGAATACCTGCTGAACCTCACTCGCTACCGAAACTCGGTCGCCGGGTCCCATCGTCGAAAACGCGACCTGGACTACTGGCAGGCCCGATTAGATCAGCTTCCGCCGCCGATTTCGTTGCCGCTGCTGCCGATCGACCAGAACGGATCGGCGGCAGAATTCGCACCGACCTTCTCGCGGCGGTCAATGCGGCTGTCCGCCGACCATTTCGCGGCCTTCAGTCACGCGGCGACGAAGCGTGGCGCCACGGTCAGTGTTGCGATCACGGCGGCACTCGGTACCGTCCTCGGCCGCTACGGTGACCGCGACCATTTCCTGCTGACGCTGACAACGATGACCCGCCATCCCTTCACTCCCGAGGTCGGCCTACTGGTCGGGGATTTCACCGGCACCAGTGTGTTGGAAGTAGATGTCCGCGGACAGCGCACATTCGCAGAGCTCTTGCAGGTCATCGGCGGCCGCCTCTTCGAGGACATGGACCACGCGACGGTCGGTGGCGTCGACATCGCGCGGATGCTCGCGCGAACTGACGAGAATCGTGGCGAGCACTCGCCCGTCGTACTCACCTCGACCCTGGGCTCGACGGGCGTCGACCTCGACCCCGACGCGTTGTTCCTGCGCCCGATACCGGGCAGGGGGCTGAGCCAGACCCCGCAGGTGCTCTTGGACTGCCAGGTATTCGAGATCGGCGGTACATGCGAGCTCAACTGGGACACCCGCGACGGGGCGATCAGCTCTGACTTGCTCGACCGTGCATTTGGCGACTTCCGCAACGCTCTCGAGACGCTGAGCACCGACCCGCTGGCCTGGGACCGCACCTTGCTGCCAGCGGTGGCCCCCGAACTCACCCGCGTGCTGGGACCACCGAACGGTGAGTCCGCATTGATCCATACCGGGTTTGCGCGCCGCGCGAGGCAGGTCCCCGATGCGGTGGCGATCCGACACGGTGATCGGTCTACGACCTATGGTGAGTTGCTCGCGGCTGCCCGTTCGGTCGCTGCTGAGTTGTCGGCAACCGGTATCGGTCGCGGCGACTACGTCGGAATTCGCCTGGAGGAGGGCCGAAGCCAGGTCGCGGCGCTGCTGGGCACTCTGCTGGCCGGTGCCGCGTATGTGCCACTTGACGTGGAGTGGCCGGAGAACCGGGTCGCGCAGATCACCCGGCAGTGTTCGCTGGCTGCCCGGTGCGAACCCGGCGGACGCGTCGATGAGCTGCTCGCAGATCCGGCGGCCTGGCTGCCGCGTACCGTGACCGCTGAGACGGCAGCCGCCGGCACGCTGTTGAGGCCGGATGACACCGCATATGTGATCTTTACGTCGGGGTCCACCGGAACGCCGAAGGGCGTGATGGTAAGTCACCGTGCCGTGATGAACACCGTCGACGACATCAACGATCGGCTGAACATTTGCGCCACCGACTCGGTGCTCGCCGTGTCACAACACACTTTCGATCTGTCCGTTTACAACATCTTCGGGATGCTCGCCGCCGGCGGCGCCGTCGTGTTCGCCGAAGGCACGGGCCGCAACGATCCGCAAGCGTGGTTCGACGCCATCTCGACGCACCGCGTTACCGTCTGGAATTCCGTCCCGGCGCAGATGCAACTGCTCTTGGACTATCTCGGCGATCGCGAAACGCTGCCGACGCTGCGACAAATCATGTTGTCGGGCGATTGGATTCCGGTGTGGCAGCCCAAGCAAATCGCGTCGTTGGCGCCTGGGGCTTCGATGCTCAGCCTCGGCGGCGCGACGGAAGCAGCGATCTGGTCGATCTGCTATCCGCTCACCGCACGCCGATATGCCCGCAGCGTTCCGTACGGCACCGCGATGCGCAACCAAAGTGTCCATGTCCTGACCCACCGCGGAGAACCCGCAGCACCGTGGCAGGTCGGTGAAATCCACATCGGCGGCGTGGGTCTGGCACAGGGCTATCTCGGCGACCCGGCGCGCACCGCCGCGGCGTTCATCCAGCATCGGGTCAGCGGTGAGCGGCTGTACCGAACCGGTGATTACGGTCGACTCACCGACGAAGGCGTGATCGAACTGCTCGGCCGCCGAGACAACCAAGTCAAGATACGCGGTCACCGAATCGAATTGGCGGAGGTGGATTACGCACTGTGCGGCCTACCTGGTGTGCATACCGCGATGAGCGTCGCCATCGGCCAGGCGCCTCATGAGCGGGTCATCGCGGCTGCGGTAGTCCCCAGTACTGCCAGCGTCGACGAGGAATCCGACCGCCGCGCCACCGCAATGGCGGTCAGCTGCGCTATCGAGGCAGCGCATCGACACCAAACCACCGACCTTGATGCCGAGAAACTGCTCCGATTCGCCTCTGCCGCTCGCGCGGCCGCGCTGGACAGCATGTGCGCGGCGCTGAGCACCGCGGCGTATCCCGGCGAATGGATCGCGAAAAACGAACTAGCTCAACGATTGTCGCTGCCGGATCGGCTACACCGCCTACTGGGCCGCTGGCTTGACGTGCTCGTCGACGAGGGCCGAGTGGTGATGAGGCATCCAGGATCGAGCCTGGAGTTGACCCAACACCACGAACTTTCGGACTGCGTCGCACAATGGCACCAGGTGCGCGAGTTGGCCGCTGCCGTCGACTACGGCGACGAATTGTTGGCGTATGTGGGCGAATGCATTCAGAACCTGCCCGGCCTGTTGGCGGGTACCGTCGATCCGCTCGCGTTGTTCTTCCCGGAGGCAACCGTCGACATCGCGACGGCCGCTTACCGCGACAACCTGGTCAGCAGATACACCAACCAGCTGGTGGTATCCGGCCTAACCGCCCGAGCTGCGCGTGCACGCCGGGCAACTCCACGACGATCGCTGCGGGTCTTGGAAGTCGGAGCCGGTGTCGGTGGCACCAGCGCGGATCTGATTGCCGCGCTTAGCCTCTACGACGCGCACTACACGTTCACCGACGTCTCGAACTTCTTCCTCGCGCAGGCCCGCCAGATGTTCGCCGACCACGACTTCATCGAGTACCGGATATTCGACATCAACCGGCCGCCCGCGGAGCAGGGCTTTGCCTCATGCTCGTTCGACGTCGTCGTCTGTGCCAATGTCCTGCACAACGCGGTCAACATCGACGACGTGCTTGCCGTGCTGAACCGGTTACTGGCGCCAGGTGGATCGTTGGTCTTCATCGACGCCACGGCCGTCAATCACCCGTTGATGATCTCGATGGAGTTCAAGGAGGGTCTGCACGGGTTCACCGACGCACGTGCGGGAACGAATTCGGCGTTCCTCAGCTATGCACAATGGGATAGCGCACTGGGGCGATCACCGTTCGGCGCGGTGCACAGTTTCCCGCCGCCGGATCATCCGCTCGCACTGCTGGGCCAGCACGTGTTCTGGTGTGATTCGGCTTCCACCGCGCGTTCGTTGCGGCCCGCGGAGCTCACCGAGCGCGCCCGGCAGGTATTGCCGAGTTACATGGTCCCGCAACAACTCATCTGCCTGCCGGCGCTACCGCTGACGGCCAATGGCAAGATCGACCGGACCGCGGTGACCGCCGAACTCGAGTCACTTCGATCCGCCACCCGCGTCCGCGGTCGCGATGCGACCGGGCAGCCGGGCGGCCTGGACGCGATGCAGGCCCGCATCGCCGCGATCTGGAGTTCGGTGCTCGGGCTGGACTCAAGCCAATCGTTATCGCCCACATCGGACTTTTTCGCGCTGGGCGGCGACTCCCTGCTGATGGCCCAGGCGATCGGCCGGATTCGCCGCGAGATCGACGAAGCCGCCGGGCAGGCCTGGGATGATTTGCTCCGTGCGATGGTCTCCAATCCCACCCTGGC
>Ga0335075_10008240_pt1 | contig 16008 bp, 15 predicted proteins | sample Lox_Sample_24_FD_206723 | JGI IMG/M metagenome (GOLD analysis project Ga0335075, IMG submission 206723) | Soil microbial communities from Loxahatchee National Wildlife Refuge, Florida, United States - Lox_Sample_2.4 | ecosystem: Environmental > Terrestrial > Soil > Wetlands | place: USA... | reverse complement strand
GGCGACGGCGACGTGCTGGCCAGCGCGGACCCGGGCGCGTCGGCGGGCGCTCCCGCGGCGACGTGGAGCGTGACGCCGATCGCCGACGAAAGCCTGACGGACGTCTCGTGCGGGTCCGCCAGCCTGTGCGTGGCGGTGGACGCGCGCGGCGAGGCGTGGGCGAGCGACGATCCCCAGGCGTCCGCGCCCGCGTGGGCGCCTGCGGGCGTGGACTCGCGCGCGCTGGCGAGCGTGTGGTGCCTTCCCGGCGGCTCGTGCGTGGCGGTGGACAGCAGCGGCTACTCGCTGTGGGCCCGCGTGCCGGCGCTGCGCGCGATCACGCTGGCAGCGCCGGAAGCGAGCGCGTCGAGCGCCACGCTCGCCGGCGAAGTAGACCCGTCGGACGCGTTGGTGCAGGCGTGCTGGTTCGAATACGGCACCGGCGCGCCGGGGAGCCCTTACACGCAGTCGGTCCCGTGCGCGGCGACGCCCCCCGCCGGCGGCGGGGCCGTGTCCGCGGCGCTGGGCGGGCTCACGCCCAACACCGCCTACCACTACCGCGTGGTCGCGTCGACGGCCGCGGAAACCAGCCAGGGGCTCGACACGAGCTTCACGACGGGGATCTCCCCGCAGATCGCGCTCGTCACGCCGCACCCCTCGATCGCGGGCACGCCCGCGCCCGGGCAGCGGCTGACGTGCAACCCCGGCACGCCGGCGGGCGCCTCGGCGAAGCTCGCGTACGCGTGGCTGCGCGACCAGATCCCGCTCCCCGAACAGCTGTCCTCGACGTACACGGTCAAGAACCAGGACAGCGGCCACCACCTGCAATGCCAGGTCACGGCCACCGACGGCGGCGGCAGCGCGACGGCGCGCAGCGGCTTCGCGACGGTGCCGATGGGCGGGGTGCCGGCCGCGGCGGGCGAGACGACCGTGGGCAAGGCGTCGGTCAGGGGCCTGAAGGTGAGCGTGCCGCTCGCCTGCTCGCCGCACGCGGGCGGCGGCTGCCGCATAGCGCTGCGCGTCACCACCGCGAACCGGCGCCCGACGCTCGCGCTGGCGAGCAGCCACGCGCACATCGGCGCGGGCGCTCGCGCGACGGTGACCGCCGCGGTGGGCGCGAAGGGCAGGCGCCTGCTCGCCTCGCTGCGCCGCGTGCCCGCGTACGTGTACGTCGCAGGGACGGTGATCGGGGTGATCGAAGCGCAGCTCTCCCGGCAGCGCGTCACGCTCACCGCGCCGGCGCGGCGGCGCGCCCGGCGTGCGGGGCGTGGGCGGGCGGCGAAGGGGCGCGGCGCGGCCAGCAGGCGCGCCGGCGCGGCGAGCGGGCGCGCGTCGGGCGCGGCGCGGGGGCGGGCGAGCGCGGTGCTGGCGGCTACGCCGTACATGGGCTGGGACACGTACTTCGCGCTCGGCGGCAGATACAGCGAGTCGACGATCCTCAGCCAGGCCAGCAAGCTGATCTCGCTGGGGCTGGTCAAGCGCGGCTACCGCTACGTGTGGCTGGACGCCGGCTGGTGGCACGGCACGCGCGCGGCCAACGGGGAGATAACGGTCAGCGCCAAGCAGTGGCCGCACGGCCTGGCGTGGCTCACGCGCACGCTGCACGCGGCGGGGCTGCTGGTGGGCCTGTACACCGACGCCGGCCCGAACGGCTGCGGCGGCGCGGGCGAGGGCAGCTACGGGCACTACCAACAGGACGTGAACACGTTCGCCGCGTGGGGGTTCGACGCGGTGAAGGTCGACTTCTGCGGCGGCGAGGAACACGGCCTCAGCCCGGCGGTGGCGTACTCGGCCTTCCACCAGGCGATCGAGGACAACTCCAGCCACCGCCCGATGCTGCTGTCGATCTGCAACTTCCTGCAGCCCGAACAGTACGGCGAAGGGCGCCCGCTGCTCGAAGAATCGGCGTTCGCCTCCTACACGTTCGGCCCGAGCGCCGGCAACAGCTGGCGCACGGACACCGACGTGGGGCTGCCCGGCAACGTGCCGTTCGGCGACGTGCTGCGCAACCTGGACGCTGACGCGGCGAACCCGCAGGCGGCGGGGCCGGGGCACTGGAACGACCCCGACTACCTCGCGCCGGGACAGGGGATGTCGGCCACCCAGTTCCGCAGCCAGGTGAGCATGTGGGCGATGCTGGCGGCGCCGTTGATGGTCAGCGCGAACCTGGAAAAGCTCGGCCCGGAAAGCCTCGCGGCACTGGCGAACAGCGAAGTGATCGCGGTCGACCAGGACCCGGCGGGCGTGCAGGGCACGCTGCTGTCCTCCGATGGCGCCAGGCAGGTGTGGGTCAAGCCGCTGGTGGGCGGCGAGCGCGCGATCGCGCTGCTCAACCGCGGCTCGAGCGCGGCGCGGATCGAAACGAGCGCGGGCGCGGCCGGGCTGCCGGCCGCGGCGAGCTACAGCGTGCGCAACCTGTGGACGCACACCACCAGCTCCACCCGCGGCGCGATCGCCGCGGAGGTGCCCGCGGGCGGCACCGTGCTGCTGCGTCTGGCCGCGCGCTGAGCGCGGCACGCGCGCAGGCGCCGAGCGAAGAAACTTGCTCACAGCTGCGCATTCCTGGCGATGGCGTCCTACTCTCTACGGAATGGCGATTGGGTCCGCGTACGGCGGTTCCGCGGCATCTGAGCGCGGCCTCAGACGCATGCTCCTGGGCGTGGGGTTGGGCGTGCTGGTCGTGGTCGTGGCGCTGGTGGTGGTCGTGCTGCTGCTGTCGGGCGCGTCGCTGGCGGACTCCCCCACCGCGCTCGCGCGTGTGAGCCTGGGGGCGCTGGGCGGGAAGCTCGAGCGCGTGCAGGCGTTCGGGCCGAACGGGCGGCCGGTGCCGCTGGCGGTGCACGACGGAAGCCTGACGCCGCTCGAGCGCCTGACCCCGGGCGAGCAGGTGACGATCGACGTGGACGTGCGCCGGCCGGGGTTGACCGGCTGGGCGCTCGGCAGCGAACACACCGAGCGCCTGATGGTGACCGCCCCCGTCGCACAGGTGACGCAGCAATGGATGACGGTTTCGCCGGGCTCGGACGTGAGGGTCACGTTCGACCGGCCGGTGAGCGCGGTCGCGTACGGCGACATGGGCGCGCTCACGCATCATGCGCCCGGCGGGGGCGCGAAGACGGTGTCGCTCGGTCGCCAGCCGGCGACGGGAGCGACGGAGATCGCCGCGGCGGCGCGCCCGTGGGAGAAGGTCGGAGCGCCGATGCAGGTGAGCTGGTTCCCGCCCTCGCGCTCGCCGGTGATGGCGACGATCCCCGCCGCCGGCTCGCGGATCACGCCGGCCACGTCGATCTACCTGACGTTCTCCAAGCCGGTGAGCGAAGTGCTCGGCTCCTCTCACCCGCGGCTGTCGCCGTACACGCCCGGCCACTGGCGCGAACAGGACAGCCACACGCTGGTGTTCACGCCGACCGGGTTCGGCGCGCCGCTGGGCTCGCAGCTGCGCGTGCAGCTGCCCAGCTCCGTCGCGGTCACGGCCGGCGCGGGCGGCCTGCACACGACCAGCCAGGTCGAATGGACGGTGCCGCCGGGCTCGACGCTGCGCCTGCAGCAACTGCTCGCCGAGACCGGCTACCTGCCCCTCGACTGGCACCCGTCGGGGAGCGTGGTCGCGCACACGCCCGCGGGACAGGCGCAGGCAGCGGTCGACCCGCCGGGCGGCAGCTTTAGCTGGCGCTACCCCAACACGCCCCACCAGCTGCAGGCGCTGTGGAGCCCGGGCCAGGAAAACGTGGTCGACAAGGGCGCGGTGATGAAGTTCGAGAACAACAACGGGCTGACCGTCGACGGCATCGCCGGGTCGACGGTGTGGCGAGCGCTGCTGAGGTACGTGCTCGCGGGCAAGCGCCTGAAGGAACCGTACAGCTACGTGTACGTGCACCGCGAAGTCCCGGAGACGATGACGCTGTGGAGCGCCGGGCGCACTGTCGAGACCTCGCCGGCGAACACGGGCATCTCCGGCGCGGAAACCGAACTGGGGACGTTCCCGGTGTTCGAGCACATACCGGAAGGGACGATGAGCGGCACCAACCCCGACGGCTCGCACTACGAAGACCCGGGCATCAAATGGATCAGCTACTTCAACGGCGGCGACGCGCTGCACAACTTCGACCGCTCGTCGTTCGGCACCCCGCAGAGCCTCGGCTGCGTGGAGCTGCCGCTGGAAGCCGCGGCCGAGGAGTGGCCGTACACGACGATCGGCACGCTGGTCACGATCGAAACCTGAGTCGCCGCCGCAGCGGCGCTGTGCGCCCGCTGCTACACCCCGCGCGCGAAGTGGTGCGAGAAGATGGCGAGCCCGCGGGCGTGGTAGAGCCGGTGGGCGTCGAAGCGCTCGGGGCCGGTGCCGGAGTCGAGGTGCAGCTGCTCGCAGCCGAGCCGCCGCGCCTCCTCGAGCAGCCAGTCGAGCAGCGCGCCGGCGTGGCCGTGGCGCCGCGCGTCGCGAGCGGTGGAGAGGTCGTCGAGGTACAGGTGGCGCCCCCACGCGAGGCTGTCGCCGGTGCGAAAGCCGGCGACGGCGACGGCATGCTCGCGACCGGCGACGAAGCGGCCGACCAGCCGGTAGCCCGCGGGGCGCAGCACCGCGTCCACGTGCTCGCTGAAGCGCCGCTCGTCCTCGAAGGCCGGGCGCAGCTCGCGCATCGCCGGGTGGGCGAGGTGGGTCTCGCCGAGCGGCAGCTCGCGGATCCGGGTGTTGGTGGGATCGCAGGCGTCGCTCATCTCGTGCATGTCTAGCATCCGGCGCGCCAGCCCGCCCACAGGCGCCCGAGCGCGTAGGAGGCGGCGCTGGCGCTGCCGACGAAGAAGCCGACCGGGTAGTCGGTCTGGTAGGAGGCAGCGATGGCGATCCACACGATCAGCAGGGCGATGGCGACGGACAGCGTCATCGCGAGCGGCGGCCGGTCGGTGAGCGAGCGCGCGGCGGCGGGCGCGCCGATCATGAGGCTGAAGATCAGCAGCGTGCCGACGACGGGGACGGTCATGGTGGTGGCGAGCGCGATCACGAGCAGGAAGCACATCTCCATGCGCGCGGCGCTGATGCCGCGGGCCTCGCCGGCCTCGGGCAGGATCGAGGAGAGCATCAGCGGCCGGTAGAGCACGGCGACGGCGAGGATGCAGACGCCGCCGAGGATCGCGGTGGGCGCGATCTGGTTGCCGGCGATGCCGAGCACCTCGCCGAACAGCAGGGAGTAGACCTCTGGCGCGTACTCCTCGCTCAGGCTGAGGAACAGGGCGCCGAGCGCGAGCATCATCACCAGCGCGAGGGCGGTCGCGACGTCGTGGCGTCCGCGGCGGCTGAGCACCCCGATGCCGAGCGCGCCGGCGAGCGAGAACACGCCGAGCCCGACGAGCGTGCTGGCGCCGAGGAGGCTGGCGCCGGCGGCGCCGGTGAAGGAGCCGTTGGGGATGGCGTGCGCGACGAACGCGGAGCCGCGCAGCACGGTGAAGAAGCCGACGACGCCGGCGACCACCGCGACGATGCTGGCGACGATCCAGGCGTTGACCATGAAGCCGGAGAACACCGGCTAGCTCTCCGCTCGCGCCGCCGCGGGCGCGGGCTCCCGGGGCGGTGCGATCGCGGCCCGCCGGCGCTCGAGCAGCCCGGGCAGGCCCGAGAGCAGGTAGGCGACGAACACGAGCGTGACGACGAAGAAGCTGACGGGCCAGCCGTGGTGTGCGGGCGGCCATTCGTAGCTGTCGTAGGCGAGCACGATGCCGGCCCACATGACCGCGATCCCGATGGCGGCGGCGGTCACGATCGCGAGCAGCGGGCGCGTCGTCAGGCGGATGGCGGTGGCTGCCGGGCCGATGAGCAGGGCGGTGGAGAGGATCGTGCCGATCGTGATCGCCGCCAGCGCGGTCGCGAGCGCGAGCGCGAGCAGGTACAGGGCGCCGACGAGCCGCACGGGGACGCCGCGGGCGGCTGCCATCTCCGCGCTCACGGTGCTGAGCAGCAGCGGCCGGTAGATCACGGCGACGGTGACGATGACGATCGCGCTGAGCAGCGCGATCAGCGGCAGCGTGGAATGCGTGATCGCGAACACGGAGCCGAACAGGATCGTGACGGCCGCGCCGGTGGTGTTGTGGTAGGTCGTGTCGAGGTACAGGAACAGCGCGGCGAGGCCGATGCCGGCGCCGAGGACGATCCCGGTCGCCAGGTCGCGTCCGCGCGGGCGCTGGATGCCGATCAGCTCCATGGCGCAGGCGGCGAGGAGGTTGCCGGCGATGAACCCCCACAGCGGGCCGACGGAGACGAGGAACGCGCCGGAGCCGCCGGTGGCGCCGATGTCGCCGAACGCCTCTCCGGCGAAGGACTGTCCCCGCGTCACGGTGAACACGCCCACGAGCCCGGCGACGACGGCGACGAGCGCGCCGACGCCAGCGGCGATGTGGACGGCTTCGCTCGCAAACAGCCCGGGCGCGAACACCGCGGCGGCCGTGGCGCTCACGAGGGCGGCGCATGTGGGAACACGCCCTCGTGGCCGGCGAGGTCGCGGGTGTCGCCGGCGCCGGCGATGACGAGGATGCGCCCGTGGACGTCGAGCACGTCGACGTGGTGCCCGTACAGCTCGCTGAGCACGTCGGCGCGCACCACCTCGTCGGTGGCGCCGCTGGCGGCGCGTCCACCTGCCATGTACACGACGCTGTCCATCGCCCCCAGCAGCGGGTTGATCTCGTGCGCGGAGATCAGCACCGCGATCTCCTGCTCGCGCGTGATACGCGCGAGCAGCGTGACGACCTCGCTGGCGCTGCGCAGGTCGAGGTTCGCGAGCGGCTCGTCCAGCAGCAGCAGGCGCGGGCGCGAGATCAGGGCGTGGGCGATCAACACCCGCTGCTGCTCGCCGCCGGAGAGCCGTCCTACACGGGCGTCGGCGAAGCGCGCGGCGTCCACCTGCTCGAGCATCTGCTCGATGAGCACGCGGCGCTCGCGCGAGGGACGCGGTATCCCGAGGCGCTGCGCGTCGAGGCCGAGGCCCACGAGGTCGCGCGCCCGCATCGGCAGGTCCGGGTCGAGCAGGAACTTCTGCGGCACGTAGCCGACCAGCGGGTTGCGCCGCGAGCGGGGATGGCCGGCCAGCAGGACGCGCCCGGCCGTGGCGCCCTGCAGGCCGAGGATCACGCGGAGCAGCGTGGTCTTGCCCGCGCCGTTGGAGCCGATCAGGCCGGTGAACTGGCCGGGGGCGACGCTGAAGCTGACGCCGTCGAGGATCTTGCGCCCGGCGAGCTGCACGTCGACTTCCTGCACGTCGAGGATGCTCTGGCTCACGGCGCTGCCCGCGTGCTCACAGCTTCTCGGTGGACACGTGCAGCGCGACGGCCCTTTCGAGGGCGTGGACCTCGGCGAGCATCCACGACTGGTAGTCGTATCCGGGCGTGGGCATCGTCTCGTAGACCCCCACCACGGGGACGCCGTTGCGCTTGGCGGCCTGGAGGAACGACTGGGTGAGGGAGTCGGTGACCTGCTGGTTGTAGACGAAGACCTTGACCTCGTGCCTGGAGAACAGGGCGTTCTGGAAGGTGACGCTCTGGGGGGCGGGGTCGGTGCCGTTCATGATGTCTGCCTGCAACGCGAACGGGGTGAGGTTCTTCGTGCCGGCCGCTTCGAGCATGTAGTCCCCGACCGGCTCGGTGGTGGCGACGGGCGTGCCCGGATAGCGCGAGCTGAACCGTTTGAGCGCCGCCAGCCACGGTTGCAGCGCGTTGTCGAACTTGGCGGCGTTCGCCTGGAAGTACGCCGCGTGCGCGGGCGCCAGCGCCGACAGGTCCGTCACCAGCGCTGCGGCGAGCGCGGGCATCGTGGCGGGCTTGTACCAGAGGTGCGGGTTGGGGGTCGATGCGGGCAGGCCGAGGAGCTTCTGGACGTCGATGACCTTGCGCGAGGAATTGGATCCCACCCCCCCCGAGGCGGCCTCGATCTTTTCCATGAACGTGTCGTAGCCGACCCCGTTCTGGACGATCAGCCGGGCGGCGCTGACCGCCTCGGCGACGCTGGGGCTAGCCTCGAACGTGTGCGGGTCCGTGTTGGGGTTGCTCTCGATGGCGCTGACCTTCACGTAGCGCCCGCCGACCTGTTCGATCACGTTGGCGTACTCGTTCTCGGCGCCGACGGCGTCGATGGTGGCGGTGGAGGACGAGGAGACCGTCGCGCTGCCGCCGCATCCCGCCGCGGTGAGCGCGAGCGCGAGGACCGCGAACAGCGCTGGGGCGAGGCGGCGGTGCGAGGGCACGGCCACTGGGGAGCGACGCGAAGGCACGGCGACGAGGGAGGAGCGCGAGGGGATGGGCCACGGGACGAGCTTCATTTCGCAGGGACCTCCAATCGTTGGTGGACACGACTCGCCGCGCGGGATCGCGCAGCGGCGAGCACCATAACACAATGATGAGTCTGAGTCTTATTCCTGACAGGCTGCGCAATCGCCGCGAAGGATGACCTCGTGGTCGCGCGTGTCGAAGCCGAGTCGCCGCGAGAGCCGATCGATCGACCGCTCCAGGTCGCCGTCGTCGAACGGCACGAGCCGCCCGCACGAGCCGCACAGCAGGTGATGGTGGTGCGCGCCCGCGGGGTCGACCAGCTCGTAGCGCGTCAACGCGTCGCCCACCTCCAGTCGCGCGACCAGCCCGTGCTGGTGCAGCAGGTCGAGGACGCGATAGATGCTCGCGCGCGCCGCCCTGCGATCGCCGGCGCGCAGGCGGTCCTCGATCTCGAGCGCGCTGAGCGCGCACGACTCGCGGGCGAGCACGTCGATGATCGCGTCACGGGCGCCGCCCCTGCGGTGCCCGGCCTGGTCGAGAACCGCGCGCGCGTGCTGCGCCCACGCGGATGTGCTTGCTGCGGTCACCCGTCGAGTCTACCGGCTGGTGAGAATGCTTCTCGCTATGGCGAGGCAGAAGGCGCGAGCGCCGCGTAGGCGGCGGCCTGGATGTCGCGATGGACCTGCGGCAACGCGGAGGTCTCCCACAGGCGCTGGGTGAGCACGATCACGATCAGCTCGCGCCCCGGGTCGACCAGCCACGACGAGCCGAAGCCGCCGTCCCATCCGTACGCGCCACCGTGGTAGACCGCCTGGCAGTAGCCCCACGAGCGCCCTGAGAAGAAGTCGCGATCGAGGCCGCCGTGCGCCTTCTGCGCATCGGTCAGCTGATCGCTGCACATCGCGCGCACGGACTGCGGGGAGAGCACCGGTGCGCCACCGCCGAGCAGCATGCGCGCGAACGCGAGCAGGTCGTCGACGGTGGAGAGCAGCCCGGCGCCCCCGTCGGGGAACGAGGGCGCGTGGCTCCAGCTGCCGTCCGGCGGGTCGTGGACCACGAGCCCGTCATCCGGGCCGCGGTATGCGGTCGCGAGGCGAGCGGTGCTGGCCGTCCAGAAGCCGGTGTCGCGCATGCCGAGCGGCTCGAGCACGCGCGTGCTGAGCACGTCGGGGAAGGGCTCGCCGGTGGCGCGCGCGAGCAGCACGCCGAGCACGGAGGCGCCGGTGTTGTAGAGCCAGCGCTCGCCCGGTTGCGCCAGCAGCGGCAACGTCCCGAGGTTGGCGATCCACGTGTCGGGGTCGGGCTGCACGTCAGGGTTGGGGGGGCCGATCGTCGCCAGGCGCAGGTCCGCGTCCGCAGCCACCACCGGCCAGGGAGTCTCGGACATGAACATCTCCATGACCATGCCGAACCCGAACGTGAACGTCAGCAGATCGTGGGTGGTGATGGGCCGCTGGGCGGCGACGGTGTCGTCGAGCGGCCCGTCCATGCGCCGCAGCACGCGGCGCTCGGCGAGCTCGGGGAGCAGGCGGTCGACCGGCTCGTGGAGGCCCACCAGCCCCTCCTCGATCACCGCGAGCGTCGCGGCGGCGGTGATCGGCTTGGTCGTGGAGCTGATCCTGAAGAGCGAGTCGCGGGCGACGGGAGGACCGCCGACGGCGAGGCTGCCGAGCGTCTCGACGTGAACCTGCTCGCCGCTGGCCACCAGCGCGACCAACCCGGGGATGCGCTCATCCCCCACGTGCCGCTCGGCCGTCGCGTGCAGCCGCTCAAGCCCATCGCTCGTCAGCCTGGCGCTCATCGTGCTCCTCTCGAGGTCGACGCGCGAGCCCTCGCGCAGCTTATAAGGGGTCGGCGCCGGCCGGGTGGGCGCGGGCCGGCAAGATCGGGCTTTGTGGGTTATTCTTGTGGTTGGTATCGGTAGAAGCCCGATCATGGGGGGAGCGGTGCTGCGGCGAGCGAGAGAAGCGCGGGGCCAGGCTGCCATGGAGGCGGCCCGCAAGCGCGACGTCGCGGTCTCCCACTACCCACCGGGGAAGGCGCCCGAGGTGCTCGTGCCGGGCGACTTCACCCTGCATCGCGCTACGACGAACAAATCTCGCGGAGGCGAAACGACAGCCCTCGGCAAGCTCATCCAGGCCGGCGAGCGGGTGCGCTTCGCAACAGCGACTTCGCGCGCTGGACGCACTCCACGCTGATCGTGTCCGACGACGGCAGGATCGTCGAGGCGATCGAGTCGGGTGTGGCGGAAGACAGCATCCAGAAGTACCTGCACAGCGACTACATGGTCGTCCACGTGACCGCCGACTCCGAGCAGCGGGCTCTCGCTTGCGGCTTTGCCCGCAGCCGTGTGGGTGACCGCTATGGCATCGTCAACTTCATCTGCCTCGCCGTGCAGTGCCTGTTCGGCTGGACCCTGTCCGTTCACCTCGGCGGCCAGTACATCTGCTCGGGGCTGGTTGCGCGAGCCACCGAGAAGTACATCGACGGCTACCCGAGGACACCGGAGGACATGATGCCCGGCGACCTCGCCTATTTCTGGAACGCGGACTCCGGCGAGCCGCCTGCGCCGTTGGGGTTCATCGGCCGCGCTCTCAACCTGCTCGTCACGCTCGTCGACTTCCTCCGCAAAGGTCGGGGCGACCGTGCGCCGGAAACGGCGGCGCCATGATCCGCGAGCGTAGAGAGCCGGTCGAGCAGTTGCGGCGCGAAGAGGCACAGCAGCGGGAAGCGGGGGAGCCACCTGAGCGCGAGCGCGACCGCGGCGTCCTGCACGTGAGCGCGCATCGGCGATACGAAGAGTCCAAATGGAGCGCAGCGGCGGTGCGCGAATACCTCCTCGCCGGACGACGTCCCCAGCCGCTGCCGTCGTTGACGGGACTGGTCGAGCCGGCCGAACCACACAAGATCGGCGTGGCGTGCTCGGGCGGAGGCATTCGGTCGGCGGCCTTCAGTCTGGGCGCTCTGCAGGTGCTGCAAGACCGTGACGTGCTGCAGCGGGCGCGCTACCTGGCGGGTGTGTCGGGCGGCTCGTACATCGCAGCTGCGTTCAGCATGGTGCGTGCGACGTGGCAGGGGGACGCGCAGCCAGGGAAGGAAGACGACGGTCACGACGACTCCGATCCGCGTTGCGTGACCGACGAGCGTCTACCGTTCTTTCCCGGCTCGCCCGAGGAGCAGTACCTGCGCAACCGCTGTTCCTACATGGCGCCGGGCGTGGTCGGCAAGACGCAGCTCGTCTACCGCGTGCTGCTCGGGATGGGGATCAATCTCGTGTTCATCGCACTGGCGCTGGCTGCGCTGTCGGCTCCGTTGTCGCTCCTGTACGGCCTGATCTTTCCACCGCTGCGCGGCCATCTCGAACACGGCGGGCTGTGCCGCGCGGGGAAGGCGGCGAGCACGCACGCGGCGCGCCCGTTGGTCCTGTGCGAATTCACCCCGCTCACCCTTCCGAGCGCCCTGTGGCTCACGCTGGCAATCGGCGCCGGTCTTGGGATCGTGGTCGGGGTGGCGTCGATCGTCGCGTATCGCTGGCGTCCGATCCTCACCGACATCACCGAGACGTGGTCGCTGCGCCTGCTGGTGATCTTCGGGACGCTCGGGGTGCTGCTCGTGGGCCTGCCGCTGCTGCTGTCGCTGGTGCGCGGCTGGGGCGCTGCGACGCATGTGGTCGAACACAAGGTCCACAGGCACGGAAGCGGAGGGGAAGGGGCCTCCGGCACCACCACCGCGGTGGCCGGCGTGGGCGGCGTCGCCACGCTCGGCGCGGCGGTGCTGCTTCAGCTGCGCGCCCAGTTGACCGACGCCAAAGCGCTTGCGTCCGACGTGGGTGCGGCGAAGAAATGGTACGAACGGCTCACCCCGCGGCTGCGCTCGGCGCTCGTGTACCTGGTCGCGGCGGTGCTCGGGCCCGCCCTGACCCTGGCGGCGGCGCTTGCGACGATGACGATCACGCTGAACCTCCCCCACGCGTGGGAACGCGCGGCGACGGCGGCAGGGCTGCCCGCCCTGTTTCTGTTGATCTACGTGTTCGTGGACCTGACCACCTGGTCGCTGCACTCCTTCTACCGTCGGCGCCTGTGCTCGGCGTTCGCCCTCAAGCGCGTTGCGGACCCGGAGCAGCCGGCCATCGCCTCCACCCCGCAGGGCACCCCCTCGTTCGCGCCGGGGGTGGCGCGCGAACGCGACTACTCCCGGCTGGTCGAGCTGTCGAAGACGGCCGTGCGGGGCGTGGACGGAAAGGACGCGGAATGGCCGACGCTGCTGGTGTGCGCAGCAGCCAACATCTCCGACAGCGCAGCGACGCCTCCCGGGCGAGCGGTGACGAGCTTCACGTTCAGCTCGACCGCGATGGGAGGCCCGCTCGTGGGGGCTGTGCGCACGGAGGAACTCGAGGCCATCTGTGACAGGCCACGCAAGCGCTACTTCACGCTGCCGGCGGCGGTGGCCGTGTCGGGCGCCGCGATCTCACCCTCCATGGGCAAGATGACCCGCTGGCCCCTGCGCTTCCTGATGGCGCTCGCAAACGTCCGCTTGGGCATCTGGATACCCAACCCGCGACGAATCGACACCTTCCGCGGCGCCTACGAGGCAGGCAGGCTGGAAAAGCTGCGCAAGCACTACCCAAAACCGAGAGGCTCCTACCTTCTGCGAGAACTGCTCGGCATCAACTCGATCAATGCCCGCTACCTGTACGTCACCGACGGCGGCCACTACGAGAACCTCGGCCTCGTCGAGCTGCTGCGGCGCGGTTGCACGGAGATCTACGTGTTCGACGCCAGCAACGACGACTTCGTCGCCCTGGGCGATGCGGTGTCGCTCGCGCGCAGCGAGCTGGAGGTGCACATCGAAATCGACTACAAGCCGCTGGAAGTCGACCCCAAGACCAAACGCGCGGAAACGAGCTGTGTGACCGGCAAGATCGTCTATCCCGGTGAGAACGCGGCGACGGGGACGCTGTACTACGCGCGCCTGGTGATGCCCCCGGACGCATCAGCCGACGTGGTGGCCTACCACGCGAAAGACGAACGCTTCCCGCACGACCCCACCACGGATCAGCTCTACACCGACCAGCGCTTCGAGGCCTACCGCAGCCTGGGTGCGACCGCCGCCAACGCCGCGCTTGCCTTGCAATCGCCCCCGGCGCCCCAAACGCGCCCGTCGGTGTGGGACAGGTTCCTCGGCGCGGCGGCCGTTCGAGGTCGGAGTCGGTAGCCTGGGGCACATCGCGATGGTCTCGCCGATTCCCGAGCACCTGCACACCGTGACCCCCCGGCTCGTCGTGCGCGACGGCGCCGCCGCGATCGACTTCTACCGCGCGGCGTTCGGCGCCAGCGAACTCGGCGAGCGCTTCACTGGGCCAGACGGTGAGCTGATCCACGCGGAGATACGGATCGGCGACTCGGTGCTGATGGTCACCGACGAGGTCGACAACGGCGCGCCGGCACGCTCACCGCAGTCCCTCGGGGGAGTGGTCAGCGCGATCATGTCCACCCATTGGGAGGACGTCGATGCGGCGTGGCAGCGCGCGGTGGCGGCCGGCGCCGAAGTCCTGTATCCGCTCGAAGACCAGTTCTACGGTGAGCGCGCGGGGCGCCTGCGGGACCCGTTCGGGCAGCAATGGATGCTGGCCCAGCGCATCGAGCAGCTCTCCCGCGAGGAGATGGACCGCCGCGCGGCTCGGTTCTTTGCGTCGGGCTGAGCGTGTGGCGGGCCGGCGCCCGCGAGAGCGAGGGTTGCGCCGGATGCCGAGCGACGTCGAGCTGCTGCATGTTGCGGGTTAGACTTGCTGTGGACATGAAACGTCTGAACGCCTACGCCCAAGGCCACGGTCACGCAGTCGCCAGGGTGCGCTTTGGCGTCGGCGTGTGGCTGCTCGCGCTCGGGGCATATGTGTGCTCTCGGGGCGTGTGGTGGGGAGCGCTGTTCGTAGCGCCGGCGGCGCTCCACTTCTACCTCGGTTATCGCGCCTTGCATCCCCCGCAGGAGCACTGAAGGGGCTGAGCGAGGGCTTCGCGTGGTTGTGGTCCTTCGTGGCGACGAGGGCTCGCTTTGTGTAGCTGGCGGACAAAGATCGTTGGGAAGGCTTGCCCCTCGACGAGAGAACGTAGCGGGATCGGGATGTGGTGAGGCTGGAGTCCTCTGCAGTCCAGCCTTTCCACCAGCGCACATCACCGCCGCTCTGGTGCCACTCCAGAAAACGCGAGGGATACGGGAGCGACGGGACTCGATCCCGGACTTTCCACCCCCCTCGGAGCCCGACAGTATCGAAGTCTGGCGCGCGCCGCCGTGGGAGGAGTAGCCAGCCGTCGAGGCCAGATAGACACGCCCGCGCAGGTAGCCCTATTGCGCCAGCTTTGGGGCCTTTGAGCCCGTGATCCTGGGCCGGAGCCGGTGCCCAATGTCTAGGGGCCTTGAAAATGTCTAGGGGTCTTGTCAAGATGACGGGACGCCATGCCTCACGCGACCAACAGCCCGGCAATGCTCGTGCTCTTTGGCGAGGAGCGGCTAGACAAGCTAGCCGATGAGCTGGCTCTCGACGGCTACGAAGTCCACCGCGCCAGCGATCCCGCAACGCTTTGCGGCCAGGCCGCCGATCTAGTGATCTTCGGCGGGACGCCCAGCCGGGGACTAGCGCTCGATGCGCTGCGCGAACTCCGTAGCGAGGCCGAGTCGAGCTTGCCCGCTCTTTGGATGGCGAAGGCCGGGGACACCCAGCTAGCCGATGTTCTACGCGCCTTCGAGGCCGGGGCCGATGACGTGCTCCGCGCCCCGTTCGCCTACCCCGAGCTGTTGGCCCGCGTTCGAGCACTTCTGCGCCGCGATGTTCCGGGCAAGGCGTTGGCGCCGGTAGTCGAGTACGAGGGCCTGCGAATCGACACGGCTAGCTGCGAAGTCACGATCGACGGAACCTCCGTCCCCCCCTTGCGCCATCTTGAGTTTGCGCTGCTCGTGCATCTTGCCCGAGAACCGTTCCGCTTCTATACGAGGGATGAGCTGCTTCGGGACGTGTGGCGCTTCCCGTCCTGCGGCAAGACGAGAACCGTTGACTCCCATGCTTCCCGCCTCCGACGCAAGCTCGCCGAGGCGGGCGGCTACGGCCTCGTGAACGTCATGCGGTGCGTTGGCTATCGCCTTGCCTGACCGCCCTTATGAACGTCACCGGGCTGAGCCTGCGGATCAGAGCTTGGCGCGCTGGAAAAGATAGGCCACGCGCACCCCGAGCCCAGCGGCAATCTTGACGAGCGTGTCCACGGTAACGTTGAACTCACCGCGCTCGATCGCACCGTAGTACGAGCGATCGAGCGACGCGCTGCGCGCGAAATCCTCCTGGGAAAAGCCGCGTTCTGTCCGGGCGACCCGAATGGCCTCGCCGAGTGTCCGGTTCGGAAGCGACTTCCTAGAGGGCATCGCTTCTAACTGCGCTCATCAGGAGGCACGATGGCTGCCGCAGGAACGCCCAGCCCATCCGCGAGCGCCATCAGCCCGTCGTAGTCTGGATCAAGCTCGCCTGCTTCGACCCTTACGAGGCGCCGCCGCTTGAATCCAGCGGCCTCCGCAAGCTCGGTCACGCTCATACCCTTCTGCTCCCGCGTCTCACGGATTAGGCGACCGAGCGCAACCAGCTCGGACCTGGGAGTCCGGTTGGCACTCGCCTCGGGGTCGGGTTCGCCAGCCTCCATCCTTTCGATGCGTCGTCGCGGGATGCCGGAAGCCTGAGCGAGTTGGTCTACGCTCATCCCTTTCTGCTCTCGTGCCTCGCGGAGTGCCATCCCAAGT
>Ga0335075_10008239_pt1 | contig 16008 bp, 14 predicted proteins | sample Lox_Sample_24_FD_206723 | JGI IMG/M metagenome (GOLD analysis project Ga0335075, IMG submission 206723) | Soil microbial communities from Loxahatchee National Wildlife Refuge, Florida, United States - Lox_Sample_2.4 | ecosystem: Environmental > Terrestrial > Soil > Wetlands | place: USA... | reverse complement strand
CGACGAGCCGGGCACAGGCACTGATGTCCGCGATGCATTACGGCCTGATCCAATATCATGAGGACGGCTCGTCCCATGGAGGGTCGGAGTGCCCTAGCAGGGGGCAGCGCACGGACCGACGGGGGGCCGTGCGTTCGCTTGCCCTCGTCGCCTCCAGTGCAGGAAGTCCCGGGCCAGTGAACGGCCAGGGGCAGAATGGCGCCGCGTTGTGAGCCCGCTATCGGGCTCCCCCGCCTTCGCCCAGTGACGCGTGCAGCGACCGCTTCCCTAGCTCAGCACGTGCAGACAGGCTGGGGCTTGCTCAACCGCCGGTCGGCCTGCGACCGCGCCTCAGCGTGGCCCTCGCCGGTCAGCTACCGCCGCTAGGGCACCCGCGGGAAGCCTGTGATACTTGTTACCGCCATAGCCGCATACCCGCTCTCGGTCCGCCAGCGCGTGAGGGCGTGCGACCGCCCGGCGGGGTGAGGGGAGCGTGAGTCTCATCGGCGGAGGGCCGACCGCGGCACGAGACGAGTTGGCCGCCCTGCTGAACACGATGTGGCGGGTACTAGGCCGCGAGCACCCGGACACCCTAAGCACCCGCAGCGAGCTTGCCCAGCTGACCGGGGAAGCCGGCGACGCTGTTGCCGCCCACTCCGAGTTCGCTGCGCTGGTACCGGTGATGGAGCGGGTACTTGGCCAGGAGCACCCGGATACCCTGACCGCGCGCGGGAAGCTTGCCCGCTGGACCGGCGAGGCGGGAGACCCTGTCGGGGCGCGGAACCAGTTCGCTGCCCTGCTGCAGCTTCGAGTGCGCCTGCTCGGCCCGGAACATCCGCGAACGCTTGCGGTGGGGAGCAGCCTGGCCCACTGGACCGGCCGGACTGGAGACCAAGCCGGAGCCGCCGACATTTGCGCACGGATGCTGCCCGTATATGAGCAGGTATTCGGTGCCGAGCACCCGAAGACCCTGAACTTGCGCGCCGACCTCGCGTCCTGGACCGGGGAGGCCGGGGATGCGGCTGAGGCCTGCGACCAGTACACCGAACTGCTGGCGGTCTCCGAGCGCGTGCTCGGCCCCGATCACCCGGATACGCTGGCGGTCCGCCAGAGCCTCAGGTTCTGGAGCGGCCAAGCGGGGAGGCGTCAGCGGAGGTGGAGCCGCAGAAAGTAGCGGTTCCTGGCCTTTAGCTCACGGCTTCTGCCTAGCTGGCGTGGACAGCTGGTGAGCCGGTCACGGCGGGAAGCCAGGCAGGCCGCTGCCGCTCGAATCCAGCGATTTCTGCCTCGTGCCGCAACGTCAGGCCGATGTCATCCAGGCCCTCGAGCAGCCGCCACTGTGCGTAGTCCGCGAGCTCGAATGGCTCGGTCACGCTGCCCACGGAAACGGTCCGGGCCGCCACGTCCACCACGACCTCAGCGTCCGGCGCGGCGGCCAGCGCGGCGCCGAGCCTGGCCGCCCCTTCCTCGGTCACCTGAGCCGGTACCAGGCCAGCGCTGATCGCGTTGCCGCGGAAGATGTCGGCGAAGCTCGGCGCCACCACGGCCTGGAAGCCGAAGTCCTGCAGCGCCCATACCGCGTGCTCACGGGATGAGCCGCAGCCGAAATTCGGCCCTGACAGCAGCACCCGCGCCTGGTCGGCGGCCGGCTGGTTCAGCGGGAACTCCGGGTCGGCACGCCAGGCCTCGAACAGGCCCGCGCCGAAGCCGGTCCGCTCGACCCGCTTCAGCCAGGCGGCCGGGATGATCTGGTCGGTGTCCACATCGCTCCGCTGGATAACCACCGCGCGACCGATGACCTGCTTAAGTCCGCTCATCGAATAATCCCCGTTCCGTTAAAGGTCTGTCGGCGTTGCGAAGTGCCCCGCTACCGCGGTCGCCGCGGCGACGGCAGGTGAGACTAGATGGGTGCGACCGCCCGGACCCTGACGGCCTTCGAAGTTCCGGTTACTGGTCGAGGCGGAGCGCTCGCCAGGGGCCAGGATGTCGCCGTTCATGCCGAGGCACATCGAGCAACCCGCCGAGCGCCATTCGAAGCCGGCCTGGCTGAAGTGCTTGTCCAGCCCCTCCTCCTCGGCCTGCGCCTTCACCAGTGCCGAGCCGGGAACGACGAGGGCGCGGACGCCCGGGTGCACTTTCCGGCCGCGGACCACCTGCGCGGCGGCGCGCAGGTCCTCGAGCCGGCCGTTCGTGCACGAGCCGATGAAGACGGCATCGACGGTGATGTCCCTGATGGCCGTGCCGGGCTTGAGGTTCATGTAGGTCAGCGCTCGCTCGGCAGCCTGCCTGGCCGCGGGCGTGGCCGCCGTGTCCGGCTCCGGCACGACGTCGTCGATCGAGACAGACTGCGCGGGCGTGGTGCCCCACGTCACCGCCGGCCGCAGCGCGCTCGCGTCGACGCGAATCTCCCGGTCGAATTCCGCGCCATCGTCGGTGACCAGCGAGCGCCACTCGTCCAGGGCCCGCTCGAAGGCCGCGCCCCTCGGGGCGTGCTGACGGCCCTCCAGGTAGGCGAACGTGGTGTCGTCCGGGGCAATCATCCCCGCCCGCGCGCCGCCCTCGATGGACATGTTGCAGACCGTCATCCGGCCCTCCATCGACAGGGCACGGATCGCGTCGCCGCGGTACTCGATCACCGAGCCTGCGCCCCCGCCGACGCCGAGAGCCCGGATGATGCCCAGGACCAGATCCTTCGCCGTGCAGGCGGCCGGCAGGTCGCCTGCGACCGTCACGGCCATCGCCTTCGGCTTGGACTGCCGGAGCGTCTGCGTCGCCAGCACGTGCTCGACCTCGGTGGTACCGATGCCGAAAGCCAGCGCGCCGAACGCGCCGTGCGTCGAGGTGTGACTGTCGCCGCACACCACCGTCATGCCGGGCTGGGTGAGACCGAGTTGCGGGCCGATCACGTGGACGATGCCCTGCTGCCGGCTGCCGAGCGCGTGCAGCGTGATCCCGTGCTCGGCGCAGTTGGCTCGCAGCCGGGCGATCTGCTCGGCCGCGAGCGGATCGGCGATGACGCCGCTCCCGGTGACAGGGTCAATGCCGGTCGTCGGCACGTCGTGGTCCATGGTGGCGAGCGTCAGGTCTGGCCGGCGTACCCGGCGACCCGCAAGCGTGAGGCCCTCGAATGCCTGGGGCGAGGTGACCTCGTGTATCAGGTGCATGTCGATGTAGAGCAGTGGCGGCTCGCCATCGGGGCTGGCCACGATGTGACGGTCCCAGACCTTGTCAAACAGGCGTGCTGTCATGTGCGTCTCGATCCCTCGCGCGATCCCGGCCCGCTGTCTCAGATATTGAGATAGCATGTTCAGATTATGGACAGCATACCGGATGCCGGATCCGCCGCCACCCGAACTACCGGAGTTGGCGTGCTCGACCGCTGCGTTACCCTGCTCGACCTGCTCGCGGGCGGGCCGCGGTCGCTGCGCTGGCTGGCCGATGCCAGCAACCTGCCACGGCCCACGGCGCACCGGCTCCTGGTCGCGCTCGAGGCACACCGGCTCGTCGCCCGCGACCCGACCGCCGGGGCAAACGCGGCCGCGTTCCGGCTCGGGCCGCGACTGACCGAACTGGCTGCGGTGGCCGGTCCGGAACTCGACCTGGCCAGCCTGGCCGGACCAGTGCTGGACCGGCTGCACACCGCGACCGGCGAGAGCGTTCAGCTGTACGTGCGATCGGGTGATCACCGGTTGTGCATCGCCGCCCGCGACGCCGGCACCGGCCTGCGCGACAGCGTTCCGGTCGGCGCGCTGCTTCCGCTCGAGGCCGGCTCTGGCGGCAAGGTGCTGCTTGCCTGGTCATCCGACGGTGCTCGCCCGGCGGGAGGGACGGAAGGGCTGGGAGGGGCGGAAGGGGCGGAAGGGGCGGAAGGGCTGAGAGGGGCGGGAAAGAAGGAAGCCACGACTTCGCAGGCTGAGCTTGCCGCCATCCGCAACTGCGGCTGGGCCGCCACCGTGGCCGAGCGGGAGCCAGGCGTCGCTAGCGTCAGCGCGCCGGTGCTACGCGACGAGGTGCTGCTCGCTGCCTTGTGCGTGTCCGGCCCGGTCAGCCGGCTCGGTCAGGTGCCCGGCCGCAAGCTCAGCGCGGCGGTCGTGGGAGCCGCCGCCGAGCTGACGCGGCAGCTCACTCAGCCGGACTGACCAAATCGGGCGCACGTGCGCTCAGCGGCGCGTTCGGCGCAGACGGCGGCGCACTGCCGGCTCTGGCGCGGCGAGCTCCCCGTCGGCCAGCTCTCGGGCGGCCGGCTCCCTGCTGACTGCCGCGGTCCGCTCCCCCGCCGCCGGCTCCGCACTGACTTCGGCGGCCGGTTCCCCCGCGACGGGCTCTTGCACACTTGACTCTCCGGCGGCCGACAAGATCGCGTCCGCGATTGCCGCCGGACGGGTGACGATGTCGAGGTGAGCGCCTGGCAGCCTGACGACGGGCCAGCCGCTGGCCGCTGCCCTTGCGGCCTGCTCCGCATACGCCTCGCTGAGCAGCACGTAACCGCACGGTGTGTCCGTCCAGCCGGGCGGCACTGGCACGTGAGCTTCGAAATAAGACAACGGAACAGCGGGCAGCTCGGCGCTGATGATCCGCCGCGCCTCGTCAGCCGGGATCAGCTCCCGCATGGCGTCGGAGCCGAACCAGTCAGACCACGGCGGAAGCACTCCGCCGTTCGCCAGGCCTCGCAGAAACTCGAGGAACTCCTCCGGCACAAGCGTCGCCTGGCCATCCTCCGGCGGGATGTCGGCGTCAACGAACACCAGCGCCCGGGCCCCGATGCGGGTGCCGATGCGCGGCAGCAGCGGCCCGGCGCCGCTGTGGCCGACGAGCACGGGGTTACTGGCGCCGGCCGACAGCGCGCTAACCGCTCCGACGAAGGCCGGCCAGCCCAGCGCCGTGGCGGCCGGCGGGACAGCCGGAACAGTGACCCGGTGCCCGCGCGCAGTCAGCTCGTCGGCGACCCAGCGCCAGGTACTCGGTCCGGTAACCGGGCTATGTACTAGGACGAAAGCTCCCACAACCTCATCTTGCCGGTCACTGATGCGCCTTGGGAATGCTGCTGCGCAGCATTCTGCGGTTCTGCGAACGCGAGGTTGCGCCCTCAGCGCTCGATGGCGAGGCGCACGCCGAGTCCGATGAATACGCCGCCGGTTGCGACGTCGAGCCTGCGCCGTACAGTCTGACGCCGCCCTAGCCAGTCCCCGATCCGTCCCGCGAGTAGTCCCACGGTCCCGTCCACTGCGAACTCAAGGGCGATGAACACTGCACCGAGTACGACGAACTGGAGCCAGACCCGGCCGAGCCGGGGGTCGACGAACTGCGGCAGGAACGCGATCGTGAAGGTGACCATCTTCGGGTTCACCAGGTTTGTGACCAGACCGCGAAGGTAGGCGCGCCGCCCGGTTATCCCGCTCGCACTCGCGAGCTCGAGCCGCTCTTCGCCGCGGTGGCGGATGGCCTGCACACCAAGGATCACGAGGTAGGCGGCACCCGCGATCCGCACGGCGGCAAATGCGGCCGGTGCCGCGGCGAAGAACGCGGACAACCCCGCGGCTGCGAGCGTGATGTGCACGACCTCGCTGGTCGCGACTCCGGTGGTGGCGAGCAACCCGGCACGTGCCCCGCCGCGCATGCCGCAGCCAAGGACGAACAGCATGTCGGGGCCGGGGCTGAGCATCGCGACGAGAGTGGTGAGCAGGAACAGGATGAAAAGGTGCTGGTCGAGGGGCACACGCCGATACTCGTTCAGCAGACGCAGCCGGGCAAGCCGCTAGCTGGGTGACAATCCCCCGACCGCCAGGGGAATGAACTCAGTGATGAGGCGACGACCATCGTGGCAGCCAGGCCGGTACCCGGCAGTGCACCGCGCGGTGCTCCGGACCGCCGAGCGGGTCTGGCACGATCTCCGGATCAAGGACCTGCACCGGAGCGCCAAGAATTTCGAACTCATGCACCGGGCCTTGGGTTTTGCCGCCCTGGCCATCCTCACAGTGATCCCGCTGCTCATCGTCGTCGCCGCCGCTAGCCCTGCCCCGCACCGCGGCCTGGCCGGGTGGGTGGTCTATGGCATGGACCTGACCGGATCCTCCGCCGGCGCGGTGATCCGGCTGTTCTCGGCACCCGCCCGGGTGCTGGGCACGACAAGCCTGTTCAGTGCCCTATTGCTGGCCGTCGCCGGGGTGTCGTTCGCTGGCAGCGTGCAGGCCGGGTTCGAGCGGATCTGGAGCCTCCCCGCCGGGCCGTGGCACAAGATCTGGCGTCAGGCTGCATGGACGGCCGCACTTATCGCCTACATCTACGCGGAGGCCACCGTGGGCACGGTGACGCACCGCGGCCTGGCCGAGACTATCGGCAGGCTGGCGGTGGCGGTCCTGCTCGGCATCGCCTTCTTCTGGTGGGGGCTCTGCTTCCTGGTCGGCGGCCGGGTGAGCTATCTAGGGGCCATGCCGGGTGCTGTGGCCACCATGGTGTGCCTGGCCGGCCTGCGGGTCTTCTCCGGCCTCGTCTTCGAGCCGCTGATCGCCAGGAACGCGGTCACCTACGGCGCGCTGGGCACAGTCTTGATCGTGCAGTCCTGGCTGATCGGCGCCGGCTGGGCCGTCTACGGCGGCCAGTTGTTCGGGCGCTGGTTCCACGACGCCTGGCTGCGGGCCTGGGCGGACAGCCGCCGCGGCGGCAGGGCACCCGCCGGTGACGAGGGCGGCCAGGACACTCAGGGTCAACGCCCGCCCGCTGGGTAACAATTGCGCGGCCCGCCGGGAGCGGAGAGCCAGGCGCTATCAGGCGCGGGTACCGTCAGACGCGCGCGTGCTGCACACTGCGCTCGAAGACCAGCCGGCCGCCGCGAACATCGACGGTCATATCCTGGCCACTGGCGATCTCGCCGTCGAGCAACATCCGGGACATCGGGTTGTCCACCTCCCGCTGGATGGTGCGCCGCATCGGCCTGGCCCCGAACTCCGGCTCGTAGCCGTGGTCGGCAATCCAGTCGACCGCTGCCTGGGTGAAGTGGACGACGACGCTCTGCGCATGCAGGCGGCGCCGGGTGCGCTCGAGCTGGAGCCTGGTGATCTGCCGCAGTTCCTCCCGGCTCAGCTGGGTGAAGACAATGATCTCGTCTATCCGGTTCAGGAACTCTGGCCGGAACGACTCGCTAAGCCTGCGCATGAGCTGATCCTGCAACGCGTCCTGCTGGCCAGCTTCTGAGGCTGCGCGGTCGCCGGCGAAGCCGAGCACGGCGCCGCGCCGGGTGATGAGATCCGAGCCCAGGTTGCTGGTCATGATCAACACGGTGTTCTTGAAATCAACCGTCCTGCCCTGCCCGTCAGTGAGGCGGCCGTCATCGAGCACTTGCAGCAGGGTGTTGAACACGTCCGCATGGGCTTTCTCGATCTCATCGAGCAGGATGACGGAGTAAGGACGGCGCCGCACCGCCTCGGTAAGCTGACCCGCTTCCTCATATCCGACGTAGCCAGGCGGCGCGCCGACCAGGCGGCTGACGGTGTGCCGCTCCTGGAACTCGCTCATATCCAGCCGGACCATCCTGTCCTCCGACCCGAACATGGCCTCGGCTAGCGCCCGCGCCAGCTCTGTCTTGCCCACGCCAGTCGGGCCGAGGAACAAGAAGCTCCCGACAGGCCGGTTCGGGTCGCCGAGCCCGGCCCTGGACCGCCGGATCGACTCTGCGACCGCCGTCACCGCCTCGTCCTGCCCGATCACTCGTTCGTGCAGGTAGCGCTCCAGGCTGAGCAGCCTGTCCTTCTCCTCCTCGGTAAGCTGGTGGACCGGCACCCCGGTCGAGCGCGAGACCACGTCCGCGATGTCGGTGACCGTGACTTGCGGCACCACGCTTTCGTCGTGGCTGAGCCGGTTGATCCGGTTCCGGAGCTCCTCGATCTGATCGCGCAGCTGCGACGCCTGCTCGTACTGCTCGCTGGCAACCGCCTGTTCCTTGTCGCGGGTGAGTTGCTCAGCCTGCCGCTCAAGGTCCCGCAGGTCGATACTCGGGGTTTTCATCCGCAACCGGACCCGTGCGCCGGCCTGATCGATGAGATCGATTGCCTTGTCCGGCAAGAACCTGTCGGTGATGTAGCGATCCGACAGCTCAACGGCGGCGAGGAGCGCCTCGTCGGTGTACCGGACCTGGTGATGCGCTTCGTAGCGGTCGCGCAAACCGCGCAGAATGGCGACCGCGTCGTCGATGGTCGGCTCCGGCACCAGGATCGGCTGGAACCGCCGGGCCAGCGCAGCGTCCTTCTCGATGTTCTTGCGGTACTCATCCAGCGTTGTGGCGCCGGCCACGTGCAACTCGCCGCGCGCGAGCGCCGGCTTGACCATGTTGCCAGCGTCGACTCCGCCCTCGGCGCCGGCGCCAGCGCCCACCAGCGTGTGCAGCTCGTCGATGAAGATGATCAGCTCGTCACTGTGCTCGCGGATCTCGTCGATGATGCTCTTGAGACGTTGCTCGAAGTCGCCGCGGTACCGGGTACCGGCCACGACGCCGGACAACTCGAGCTGCACGACGCGCTTGCTGGTCAGGGTCTGCGGAACCTCCTCGTTGACGATGCGCTGAGCCAGGCCCTCCACGATGGCCGTCTTGCCGACCCCCGCCTCGCCGATCAGCACCGGATTGTTCTTGCCCCGGCGTGACAGCACTTCGATGGTCTGTTCGATCTCGTTATCCCGGCCAATGACGGGGTCGATCCGGCCCTCGCGTGCCATCGCGGTCAGGTCCCGGCCGAACTCGTCCAGCGTCGGGGTATCCGACCGGCCGCCCTGCCCTGGTCGGCCACGGCCGTGGCCATGGCCGACCAGGGCAGCCTGCAGCGCCTCGGGCGTCAGGCGAGCGCTGGCCAGCATCTGGCCCGCGACCGACTCCGGGTTGACCGCGAGGGCGAAAAGCATGTGCTCTGGTCCGATGTAGTTGGACCCCATCGCGCGCGAGATCTGGTGCGCGTCCAGAAGCGCCCGCTTAGCCCCCGGCGTAAGCTGCGGCGGACCGGTACGGCTTCGCCGCTGGTCTTGCTGACTGGCGATAGCCCGCGCCAGCGCGTCCGGATCCGCGCCGGCCCGCGCCAGCAGCGTCCGCGTCGGCTCGAGCGTGCTGGCTGCCCAGAGCAAGTGCTCGGTGTCCAGATCAGCGTCGCCCCACTGCGTCGCCTGAGCTGCTGCAGCAGCGAGCAGTTCACGTGCCGGACCGCTCATCAGCTGGGTGATATCGACCCGCTGACCTGGCCGCATCGGGCCGCTCCCGGCCCCGTAGATGCGGGCGAGGAAGTCATCGAACGGGCTTGCTCCAAAGCCCTCCGGCCCGGAGACGTCATTACTCATCCCGAATCCCCCGAATTATGCCTGCTGCGTTGCCGCTACCGACGCCTTTACCCGAGTCAGCCGACCTGACGCCCGCAAGCACGTCATCTCTCTGCGCGACCAGGGCGCCGCCGAGCTCGGCGCCGCTGGTCACGCCTCGAGGGAAGCGATTAGCGCGGGCCGGCCAGGTCCTGCAAGAAGTCGATCAGGCCAGCGAAATACGTTGCCTGATCGTCGTACATGGCCAGGTGGCTGCCCTCCGGGCAGTACAGGTAGCGCCCCTTCGGCAGGCTGCTCGCCATCGTTTCCATGTGCGCCGGGTCCATGGTGTCGTAGCGGGCACCGATGACCAGCGCCGGCACCTCGATCAGGGGGAGATCACCGGTTCGGTCCCAGGCGGCCAGCTTGGCGTCGGCGCTGATGCCCAGTTCGCTCGGACCCTGCATGGATACGTAGATCGCCTGGTTGATGTGAGCGAAGCCGCGCTGCGCCGGGTCAGGCCAGTCGGCAACCGGCATGCGCAGGACGTGGTGGACGTAATGCTGCTCCAAGAGCAGTTCGAGGTAACGGGGATTGTCGGTGTCGCCGCTGGCTTCCAGCGACTTGATCTCGGCGAGCGCGGCCTGATCCATTGCCGGCATCAGGACCTGCTCCGCGTAGGCGTTGTAGGCGGGGACGCTCGCCATCATGTTGGAGATGACAAGTCCGCGCAGGTGCTGCTGGTACTTCAGGGCGTACTCGATCGCGAGGATGCCGCCCCAGGACTGACCGTAGAGCACGAAGTTGTCGCGGCTCAGGCCGAGCGCGCGGCGAACTTGCTCGACCTCTTCGACGAACCGGTCGACCTCCCACAACGACGGCTCGTCGGGCTGGTCACTGAATCCTGAGCCGAGCTGGTCGTAGTAGTAGTACTCCACCCCCGCGGCCGGCAAGTAGCTGTCACAGGCTTCCAGGTACTCGTGAGTTGCACCAGGACCGCCGTGCAGCAGCAACACCTTCAGGTCAGGGTTGTTGCCAACCCGCTTGACCCAGACCTGGTGGTCGCCAGCCGGAGTGCTCACCGGGATTTTCCGTGCGCCCCCGCTGACAACGTCGTCACGGCCGGAGTAGTCCAGGTAGGTCGACACCATGCGGTCCTCCTTCGTCGGGAGCGCCACCGGCGACCAGCGCCTCCGGGCGTGGCACTGCCGTCAGCCGCCTGCGGCGCGCGAGATCGTGAGCAGCTTAACCCGGCGACCCGGGCGCGGCCGAGGACGTGATCAGCCGCCCGGCCGACTGCGCCTCAGGCCGCCTGGCAGCGGCATAGCCTGCGGCTAGCCCGATCCAGAGCAGTTCCAGCCCGAGGAAGATCCGCTCGTACAGCCCGCCGGGGGCGTGCCGGTGGCCGGATGCCGTACCGAGCAGCAAGAACGCCGCAGCGCCGGCGATCGCCACGGCCAGCAACACGTCACCGGCGGACTGCCACTGCGGGTCGGACCGGAGGCCAGCGGAGATGAGGATCGTGCCGATCGCCACGCACGCGAACGCGATGAACGCCAGCGCCAGGTGCACGATGCCGCTGGCGGTCAGCGGCGACCCCTCGATGTCATCAGCAAAGAACGCGAGCAAGCCCGAGCACACCGCCCACGTCGCCAGCAGGAAGAGGCCGCCGCGGGCGCGCGCGTCCGGGATGGCAGACTGCCGCAAGGTACCGCAGGCGGCCAGCGACAAAGCGCAGCGCAGCAGGAAGTTGATGTCCATCACCCAGAACCACGGCCCTCGGCCGTAGTCACTCTCCGCGTTGTAGAGCAGGCTGTACCCCGGCCGCAGGAACTTCAGTAACACGTCGATTGCGACGTACACGATGATCCCGCCGATCACCAGCCATGCCTGCGACCTGGCGCTGAGCCGGCCGCGCGGCCGAGAAACGCAACCTGGTTGCATATTCGCAGTATGCTGGCGTTATGCCGACGCCGTCAAGTGCCGCGTACGCACTCGGTGACCTACTCGCACTCGCCAGGCAGAGCTGGCTGGGACAGCTGGCGAGCAGGCTGGCTGAGCTGGGCCACGCCGACTACCGCCGCAGCGACGCTGCCGCTATCCGGCTCCTGCGGCGCAGGCCGGCGGCGGTCGGCCAGCTCGGTGCGGTCCTGGGCGTCACCAGGCAGGCCGCCAGGAAAGTCGCCGACGGACTATGTCAGCGTGGTTACGCCACGATTGAGCGCGACCCGGACGACGCCAGGCAGCTCAATGTGATACTCACCGAAGCGGGTCAGCAGTACGCGAGCGCGGTCGCTGCCGTCATCGAGCAACTCAACCGCGAGGTCATGTTGCGGGTTAACCCGGCGGACCTCGCGGGCGCCGACGCCGTGCTGCGTGCCGTCATGTTCGATGACAGCACGCGGCAGCGGGCTGCCAGGATTCCGCCGCCTCCCGGCAGCGCCAGCAGGCCATGATTGGGCCATCAGGTTCCGGCAGCCACCTAGCGTGCACAATTGATCAGGCCAGTAAAGCCACGTTCCCGCAAGGATTGTTCGAATGGCCGGGCCGGCGGCGTTGTTACTGGCGCGGCAGCAGGGGCCCGTGCTCGAGATGCGGCAGCACGTGCCTGGCGAACAGGTCGCACTCGGCAGCGTGCGGGTAGCCGGACAGGATGAACGCCTCCATGCCGAGCTCGGCGTACCCGCGGAGCTTGGCAAGGACCTGGTCGGGGTCACCAACGATGGCAGCGCCCGCGCCCGAGCGAGCCCTGCCGATCCCGGTCCACAGGTTCGGCTCCGCATACCCTTCGTCGTCGGCCAGCTCGCGCAGCTCACCTTGGCGTAGCTGGCCGGTCGACGAGACGTGCAGGGACTGGTCCCGCAGCCGCTGCCCGGTCTCCGCGTCCAGCCGGGATACCAGGCGCCGCGCGGCGGCCCGCGCTTCCGCCTCAGTGGCACGCACGATCACGTGCACGCGGTAGCCAAACTTGAGTTCCCGGCCGTGCCGCTCAGCTCGCTCCCGCATGTCCGCGATGGTCGCCTCGACCTCGGACATCGTGTCCGGCCACATCAGGAACACGTCTGCGGCCTGCGCGGCGACTTCCCTGGCTGCCTCGGACAGGCCGCCGAAATAGAACGGCGGGCAACCTCCGGCCGGCCGTATCCGGGGCGGGTCGATAGTGAGGTTGACGAACTCGCCGCGTACGTCCACCGGCTTGCCGTCCAGCAGGTCACGCAGTACGCGCATGATCTCGAGGGTCCGGCGGTAGCGGGGTGCCGACTCCAGCTGCTCGCCGGGGCGGTCGGAGGAGATGATGTTGATGGTGAGCCGGCCGTTCAGCATCTCATCGATGGTGGCAAGCTGCCGCGCGAGCTGCGGCGGCCACATCTCACCCATCCGGACAGCTACCAGCAGCTGAAGCCGCCGCACTAGCGGAGCGAGACCGGCGGCGAACGAAACCGAGTCGATCCCGGTCGTGTAGTTCGACGGAAGCAGCAGGTTGTCGTAGCCGGCTTCATCGGCTCGGAGCGCGACGTTCTTGCTGTGCTCCCAGCTCGATTTCAGCGCAGGATCAGGGACGCCGAGGAACTCGTAGTCCTCGTCGCACAGCGGAGCGAACCAGGCAACCTCGCAACCCACGGGTCGATCATATCGACCGTTGTCAGGGAGACCCAGGCACGCGCTGGCGCGATGCTTGAGTCTCCCTGACGTCCGGGCTGCGTCAGACGATCGGGTGCATCCACCCGTAGCGGTCTGGCTTACGGCCGTACTGAATGCCGACGAGTTCGTCCTTGAGCATGCTCGTGACCTGACCAGCTTTGCCGTCGCCGACGATCCAGTCGGCGCGCACGCTGCGTACGCCGCCGATCGGGGTGATGACGGCCGCGGTGCCGCAGGCGAACACCTCGGAGATCTCGCCCGACGCGCAGCCGTCCCGCCACTCGGCAACAGAGACCCTGCGCTCGAAGGCGGGAATGCCAAGGTCAGGGGCGAGCTTCAGGAGCGAGTCCCTGGTCATGCCGTGCAGTAGCGTGCCGGTTGCGGTGGGCGTGATGATCCGCGCGTGGGCGCCGGAACCGTGGACGAACCAGATGTTCATCCCGCCCATCTCCTCGACGAACTTGCGTTCCGCTGCATCGAGCCAGACCACCTGCTCGCAGCCGTGGTCGATAGCTTGCCGCTGGCCAGCGAAGGCGGCGGCATAGTTGCCGCCGCACTTCGCCTCGCCCGTTCCGCCGGGGGCCGCCCGAGAGTAGTCCTCCGACAGCCAGACCGTCACCGGCTTGATATCTCCGCTGAAGTAGCCGGCGACCGGTGAGGCAATGACGGCGAACAGGTACGACGACGAGGGCTTGTTGACGCCCAGGCCGATCTGCGTCGCGATCATGAACGGACGCAGGTAGAGGCTGTGACCTTCGGCCGTCGGCACCCAGTCGCGGTCCTGCGTGACGAGCAGCTCAATGGCGCGGACGAAGAGCGAGTCGGGCAGCTCTGGCATGGCGAGCCTGGCGGCCGAGCGGTTGAATCGCGCCGCGTTGGCGTGCGGCCGGAACGCGGCAACGGAACCGTCGGCCTGGGTGTATGCCTTCAGACCCTCGAAGATCTCCTGGCCATAGTGAAACACCTGTGCAGCCGGATCCAGCGTGATCGGCCCGTACGGCTCAATCCGCGCGTCATGCCAGCCGTCAGCTTCAGTCCACCGGATCGTTGCCATGTGGTCGGTGAATACGTGGCCGAACCCCGGAGCCGCCAGCAGCTGTACCCGCTCGCTCGCGGGGACTGCAGTAGTGCTGGCGCGGATCTCGAAATCAAGATCGGGGTTCGGGCTGGCATCCATGGCTACGCTCCTCCGGGTTCGGTGTAAGTACGGGCCGTGCCGCGTCGGGGCGCCAGCAGCGGCAGGCCGCCGGTCGCGTGCGGGACGCGGCACGGCCCGTGGAGATTCAGTTGTCAGTTGCGGTGGCGCCGTCTCCGCCGTTGTCCCGGCGGTCCATTGCCTCCTGCACTGCTTCCTGCGCGCGCTGGCGGGCGCAGGCTTCGGATTCGGTTGTTGCTGCCGTCGTGGTCCGGCTGGTCCTGGACATCTCCGGTCTTCTCCTCGCGAACAAGATTGCGGCTTGAACGAGGCGGGCCAGCTGAAGCACAACCGCAATGTCCCGGACTAGCGTGCACGGCCAGTGCTGCGTCCCCTGCGAAGCAGCGCGTCGGGGCGGACCGCGCGCTACCAATGGCGACGGGACGGGCAGTCAGGGCGGCAGTAAAGCCCGGATTAGCATGCGGCCAGCGCCTCACCCCCGTAGCGGGTCGCCGGCCTGCCCTGATCAGGTCCCGCTACGGCTGCTAAGGATGAGTACGAAGCGCCGCATGACACAACGAAGGGTAGCCGACGCCAGTGACCCGTGCCACGGGCTGGGGGCAATTTTGTTGGACGACCAAGCATATTCTAGTAACCGGCCTGTGATCCTGGCGCTGCGCGTCCGGATCGATCAGCCGGACGGAGCCGCAGGACTCGTCGGAGCTGCCGGGGTGGTTGATGCGAGGTTGTGGTTCTGAATTGCCTGCTGAACGCGCCGTGCAACTGGGGAGCCGAGGCGCAGGTAGATCGTTAGTGCCTGGTGCAGATGAGCGCCGGCCTGGCCGGGATCGCCATCCTGAAGGTAGCTCCGGCCAAGCCCGTCGATGGCGCGTGCTTCCTCAGGGGCCGCGCTGAGATCGCGGGCGATCGCCCTCTGCGACTTGAGCGATCAGCGAGTGAAGTGCTCGAACACGTGACTGAAGTACCAGTCCGGCTGCGTCACGCCGGAACAGGTGCCCGCGCCCTGCGTGCCAGGGCAGCCGCCGTTGTCCCGCTGCAGCGCCCAGAACGAGATCAGCCCGATCCCCTGCTGCTCTGCCCAGCGCAGCACAGTGACCGCGTCAGCCGTCGAGAACGTCTCGTCCGGGCCGAAGTCATCGATGCCTGGCATCTCGGTGATGCCGATCATGTGCCAGAGCTGGCGCGACGTCGCGTGCGGGTACAGCGACTGCAGCTGGCTGTACAAGCCGGCCGCGGCGCCCTCGGTGTCGGCGACCATGTCCTGCTGCGTGCCGAAGTAGTAGTCGAAGGTCAGCAGGTTCACCGTGGAGATCTTCGCCCCGTCGGCGACCGCGTTCTGCAGCACTGCAAGCTCCGCGGAGGGCAGGCCAGTCGGGAACGTCGGCAGCGTGTAGGAAAACTGGATCCGCAGGCGGTGCGCGGCGGCCCAGGCTTCAGTCATTGCGACTGCTTCGTTGCGCCGGTTGATCCCGGCGGTGTTGGTCAGCGAGTCGGCCTCGACATCCAGGTCGATTCGCGGCACGTGGTAGGTGGTGATCAGGCTCTCGTAGATCGCGGCGATCGCCGGGACGCTCGTGCAGCTGTCAGCGATATCGGTGTCAGTGGTGTCGGCGGTGTAGCCGCCAAACGACGGGATGACGTTGCCGCCCGCCCGCTGGATCGCATCGATGTCACTGCCGTAGCTGGCAGCGGCTATCGGCTGGCTCGTGTCGCCGTCCCAGTACGCGGTGCATGAGCCCGCGGCCGCGGTCTGCAGGAACGCCAGCGACAGGAACCTTGAGCCGGACTGCTGCGACAGCGTCGCCAGGTCGGTACTGGAGTCGTACATCTCGTAGTAAGGCGCGAACACGCGGTACGGCAGCGGCCGCGACTGCGAGCCGTGGTCAAGCCCGGACGACGAGGCGCTGGCGGCGGCAGCAGTGAAACCCAGTGCGAGCACGGTGGCGGTGACCAGCGCT
>Ga0335075_10008238_pt1 | contig 16009 bp, 13 predicted proteins | sample Lox_Sample_24_FD_206723 | JGI IMG/M metagenome (GOLD analysis project Ga0335075, IMG submission 206723) | Soil microbial communities from Loxahatchee National Wildlife Refuge, Florida, United States - Lox_Sample_2.4 | ecosystem: Environmental > Terrestrial > Soil > Wetlands | place: USA... | reverse complement strand
AGCCGTTCCAGGCCGGCGATGACCTGATCGCGCAGCGCGACCGCGTCGCGGCGGGTGTACAGGGCGAAGCTGTACTTGTCGGCCCCGGTGACCCCGTAGTACGCCGCCGACACGCCGGTGGCCAGCACGAGGTAGTCGTAGCGGAGCTTCTCGCCGTGCGCCAGGGTGATCGTCCGCGCGGCCTCGTCGATGTCGGTGAGCTCGCCGCGCCGGAAGTGGGCGCCGCAGGCGTGCGCGAAGCCCCGGAGCGGGTACGCCACATCGCTCGGGGTCAGCCCCCCGGTGGCCACCTGGTAGAGCAGGGGCTGGAACGTGCTGTAGATATTGCTGTCCACCAGCGTGACCCGCAGGCCCGCCCGGCTCAGCTTCTGCACCGTGGCCAGCCCGGCGAAGCCCATGCCGACCACGACCACCCGCGACGCACCCGGGCCCGGCCCACGCCGGACCTTCCCGCGCAACCTGGCCATATCGCCAAGGTACCCAGCAATGCCGTCACCATCCCAGGCCGCCCTGGCCGATCACGCCGCCAGTAAGCTTCTGGCGGATGAGCGAGAAGCTGGCGAACTGGGCGGGCAACGTCACGTTCAGCGCGGAACGCTTTCACCGGCCCTCATCCCGGCCGGAGCTCCAGCGCCTGGTCAGCCAGGCCAGGCAGGTCCGGGCCCTGGGGTCAGGGCACTCGTTCAATCGGCTGGCCGACACCCCCGGCGATCTCGTCACCGTGGCCGGCCTGCCGCGGGTGATCGAGGTGGACACCGCGAAGTCAGCCGTCACGGTCAGCGCCAGCCTGACCTACCGCGAGGTTTCCGCGGCGCTGAACCAGGCCGGGCGCGCCCTGCGGAACCTGGCGTCGCTGCCGCACATCTCGGTAGCGGGCGCGTGCGCCACCGGGACCCACGGGTCCGGCGACGGCAACGGCAACCTGGCCACATCGGTGTCGGCGGTGGAGATGGTCACCGCGGACGGCGACGTGGTGACGGCCAGCCGGGACCGCGATCCTGGGCGGTTCCCCGGCGTCGTGCTGGCCCTCGGCGCGCTCGGCATCGTCACTCACCTGACGCTCGACACGGTGCCCGCCTTCGACGTCCAGCAGTACGTCTACGAGGACCTGCCTTACCAGCAGGTGAGCGAGCATTTCGAGGAGATCGTCTCCAGCGCCTACAGCGTGAGCCTGTTCACCGACTGGCGCAGCCCCCGGTTCCGCCAGGCCTGGCTGAAGCACCGGGCGGGCGTCGCCGGCGCCTGGGCGCCAGAGCCGCGGTGGATGGGCGGGCGGCTGGCGGACGGCGCCCGGAACCCGGTTCCCGGCATGCCCGCGGCCAACTGCACCGAGCAGCTTGGGGTGCCCGGGCCGTGGCACGAACGGCTGCCGCACTTCCGGCCCGACTTCACCCCCAGCGCCGGCGACGAACTGCAGTCCGAGTACCTGCTGCCGCGGGCCAGCGCGATCGCCGCGCTGCACGCGGTGGCGCCGATCGCCGGCCAGCTAGCCCCGGTCGTGCAGATCTCCGAGATCCGCACGATCGCCGCGGATGACTTGTGGCTGAGCCCGAGCTACCGGCGGGACACGGTCGCGTTCCACTTCACCTGGATCAGGGACTGGGCGGCCGTCGCGCCGGTGGTGGCTCAGGTCGAGGAGCGCCTGGCGCCGCTGCAGGCCAGGCCGCACTGGGGGAAACTGTTCGCCATGAGCCCCGGGACGGTGCGCGGCGCCTACCCGCGGCTGGACGACTTCCAGCAGCTGATGCGCGCCTACGACCCGGCCGGCAAGTTCCGCAACGACCTGATCGACCGCTATTTCCCGGCAGACCGGTTAACCAGGAAAGGACCAGCGTGACCACGACGGCCCTGCGGGTGGCAGTGCTCGACGATTACCAGAACGCGGCCCGCGAGTTCGGGCCATGGAGCGAGCTGGGCGACGCCGCCGACGTCACGATCTTCAACGACCACGTCACCGGCACCGGCGCGCTGGCCGAGCGCCTGGCGCCGTTCGACGTGGTCGTCGCGATGCGCGAGCGTTCCCGGTTCCCGCGTGAGGTCCTAGAACGGCTCCCCCGGCTGCGGCTGCTGGTCAGCACCGGGATGAGCACCGCCCACATCGACGTCGCGGCGGCCAGCGAGCTCGGCATCACCGTGTCGGGCACGGGCGGCCGGCCTGCGCCGGCCGCGGAGCTGACCTGGGCGCTGATCCTCGGTCTGGCCCGGCAGGCCGGTGCGGAGGACGCCGGGCTCCGGGCCGGCTCGTGGGGGCAGACGGTCGGCACCGACCTGGCCGGCGCCACCCTCGGCGTGATCGGCCTCGGGAACCTCGGCCGGCGGGTGGCCACGGTCGGCCAGGCGTTCGGCATGCGCGTGATCGCCTGGAGCCAGAACCTCGACCCCGCCGTGGCCGCCGAGGCCGGCGTCGAGCCCGTCGGCAAGCAGACGCTGCTGTCCAGCGCCGACTTCGTGACCATCCACCTGCGGCTCAGCGAGCGCAGCACCGGGCTGATCGGCGCTGCGGACCTGGCCCTGCTCAAGCCGACCGCCTACCTGATCAACACCTCGCGTGGCCCGATCGTCGACGAGGCGGCCCTGATCGCCGCCCTCCGCGACGGACGCATCGCGGGCGCTGGCCTCGACGTGTTCGACATCGAGCCGCTCCCGGCCGGCCACCCGCTGCGCACCGCGCCGAGGACCCTGCTCACGCCGCATATCGGCTACGTGACGGCCGGCAGCTACCAGGCGTTCTACGGCGGCGCGGTCGAGGCCATCCTCGCGTTCCGCGACGGTCACCCGATCCGCCTGCTGACCGCCTAGCCCCGGCCCGGGCCGCCCTGGCCGCCCTGGCCGCCGCCGGCCGCCGGGAGCCGCACCTTGTGGGCGTCAAGGAACCGGCTGACCTCGCCGAACTCCGCTGGCGTCAGCGCGGACACCCGCTTGTCGCGCAGCCTACCCGGCAGCAGCGGCACGACCTGGGCCGCCCCGGACAGCCGCCGCAGCGCCCCGGACAGCCGGTCGTCCCGGTGCCGGAACGAGTGCTCGAGGAGCAGCCTGAACGCGTCGTCGGATGCCACACCGAATGGGCCGGCCAGGGGCCGCAGGCGCACCATGGCGCTGTCGACCCTGGGTTCCGGCCAGAACGCGGAGCGCGGCACGGTGTCCAGCAACTCGGCCTGGGCACGGCGCTGGACCGTGACGCTGACCCGGCCGTAGCCCGGCTCGCCCGGACCGGCGCACATGTGCTGGGCCATGTTCTCCTGGAGCATGACCACGCCGGTGTCGAACGGGTACTCCAGCAGCCGTAGCACGATGGGCAGCGCCACCCGGTAGGGCAGGTTGGAGACCACCCTGGTGAACGGTGGAAGCGGCACGGTCAGCGCGTCCCCCCACAGCAGGGTGATGTTGCCGTGCTCCGCGGCCAGGCCGTCCAGCCTGGGCCGGAACTGCCGGTCACACTCGATCGCGATGACGTGCGCGGCCCGGCTGGCCAGCCGCGCGGTGAGGTTGCCGATGCCCGCGCCGACCTCCAGGACCGTGTCCCGCGCGCCGATCCGGGCGTAGCCAACCTCGCGGTCGATGATGGCCGCCTCCATCAGGAAGCTCTGCCCGAGCTTGTGTTGCGGCCGGATGCCGCGCAGCATCCCGGTCATGGCCGGGCCATCCCGTTCCTCATAGCCGCCGGTAGTCCCAGGTCGTGGCGCTCACGCCGAGCAGCCGCACCGGGAACGAGCCAGCCAGCCGCAGCGATGGCGGGAGGACCGCGGCCGGCACCTGCGGGGCGAGCAGCACGACATGCCCGCCGGGCCTGGTGACCCGGGCTATCTGCCGCAGGGCGGCCTTCAGCCACGCGTTCATCTCCCCCTGGATCTGGTACTGGCGGCCAAACGGCAGGTTCGTCACGCACGCGGCGGCCGACGCGTCCGGGAAATCCATGGTCCGCGCGTCGCCCACCGCGACGCTGGCCCGGGCCACGTTGTCCCGGGCGATGGCCACCGCGGACGGGTCGATGTCGAGGCCCGTGGCCGACCAGCCCGCCGCGACCGCCTCGGCCAGAATCGTCCCCGAGCCGCAGCACGGGTCCAGCAAAACCCCGGGCGGCCGGCCAGCCAGGTCCACCATGGCGGCGGCCAGAGCCGGCCGCAGGGCGCCCGCCCGTTCCACGGCCCGGCCGCCGTGCTGGCGCATGCGCACGTCGGTCAGCCGCAGTCCGGCGACGAACCGGGCCGGCCGGTACTCGCTAACCCAGATCTCCAGCTCAGCCGGGTCGGCCACGGTCCATCGGCGCCGGTCCCGGCCGATCGTATCGGTGAGCTGCCGGCGCAGGTCGGTGCGCCGGAACGCCCGTTCACTCAGGACCCGGGCGATGACCCGGAAGGTCATCGACGCCGCCAGCGGGTGCTTGCGCTCGGCCCAGATCGACAGTGCCCGCTGGACCCGGTCCGGGCGCCAGATCGCAGCGGCGAGGGCGCGAGGGTCGCTGGCCTCCGCCGGGCCGGCCCGGCCGACCTCCACGAAAACGTCCTCGGTCGTGCGCAGCGCCAGCGCAGCGTCGCGATGCCCTCGCCCGGCCTCGAACAGCAGCAGGTCGGCCCGGCCGTCGAACCCGGTGCCGGTCACGCTGATGCCCGCCTGCTGATCCAGTTGCCGGCGCACCAGCGGGGCCAGGCCCGGCAGGCACATCGCGAACATGCGCGTCGCGGATTCCGTCACCTGCCGCTCACCACGCCGCGCCGGTTGGCGGAGATCACGCGTCCGATGCTACGGCCGCCGTGCTGGGCGCCGGGCTGGGCCCGCTGCCCGCCCGGGCCGCGTAGCGGCAGGACACCACCACCGCCAGCGGCCACAGCGCCTGCCCGGCGCCGAAGATGCGTTCCGCCAGGCCGGCCTGCCCGCCCGCGGTGACCAGCTCCGTCCCGAACCAGACCAGCAGGACCAGCAGCACGGCCACGGCACCAGCCGACACCGCCGGCCGCAGGCCCCACGGCACCGACGGCCCCCGCCGCCAGGCGACGGCCGGCCAGGCCACCAGCGCCAGGCACCCGGCTGCCCCGAAGATGATGTGCGGCAGCGGATAGTTGGTCCCGGGCTGCTCCGGGTTGGCCGCGACCAGCAGGCCGGCCGCCGCCCCGGCGATCAGGATCAGCCGCCCCGGCACACGAGCCGGCCGCAGCGCCAGCCCGGTGACGACGTCGCAGGCGGCGACGACCAGGAACGTCAGCGTCATGACCCACCGGTCGGATGCACCCACCGCGGCCAGGGCGCTGACCGTGTCGGCCACCGGGTTGTAGTGCGGCTGCAGCGCGGCGGCCACGGTCCACCCGCCAGCCATCAGCACTGGTGCCGCGGCTGAGGACACCACCCCCCACCACGGCACGGCCCGCACAGGCACCACCGTAGCCGCAAGACGGTGTGATGCTCCAGCGCAGGGGTATGGCACTCGGCACCCCCGCACGCTGGCCGCCGGCGAGAACCGCAGCCGGGCCTTCCCCGGCAACGGCGCCACCATGAGGAAGGGGGAGTTATGTCCGAGAACGGGCGGACCGCGGCCGGCGTGGCGGTTCCCGACACCAAACTGGCCCGGCAGGCCACCGAACTGGTGCGTGAGGCCACCGATGACCTGATCTACGACCACTCCCGCCGGGTCTACTGGTGGGGCAGCCTGCAGGGCCGCAACCGGGGCCTGTCCTTCGACCCGGAATTGCTATACATCGGGGCGATGTTCCACGACCTGGGCCTGAACGAGCAGTTCCGCGGCAGCGGGCGCCGGTTCGAGGTGGACAGCGCGGATGAGGCCCGCCGCTTCCTGCAGGGCCACGGCGTGCCGGAGGACAGCATCCGCCGGGTGTGGACGGGCATCGCGCTGCACACCACGCCCGGCATCCCGGAGTTCATGGAGCCCGAGGTCGCCCTGGTCACCGCCGGGGTGGAGTATGACGTGCTCGGCATCGGCTATCACGACATCAGCGACGCCGACCGGGCCGCGATCACCGCGCTGCACCCGCGGCCGGACTTCAAGCGCCGCATCCTCCGGGCGTTCACCGACGGCATCGCGCCGCGGCCGGAGACCACCTTCGGCAACGTCAAAGCCGACGTCCTCGAACGCTTCATCCCCGGCTACCAGCGCGCCAACTTCGTCGACATCATCGAGAACTCCGACTGGCCGGAATAGCACCGGCCGTGCCCTTCCGGGATCAGACCGACGCCAGCGCCTCGACCTCGATCCGGAACGCCGGGTGGACCAGGGCGGCGACCTGCACCAGGGAACTGGCCGGCGGTCTGTCCGCCGAGATGAACTCGTCGCGCGCCCGCCTGAACGCCTCCAGGTCGCCAAGATCGGTGAGGAAGATCGTCAGCTTGACAACCTGCTCCATGGCCGCACCGGCCGCGGCGAGGGCGGTGGCCAGGTTCTCGAACACCTGCCTGGCCTGTGCGTAGGGATCGTCCCGGCCGACGAGCCGCCCATCCCCGTCCAGCGGTACCTGGCCGGAGATCACGACCATGCGCCCGCTGAACGTGACCGCGTGACTGTATCCGTTGACCGGCGGCAGCCCATCGGGCCGAAGAAAGTGCTCCTGCATAGGATCGGGTCCTCCCAAGAGCCCTCGCGGGCCAGGCATGGCGGCAACGCGCGAGGCCTGCGAGAATCCGGGTCCATAGCGTACTGATCACGGATTTCCGGATCCGTCCCGGGGCCAGGAGCTGTCTCATGGATGCCAGGCATGCCATCTTGTTCGAGCCGGTCACGATCGGCCCGAAGACGCTGCCCAACCGCTTCTACCAGGTCCCGCACGCGTCGGGCTTCGGCTCGGCCAGGCCGCGGACGCAGGCGGCGTTCCGGGCGGTGAAGGCCGAGGGCGGCTGGGGCGGGGTGTGCGTGGAGTACGCCCCCATCTCGGCGGACTCCGACGAGACCCCGTACATCGCCGCGGACATCTGGGACGACCGCGACGCCCGTGCGCTGGGGGTGTGCGCCGAGGCGGTCCACGCTCACGGGGCGCTGGCCGGGCTGGAGCTTTACCACGGCGGCTGGTCTAGTACGAACGCGTTCTCCCGGGCGGTCCGGGTGGCCCCGAGCCAGCTCACCTCGGAAGTGCAGTGGGGCGGGCTGGCCAAGGAGATGGACGCCGCCGACATCGCCCGCATCCAGCGGCAGTGGGTGGAGGCCGCCCGGCGGGCCCGTGACGTCGGTTTCGACATCGTCTACGTGTACGGCGCGCACGGCTACCTGATGACCCAGTTCCTCTCGTCGGAGGTCAACCGGCGCACCGACGGCTACGGGGGGAGCCTGGCCAACCGGGGCCGGTTCTGGCTGGAGACCCTAGCCGCGGTGCGGGACGCGGTCGGCGGCGACTGCGCGATCGCCACCAGGATCGCGGTGCACGGAGACTCCGGGGTGCCGGGCGGGGAAACCCTTCCCGGCATTCACATCGACGACATGCTGACCCTGGTGAAGATGGCGGACGACCTGGTGGACCTGTGGGACGTGATGGTCGGCTCGTGGCCCGAGGACTCGGGTACCTCCCGGTACTTCCCGGAAGGGCACCAGCGGCGGTGGGCGGACCGGGTCCGGGAGGCGACCGCCAAGCCGGTGGTCAGCGTGGGCCGCTACAGCAGCCCGGACCTGATGGCCGAGGTGATCCGGTCCGGCGCGGTGGACCTGATCGGCTCGGCCCGGCAGGCGATCGCCGACCCGTTTCTGCCCCGCAAGGTCGCCGAGGGCCGGCTCGATGAGATCCGCGAGTGCACCGGGTCCAACCTCTGCATCCTGCGGGAGGAAACCTTCAAGCAACTCGGCTGCGTGCAGAACGCCACCGCCGGGGAGGAGTACCGCCGCGGCTGGCACCCCGAGTCGTTCCCGGCCGCGGCCGACCCGGACCGGTCCGTGCTCATCGTCGGCGCCGGGCCGGCCGGCATGGAATGTGCCGTGGTGCTCGGCAAGCGTGGCTTCACCGCCGTGCATCTGGTGGAGGCCGAGCCGGAGATCGGCGGCCGGCTGCGCTGGGCCAGGCGGCTGCCCACCCTGGGCGACTGGGGCCGGATCATCGACTGGCGCATGATCCAGCTGGCCCGGCTGACCGGCGTGCAGGTGATCACCGGGCGCCGGCTGGCCGCCGCCGACATCCTGGATTACGGCGCGGACCTGATCGTGATCGCCACCGGCTCGGCGTGGCGCGGTGACGGCGTCCAGCCCGGCTACCCAGACCCGATGCCCGGGGCGGATCCGGGCCTGCCTCATGTGCTCACCCCGGAGCAGGCCTGCGCGGGCCAGCGCCCGCCCGGGCCGCGGGTCGTCGTGTACGACACCGACGGCTACTACGTCGCCCCCGGGGTAGCCGAACTGCTGGCCGCCGAGGGGCTCGAGGTGACCGTGGTCACCACGTTCAGCGTGCTGTCCCCGATCAGCGACCAGACCCTGGAGGGTGACATGCTCCGGGCCCACCTGCACCGGGCCGGGGTACGCGTCATCCACGCCACGACCATCACCGGGATCGACGCCGGATCGGTCACCGGCCACGACCGCCACGGCGAGCCCTGGTCCATGGCTTGTGACGGGATCGTGCTGGTCACCCAGCAGGTGTCGCATGACACCCTGTACACCGAGCTGGCCGGCGACCCGGCGCTGGCCGCCGCCGGGATCAGCGGGCTGTACCGGATCGGCGACGCGGTCGCGCCCCGGCTGATCTCCGAGGCGGTCTTCGACGGGCACCGGCTGGCCCGCGAAATCGATGCCGAGGACCCGGCCCAGCCCGCCCCCTTCCTGCGGGAGCGAGCCGAACTCGGGTAGGCCAGATCCGGGGCGGACGCCGGCCGCGCCGCATTGGACTGGCTGGCCGGGAGCTAACCCGCGCCGGCCGCGTACGGGGCGAGGAACGGCTCCACGGCTTTCAGCATGCCCTCAGCTGCCTCATCGGCCACGTAGCGGCCGCAGCGCTCGAGCACCACGGGCGTCACATCGTCCGCGACCAGCCGCATGGTCGCGGCGACCGCCTCGCCGAGCCCGTCGGCACCGCCGATGGCCAGCACGGGCAGCCGCAGGCGCCGCTGCTGGCGCTGGATGTTCTGCTCGACGGTCTGGTCGATGGCCCGGTAGCACTCGAAGGCACAGTGCAGGGCGTGCGGGTCGCAGGCGATCGCCCAGAGCGGCGGAAACGGGGAAATCCCCGGGATAGCGGCTTCGGCGACCGCCAGCCGGGCCACGCGTTCTGGGTGGTCAGCGGCCAGCGCGTAGCCGATCCACATGCCCACGTCGTGGCCGATCAGCGCGAATCGGGAGTGGCCGAGCGCCTCCATCAGCGCGACGAGATCGGCGGCCAGGCTGCCCGCGTCGTACCCTTCCGTGGCCCGGCCGGACAGGTTCACCCCACGCGGGTCGGCCGCGCTGAACTCCTGGAGTGTGGTGGGCACCACGCTGTTCCTAGAGCAACAGCGTGGGCACCACCACCACGCTGGATGTGACCAGCGCCGACCAGCCCCGCTCCGTAACGTTCTAGTATCCTCACTGAGGGTAATCGAGCCTGGGGAAGGTCATGGATGTTGGTGTGAACTATCCCTGGTTCAGCTACGGCTGGGACTTCGGGCCTGCCCCGCCCGGGTGGCGCCGTGGCGGCGACCCGGAGTGGGTCCCGGATATCGGCCAGGACCTGCAGCACCTGGCCGCGATCGGGGTCAGCGTGGTGCGCTGGTTCATTCTCGGGGACGGGCTCAGCTACGGCACGGGCCCTGATGCGCCAAAGCCCGAACGTCCTGCCCCGGGTGGCCAGGCCGGCTGGGGGTTCGATCCGCCCGCCTTGACCGGGGAATTCCAGGACCACTTTGCGGCGCTGCTGCGGAGCTTCGCGGCCCAGAGCAGCGGGCCAAATCCGGTCCGCCTGCTGCCCGTTCTCGTGGATTATCAGTTCTGCGAGCCGGGCGTATGGCCAGCCGCCCCGGACGAAGGGTGGGTGAAGAGCGGACGCGTGCAGGCCATTACCACCAGCCGTCAGCGATTCATTGAGCAAGTGCTCGGGCCGCTGCTGCGGCTGTCCGCAAACTACCGGGATGCCATCTACGCCTGGGAGGTCTGCAACGAGCCGGAGTGGGTGACCAACGGCTGGCATCCGGACGGCGGCAACGGCCACCCCGTGACCGAAAGCGACATGCGGGCGTTCCTGGAAGACAGCATGTCGGCCATCCGGCAGGCCGGTTTCCTGGCCACCATTGGCTTCAACCGGATCGAGACCATCGACCAGACCGCCCTGTATGGCGACATCAACCAGTTTCACCACTACACCGACGGCAGCCGTTCCCTGCCGCGGAATCCCTTTGACCCGCGCTGGCCTGGCGTCATCGGCGAGTTCGCCACCTCGGCCGCGCAGGACACCTGGCCTGAGCTGAGCCAGGGAAGCCAGCGCGTTCTTGAGCGCCTGAAGCTCGCCGAGAGCCAGGGCTATGTCCTCGCCCTCCCCTGGTCGTTGCGGGCCGCGGACCGCCATACCTCCTGGACCCCGCCGGTCGAGAACGACATCGAGTGCTTCACCCAGGGGCGGAACTGCCACTGAACGGTGGGCCGCCCGCGCGCGTCATATCAGCGGCCGCGGCGGTGCTTAGCAGGCAGGGCGCGATCGCGCCGCAAAGCAACCAGCGCGTTTTCACCGGAAGCGGGTTCCGAGATGGCCGTATCGGACATGCCAGGCAGCACCAAACCGACTCCTGGCCCGGCCGACCTGCCCGCCCCGGCCGGCCGGGCCAGGCGCGCAGGGTTCGCGGGCACGCTCCGCTCGGAGTTCATCAAGATCCGCTCCACCCGGTCGACCTACTGGACACTGCTCGCCATGGTGGTGATCACCATCGCCATCGGCGCGCTGGCCAGCTTCGCCGCGTCCCGCAACGTGGACGGGAGCGGCCCGCACTTCGACCCGACCAACCGCAGCCTGGACGGCCTGTACCTCAGCCAGCTGGTCATCGCGGCGCTGGGCGCGCTGACGATCACGTCCGAGTATTCGACCGGGATGATCCGCACCTCGCTGACCGTCATGCCCCGCCGCGGCGTGGTGTTCGCGGCCAAGGCCGTGGTGTTCGGCGTGGTGGCCTTCGTGACCGGGCTGGTGACCAGCTTCGGGGCGTTCTTCCTGGGCCAGGCGCTGATGTCGGGCAGCCACATGAACGCGACCCTGGGCCAGCCGAACGTGCTGCGCGCGATCATCGGGGCCGCGCTGTACCTGACCGTGTGCGGGCTGCTCGCGTTCGGCCTCGGGATGATCCTGCGGTACACGGCGGGCGCCGTCACCGCCTCGATCGCGCTGCTGTTCGTCCTGCCGCTGCTCGTGCTTCTGCTGCCGCAGTCCTGGCAGAACGACGTCAACAGGTGGGTGCCCACCTACGCCGGGGGCGAGATCTTTGCCACCAAGCCGGACCCCACGGACCCGGCCGTGTCGCACCTGTTCTCGGCGTGGACCGGGTTCGGCGTGTTCGCGATGTACGCGGCGATCGCGCTGATCGGCGGGATGGTGGCGTTCCGCCTGCGCGACGCGTGAAGCCGGCTGCCGCGGCGGATGCGGACGTACGGTGAGGAGCGTGAACGCGGCGATTGAGGAGCTGGCCCGGGACCGTCTCGGCTTCGAGCGGCTTCGTCCCGGGCAGCAGCGTGCCGCCGAAGGGCTGGCCGACGGCCGCGACGTGCTGGCCGTCCTGCCGACCGGGGCCGGCAAGTCGGCCATCTACGAACTGGGCGGGCTGCTGCGTCCGGGGCCGACGGTCGTCGTGTCGCCGCTGATCGCGCTGCAGGATGATCAGCTGGCCCACCTGCGTGCGGCCGGCCTGCCGGCCATCGTGCTGAACTCGCAGCAGTCGGCCGGGGCGCGGGCGGCGGCGCTGCTCGCCGCGTGCGATTCCAGCACGTTCGTCTTCCTCTCGCCGGAGCAGCTGGCCAACGAGCGGACCCGCGAAACGCTCCGGCGCGCCCAGCCGGGCCTGTTCGCCGTGGACGAGGCGCACCTGATCAGCCAGTGGGGTCGCGACTTCCGCCCCGACTACATGATGCTCGGCGCCCAGGCCGAGGCGGTCGGCGCGCCCGTCCGCCTGGCCCTGACCGCGACCGCTGCGCCCCCGGTGCGGCAGGAGATCATCCGGCGGCTCGGCCTGCGCGATCCGGTCGTGGTGCTGGGCGACTTCGACCGGCCGCTCATCCACCTGTCGGCCCGGCACGCCCGCACCGTCGACGACAAGGAGGGCGAACTGGTGCGCGCGGCCCGCGAGCTGGACGGCCCGGGGATCGTCTACGCGGCCACGCACGCCAGCGCGCAGGCGGCGCACGACACGCTCCGGTCGGCGGGCGAGGCGGTGCGGCTGTATCACGCCGGCCTGAGCGGGCGCGACCGGCACGAGGCGATGACGGCGTTCCTGGACGGGACCGCGCGGGTCATGGCGGCCACGGTCGCGTTCGGCATGGGGATCGACAAGCCGGACGTCCGCTGGGTCCTGCACTTTGACCCGCCGCCGTCGCTCGACGCGTACTACCAGGAGTTCGGGCGGGCCGGCCGGGACAGCGGGCCAGCGGAGGCCCGGCTGCTCTACCGCTACGAGGACTTCGACCGGGTGCGTCACCTGCTGGCCCGGGGAGTCCCCGGCGCGCCGGTCGCCCGGGTCGCGGCCGCACTGGCCGCCGGCCAGCGTTTCCAGCCCGGCACGCCGCAGCAGACGGCCGCGCTGACCCGGCTGGCCGATCTGGGCGCGGTCACCTGGCACGTGGACGGCGACGTCAGCTGGGCCGGGACGATGAGCGTCGCGGAGGCGCTGGCGGCTTCGGAGGCGGAAACCGAACGCGAGGATGAGATCGAGCGCACCCGGCTGACGATGATGCGCGGCTACGCCGACCACACCGGCTGCCGCCGGTCGTTCCTGCTGACCTACTTCGGCCAGGACTACCCCGGCCCGTGCGGGAACTGCGACAACGACCTCGCGGCGCCCGAGCCCGGGCCGGCCGCGGTCCCGTTCGCCGTGGGCACGCGAGTGGTGAGCGGGCGCTGGGGCGAGGGCACCGTGCAGCGTTACGACGGGGACCAGGTCACGGTGCTCTTCGACGAGCACGGCTACCGCGAGCTGTTCGTGCCGGTCGTCGTGGACCGCGGCCTGCTGCGGCCCGCGTAGCGCGGCCGGTTCGCGCCGCTCTCATCCCGTCTCGCCTGGGCCAAACGGCCGGAAGCTCGTGTAGCTTGGCTCGGTCCGGGGGCTGGGCAGCCGGAATGCGCGCAGGCGCGTCGGCGCGGCCATAGGTACCGGCTCCCATCCGGTATTCACCTCGAAGTATCTGACCGCGGTCGCGACCGAGAGGTGGTCGCAGTCATCGAGGATCATCAGCCCTCCCGGGCGCACCAGTTCGCGCAGGAAGAACAGGTCGGCAAACACGTTGTGAAAGATGTGGCTGCCGTCGACGAACGCGGCGTCGGCGACGAAGCCCGCACCGAGCAGACGGGGCAGGGCGATCTGCGACCGCTCCTGCACCAGGCGGCAGCGGCCAGCCAGCCCGGCTCCGGTGATCGCGGCCCATCCGCAGCCGTGGAACTGCTCCTGGTAGGCATCGATGATCACGTGACGGGCTTCGTCCGATCCGGCAGCGACCAGCGCCTCGGCGATGGCGAGCGCGGAACTCCCGTAGGCCAGCCCGATCTCGATCACCGTGCCCGGCTGCTCAGCGAGGAGCAGGTCACGCAGGACATCACAATCAGAATCCGGCACTGACACGCGCTCAAAGTCCCCGCCGGAGCGGACCTGAGGCGGGCCGTCGGCGGCCAGCCTGCGGCGCGCCTCCCGGATCCGGGTCAAGAGGTCTGGCTCGCTGCCCATGCGCCGAGTATTGCTCTGCGACGCCTGCGATTCCGCTGGATTCGCGGGCCTGGGTGGCCTCGTACCCGGCCACACACTGCGTGGTTACTGCCCGAGTGTCCGATTCAGTTTGACGGAGTGTCCGATGTATGGGACTCTACGTGGCGAAGCTATCAACGGGGGGTTCATCCAGCTTTCAACGGTTATCTCCGGATAGGCGGCGTTCGGCGGTGCCTCCTGATCCCCTTCTTACCCGAGGGCCACCACATGACCTTGCGTCACACGTCCATCCGCACCCGGATGTTCCTGCTCGTCTCGGTCCCGCTGCTCGCCCTGATCGCCATCTACGCTTATGCGGTCGGGGGCCAGTTCGGCACGGCGGTTGGCCTGGCCAACGCGGGCAAGGTCAGCGGCACGACCATCAAGCCGGTTTCCGACGCGCTGGTCGCGCTCGACGCCGAGCGCAGTGGCGCGTCCCTCTACCTGGCCACCAGGTCCAGCCAGGCCGCCGCGGCCTACCGGCAGGAGCAGGCCGCGACCGACCGCCAGTTCCGCACCGTCGAGACCATCACCAGGCTGGGGCCGGTCACCGCCAACGCGACCCCGCTGGAGAAAGCGGCGGCGGCGACGTTCGTCCGGGATGGCCAGGGCAAGCTGCAAGCGCTGCGCGGCGAGGTGACGAGCGGCGCGATCGGCCGCACGGTCGCCATCAACGCCTACAGCGCGATCATGGCCGACGGGCTCCAGGTGGGCGAACAGGCCATCCAGCAGACCTACGTGAGCCAGTCCCTGGCTACCACGGCGCGGCAGGAAGTGAACCTCTACGCGGCCGAGATGCTCGTCCTGGAAGAGAACGCCATCTACTCCGGCGACGTGGCTGCCGGGCACATGCCCGCCGCCGACCAGAAGGAGTTCGCCCAGCTCGCCGCGGTGCGGCAGTACCTGGTTGCCGACGCGGTCCCGCAGCTTGACGCCGAGGCGGGCAGCCTGCTGCGCCGGGAGGTGCCGGCCTCGCTCGCGGCCACCCTGACCAGCCAGGAAAACACGATCATCAACGCACCGGCCAGCGGCACCGGCATCGTCAAGCCGCCAGTGCCGCTGACCGCCTGGCAGCCCACGGCCGAGGCCTATGCCGCCCATCTCGAGGTCGTGCTGACCAAGAGCCCCGCCTGGATCCAGTCGCAGGTAGCGTCGTCCGCCCGCCAGGCCCTGACCACCTTCATCGTGGCGGCGAGCGTGGGCTTGCTGGCGGTGATCGCGTCGATCGTCTTCTCGCTCCTCATGGGCCGCCGCCTGCTGCGCCGGCTGGACGCGCTGCGGCAGTCGGCCCTGGAACTCGCCCGCGAACGGCTGCCGAGCGTCATGGCCAGGCTCCGGGACGGAGACACGGTGGACGTCGACGCCGAGGCGCCGCCGGCCGAGGCCAGCCCGGACGAGATCGACCAGGTGCGCGAGGCGTTCAATACCGTGCACCGGGCCGCCGTGGAGGCGGCCGTGGACGAGGCGAACCTGCGCCACGGCGTCAGCCAGGTCTTCCGCAACCTGGCCCGGCGCAACCAGGCGCTGCTGCACCGCCAGCTTGGCCTGCTCGACAGCATGGAACGACGGGCGGAGGAGCCGGAGCAGCTCGAGGACCTGTTCCGCATCGACCACCTCACCACCCGCATGCGCCGGCACGCCGAGGGCCTGATCGTGCTGTCCGGCGACTCCCCGGGCCGCGGCTGGAGCCGGCCGGTGCCGTTCATCGACGTCTTGCGGGCCGCCGTCTCCGAGGTCGAGGACTACACCAGGATCCGGGTCGAGGTCCGCTCGAAGGCCGCCCTGGCCGGCCCGGCCGTAGCCGACGTCGTCCACCTGCTGGCCGAGCTGATCGAGAACGCGACGGTCTTTTCGCCGCCGAACACCATGGTGCGGGTGCAGGGAGAGCTGGTGGGCCGCGGGTTCGCCGTAGAGATCGAGGACCGCGGCCTCGGCATCGGTGAGGACCGGCTGGAAGAGATCAACCGCGACCTGACCGGCCTGCCCGCCTTCGACCTGGCGGGCAGCGACCGGCTGGGGCTGTTCATCGCCGGGCGCCTGGCGCACCGGCACGGCATCAAGGTTTCCCTTCGCTCGTCGGTCTACGGCGGCACTAGCGCCGTGGTGATCATCCCGACCACCCTGGTCGTCTCCGACGACGGGGCGGCCCCGGCCCCGGCCCTGGCCACCGGCGCGCGGACGCTGCAGC
>Ga0335075_10008237_pt1 | contig 16012 bp, 13 predicted proteins | sample Lox_Sample_24_FD_206723 | JGI IMG/M metagenome (GOLD analysis project Ga0335075, IMG submission 206723) | Soil microbial communities from Loxahatchee National Wildlife Refuge, Florida, United States - Lox_Sample_2.4 | ecosystem: Environmental > Terrestrial > Soil > Wetlands | place: USA... | reverse complement strand
GCCCAGCAGCTGTGCCGCAGGTACGGGACGCTCCTGGTCACCGACGAGGTGCAGACGGGTCTCGGCCGTAGCGGCAAGTTCTTCTGCCACGAGCACTGGGCCCTGGAGCCGGACATCATCACGATCTCCAAGGCACTGTCGGGCGGCTTTGTCCCGATCGGCGCGATGCTGACCAGCGACAAGGTCTTCGAGAGCGTCTACGACTCCATGGAGGACGCGCTCAAGCACTCGACGACCTTCGGCCGCAACCAGCTGGCGATGGTCGCGGGCCTCGCCACACTCGCCGCGTTCGACGACGAGGACATCGTCGCGCGGGCGGCGCTGACTGGCGCGGAACTGCAGGCCAAGCTGCGCGGCCTGGCCGAGAAGTACGACCTGATTCAGGACGTCCGCGGCATCGGCCTGATGGTCGGCATCGAGTTCGGCGAGCCGCAGGCGGGCTCGACCGCCCGCCGCTTCCGAACACTCGAGCGGCTGCGGACTGGCATGTTCTCGCAGCTAGTTGTCGTGCCGCTCTTCCACCGGCACCGGATCATCACGCAGGTTGCGGCCGACAACGTCAACATCATCAAGCTGCTGCCGCCGCTGATCTCCGGCTCCGAGGAAGTCGACTACTTCATCGGAGCGCTCGACGACGTCCTGGCCGACGCGCATCGCGGCTCCGGGCTGACATACGAATTCGGGCGCACCATGATGCGCGGCGCACTGCGTCGCAAGTCCCAGCGAAGCGTCGCGAGCTCGAAGCCCTCAGTCGGCCCCGCCGCGGATGCTCGCAGCGCAGCGACGCAGGGCAGGCCAGCGCATCTTGCCGATGCCGAGGCCGCAGACGCCGCCCCGCCGGCTTTTATCGGCAGCGTCCGCGAGCGCGTCCCGCACCTGCCCGCCGTATCGGCCGGCGCCGCAGGCCTGGCCGGAGCGGCGCCGGAGGGCGGCTACATGCCCGCCGTCGCGGCCATCGAGCCAGGCGACCGCGTCGTGATCACGGGCGCAGCTGGCTTCATCGGGTCGGCGGTCACCCGTGCTGTGCTGGCCACGGGTGCGCGGGTTGTCGCAGTGACTGAGCCCGGCGGTCGGGACGCGAACCTCCGCGGTCTGGAGATCGACCGGGCGATGGTGGACATCCGCGACGGGGCTGCCGTGCGTGCTGCCTTCACTGGAGCTCGGTACGTTTTTCACCTGGCTGCCATCTACCGCTTCTGGGCGCGTGATCCGCAGATTTTTCATGACGTCAACGTCGGCGGCACGCTCAACGTCATCGACGCTGTCGCGGCGGCTGGCGTCGAGCGACTTGTCTACACTTCGACTGTCGGCGTCCTCGGCCTCGACGGTACCCGGCACGGCCAGCCCGCCGACGAGACCAGCTACGCCGACGTGTCGCATCTGTTCGGCCACTACAAGCGCACCAAGTTCGCGGCCGAGCACGAGGTGCTGCGCGCTGCCGGGGAGGGCCTGAACGTCACCGTCGTGCTGCCGACCTTCCCGCTGGGTCCCTGTGACCGTGCACCCACGCCGACTGGCAAGGTCGTGCTCGACTTCCTCAACGGCAAAATGCCTGCCTACGTCGACACCGCGCTCAACGTCTGCCACGTCGACGACCTGGCCCTCGGTCACGTCGCCGCGCTCGAGCACGGCCGCCAGGGCCGCAGCTACATCCTCGGCGGCGAGAACATGACGATGCGCGAGGTCCTGCAGGCGCTCGCGGACTGCAGCGGTCTGCCGATGCCGCGTTACCAGGTCCCGCGGCAGCTCGTCATCGGCGCTGCCCTGGCCTCGGACTTTGTCGAAGGTCGCCTGCTCGGGCGCGAGCCGCACGTTCCGCTGGAGGGCGCGCGGATGTCCACCACAAAGATGATCTTCAACGATGACAGGGCCCGGGCGGAGATCGGTCACAAATCGCGGCCTGCGCGGCTCGCGATCGAGGACTCCGCTCGCTGGTTCGCCGACAACGGCTACGTGACGCCCGAGCGGATGGCCGGCATCCGCTGGCAGCGCTAAGGATGCGTCGAGCGCAGTGAGGGGTGCACGCAGGCGGAGTGAATGCTGGTCGCGGCCGGCCTGAATTTGACAATCCCAGATCTGAAGTGTTTCTTTTGAAACATGTCTTTCAAGTCCGAGGAGCCCTCAGCCGACCCGCTGGCCGGCTTGCCGGGCACGTCCATCCGGCTGACCGATCCCGAGACCATGCGCGCGCTGGCGCATCCGGCTCGCATCGCGATCTGGCAGCACCTCCTGCTCGAGGGCCCGGCAACTGCGACCGAATGCGCGCCCGCCGCCGGGCTGTCGCCGTCAGCCTGCAGTTATCACCTGCGGCAGCTGGGCCGGTACGGCTTCGTCGAGCAGGACCAGGCTGCGGCCGCCAATGGCCGCGAGCGGCCCTGGCGAGCCGTAGTCACCTCGACCACGATCGACGACCTGAACGACCCGGCAGCCGTGACCGCTGCCCGCCTTCTGGATTACTCGCTCGCTGAGCACTGGGCGCAGGCACGTCAGCGTTACGTAGCTCGCGAGGAGCACTACCCGGCGCAGTGGCGCCGCGCCGCCGGCGGGGACCAGACTGTCCTCTACGTGACGCCCGACGAACTCACCGAGCTCCGCGAGGGCATTCGCCAGCTGTACCTGCCGCTCATCCGCTTCTCCGGGCAGGAACGGCCCGACGGCGCGCGTCCGGTGCAGGGAGTCATCGAGTTCGTGCCGGTCTTCGGCCCGCCCGATGGCCCGGACGAGACTGGCCAGGCGGATGAGACTGGTGAGCCCGGCGACGACGAGTCCGCTCAGTGAGCGGCCGGCCTGGCCGCGGCGCGCTGCTGGCGCTGGTCCGGCGAGCAAGCACGTTTCCGGCCCTGCGGTCGAAGTCGTTCCGGCTGCTTGCGAGCGGCCAGTTCATCTCCAACGTCGGCGACGGCATGTATGCGGTCGCGCTGCCCTGGTACGTGCTGTCCCACCACGGCGGAGCGATCCTGCTTGGTGCCGTCCTGGCCGCTTACGGCATCCCGCGAACCTGCCTGATCCCGGTCGGCGGTCACCTGGCCGACCGGCTCAGCCCGTGGGCAGTGATGATGGGCGCCGACATTGGCCGGCTGGCGCTGGCTGGCGGCCTTGCCGCGCTCGCGGCGACGCACCAGCCTGACCTGCTGACGCTGGCGCCGATCGCATTCGGCCTGGGAGCGGGCGAGGGGCTGTTCCTGCCTGCCTCGTACGCGATCATGCCGAAGCTGGTCGACGACGATCAGCTTCAGAGCGGAAACGCGCTGATGTCGGCCGGGACCCAGCTGGCAATCTTTGCCGGACCGGCGCTGGGCGGCATCGTGGTTGCAACACTGACGTCGGCCGCCGGGTTCGGCCTCGACGCGTTCAGCTTCGGCGTCTCGGCCCTGACGCTGTGGCGTCTCGGCGCCGTCGTCGCCGCACGCGCCGCGTGCCGGACAGCGGCGGGCGGACCGGCTCACTCACCCGAGGTGGCAGCAGAGCGAGTCCGGGCAGGGGACCTGGCCGACATCGACGATCCGGCCGCGGACGGGCATGCCGAGCTCACCTTCCGGGCGTTCTTGCGCGCCGAGCCTGTTGTCATCCTGCTCATGGCAATCAACGTGGCCGCGAATCTCGGCAGCGCCGGCACGAGCGAGGTCGCACTGCCGCTCTTCGCGCGCCAGCACCTGCACGCTGGCGCAGGCGGCTACGGCGTGCTCATCGCCGGATTCGGCATCGGCGCGCTCGCCGGGTCGCTGGTGGCGACCCGGCTGGGCAAGGTGCGTCGTCCAGCCGTCGTCGCTGGCCTGATCTTCCTGGTTCAGGTGCCCCTGGTGGTGTGCGTGCCGCTCGCGCCTCGCCTCGCGGTCGCCGTGGCCATGCTGGCACTGTGGGGCAGCCTGAACATGTGCGCCAACGTCACCACGCAGACAGCGTTCCAGCGCTGGGCGCCTCCGGCTCTCATCGGCCGGCTGAGCGGCCTGCTGCTCGTGACAAGCTACGGCATGTTCCCGGTGTCGGTCGTCCTCGCCGGTTTCGTCGTTCACCGGTTCGGCCCCGAGGTGTTCTTCGAGATCGCGGCGGTCTCGCTGGGCGGCACGCTCGTCTGGGCTCTGTCCAGGCAGAGCTTCCGGGACTTCGGCAGCCGAGCCGATCCCGAGCTCGCCGTTGCCGGCGACTTCCGGCGTGCCGAGCCGCGCGACCCGGTTAGCCCGAGCGAGCCTGAAGCTGCTGCGCCATCAGCTCGATGAGCTTCTCCAGGCCGCGCAGCGGCCGCACCATGACCGTGAAGGTCACCAGTTTCCCGGCCGCGTTCCAGCGGAGCATGTCGACGCCCTGCACGTAGGTACCGTCGAGGTCGGCCTCGAACTCCAGCACGGCACTGTGCTCGTCGTGCCACTCGCCGACGTAGCGAAGCGTCGGCCCGAGCACGACGAGCGCGCCGGTCAGGTACAGCGTGGTGAGTGCCCTGCCCTTCTGCGGCGCGAACACCGCCGGAGACCGGAACTCCACGTCGTCGGCAAGCAGGTCGTCGAGAAGCGCCGGATCGCCGGCCTCGACGACGGCATGCCAGGCACGAAGGGGAGCAGGCAGTTCGGGCATGTGCTCAGTCAACCACTCTCGCTCGGGGCGGCCACTGCGGCCGGGTGCCTAGGAACCTCCGGCGTCAGCCGGCTCGAGGAACTCCAGCCGGTTGCCGTGCGGGTCGCGAGAGTAGAAGCGCCGCATGCCGGGGAAGTTGCCGTCGAAGTCAGCCGGATAGCCGGCTGCCGCGAGCCGGGCGGCCCAGCCGTCTATGCCGGTGACGAGGATGGCCGGATGCGCTCTGCGCGCTGGCCGGAAGTCGTCCTCGACGCCGAGATGTAGCTCGATGCCGTTCCCGCGGAACCAGCAGCCGCCACGCGCCGCCAGCACCGGCGGCTTCTCGATCTCGCCGAGCCCGAGCACTCCCGAGTAGAACCCGCGCGAGACATCCTCGGAGCCCGCCGGGCAGGACAGCTGGACGTGATGGAACACCGGGCCGCACCTCCGCAACGTGTCTTGACGTCAAGATAAAGGATAAGCGAAACGTGGCCTTCGGGGCCAGCCAGCCCCCGCCCTCCGCCGTCCTGACGCTCGGACCTGGCCGCTCGCGGCCATGGCGCCGGCGGCTCGACCGTCGCAGTCCGCAGCCCGCTAGAGTGTCCGCTATGGGCGTTATCAACGACATTGCAGAGCAGTACGTGGAACGGGTCGCCGAGCTTGATCCGGTCAACGCGACCGAGGCCGGAATCGTGGGTCACGATCACGAGATGACGGATCTGAGCAGCGCAGGCTTCGCCGCTCGCGCCGACCTGGACAGGGCGACGGTCGCCGCGCTGACCGAAGCCGAGGCCGCGACCGAGCACGAGCAGGTGGCCCGTTCAGCGATGCTCGAGCGTCTCGGCCTCGCCGTCGAGCAGTACGACGCGGGCGAGGTGACCGGCGACGTCAATGTGATCGCGAGCTGGGTTCAGGGCGTCCGGCAGGTATTCGACCTGATGCCGACGGAGGGCGAGGAGGCGCAGGCGAACATTGCCGCGCGGATGGCCGCGGTGCCCGCTGCTTACGCCGATCTGCAGCGCACGTACGCAGAGGCGGCCCGGCACGGCCACGTTTCTGCTCGTCGTCAGATTGTCGAGACTGCCGCGCAGTGCCTGGACTGGACAGCGCCCGGCAAGAGCTTTTACCACGGGCTCGTCGAGCGGACCGGCGCGAGTGGGGCGCTGCTCGCGGACCTCACGGCGGCTGCGGATGCCGCCAGAGCCGCCACAGCAGGGCTTGGCGAGTTCCTCACCTCGGAGCTGCTGCCGCTGGCTCCCGGTCGCGACGCGGTCGGCCGCGACCGGTATGCGCTGGCGTCGCGCGCGTTTCTCGGCGCGGCGATCGACCTGGACGAGGCTTACTACTGGGGCTGGAACGAGGTCATCCGTATCGAGACCGAGATGGCCCGAGTCGCCGGCCTTGTGGTGCCGGGCGGCAGCCTGCAGGACGCGGTGAAGGCGCTGGACGCTGACCCGAAGCGGAAGATCACCGGGAGCGACGCCCTCCGGTCGTGGATGCAGGAGTTCGCCGAGCGCACGATTGCCGAGCTCGACGGCACGCACTTCGACATCCCGGAGCCGGCCCGGCGGATCGAGGCGATGATCGCACCTACCGCTGACGGCGGCATTTACTACACGGGTCCCAGCGAGGACTGGTCCCGGCCCGGCCGGATGTGGTGGACGGTGCCGGACGGAGTCGACGAGTTCAGCACGTGGAAAGAGATCACCACCATCTACCACGAGGGCGTTCCCGGTCATCACCTGCAGGTGAGCCAGGCCGTCTTCGAGAAGGACAGGCTCAATCGCTGGCAGCGCCTGCTGTGCTGGGTGTCCGGACACGGTGAGGGCTGGGCGCTGTACTCCGAGCGGCTGATGGAGGAGCTGGGCTACCTCTCCGATCCGGGAGCGCTCCTCGGCATGCTCGACGGTCAGCTGCTGCGGGCAGCTCGCGTCGTCGTCGACCTCGGCGTGCACCTCGAGCTGACCGTGCCGGCGGACAGCGCCTGGCGGCCGGGGGAGACCTGGAACGCGGAGTTGGCCTGGGAGTTCCTGCGCTCGCGGGTGCAGACCGATGACGAGATGCTCCGCTTCGAGCTCAACCGGTACCTGGGGTGGCCCGGCCAGGCGCCTGCGTACAAGCTCGGCGAACGCATCTGGCTGCAGGCGCGCGACGAGGCGCGGCAGCGGCAGGGTGCCGCTTTCAGCCTGAAGGACTTCCATACGCGCGCGCTGGCTCTCGGAAGTCTTGGCCTCGACCCGCTCCGGGAGGCGCTCGCCCGGCTGTAGCACCGGCGGCCGGACGTCGCACCGGTTGCCGAAGGCGCGTGGGTGGTTGCGACGTAGGATTTTTACCGCAGGCGGTAAAAACCCTACGTCTGCACTGGCCGGAGGTGTCAGCGTGGCGGAGCTCAAGGTACGGATCGGCGTCAGCCTGGGACCGTACGCGACGCCGGATGGCCTCGCGGCCGCTGCGGGGCTGCTGGAGGCGGCCGGGATCGACTCGCTGTGGCTCAGCGAAGTGGTCTACGGGGAGATCGTCGAGCCGCTCGTCGGGATGACGTATGCGCTGGCTCGGACCAGTCGGCTGAAAGTCGGAACGGGAGTGACCGTGCTGCCGGGGCGCCATCCGGTACTCGTCGCCAAGGAGCTTGCCTCGCTGGCGGCACTGGCCCCGCGCCGAGTTCTGCCAGTCTTCGGCCTGCGGCCGGCGCGTCGCGCTGAGATAGCAGCGTTTCCGGTGCCGGGTAATAGGGCCGCGGTTTTCGACGAGTCACTGGCGCTCCTCCGTCGGCTGCTGACGGAAGAGAGCGTGTCGTACTCCGGCGAGTTCTTCAGCGTCGAGGGTGCCAGCATCGGGCCGCTGCCGGCCCGGCCGCTGGACATCTGGCTCGGCGGCAGCGCACCCGCCGGGCTCCGGCGAGTGGGGCGGCTCGGCGACGGCTGGCTCGGCAGCTTTCTGACGCCGGCCGAGGCGGGAGCGGCGCGCGAGCAGATCGTCGAGGCGGCAGCAGAGGCAGGACGGGAGATCGAAGCCGATCACTTCGGGATCAGCCTGTCGGTCGGCCCGGTGACGGCCGACCTCGCGCGGGCGGTGGAGCGCCGCAGGCCGGGAATCGACCCGCTGTCGCTGACGCCGGCAAGCTGGGACGACGCCCGCCGGATGATTGACGCCTACGTCGGGGCCGGTCTCAGCAAGTTTGTGGTCAGGCCTGCCGTGTCGGCGGGCAGGGCCGGCTTCGAGCAATTCATCGGCGAGTTCACCGAGCAGATGCTGCCGTTGCAGAACTGATGGCCGTTAGTCAACGGAGCTGACGCGCGGGAGGCGGTCGGCACGCCAGCACCGCGAGGCCATCGGAACTGGAAGCTCGGCCGCACCGGGGAACTGCTCGGCCAGCGCCGCGGCGGCTCGTGCCTTGCCCGCCTCCTGCGCCCGTCTGCTGGCGGTGATGACGCCGCTGTAGGTAGCCAGCAGGTCGACGACGTCGGCAACCGGCAGGTAGCGGGAGAACCGGAACACGGCCGTCTCGATATTGATGAACGGCGCGCTGTCCGGCAGCCGCACCTGGCGGGCCGCGCCGCTGGGCGTTCGTCGTTCGGCCTGGCCTTCGGGCTCAGGCGGGCGGGCTCGGTCCGTGTCCGGCTCGCGCTCAGCTCGGGCTTCCCGGAACCACTCGTTCTCGTGCAGCCAGCCGATATCACGCTCGCGGCCGGTCCACAGCATGCCGAACCGGCCACCGCCGCGCAGCACGCGGGCGATCTCCGGAGCCGCTAGCTCCGGGTCCATCCAGTGCCAGGCCGAGGAGACGAAAACCGCGTCCACGCTGGCGTCCGGCAGCGGGATCGACTCGCCGCGTCCCGGCAGCACCTCCACGTCGCCGGAGCGCGACCTCAGCACGGAGCGCATCCGGTCGTCGGGCTCGACCGCGACGATGTGCCGCACCTTGCCGGCAAGCGCGCGGGTGAGCTTTCCCGTCCCCGCAGCGAGGTCGACCACGACGTCACGGCGCGCCGGCAGCAGCCAGTCGACGGCTTCCGGCGGCGGATCGGGCCGCAGCCGGTCGTAGTCCCCGGCGATAGCCCCGAAGGACATCGACCGCTCAGCCCGACTCGCCACTGTGCCACGGTAGCCCGCATTCCCCCGGGCGCCGCCGAGCGGGAGCGGATGCGGCTCGCGGTTCGTTCCGGTGTTCACGAATACTCGTCGGCTGGTTCAGTGTCGGCCGCCGCAACCAGGGCCGGCCGGGGGCGGAAGCTCGCCAGCAGCAGATCGAGCAGCTGCGCCTGCCGCTCCGGAGTGACCCGGTCCGGGTAAAGGACGCGCTCGGCCGACAAGCCGTCGATTAGCACCACGAGCTGATGCGTGGCCAGCTCGAGATCGCAGCTTACGGCCAGCTCGCCCAGCTGGGCGGCCTCTGTCAGGTGGCTGCGCAGTCGGCTGCAGAGCCGGTCGAACTCAGTGTGCTGCAGCTCGCGGAGCTCGGGGTTGCCGAGCGCGCGGCCCCAGAAGCTGATCTCGATCTGCGCCTCGACGTCGCGCCTGTCATCGAGCGGTAGTGCTTCCAGCATGACCACGCGGAGCGCCGTCAGGCCGCTCAGCCCGGCTGCTGCACTGGCCATGCGGGCGCCGACCCGGCGATGCGAGTGCACCAGTGCCGAGCCAAGGATGTCGGCCTTGTCGTCGAAGTAGTGCGCAAGGATGCCGCGCGAGCAGTTCGCTTCCTTCGCGATAGCGCGGATCGTTGCCCCGGCGATGCCGTCGCGGGCAATCACCCGCCACGTGGCCGACAGGATCTCGTCCCGTCGCTCGTCCCAGTCGACGATCTTCGGCATCGTGCTCCTCGCCGGAAGCCCGCAGCCCCGCCCGAGCAGAGGCTGTTTTTTTGTCGGACGTCCGTCTAACATCCGTTCTAATGCACAGCACCGGCGAACTGCAAACGGCTCGCGAGCAACTAGTCAGTTACTGCGGGCGCCTGGTCGCGGACGGACTAGCCGTCGGCACGGCAGGCAACCTGAGCGCGCGCGCGGGCGACGTCGTGGCGATTACGCCGTCTGGCCTCAGCTACACCGAGCTGGCGCCGACCGACATCTGCGTGGTTACGGCCGACGGGGAGCACATCGAGATGCCGCAGACGCCGTCCAGCGAGCTGCCGATGCACCTGGCGGTCTACGCCGCGACCAACGCGGGCGCGGTCGTTCACACCCACTCGGCTGAGGTCATTGCACTGTCGAGCGTGCACAGCGAGCTGCCGGCAATTCACTACGCCATCGCCGGGCTCGGCGGACCGGTTCGAGTCGCCGCCTACACCCGGTTCGGCTCCGACGGCCTGGCCAGAGCCGCAGTGGAGGCTCTGGACGGCCGGCGGGCCGCGATCCTGCAGAACCACGGGGCAGTCTGCTACGGCAACACACTGCGCGAAGCCTACGATCGCGCCCTCCTGCTCGAGTGGCTCGCGCGGGTCTACCGGCTGGCTCAGGCGCAGGGCTCGCCCCGGATCCTGTCCTCGGCAGAGCTGGACGAAGTCGTGGCCGAGTCACGCCGGCGCCGCTACGGGGAACGGCAGACGCGGTGACTGCGGCCGCGGCCAGCGCGAGCCCGACGGGCCCGAGCCCGGACGGGCCGGGCAGAACCCGGCGCGCCATCGCCGTGGTGGGGCCGCACATCCTCGACGTGCTCGGCAGGCCAGTCGAGGCCATTCCGCCGGGGCAGGGCAGTGCGCGGCTCACCGAGATCAAGGCGACCGCTGCGGGGACAGCGGCCGGGACCGCCGTCGACCTGGCGAAGCTGGGCGCGAGCGTCAGCTGCTTCGGTGCGGTCGGTACCGACCTCCTCGCGGACATCCTGCTGGCAGCCCTGACGGCGCAGGGCATCGATACCTGTGGCCTGGTGCGGACAGCTGCCGCGCAGACATCGGCGACCATCCTGCCCATCCGACCTAACGGAGAGCGGCCTGCGCTGCACGTACCCGGCGCGACGCGCCAGCTGCGTGCCGCTGACCTGGATCTCAGCCGGCTTGCGCGCTTCCAGGCGCTGGTGCTCGGCGGTCCGGATGCCCTTACGGGACTTGCCGGCGTAGATCTCACAGCCGTGGTGGCAGCGGCGAAGGGGAGCGGGGCGCTTGTCCTCGTCGACACGCTGCACCCCGGCAACCGGGCAGACTTCGAGCGCCTGAGCGGTGCGCTGGCCCTGGCCGACTGGTTCTGCCCGAACAGCGATCAGCTCCTGGCCCTGACTGGCAGCGACGGCATCGAGCAGGCGATCGGCGACGTCCTGGCCCTCGGTACCGGCGGCGTGGCCGTGACGCTCGGCGGGGAGGGGTGCCTCGTCACCTCCGGCGGCGATCTGCTGCACGTTCCGGCCATTGCGGTCGACGTCGTCGACACGACTGGCTGCGGGGATGCGTTCGACGCGGGCATGCTCACCGGCCTGATGTCCGGCTGCTCGCCGGCGGATGCCGCCTGGCTCGGTGCTGCCTGCGGGTCCCTGGTCGCTACCGGGCTCGGCTCCGATGCCGGGCTTCAGAGCCTCGGCCAGGCACTGGATTTCCTGGCCTCCGCCAACATCGAGGCGGCCGCCCGGATCGCGGCCGCGACAAGCGAGAAGGAGCGAGCGATATGACTGACCAGCTGACCCGGGCAAGCGGCCGGGATATCCGGCCGCGCAGCGCAGACGCTCAGCTGCGCCGGCGCGCCCGGGCAGTGATCCCCGGCGGCATGTACGGGCATCAGTCCGCAGTGCCGCTGCCGCCCGAGTATCCGCAGTTCATGCGCGGAGGCAAGGGTGCCCGGATCTGGGACGTCGACGGCAACGAGTACGTCGACCTGATGTGCAGTTACGGGCCGGTGGTGCTCGGGCACCGGCATCCGGCGGTCGAGGAGGCGGCTCGCGCCCAAGCAGAGCTCGCCGACTGCCAGAACGGTCCCGGAGCTATCATGGTCGAGCTGGCCGAGCTGCTGGTCGGCACCGTGGCGCACGCCGACTGGGCGATGTTCGCCAAGAACGGCACGGACGCCACCACGGTCTGCTGCACGATTGCCCGGGCCCGCACTGGCAGGTCCAAGATTCTCGTCGCGACGGGCGCCTATCACGGCGCGGCGCCGTGGTGCACGCCGCGACTGGCCGGAGTCACCACCGCGGACCGGGCGAATCTCGGCCACTACACCTTCAACGACCTGTCATCCGTGCAGGCCGCCGTGACGGAGGCAGGCGACGACCTGGCCGCGATCGTGGTCAGCCCGTTCAAGCACGACGCCGGCTACGACCAGGAGCTGGTCGAGCCCGAATTCGCCCGCGGACTGCGCGAGCTGTGCACCGAGACCGGCGCCGCCCTGATCCTCGACGACGTCCGGTGCGGCTTCCGGCTGCACCTGGGTTCGAGCTGGGAACCGATCGGCGTGCTGCCGGACCTGTCGGCATGGAGCAAGGCCATCGCGAACGGGCATCCGCTCGCAGCTGTGCTCGGCTCGGGTGCATGGGCTGACGCCGCGGCGAGCATCTTCGTGACCGGCTCGTTCTGGTTTTCCGCTACGGCGATGGCAGCGTCCGTCGCGACTATTGGCGCGCTACGTGCGGAGAACGCGATCGAGGCCATGGACCGCGCCGGCGAGGCGCTCCGCGCGGGGATCCTCCGCCAGGCCGAGGCACGAGAGCTGTCGGTCAGCTACACCGGCCCGGCAGCCATGCCGTACCTGACCTTCCGCGGCGACCGGAACCACGAGCTGGGCAGCACGTTCGCGGCCGCCGCCATGCGAGCAGGCACCTATCTGCACCCGCGGCACAACTGGTTTGTGTCGGCGGCCATGACCGAGGCAGACATCGCTGCGGCGCTGGCTGCGACTGACGAGGGCTTTGCGGCTGTCCAGGAGCGACAGACGTCCGGATAGGAAACCAAGGAGGAGGCACCGCACATGAGCGCTGAAGATTCCGCCACGACTGCCAGTGCTGTCGCGCCGCCCGGCGATGCCGGGGAAGAGATTCTGGCAAGAGCCGGCTACCGGCCCGAGTTGCGCCGCTCGCTGCGGTTCTTCTCGATGTTCGCTATCGCTTTTTCGATCATCTCGATCACGACCGGCATCTTCCTGAACTACGGCTTCGGCCTGTCGTACTGGGGACCGGCGTCGATCTGGACCTGGCCGATCGTCGGCGTCGGCAACCTGATGATCGCGCTTGTCGTCGCGGAGCTCGGTACCCGGATTCCGCTGGCCGGCTACGCCTACCAGTGGAGCGCCCGCCTGGTGAACCCGACCTACGGATGGTTCGTCGGCTTCGCCGGCCTGCTGTACATGGCAGTCGGCGGCGGCGCCATCATGCTCGGTGTCGCCTCCCCCCTGCTGCTGAGCGAGTTCGGCGTGGATACCCCGAGCGCGCGGTTGGTGCTCGCGGTGGCCCTCATCCTCATGGTGCTGCCGGTGATCATCAACATCATCAGCATCCAGGTCGCGGCCAGGGTGAACAACATCGCGGTGTTCACCGAGATCATCGGGACGGTGGTCTTCGGCGTGCTGCTGCTGATCCTGTGGGGCCTGAAGACCAAGCCCGCGCCGTACGGCGCAAGCATCCTGGGCAACACCACGTCCGTTCTGCACAACCCGACCATCTACGCGTTCGCGCTCGCCGGGCTGATCGGCGCGTTCACGCTCGTCGGCTTCGAGCTGGCGGCCGACATGTCCGAGGATGCCGTCGACCCGCGCCGCAGCGTGCCGCGCGGCGTGATCCTGGCGGTTGCCGGATCGGCAGTACTCGGCATGATCGCGCTCATCGGCTTCACGCTGGCGATCCCGAACCTGAAGACCGTGGAGTCGGCTCCGCTGCCGCTGCTGGCGATCGCGGACTACTGGCTGCCCGGCTGGCTGGTTAAGGTCTTCGTCGCGTTCGTCATCTTCTCGATGTTTGCGATCCTGGTGGTCGGGGCGGGCGCGCAGGCGCGGCTGGCCTACTCGATGTCGCGCGACAACATGCTGCCGTTCTCCAAGTACCTGCGGAAAGTGAACACCAGCACGCAGACGCCGATCGTCGCGCTGCTCGTCTTCGCCGTAGTGGACATCGCGATCACCTGGTACGGCTACCTGCAAGCCAGCGCCTTCGCGACGCTGGTGGGCGCGACCGCGATCATCCCGTACATCATCTACTTCCTCATCACCGGCGGCTACGCCTGGAAGCGCCGCACGCTGGATTCGATCCCCGGCGCCTTCAACCTCGGCCGGTGGGCCTGGCCAGTGATCATTTTCGTGCTGCTGTACAGCGCGCTGATCATCGTCGTGCTGTCGGTACCGGGACCGTTCCACGCCGCCGACAAGGTGGTCGCCTACGGCGCCGGGCTCGCGCTGCTCTGGTACGTGTGCGCGCTGGTCTGGCGGCTGCGCTCGGGCACCGCGGGCGTCAAGCCCGTGGAGGACCTCGTCGACTGACCGGCAGTCCCGCAGGCCGGCCTGGCCGCTACGGCACCGTCAGCCGCGCCAGCCAGGCCGGCCTCCCGCTGTCAGTGCTGCGGGGGGCCCGGTTAGCATCGCTAACGTGCGACGCGGCGAGAGCTCATGACGACGGCAGTACTGGATCACGTCGCGATCGGCGGGCGCGAGCTCACCGACGGCTGGGAGCTCTTCGGCGGGCTGCTCGGCGGTTCCTGGGTCTATGGCGGCGACGTCGGATTCTGGTGGGGTCAGCTGGGCTTCGCAGCCGGGCCGAAGATCGAGCTCATCACGCCTACGGCCAGCCCGGGCTCGGCGTTCCTCGAGCGCTTCCTGGCTGCTCGCGGGTCCGGGCCGCACCACGTCAACTTCATCGTCCCGGATATCACCGAGACGCTGACGCGCATCCGGGCGACCGGGATCCAACCGGTCGGCGTACGGCTGGACCACCCCAACTGGAAGGAAGCATTCCTCCACCCCAGGGACGCCTTCGGCATCGTCATCCAGGTGGCGCAGCAGGACGGCAAGCCGCCCGCGCTGGTGCCGCCTGCCGAGCTGCCACCGCCAGGGCCGTCCTGTGAGTTCGCCCTCGTCGAGCACTATGTCGGCGATCTCGCGGCCGCGATCACGCTGTTCCGCGACGTCCTGGACGGCGCTCTCGTCCGCGAGCACGACGTGACCGGAGCCGGGCATGCGGCGGCAACGGGCGACGGGGATGTGGTCGCAGCGGACCGGCATGCGGTTGCAGCTGTCGAGCTGACCTGGCCGAATGGCGCGCGCCTGCGCCTGGTCGAAGAGGCTCGAACCTATGAGGCCGGCGAACGCGGCGGACCCGGCCGGCCATCCGCGCAATCGGCTGAAGCGGCGACTGGCCGCCCTGGTCCGCGAGAAGCGGATCGGAGCGGGCGGCTTGGCGCGCTGCGCTTCGTGCGCTCGAACGGTGCGGCGTTCACTCCGGCCGACCGGCAGCGCGCCGCCCGCCTCGCCGCAAACCTGGGCATACCCCTCGAGATCGGCTCCCGCTCAGCTGGATGATCTTCATGGATGCCGATCTGCTGTAGCTATAACAACACCAAATCGGCATCCATCGCCGCTCGCGTCCGCGGCCGCGCGCGAGTGGTGGCAGGGGGGCGGGAAGATCCTCGTTTCCGGGCCTTGTGCCCTTTAGTTTTGTTTAGTAGGTTTCCTAACGAATTACCCTGGAACCGGGATCGTGGAGGCGGATCGTGCGCGTTCGGGCTCTGCCGCTTGTCGCCGCGTCAGTGCTGGCAGCTACGCCGCTGCTGGCCGCAGTAGGAGGGGCCGGGCCGGCGTCAGCTGCCGCGGTGCCCGCAGAGGTCCGCGTGAACCAGGTCGCCTACCCGGTCAGTGGCGCGAAAGTCGCGTACGCGATGCTGCCCGCCAAGGTCGGGAGCGTCGCGTTCAGTGTCTCGGGCGCGCACGGAGTCGTCTACCGGGGGAGGTCGACCGACGACGCCGGCTACTGGAACAAGCGCTACCACGCGGTGTACGAGCTCAGCTTCTCGGCGCTGCGCTGGCCCGGCCGCTACCGCGTGACGATCAGCGCAGGCGGTCAGACGGCCACCTCGCCGCAGTTCAGCGTCGGCGGCACGAGCGCGAACTACAGCACGCTTGTGACCAACGCGGTGCGTTACTTCACCTCGGAGCGGGACGGCTCGGACGTCGAGCACTCGGTGCTCAGCCGCGAGCCCGCCAACCTGACCGACCGGCACGCGTACGTCTACGCGGCGCCGAAGTACGACAGCAACGACAACCTGCTCGGCAAGCTCCGCAAGATCGCCGGGCCGGTCAACGTGTCCGGCGGCTGGTTCGACGCCGGCGGCGGGTACGAGAAGTTCGCGTACACGGCCAGCTACGCGGACGGTCTGTTGGAGATCGCCCAGCGCGACAACCCCGGCCGGTACCCGACGCTCGGGGCGGAGGCAAGCTACGGACTGAACTGGCTGGAGAAGCTGTGGAACCCGGCCAAGAAGGTGCTCTACATCCAGGTCGGCATCGGCAACGGCAACGCCAGCAACACGATCCAGGGTGACTACAACTTCTGGTTCCTCCCGCAG
>Ga0335075_10008235_pt1 | contig 16015 bp, 14 predicted proteins | sample Lox_Sample_24_FD_206723 | JGI IMG/M metagenome (GOLD analysis project Ga0335075, IMG submission 206723) | Soil microbial communities from Loxahatchee National Wildlife Refuge, Florida, United States - Lox_Sample_2.4 | ecosystem: Environmental > Terrestrial > Soil > Wetlands | place: USA... | reverse complement strand
TCCCGTAGCACCGCTACGTCCCTGGCGCCCATCGACAACAGCGCGGCCAGCGCTGCTCCCGACTGCCGCCTGGCCCGGGCCTCGAGGTAACGGCCTGCTAGGACCAGGACCGTGACACCTGCGGCCACGTCGAGGTAGGTCGAGTGCGCCGTCGCGTCGCGCGCGAGCAGCGCGAACCCGCTGCGACCTCCCGGCGCGCCCGCCGAGGCGAAGAACAGCGCGTACACCGACCACAGATAGGCGGCGCTGGTCCCGACCGAGATCAGGGTGTCCATCGTCGCGGCTCCGTGCCGGGCATTGGCCCAGGCGGCCTTGTGAAACGGCCATGCTCCCCACGCCCACACCGGCGTGGCCAGCACCAGCAGCAGCCACTGGCAGCCGCGGAACTGCAGCACCGGCACGAATGCCAGCACCAAAACCGGCACCGTCAGCACTATGGAAACCAAGAGCCGCTGCCACAGCGATGCAGCCTCGCCGGCCTGGTAGCCGGGCCCGGCAGCCGGCTCAGCCTCCCGTCTCGCAGGCACCGCCGCGGTGTAACCGGCCTGCTCCACGACCCTCACCAGGTCCCGGGGCGTGACACCGGCCGGGACGATCACCCGTGCCTTCTCCATCGCGAAGTTCACGGTTGCGGTGACCCCGGCCAGCCGGTTCAGCTTCTTCTCGATTCGCGCGGCGCACGACGCGCAGGTCATTCCGCCGATTGTCAGCTCAACGCTGAGCGTGGCATCGGCCGCGGACGGCTGGTCACCGGTGGCAGTGCTCACCGGCGAGTTCCCGTGCATCACGTTCGCCTCCTCGCGCGCTCGGACCGTCGGCAGACTGGGACAACCGCCGGGGGCCCGCATGTCAGTGCTGGTCAGCTGCGACCAGCCGGTAGTCACCGGCTTCGTCAAGCGCCGAGCTGACCGTGTCCGCCAACAGTGGCGCGTCGCTAGTGACGGTGACCGCGGACTGGCCACCCGGGACCAGTTCGACCGTCACGTCGGTGACGCCGCCCAGCCGGGTCAGCTCCTCGGTAACCGCGTGCACGCAGTGCTCGCAGGTCATTCCGGTCACCGCGTAGGTGGTCGCTGTCACTCCGCCTTTTCCCATGTCCTCACGTCCCGTCGTCAGGCGCGGACCAGCCGCGCGATCGCGTCGGAGGCCTCACGGACCTTGGCGGCCGCGGTGTCCCCGCCCTCGGCGGCCGCCTGCGTCACGCAGTGGCCCAGGTGCTGATCCAGCAGGCCCAGGGCGACCGACTGCAGCGCCCTGGTTACCGCGGAGACCTGCGTAAGGATGTCGATGCAGTACTTGTCCTCCTCGACCATCCGCTGCAGGCCCCGCACCTGGCCCTCGATCCGGCGCAGCCGTGTCAGGTAGTCATCCTTGTCCTGGCTATATCCGTGCACCGCGTCCTCCGGCCCCGCCGGGCACCCGGTGCCTGGCTCCTGTCACAAGTACCATACCCCCGCATGGTATATCAGAGGGCAAGGACCGGTGCCGCAAGGCCCTGGTGAGAACACCGGCGCCAGTGCCGGTCGTCGCGGCCAAACTGGCGGTTATACAGCAACTGGCTGTCGTTCGCACCGGCGTCCGCGGCCAGGAGCAGCCCGGCCAGCGCGAACGCGTGCGGGTGCTCGTCCTCGTCGTGGCTGCCGAGCGCGCAGGTCGCCGCCGTGTACGGCGGATACAGGCCATCTCACAGGTACCCGGCGTTCGGGTCGGCGCTCGCTGCGGGGGGCTGTCACGCTTAGGCTGCCTGGGTGCCTGATGCGATCTTCGCGAATCCTCGGCTGGCCCGCGTTTACGACCCGCTCGATCCAGACCGCAGCGACCTGGAGGTCTATGCCGCGATGGCAGCGGAGTTCGGGGCGGGCAGCGTGCTGGATGTGGGCTGCGGGACGGGCACGCTCGCGTGCATGCTGGCCGGCCGCGGCCTGGACGTGATCGGCGTCGACCCGGCCCGGGCCTCGCTGGACGTCGCGCGTGCCAAGCCGGGCGCCGGTGCGGTGCGCTGGCTTGAGGGGGACGCGACGAGTCTGCCGTCGCTGCAGGTTGACCTGGCGACGATGACGGGGAACGTGGCACAGGTGTTCCTCACCGACGCCGAATGGGCCTCGACCTTGAGCGGCGTGCTTGCTGCGCTGCGGCCGGGCGGCAGACTAGTCTTCGAGACCCGCGACCCGGCGCGGCGGGCGTGGCTGGACTGGACCCGTGAGCACAGCTTCACCCGCACCGATGTCCCCGGGGTCGGCGTCGTCCAGTCGTGGCACGAGCTGGCCGCGGTCACCGGCGAGCTGGTCTCCTTCCGCTCCTTCACCGTCTTCGAGGCTGACGACATGGTCATCGCGTCGGATTCGACGCTGCGCTTCCGCGAGCGTGACGCCATCGCCGCGTCGCTGGCCGCGACCGGCTACCGGCTCGATGAGGTGCGCGACGCCCCGGACCGGCCCGGCCGCGAGTTCGTCTTCATTGCCCGCCGCCCGTCCTAAGGCAGCATCGGGCCAGATCCGTGCAGATGTCGCCGGCATGATGATGTCGGCGACGCCGTCGTGGCCGTGCAAATGCACCCGCGCCGCGGCACCGTCGCAGGCCTCCACGCGGCGACCGAGAGCACGCCTGAGGTAACGCCGGCCGAGTCGCAGCGGCGCAAATGCTGAGACTGCGGACCTCGTACCGCTACCTCGACGTCAGCTTGTGAGGCAGTGTTCCTTCTGGTTCACCTCCACAGCTCGGCCGTCCGGGTCTTGAACGATAATGCGGCAACCCCACGGCATCGCCTCGTGCTCTCGAATGAGCGGAGCGCCGAGACTGCGCAACGCTTTAGTCGCCTCGTCGAGGGATTCGACATAGAAGCCAGGAAACGTATCGCCGCTGGAGCGCCGTTCAGGTGCACGGCCCGGGATGGCTGCCTCATAGATCGCAAAGTGCACAAGACCCAGCTCGACAGCCAAGTGCCCCGGTCCCTCATCGTGCGACTCCTCCGCTAGGTCTAGGCCGATTGCACGGTAGAAGTCAGCAGTGTTCTGGGCATTAGTAGCGAACAATACAAGAGACGCTATCTCTGTCATAGGTCGCATTATGGCATTCGCGACGCCGTGCTGACGGCCGGTCATGAGCCACGCCATCACGCGCCAAAGTCCGCGAATCATGCATATAGACATTCAGCTTTCTGTCAGGCATTATGTCGGTGTCGCACTCATCATGCAGTAGATGATGCGCTCCCCTCCTCCCCGCACATTTTGTTGTGCCGCGGCTGCGCCCCGCGTCGCGGCAGGTGGTTCGCGCGCAGGAACGATCAGAGGGGGGACGAGACGTGAGCTGGCTCTGGCCAAGTCTGCCGACTAGCACTGAACGTACTGACCGCCCGCGGCCGTGGCTGCGGGCGGTCAGCGCGGCGGACGAGGCCCCGCCCGCTGATCTGCTCGCAGCCGTCACCGAGGAACTCGTAGCGCTGTGGTCGGACTTGGCATCGGAAATCTGCCGGGCAGGTGGCGGTTGCTGGTCGGTCCAATGCGACGCCCTCGTGGTCCGGATAGTCATGCTGAGTCGTCTCGCCGGACCGACGTCGTGGGAATGGATACCCTGGGAGTTGCTGACCACCGGTGTCTATCAGGATGTACTTGACGCAGCAGCTCTCGCCCCTGGTCGAAGCGCGGCCGCACCCGGCACCGTAGAGTGCCGGTCATGACAACTGCGCCTTTTCCGGTTACTAGCAGTCTGGCATTAACCGATGACGCGCTGGCCGAGGCGTGGGATATGGCGTTGCAGCTGGCGTGGAAAGGGCTCACAGCGCAGACGACTCCGGTTGGTGCGGTTGTCGTAACCGAGGCCGGCGAAGTCCTTGCGGCCGGACGCGGCCGCCGCTACGAGCTGAGCGGTCCGGCGGGGCAACTGGCCGGGACCAGCATCGCGCATGCGGAGGTGAACGCACTGGCCCAGCTGCCCTCATCGCGCCATTGGTGCCAGTCGTACCTGCTGACGACTCTCGAGCCGTGCGGGATGTGTCACGGCGCGGCGATCCAGTCGAGAGTGGCAGGCATATATTTCGCCGGGCGTGACCCTTACGGCGGAACGGCGGGCCTGCGCTTCGAGAATCCCCAGGCCCGGCGGCAGGAGCTGCTGATCGACGGTCCGCTGCCTGGCCCGCGGGGAGCGCTGGCCGAGATCATGCACATCGCGTTCCTGATGAGCCGGGACTCTGCCGCGCACGTCATCCGCGCATACACTGCCGCAATGCCGGAACTGACGTGCTACACCTGCAGGAACCGCGACGAGCTGAACGATGCGGTCCGATGCGGCGACTACCAGCGCGCCGCAGCGATTGCCGAAGGCGCGCCCCGCGACGGGTAGAGCGGGCGCTCAGCTGGCCGGAAGCGCGGCGACGAACTCCGCTAGCTCGTCGAGGTTCGCGCGCTCGTTGACCCGCCTGCCGTCTTCAATGTCGTGGATGATCCCGGCGACCTTGCTGAAGATGGGGCCGTTGATGTCGCGCAGCATTTCGTCGATCTCGGTCTTGCGCTTGCGCACCACAAGGTCGCGGTAGATGCCGCTGTACTGCTTGGCGCTCTTGCGGTTGAACTCGGCCAGCCGGTCGAGAGACCCCTCAAGGTCGTCCGGGTCGAAGCCATCGAAGCTCTCTACCTTGACCGGCGCCTGTGCGAGGACTTCCCGCGCGATGGCGATCATGACCGGCCGGTAGCGGGGGTCTTCGAGGTGCTCGGCGATAGTCAGATCGGAGATGGCGCCGGCCCACAGCATCGCGCCGTAGGCCTCCTTGCCCCACAGGAAGCCAAGCACGTTTTCAGTCGGCTTCGCGTAGGGCAGCGCCTCGACGAGGTCCAGCACGCGCGGGGTGATGCGGCCGCCGTCGAGCTCGCCGACGCGGAAGGTGCCGACGTTGCCCTGCATGATGCGCCCTGGGGCCATGACGTCGGCGCCGAAGTTGACGAACGCCGAGATGACCCGGTCGCGGCCGACCGCCTCGATGAGGGTGTCGGCGGTGAGACCGTTCTGCACGGTCAGCACGTAGCCGCCAGGGGCAAGCCGGCCCTGAAGCAACTCTGCGGCGGCGCGGGTATGCAGGCTCTTCACAGCCACGAGGGCGTGCGGAATGCGGTCGGGCAGTTCGCCAGGGGTAATCGCGCGCGCGGCCACTGTGAACTCGTTGACCGGGCCTTCGATCATCAGCCCGTGTTCGCGGATGGCGGCGACGTGTGCCTCGTCGGCGTCGCACAGCGTGATGTCGTGCCCGGCCCGGATCATGTGAGCGCCGAGAGTGCCGCCGATGGCGCCCGAGCCGATGATGGTGATGTCCATGGGGCGAGTTATCCAGTCTCGTTACGCTACGGGGACGGCATTGTCGAGGAAGTCGCGCACGGTGGACAAGAACAGCTCGCGCTCCTCGATCTGCGGCGAGTGGCCGGACTTCTCGAACACCACCAGCTTCGCATTCGGTATCAGGGAGGCGATGGTCTCCGCGGCGCTGACGGGGGTGACCCAGTCGAGCCGCCCGACGGTGACGAGCGTCGGCACTGTGATCGAGGGGAGCTGTGACTTCAGGTCATAGTTCGGCTGGTTCTGCTGGAAGCACCAGTTGTGGGCTTCGTGACGGTAGATACCGGACTCGACCCGTGCCGCCGAGCGGACAGGGTCGTATTCGTAGTCGTACAGCGGGATGATCTCGGCCCAGCGCGCTTTGAGGTCCTCGTCATCACGGATCTGCCCGGACCAGTATCGGTTGAAGTTGTCCCAGTTGATCTCGACCCGGTTCTGGTTCCGGGCATTCTCAAACGCGAGCTTCAGGTTACTCGCGTCTGCGGAGGTGTCGCGCAGCACGATCGCCTGGACGTACTGCGGGTACGCAACGGCATACTCCAGGGCGATGAATCCGCCGTAGGAGCCGCCGGCGATGACGACCTGGTCCGCGCCGATCCAGTCGCGCAAGCCGTCGACGTCGGCAGCCCACTGGGCATGGGAGTACGGCGGGATGCCCGCACTGTGTCCGCAGCCGCGCGCGTCGAATACGACGACCCGGAACCGGTCCGCCAGCGGGCCGAAGGTAGCCTTCGGCTCAGCCAGGGAACCAATCCCGCCGCCGCCGTGGTGCGCGATCAGCACCGGACCGTCCTGCGGTCCCGTCACCTCGACGTTGAGCTCACAGCCGTTGACGGTCACTCTCATGCTCGTGCCTCCGGAGTTGATGCCTGCACAGCGGTCCAGCGGGTGATCTCGTCATCGAGCACGGTGAGCGGGATGGCTCCGTTGCGCAGCACCGCGTGGTGGAACCGCCGCAGATCGAATCGCGGTCCGAGTTCGCGTTGTGCCCGCTCACGCGCGCGCACGATCTCGCGCTTGCCGGTCACGTAGGCGAGCGCCTGGCCGGGCCAGGCGATGTAGCGGTCGATTTCGTTGCGCACGTTGACGCGCGTGCTGGCGGTGTTCCCGTACATGAAGTCGATCGCCCGCTGACGCGACCACCCCAGGTGATGCATGCCGGTATCCACCACCAGCCGGCAGGCTCGCAGTGCCGCGAAGGACAGCATCCCGAGCCGCTCGACTCCGCTGCTGTACAGGCCGATCTCGTCGGCGAGGCGCTCGGCGTACAGGCCCCAGCCTTCGTTGAAGGCGCACAACTCGGCGTCGATGTGGCGCCGGTAGCGTGGGATGTTGAGCGTCTGAGCGGTCGCCAGCTGCAAGTGATGCCCGGGCACCGATTCGTGGAACGCAAGTGCCTGGTACTCGTAGCGGTAACGCTCGCCCGGATCGGTCGTGAGCAGGCAGTGCGCGCCGGGACGGCTGCCATCTGCGGCCGGGGGCCGGTAGTACGCCATCGCGGTGTTGTCCGCGTCGATCGGGTTAATCTCCTCGATGACACAGGCGGGAATGTCGTAGTGCTCGAAGTAGGTGTCGCGTACCGCCTCTGCGCGGTCGAGGGCGTCCTCGGCGACTGCGATGATCTCCTCGCGAGCGCGGAAGCGCAGCGCCGGGTCGTCGCGCATCCGCGCCGCGATGGCGGCGAAGTCGCGCTCACCGAGAGCTTCCTGGCCGATCTGCGCCCACAGTCCGGCCAGCTCGTCGAGTTCCGCCAGGCCGATAGCGTGGATCTCCTCAGGCGAGAGCGTGGTGGTGGTGTGCCTCGCGACAGCTGCCAGGTAGCCGGCTTCGCCGCCGGCGATCTCGCGGATGCCGACCCGGTCGTCCGGCCGGGCCAGCGGCGCAAGTTCGCGGCGCAGCAGCTCGGCGAGCCGCTGCATGGCCGGCCTGATGGTCTGCGTGGCATAGGCGGTCGCGGCCTCGCGGACATCAAGTTCCGCGTCGCGCGCGGGCTTGAGCAGCGCGTCTTCTGATACCGGGAGGGCGAGGTACCCCTCCAGCTGTCGGATGGCATGATCGACGCCGACGGCGGTGGGTGTCCGCCCATCAGCGGCTTCGGCGAGGTACCGCTCACCGAGCGCGTCGAGGGTTGCGCCGATCTTCGACATCCTGCTCAGGTAGCGCGCGGCGGCTTCAGGGCTGGTGAGCGTCATGGCGGGCACCGCCTGGAAGATCAGGCCTTGCCGGCTGACGTAGCTCTTCGCCGACGCGTTAGCGGCCCAGAGCGAGTGCTCGGCGTCGGAGCGGGCTCCTTCGACGAGGGCGGTGAGTACCCCGTGGTCGACGCGCTGGGTGTCGGTGAGGCCTGCGGTGTCGAGCTCGCGAACCTGGCGGCCGATAGCTGCCAGCTCTTGCGCGGTGCGCTGGCTCGCCTCCCTGCTCGGGTCGAAGGACAGCCCGTCGAATTCAGCTACGCCGAGCAGGGTGGCGTTGTACGGGTCGTAGCTGTGCTGAGTGGCGAAATACGCTTCGCCGAGCCGCGCGAGTTCAGCTGCGGCGGCGATGTCGGTGTCGGTCATGTCCTGTCCTCCGGTTCGGGCAGATCGGCGGCCGCACGTTCCATGCCTCCGGCTGCGCTGGCACGGAAAGCCCGGTAGATGCGGACTGATCGCTCCCAGTCAGCCATGCGCTCAAGGGCTGCCTCGCCGGCCCGGTGGAACACGGCATCAACAAGGCTCTCGGTGAGCACGAGCAGAGCCGCGAAGGAGTCGAACGGGATCCCGTCGACAGCGACCGGCAGCACGATGTCTGCTTCGTCCGCCGACGGCGAGAGCGACTCGTCGGTGATCAGGATGACGCTGGCGCCGGACGTCTTCGCCATCGAGACGACTTCATTGCCGGCCAGCTCGTGTCGGCGCAGGTCATAGACGATGGCGACCGAGTCGCGCCCGGCACGCAAGTACTTACCGATGTCTGCGCCGAGAGGCTCATCCGCGTAGTCCACATTCGGGATCAGCTGATCCAGCTGCATTGCTAGCATGCGGGCGATCAACCGCGAGAAGTATCCGCCAGAGATGACGACGTGCTTCGGGCGGCCGGCAAGCAATGAAATGGATCGATCGATTTCTCCCGGTGGCACCGTGTCTTGCAGTCGCATGACGAGCCGGGCACGCTGTTCGACCGAGCGGAGGAAGACGCTGTCGTCGGACGGTGCCGCCCGGCGAGCCTGGGCACGGCTCAGCGGGCTCGCGCTCATGGACCGGGTGATCTCAGCGCGCAGCCGTTCCTGGAAGTCGGGATAGCTGCCAAACCCGAGCCTGGTCAGCAAGCGCAGCACGGTGGGCTTGCTAGTCCCCGCCGCGGCTGCGAGCGCGGCTGTGCTCTGCAGTCCCGCGGCGGGATAGCGGGCGAGCAGGGTGCGCGCCACCTTCCTCTCGGCAGGTGTGAGCCCGTCCATCCGCTGAAAGATCTCGTCCCGGAGCGGCAGTTCCTCGGCCTGAGCGTCCGTCATGTCGTAAGCGCCGGCTCAGGACCGGTGCCGCGTGCGGAGAACATTGCCGGCGAGTTGTGTGCCGCGATGACGCAGCCGTCGCCGCCGACGGCAACCAGACCCCCGGTGGAGCCGCGCCGGGTGAGTTCCTGCTCAAAGGTTGCCCGGACCGCCCCGGCGAGATCCGCGCCGGCGTAGCGGATCCGCGCGGCGATGTCGTACGCCACGACGCCGCGGATGAAGGCCTCACCGTGACCGGTACACGAGATCGCGGCGACATTGTCGCGGGCGTAGACGCCAGCGCCAACGATGGGGCTGTCACCGACCCGCCCGTCGGCCTGGCCGGCCATCCCGCCCGTGGAGGTGGCTGCCGCGACGCGACCGGCAACGTCCCGGGCCACCGCGCCGACCGTTCCGTGCCGGGCGGCGACGGCACGGCCGTCTACCACCCGCACCAGTTGCTGCTGGCGCGCCTTCGTGATGAAGTAGCCGGGCTCGACCACTTCGAGTCCGTAACGTTCAAGGAACGCGGCATCCGGGTCGATGATGAGCACGTGCTCGGTGTGCTCCATCACGGCACGGGCTAGCCGGACCGGGTTCCTGGCGTACTTGGCTGCGGCGACCGCGCCGGCAAGGCCGGATCCTGTCATGACCGAAGCGTCGAGCTCAGCGCGTCCCGTCGCGGTGAGCGCTGCGCCATGGCCGGCGTTGAACAGCGGATCGTTCTCGAGTACTTCCACGCTCGCGCACACAGCGTCCAGGGCATCGCCGCCTGCCGCCAGCACTTGCCATCCGGCGTGATAGGCGGCAAGCAGTCCCTGCTCGTAGGGCGCGCGACCAGCGAGCGTCAGCTCCTCCAGCCGTCCCCCGGCCCCGCCGTGCAGAGCCAGGCTCGGTCCCCCGTCAGGCGGCCCCGCTTCGAAAATCTCCACCGCGATCGTCCTTCCGTCCTGCGGTCCGGAACTCGCAGGCCGCGGGCCGTTGCTGCCGTTCGTAACTACCTTGCTCACTCAGATCGACTCTGTGCCATATGTTACAGAACCTTCGCGAGCACCACTATGGCTCTTGCAGCGCTGGCCTGGCGACGTAGGTCGCACCAGTGCCTGGCTCAGGTCTTGTCCGGCGGCAAGTTGTCGCGCGGCGGGTCCGCGCTAGGGCAGCAGGCAAAGGTTAAAGGTTCTCCGCATGCCGAGGTGGCGGCGCCGCAGGACGCCCAGCACTACGGCCGCCAGCCGACCCGCTGATCAGCAACGGCTTCGCGGTGCACCTGACCCCGGAGCTGACCGAGGGCATCGCGGCAAGACTGGCGCGGCGGCTGCCCTCTAGCCCTCGGCGGTTATCTGGTCGGCGTTCACCGGTGACAGCGGTGGTTTGCCGGTCAGCACGCGGACCACCTCGTGAGCGGCGAAGTCGCGCACCGCCGTGATCGACTCCTCTGAGTAGTAGGCGGCATGCGGCGTGATAACGACGTTGGGCAGCCCGAACAGCGGCTTAGCCGGTTTCCAGTCGCGCAGCTTGGCGGGCTCTTCCTCGATGTCGTCGAGGCCCGCTCCGGCGATCCAGCCGTTGCTCAGGCCCTGGTAGAGGGCGTCGTCATCAACGATGGGACCGCGCGCGGTGTTGACCAGGATGGCGGTCCGCTTCATCCGCCGCAGCTCTGCCTCTCCGATGAGGTGATGCGTCTCCTTAGTGAGCGGCGCCTGAAGCACTAGATAGTCGGAGTCCTCGAGCAACTCGCCGAACGAGACGGCGGCAGCGCCGTGGGACTCGATGCCTGCTGCCGGTAGGTAGGGATCGTGGACGATGACCCGCATGCCGAATGCTCTGGCCCGGGCCGCGATGGCCCGGGCTATGGAGCCGAAGGACAGCAGGCCGAGATGCCGGCCGCCGAGGCGGTGGATGGGCTGCCCGGACTGCCAGTGCCAGGCACCGGCGCGGGTCGCTCGGTCGTAGACGCAGATCTTGCGCGCTACCGCAAGCAGGAGCGCCATCGCATGGTCGGCGACCTCGTCCTTGCACCAGTCGCTGGGCACGTTCGTGACGAGGATGCCGTGCCGGGTGGCGGCGCCGACGTCGACAATATCGACGCCGGTGCCGTAGCGCGCGATGACCTGGCATCGGTTCAGTTCGCCGATTGCCCGTGCGCCGACGGTCGCGTACTGGGCGATGATCGCGTCCGCATCACGCGCGGCGCTGGCGACGTCGTCCTCGGTCTTGCACTGTGCCGCCTCCAGGCGCAAGCCTGCCGATTCGACGATCGCGCGCTCGATGTCGACGTCACCGTAGTCGTAGTCCGCGATGACGACTGTCTGGCTGGCGGTGGAGTCTGCCACGTCATGCCGCCTTCCCGGGATGCTTGCCGGCTAAGTGATGGACGCGCCTTCTGCGGCATCGCGTGCCACCCGTGAGTACAGCGAGAGGATGCCGGTCTCGTGCCGCGGCCGTGGTGGCCGCCAGATCCGGCGGCGCCCGGCCAGCACTTCCTCGATCTCTTCTCCGTTGCGCGTCTCGCCCGCGACGCCGACGATGTCCAGCCGTCGCCGGGGCACGTCGATCGAGATCAGGTCGCCGTCCTCGACCAGTGCGATCGGCCCGCCGTCGATGGCTTCAGGAGCCACGTGGCCGATGCACGGCCCCCGCATGGCTCCGGAGTAGCGGCCGTCGGTCACGATGGCCGTGGTCGTGTTCAGTACCGGGTCTGCGGACAGGATGGCCGCCGCATAGTACATCTCGGGCATGCCGTTGGCGCGCGGTCCCTCGTAGCGGATGACGAGCACGTCTCCAGCCGTGACCTGGCGCTGGACCAGCGCGTGTACCGTCTCCTCCTCGAAGTCGAAAACCCTGGCCCGACCGGTATGCACGTGCATTTCCTTCGGCACGGCGAACGTCTTGATCATGGCTCCGCCCGGGGCCATGTTGCCGTACAGCACCGCCACCCCGCCGTCGGTACCGAACGGGTCGGTGCGCGGCCGGATGATCTCCTCCTTCGTGACCTTGACGTTCTTGAGGTAGCCGAGGCGCTCGGCCAGGTAGAACGGGCTGGCCTCGATCTCCTCCAGGTTCGCGCCGAGCGTCTTGCCGGTAACCGTCAGCACATCCAGGTGCAGCATCTCGCGCAGTTCCAGCATGACCGCGGGCACGCCGCCGGCGTACCAGAAGTACTCAACCGGGTAGCGGCCCGTCGTCTTCACGTTGGCCAGCACCGGCACCCGCCGGTGGATGCGGTCGAAGTCGTCAATGCCGATGTTCACGCCGGCCTCGCGGGCGATCACGGGCAGGTGCAGCAGCGCGTTGGTGGAGCCGCCCGTGGCGGCGTGCAGGATGATCGCGTTCTCGAACGCATCCCGGGTGAGGATCTTGCGCGAGTTCAGGCCCGCGTCGATCAATGGCAGCAGCTGTTTGCCGGTGGCCCGTGCGTACCGCAGCAGCTTGGTCAGCGGGGCGGGGGTCAGCGCCGAGCCCGGCAGCGCCAGGCCGAGCGCCTCAGCGAGCACCTGCCCGGTGCTGGCGCTGCCCATGAACTGGCAAGCCCCGCATGTCGGGCAGGCTCCTCGTTGCGCGACTTCGAGGTCCTGCCTCGGCATGTCGCCGCGCTCCACCTCCGCGCCCATCGACCACATCTTGTTCGAGGTGACGTAGTCGGGCGCGTTCAGCTGCGTTCCGCCGGGCAGGTGTATGGCGGGTATGTCGCAGCGGGCGATCGCGAGCAGGTGCGCCGGAACGGATTTGTCGTTGCCGGAGATCAGCACCATGCCGTCATGCGGATGGCCGAGCGCGTGAATCTCGACCATCGCGGCCATGATGTCGCGCGAGATCAGCGAGTAGCTCATCCCGCTGGTCGCCTGCACTACTCCGTCGCAGATGTCGCTGACAGCAAAGACACCGGGCTTGCCGCCCGCCTCGAAGACACCGTTGCTGACCTCTTCGATCAGTTCCCTGAAATGAAACGTGCCCGGGTGGCCCTGGCCGTAGGCGCTATCCACCAGCACCTGGGGCTTACCGAGATCCTCTTCGGTCCAGTTCATACCCAGGCGCAGCGCGTCGCCCTGGTAGTTGATCAGGCGCAGCCGCTGGCTGCGCAGCTGGGCGCGGGACTGTGTCATCGCGCTGGCCCGTCCGAGCCGGCCGGGTAATCCTGGAGCGGCACGGCGTCTTTTGCCCAGGCCTCGAGCACTGGAGTGACGACTCGCCAGGACTCTTCGGCTTCGTCGCCGCGGATCGCTAGTGCGCTGTCGCCGCTGAGCACCGAGTGCAGCAACAGGCCGTAGGCGGGCAGCTCGGGCGATTCGAGCCGGGCTGCCAGCGACATGGGCGAGAGGGCCTGAGGGCGCGCGCCGATGCCGGTCAGTTCGAGGCTGACGTTCTCCGGGTCGAGTCCGAACCTCAGCACGTTGGGGACTTCGTCGCCGCGGTGCGCGAACGGCAGGTGGGGTACGCGGCGGAAACGGACAGCGACTTCCTTGCGGTCCCGTCGGAGGGCCTTGCCGGTGCGGAGCCGGAAGACGGTGTCGGGCCAGCGCCAGTTGTCCAGCCTCAGCTCAACTTCGGCGAAAGTCTCGGTGCGGTGTGCAGGGTCGACTCCGTCCTCGTCAGCGTAGGCGGGAATCTCGCGGTCACCGATCCGCCCCGCGGAGTACTGGCCACGGCGCGTGCCCCGCGCGACGTCATCGCCGATGAGCGGCCTGACTGAACGCAGGACGTCGACCTTGCGGTCGCGCAGGTCCCGCTCGCTGAGGCTGATCGGAGGTTCCATTGCTGCCAGGCACAGCAGCTGCAGCAGGTGGTTTTGCAGCATGTCCTTCAGCGCGCCGACGCCGTCGTAATAGCCGGCCCGGCCCTCGAGCGCGAGCGATTCGTCCCAGACAATATCGATCTCGGCGATGTGGGCACTATTCCAGAGGGGCTCGAACACGCGGTTGGCCAGGCGGGTGCCGAGCAGGTTCTGCACGGTCGTCATGGCCAGGAAGTGGTCGACCCGGAAAACTGCCTGCTCAGGGAGGGTATCGGCGAGCATCCGGTTCAGCTCGATCGCGCTGCCAAGGTCCTCGCCGAACGGCTTCTCCAGCACGATCCGGCTGCCCTCGGGCAGTCCCGCGTCGTGCAGCGCCGACACCGAGCCGGGGAACACCGCAGGCGGCAGCGCGAGGTAGCAGGCAACCGGCTCGCCGGCGATGACGCCGGCGACTCCGGCCGGGTCGGTGACATCCGCCACCTGGTAGGTGGCCGCCGATGCGACCGCGGCCCGAATCGTTGCGGGCACGTCCTCGGCGTGCCGGGCTAGCTGGGCGGCCGCCCAGTCGCGGAACTGAGAGCCGGACCAGTCGTCGCGCCCGGCTGCGATGAGCTGGAACGCGTCGCCGGCCTCGCCGGTGGCATGCAGCGCCGCGATCGCGGGGAGCAGGTACCGTGCGGTCAGGTCGCCGGTGGCCCCGAAGATGGCAAGGCGGTTGATCACGGTGCTGGCTGCCTTCGCGTCAGGCTGGCTATGAGAAGGTGACGAGCGGCTTGATGACATCGTCGAGTTTCTTATCAGAGATCTCGAATGCCTGGCTCATCTGGTCGAACGGGAACCGGTGGGTAGTCATGAGCGTCGGGTCGACGCGCCTTGTTACCAGGATCTGCAGCAACCGCTCCATGCGGAGCCGGCCGCCCGGGCACAGCCCGGTGGCGATGGTCTTGTCCGCCATGCCGACGCCCCACTCGGCCCGCGGGATGCGCACGAACTCGCCCTCGCCGAAGTAGCCGGTACTAGAGATCGTCCCGCCTGGTTTGGTTACCTTGACAGCCGCCTGGAAGGTCACGTCGGCCCCGAGTGCCTCGATCGCCGTGTCGACGCCCTCGCCAGCGGTCAGGTGAGTGATCCGCTCGACCACGTCCTCGGTCGTGAAGTCCACGATCTCGTCCGCGCCGTAGGCGCGGGCCAGTTCCTGCCGGCGCGGCACAGCTTCGACTCCGATGACCAGGCCGGCGCCGCGGAGCCTGGCCCCGGCGGTAGCCATCAGGCCAACCGGGCCCTCGGCTAGCACGGCGACCGTGCCGCCGATCGGGATGTTGCCGTTCTCGGCGCCCATAAAGCCGGTGGAGAGCATGTCGCAGCAGTACACAGCGATCTCATCCGGGACACCGCCGGGGATCTTCGCCAGGTTCGCATCCGCGTCATTGACGTGGAAGTACTCGGCGAACACGCCATCCTTGGTATTGGAGAACTTCCAGCCGCCCAGCGGCGCGCCGGACTGCGACGCGTGCCCGTCCTGTGCGGCCGGGTGACCCCAGTCCGGGGTGATCGCTCCGGCCACGACCCGGTCACCGGGGTGGAACACCTCGACCTCGCTGCCGACCTCATGCACCACGCCGACCGCCTCGTGACCGAGGGTCAGGTTGTGCCGCTGGCCAATCCCGCCGCCGACCGTGTGCGAGTCCGACGTGCAGATCAGGGCCTTTGTCGTCTGCACGATCGCGTCGTTCGGGCCCGGCTTGGGCATCGGCTTGTCCATGAAGCCGACATGGCCGATCTCCTTCATTACGAACGCTTTCATCCTGTTTCCCCCGATAGCCAGATGACTCCGGCCCAGCGCCGCCAGCCTGTACCAAGATCGCGTGGCCGCCGCTATCTGGACCTGTTCCCTGCCCGGAACGCTGAATAACCGGCGGCCAGTCCTCGCACCGGGATAGTGCCGGGCGCTATACGGGTACAGGCCCACTGCGGGCAGGCATCTGTGTGCGGTGCATGCGCACGCATCAAGCAGAGGAAGAGGCAACGGTGGTCCACGTTCCCGGTCAGGATTCGCATCCGACGCCCGGCGGGAGCCCGTTCCCGGCGATCTCTGACTATGGCTTCGTATCTGACTGCGAGGTATGCGCTCTTATCGCGCCGAGCGGGAACGTGGAGTGGATGTGCCTGCCGCGGATGGACGGGCCGAGCGCGTTCGGGGCGATGCTCGATCGCGACGCGGGATCATTCCGCCTCGGCCCGGCGGACGTCACGGTTCCCTCTGGCCGGCGGTACCTGCCAGGGACGATGGTGCTGGAAACAACCTGGGGCCTGCCGGGCGGCTGGGCGGTCGTCCGCGACGCCCTTCTGATAGGCCCCTGGCCGTGCGACTCGCCACGGTCAGCTACCCATGAGCGGGTGCCCGCCGACTACCGTGCCGACTGCGTCCTGCTGCGCACGATCCGCTGCCTGAACGGCTCGGTCGACATGCTGCTGGAGTGCGAGCCCGCGTT
>Ga0335075_10008234_pt1 | contig 16017 bp, 14 predicted proteins | sample Lox_Sample_24_FD_206723 | JGI IMG/M metagenome (GOLD analysis project Ga0335075, IMG submission 206723) | Soil microbial communities from Loxahatchee National Wildlife Refuge, Florida, United States - Lox_Sample_2.4 | ecosystem: Environmental > Terrestrial > Soil > Wetlands | place: USA... | reverse complement strand
GGCAGGGCGGCAAGGAACTGAGTGGTCGGGTCGAGCAGATCCGCGAGGAGCTGTTTTTTACGGAGATCCTGCTGGCGCGGACTCTTGATCTTGGCGAGACCATCACGCTTGAATACTGGGTCACGTATCGTTATCCTGGCGATTCGGCCGATCCAGCCGAGCGCATGCATCGACGTGCGGTGATGCGACATGCAGAAAACATCGACATGCGCGTTGAGTTCCACCCGAGTTGTCCGCCGACGCAGGTCTGGTGGGCGCACTGGGACGGAACGGATGGCGAAGTAATTCAGCGCGAGGCCGTCACGCTTGATAATCAGTGCTCGGCGCATCGTTACATTCGATCCGCTGATCAGACGGTCGTCGGCTTTTACTGGCATTGGGAATAGGACGTGGGCCGGAACGCACAGGCCGCTTGGATAGTCCAGCGAGTCATGTAGAAAGAGCCGCCAGTGAGCGATGCCAGGCACGCAGAGAGTAGTCGCGCGGCCGCCGAGTATCTGCGGCAGTTACTGCTCAAGCCCGGACGTTACCGTGAGGCGTGGCAACATCACGTCGCCAGACCGCGGGACAGTGTTATTAATCAGATGGCGGTCGCTGAAGTGATTGCCGATCGCTTGCGATCGACGCCTAGCCATCCAGGCGACGCCCAGATAATGCCGTACCAACTTCGTGACACGGTGTCTAGCGCCTTGTCGGGAGTAAACCTCAGCTTAGACACCATGCGGATTTTCATCGATGCCTTTGGCTTCTCTGAGTACGAAGCTGGACGGTTGTGGCGCCTGTGGAACGGATCGACTAGCGTGGGCGTCATGTCGGGCAGCCACGCGTTAACTGGGCAAATCCAGCGTGAGCTTGCCGAAGTGCTCGGGCCACCCCGGCACCAGACCTTGTCGCTGCACGATCATGTCTATGTTGACAGGGACGGCCGAATCGATCGTGCTCGGATTCTGCATGTCATCGAGGCGATCGCGCAAGGGGTTGACCGGATCCCTTATTTGTGCGACACGAATGTTCTCACAGTCGAGGTCGGTCAGGGTGGAAAGGAACTGAACGGAGACGTCCAGCAAGTCGGCGACGACCTGTTTTTCGCGGAAATTCTGCTGGCGCGGACCTTGGATCTAGGTGAGACCATCACGCTTGAGTACTGGCTCACCTATCGCTTCCCCGGTGACCCGACAGATCCGGCCGAACGCGAGTTCCGGCGCGCGGTGATGCGTCACGCCGAAAACATCGACATGCGCATTGAGTTTCACCCGAGTCGGCCGCCAGCGAACGTTTGGTGGGCTCACTGGGACGGTACAGACGGCGACGTAATGAAGCGCGAGACGGTCACGCTTGACAGCGAGTGCTCGGTGCATCGCTTCGTCCGCTCAGTTGATAAGACGGTCGTCGGGTTCTACTGGCAGTGGGAGTAGGCGCCGGCTAACGCGGTTCTTCGATCTTGAGGGGGCTGGTCACCCTCGCAACGGCTGACTGGTGATCGTTGTTCGTTTGCAGTGCAACCGTACTCTGCGCCGCTGGTTGTCGAGGTTGCGGAACCCGAAGGCGATCCGGGCGGCGTCTTTGATGAGCCGGTTGTTCGCTTCGGTGGCGGCGTTGGTGATGCCGGTCTGAATGAAGGCGAGGATCTGCGGCCACCACGCTTCGATGGTCTTGGCCAGGGTGGTGACCTCGGGAACGTCGGCGCGGGCGCACCAGTCGTAGAACGCGAACAGCCTGTTGCTGACCTGCGACCTGGCCGGGTGGCTGCGGGCGAGGGCGAGCAGGTAGCGGAGTTCTTCCTTGGCGATCCACGTGGCGAGCAGCTCGCCGGTTTGCTCCTGGGCGAGGATCTCGGTCCGCATCCGCGAGTAGGACTGGTCGGACAGCCGCTCGCGGCCGCGCAGCAGCCGCCGCCGGTTCGCCCATGCCGGATCCTTGCTGGTACCGCGCCGGCCCAGCACCTGGCGGGTGACCCGCTGCCGGACTGTGGTGACGGCCTGGTTGGCGAGGCGGACCAGGTGGAAGTGATCGACCACGATGACCGCGCCCGGCAGCGCCTTGGTGACGGCGGACCGGTAGACCGCGCACGGCGCCGGTGGCCACGAACTTGACCTGGTTCTTCCAGTCCTGGCCGCGCTCGTCCAGCCAGCCGGTGACGGCGGCGCCGGTCCGCCCGGCGACCTGGCCGAGCAGCCGCCCGGCGCCGGACAGGTCGGTGAAGTTCGTCTCGAACCGCTCGGTCCGCACCCACCTGCCGGTCACCGGGTCCTGGAGCCATTTCGGCCTCCCGCGGCGGGTCTCATCGATGCCCAGCACCACCGGCGGTTCCGGCTCGGTCAGCAACGCGTCCGCATGGATGGCGTAGCGCCGGTGCGTCACCGGCCAGCTCACCTGGTACTGCGCGGCGACCGCGGCCACGCTGCGGCCCGAGGCGACCTGGCTGGCCAGCTGACGGCACAGCCGGCCGGTCAGCCGCGCCCTGGCCGGAATCTCGGCGATCGACTCGGTGAACGCCTTGCGCGGGCACGCTGCTTCCTGGCAGCGGTACTGCCGCTTGCGCCACCGCACCGCCAGCGGCTCCTCGCCATAGGGCAGGTCCCGCGGCCGGGTCGTGCGCCGCTGCTTCACCGATACCGACACCACCCCGCACTGCGGGCAGCCCGCCGCGCTCGACGCAGTCGTCACCACGTGCACTAACCGCACCGCATCGCCATGCTCATCGCGGACGCGCTCGACACGCTGCACCGCCACGCCGGGCAGCCCGAACAGAATCGTCGTACCGTTCTCCATAACTGTGGCTCCTCCACCAGCTGTCCATGATCAACAGCCAGTGTGGAGGAGCCACAGGCCTCAGCCCGTCAGGCAGAGCCCGTGTCGTGCCCCCTCAAGATCGAAGAGCCGGTTAATGCGGGCTAGAGCTGCGTTGCCCGCCGCGCGAGCGTGGCCGCCAAGCGCCGCCTCTGCCGACGGAGGACACGACGGGCGCGACTGGTAAGAACGAGCCGGTCGAATAGCACCCGGAGTTGCTGAGACTTGTCCGAAGGGTCCGCGCGACGATAGGTCACGAACCACCCGAAGCGTCCGGCCGGCATGAAACCTGCGCTGTGCAAAGTGGCCCTGAGGTCGAGGTCATCTTCATAGAGAAATGGAGCATTCTCAGGCGACGGGGGACGTACATCGAAGTTGGTGATGAGCCACCCGCCTGGCCTGAGCGCGCCGTGCAGGCTGGCCACGACTTCGGCCAGGTCAGGAATGTGAGTGAGTGTGTCGAGCGCGGTGATGACGTCGTACCGGCCGGTCTCGAGCTTCTCGTTGTTGAGATCGATGAAGCGGGCCGTCTCCCCGCGGCGCGAGATGCGAAAACGCGAAAAGTCCAGCAGCGACGTGGATACGTCAGCCAGCGTCGTCTCATATCCGGCTTTTGCGAACAACTGGCTGGTTACCCCGACCCCGGAGCCAAAGTCAAGATGAGCCTTGCCGCGGCCTTGACCTCCGGTGGCGCGGAGTGCGAGAACGCTGCTCGGATACGCATAGCCCATCGCTTGCAGATAGGAGTACCACAGCAGGTCGAAGGCCCACGACTCCGTAGTGCGATAGAAGTCCGTCACTCCGCCTATATCGGATCTATCCGCCGCAAACCACTCCTCGACACTCCACGATTCCCAGTTCCGGCAGCGCTCGACGCACTCGTCAGGCGTAAGCCCTGAATAGCTGCTCAGGTCATCAAGCGCCGCAGCCCGCAAGTCGGCTACGCCGGGGAGACAGAGACTGGCACGAAACCACTCCATCTCCTGGCTATCGAACGCCTCCCGTTGAGCCGTAGACCAGGTTCGAACGTCGGGACGCGGGGTCGCGGGGTCAAGCGGGTCCGGATGCGGCCCTTGAACGAGAACCGGGGCAGAAAAAAGCCGCGCGCTAATCCGCGCCGCCCAGGACGGCCACAGGCGGGACATTCTGGACGACAGCTGAGACCTGGCAGGTACAGAGCCCATTTGTCGCGTCCCTCTCCGCTTCAACTTCAGTTAGCGGTCACCTATGACGGTCGCAGTCTTCCGCGGCGGACGGCATGCTGGCGCCAGCTTGTCCATAGGGAGACGACTTACCCTAAGTTTAGGTTTACTACTCGATATGCAGCTATCTGATCAGGCAAAGCGACTGACCGAGACGCGTCATGAACGAACTGCCGCGTCCGGCAGTCCGCAGCGAGCTGGCCGGCTTCTACGGTGGCCTGCGCCAGGGACGGACCCGCGAGAGCGAATCCGCCCGCTGCTGGCCTGTGCCGTGACGACGCGACGCAGGCCCGGCGGATACGCCGCGTCCCGCACCGTATGCCCCTGGAGAGCGGGGCGCTTTCCCGCTCTCCGATGGCCGGCCTTGCTCAAAAGCAACAATTGCGGACGGCGCTGGAACCGCCAGCGACATCAAGACCGCCAAGGCGGCGCGCTGTTGAGCTTGCTTGCGCACCTGCGCTTCGCGAGAGTCGACGCCGGCAACCCCTTGCCGATCGTCGCGCGCTAGCTCCGCCCGCGCCGCCATCGGAGCCAGCTGCCGCGCCTGCCTGTGACGGCCGCCGCCCCAAGCAGCGCGGAGGACAGCCGGCAGAGTGACCATAGCTTCAAGGGTGCCAACAACGAGCAAAGCGATCACCAGGCCGACAAGCCCGCCGCGCAGGCATCCTACGATCGCCCCGGCTATCTCTAGTGCCGCAAATGACGTCTCGATGATCGCAGCGCGCGAAATCCGGCCGAGCGATCTGCAGACGGCTATGTAGTAAAGCTTTGGTATCGCAGGAATGTAGCCGAGAACGACCAGCTGCATCGGCAGGGCAGCAACCTGCGTATAACCTTGACCGAATATCCCGAGGATGAAATGTGCACCTAGTATGAGAACGGCCATGCCGGGTATGCCCAGAAAAAACGACACTCGCAGCGTGAAGCGCAGCTTAGGGGCGAGCGCACGCGGGTCACCAGATGCGACAGCGAAAAGAACCGTTGACAGATGAGTCGGGAGAAAATAGAGGAGGTTAGCAATAGTCCAGGCCGCATAGAACCCGGCATTTACTGAGGCTGGCATTATCGACGCGACGATGACAGGAATAAGCAGCGATGGTACCTGAATAGCCAGGTTCAGCCAGTTATGAGCGAGTAGCGGCCTGCTGAGACTCCGCAGCGCAGCCCAATCCGGTTTCGGCAGCACGAATCTGCCACTTAGCCAGAGCCGGAAGATGATTGGCACCAATGATATCGGGATAGCGACAATCCAGGAGAGGAAGATGCCGATACCTAGAGCATTGTGCATAACTGTCGCTGCAGCGATCAGCGTCAGCATTTTCACGATGACAAATGTGATGTTGCGCGCCAGTTGAAGCCCGCCGCGCAATAGCCCGATGGTCGCAGAGTCGAGGACCAGTGTCATCGCAGTGAGGACTACCGCAGCGCACAGAAGTGCTGCGCGAACCAATGAGTCGGTGACGTCGTCGAAGCTCGCCGTGAAATGCGGAACAATCAATACGAAGCCGATTGTCAGTATCAATGAACCAAGGCCCGACGCGATAACGCCTGCAGAGACAAGGCCAAGGCCGTTATCCCGCCGTGGAAGTTCACCGATAAGCAAGGTGCCAAAGCCAAAGATGCCGATCCACGACAGCAGGGTCATCACAGAAATGGCTGCCGCGCTGTAACCGACGGACTGCTGAGTGAACAAGCGAGCGGCTACGTCCCAGTACGCGAAGCCGATGCCGGACGTCACGCCCGTGGTGGCGAGCAGGCTTAGCGCGTTCCTGACGAGGTCGCCATGAAGGCGAAACATTGCTGCCACTGCCCGAAGTGGCGACTTCCGGCCGCTCTTGCTGGGTGCCGACCACGGCTCAGCAGAGTTTACGGCCATTCGCTCGCTCATGACGGCAGCTGGATGCCCGCTGGTTCCCGGCGCCTGTTCACGCACTCATTGGCCCAGCTCCGCCGCTCCCGCGGAGGTGTCTCCGAGCGTCCCCGGTCCAGCGGATGTCTCTCCGAGTCCAAACAGCGTCTCACTCAATTCCTCAGTTATCTGATAACCGCTGCCGCGGAAGTGCACCCAGGTAGGGGCCTCGGCCGGTTGGGGTCTCAGATCGAGAGTATCGGCTCTTCGAGGATCCCGGCCGGGTCAGATGCGAGAGTGCGGGGCCTTCGGGGGTCTTCTCGATCATGGATCACTGAGGCAGGGCCATTCGGATTGAGGCAGTGAGATAACCTCCAGCTGCAGCCGCGACCCCGACCACGGCGGCGCCGACCCGGGCTATTGCGCTCCCGTCGCCTCGGATTAGTCGCAGCAGATCGCGGCCGATCGCTCTAGGCAGGACAGCGGCAACTTGGCGTCGCTCTCTTTGAAGGCCAGCGTCGGCGCCGGCCAAGCTGACGACTGTTGCCTTCGACCGGCCTTCGTGCCAGTTGCGCCGGAGGAAGTAGCTGAACGTGACGCGCTCACGGCTGACGTTGTGGTCAACGGCCGCAGCGGGCACGTACATGACCAGTGATCCTTGCCGACTCGCGGTAAGCCTGATAGCCAGTTCGGTTTCCTCGCAGCCACGCGGCTTTGTGCCTACTCTCCCCACCGACGCGTAGAACCCGCCAACCGCGATCGTGTCGGCGGTCCGCATGCTCATGTTCGCTCCGATCGGATTGCGAACCGGGCCTGCAGTCTCCGGGAGGCCACGGTAGCTGCACCCGACAACCCAGTAAAACTCTGGCGGCAGCCAGCCCGGCCTACCTGCCGGCCAAACCGGAAAGATACTGCCACCCGTCGCAAGGACGCTGGGGTCGTTGTAGGGCTCGACGAGGGAAGCGAGCCAGCCGGGTCTTGCCGATGCGTCATCGTCGAGGAAGACAGTGATCTGGCACTCTGCTTTCCGCAGACCCGTGTTACGAGCGCCAGACAGGCCGCGCTCGCCTTCGCTCTCAAGCACCGTCAGTGCCGGATATTCGCTGCGAGCACGTGCAGCGAGTGCCTCGTTGTGATCGATGACAAGCAACACCTGCCCGGGCTGCGGCTCCTGGTCCATGACGGACTTGAGCGCGGCCTGGGTGAGGTCCCACCTGGCCTCGGTATAAGCGCAGATCACGACGGTTACGTCCAGCGGTCCGCCGCCAGCGGATAGCGAATTCATGTCAGTTCAGCGTAGGTCCTGCCAGCTCTTTGGATCTGCGTTCACCGTCACTGGCAACCGGCTGGCGGGCCACCAGCACGGTCTCACCGCGCCAGACTTCGATGGGGAAGGCGTCGACTGCCTTGATGAAGGCCCGAGTGCATCCCGGCTTGAACCGGTCATGAAGCTCCGCGAAGATCGCATCTACCTTGTCTATCCAGCTGCCCGAGTCCGCGAAGATCTCTAGCTCGCTTCCCTCCACGTCGACCTTCAGCAAGCCAATTCGGTCGAGACCGAAGCTGGCCAGGACATCGTGGACGGTGATTGCCCGAACCTCGTGGTTAGGACGTGAGGCGGCGCCCCTTACAGCTTGATCGAGCGTTCGACCGGTGGCCTCGACGCGGTAGGCCCACGCCCCATACCCCGGATCGAAAATCTCTAGGCTGCCTGACGCGGGCCATAGGGCCGCATGGACGGGCAGCACGTTTTCGAAGCCTCGGACGTTACGCTTCAGGATTTCGAAGTTAGCGTCGCTCGGCTCCACAGCGATAACTTTGGCCTCGGGGTATCTGAGGGCGAAGTATACGGCTGACAAGCCGGTGTAAGCGCCTGCGTCAACGATAACATCAGGCAAAGACGGGAGCTCGATACCATATTCTTCGCTCCTGAATGTGCTGTTAAAAACCTCAATATCAGATGTCCCCAATCGCAGAAGAACTCGAAGTGACGAGTTCGGCAGGCGTACTCTTATAAGTCTGCCTCGGATTGGAGGAAAAAAGGTCACGAGGGAGCCGATCAGAATACCCTTAGCGCCCCGCATGCACTGCCAGTAATGGTAAAGGGTCGTGACCTGCCCGACCGCCCGTTCACGCAGTTCTCTGATCGACATCAACGGCATCCGCTAGTGCACTCTCAGCTGACCGCACGGCATCTTAGCTTTGGACCCGGGTAATCAACTCTGATCTGGCAGGTTCGGGAGCGCATTCGCGGCCGGCCGGGGCCAGACGGTCGCGCCTCCCGCGCCAGTTCTCCGTTCCCCCAGCCGAGGACGCCCGCTCACCGAGCACGCCATCCGGCGCGATGTCGCGCGCGCCAGTGCGGTCTCGCGCACTTCTGCTTGCGCGGCCGCGGTTCCGCCACTCGCGAACGATGACTCGCGCGATGCGGCGGCCATCGAGAACGATGTGCAGATTGCTGACACCGTGAAGACGCTGACGCTCATAGCTCGGCACTTCATGCACGCGCAAGCCGACCTTGGCTGCGCGGATGTTCATGACGGTCTCGATCTCGAAACCAGGGCAGTCCAGCGCCAGCGCGTCCAGATGGCGAGCCCAGAAGGCGTTGTAGCCATAGCACAGGTCTGTGTAGCGAGTGCCGAACAACCGGTTGACGAACCAACTGAGCACGTTGTTGCCGAATCGACGAGTTGCGGTGAGATCGGCGCTGCCCCCGCCGCTTGCGAACCTCGAACCCTTGACGAAGTCTGCGCCCGCTAGCAGCGCCGTTACGAACCGGATGATCTCCTGGCCGTCAGTTGATCCGTCGGCATCCATCGTGACGATGATGTCGCCGGTACTGGCCGCGAATCCGGCCAGCAGGGCGTCACCTTTACCCCGGCCGGCCTGCGAGACGATCTTGACGTCGTGCCGCAGCCGCTGCGCTACGGCGATGGTGTCATCGGTGGACCGTCCATCGACCAGAACAACCTCGTCGATCCAGGCAGGGATCGAGCTGAACACGTGCGGCAGGTTCTGGGCCTCGTTCATCGCCGGCAGGATGACGCTCACGGTGGCGGTGATTGCGACTCTGCCGGAGATCGGCCGGTAGGGAGGGTGAGTTGCCGCCGTCCGGCCATCCGCGCCAGGGTCAGTCTCGATCCAGCCCGGAGGTAGCTGACGGTGGCCTATCATCAAGTGCACCTCCTGGGAAGGTCGGAGCCCGCACACGGGTAACCGGCCTGCAAGGATCAGTTACGGCACCGCAAGAGCAGCAAGCGCGCCAACTCGCTAGGCGCAAACAAGATAATGACGCCCCAATGACCTCAGTGGTTTACGTATTGCGCAAATGTCACGTGATCGTAGCCTTGGGGCAAGGGGCCAGGTGGTGACGTGACCGACGGCGTCCACCGAACTCGTCGGCTGGTAGCCCGACCACGCCCAGCGTCCAGGTTGCGCGGGTTGACGCCAGAAGCGCCGGCCTCGCCATGTTGCCGGTCTACACGTGGTCCAGTAGCCAGACCTTGATCGACGCGGCTAAGTACGCGCAAACCTCCGCGTCTCCGATAGCAGCCGCGCGATCACCGGAAGGCACTTTGGTAGGTACGGCTCATCGATGCGCCCGGCCCGGCGTGCTGCCGGATCATGCCCAGCATCCTGGCGTGATCGCGGCTTAGCTGACCCTCGTGTGGCGCGGTCAGCAACTCGATCCGGGACAGCACCTGCTGTGGCAGTGCGGCTAGGGCGGCGTCTAGTACGTGCCAGGAGAGCTTGTCGAGTGCGGCGCGGACCGGCTCTGGGCCGACGGCGGCGGCACAAATCTGCTCAACCATGGCCAGCAAGCCCGCCGGCGCCCGGCTGTGATCGAACCGGACCGGGCAGGCATCGATCCCGAGCTGGGCATCGTGCTCGGCGGCGGTCGCCTCGAACGCATTCAGCAGCGGGCTGGACTCGCCGGCAGTATCCGGGTCGTAAAGGCCGGGGAACGGCACCCGCTCGTAGCCGGGATCGTGACCGCTGAAATAGATCGGGCTGTCAGAGCCGACCTGCAGCAGCGTCCCGATAGCCAGGTCGAGCAGGCTCACTGGCCAGCCCAGGTCCCTGATGGCATACACGCGAAGGCCGCCCGGCTGGGCACGGAGACCGGCAGTCAGGAGCAGCTCTGCGGACTCCAGCGCGGACTGGGCATAAAACAGCGTCTGCCAGTCGTGCAGCCGGACGACACCCGACCTGGCCCATCCCAGCAGCTTGTCGTACACGATGGAGTTGTCCACCACGTGCGTGAAGCGGCTTGCGGTGATCCGGACCTCTGTGCGGGCGGCAGCTTCGGCCAGGATCCACTCGCACGCTCGCTTTGCGGCCGTATAAACCTCGCGTGAGTACGGCCGCAGTGCCTTGCCGGAACTGGCATAACTGAGCTCGGCAACACCATGCCGCTCGCACGCCTGCACCACGTTGCGAGTCCCGAGGACATTAGTGCTGATCGTGAGGTGGGACGCCCGCTCGGCGAGGCCGGGATCCCGCTGCGCCGCCAAGTGGAAGACGACGTCCGGCCGTACCGCCGCGAAAACGGCGTCCAGACTGGCCCGGCAGGCGACGTCGGCATGATGGTAATCGGCCTCAGGGTGCCGCGGCCAGCCCACCGTCTGGCCCCGGCTGACGGATACCAGCCACCGCGGGCCCAGCCGGGCGATCTGTCCCATGAGCGTCGAGCCAATGCAACCGGTGCCCCCCGTCACCAGAACGGTCCGGTCGCGCAGCCAGCCCGCGAGAGCTGACTCTGGCAGCTCTATCCGCCGCTCGCGGATCGCATGGAAGCGCGCCAGTTCCTCGATAGCATCGGCTCGCTCGATCATCAGCACCTGTGTCAGGGCACGCAGCTCTGCCACCGCGGCGTCCGCGAGAACGGGCCGGCCCGCGGGTGCCGCCTCCTGCATCGCCGAGACGATCTGGGCAACCGGCGCCACCATCCTTCGGGTTTTCCCGCGGCTGGCGCCGCCATGCCTTCGGTTGGCCCTTTGCTGGCTCGTGCGCTCCTGCCACGCCGCGGATCATCTGCCGCGGATGACCTCTTAACTCGCAATGGCGGACGCGCCGCCACATACCATTCCCGGCAGGACGGTAAAAGGCCAGTAAAGGAATCGTAATAATTCCGTCAGCGGATGCGGAGCTAGTTATCGGTGATCATCGCGGCGCCGACGGTCGCGCTGGTCGCCTCGTCGATGAGGATCAGGCCGCCGGTCTGCCGGTTCCGCGAATATGGATCGCAGAAGAGCGGCTGCGTCACCCTGAGGGTTACCCGGCCTATCTCGTTCAGGGCAAGCTGCGTCGCCGACTCATCCCGGTGCAGGGTGTTGACATCCAGGCGGTACTGCAGGTCGCGCACGATGCCCTTGACGGTCCTGGTCGTGTGCTTGACGATCAGGCGGCTGCCAGGGGTCAGCACGCGGGCGTCCGTCATCCAGCAGACCATCGCCTCGATGTCTTGAGTCGAGGCCGGCTGGTTGTGCGGCCGGCAGAACATGTCGCCACGGGATACGTCGAGGTCGTCGGCCAGCAGCAGAGTCACTGACATCGGCGCGAACGCCTCCGGCACCGGACCCTTCGCGGTGTCGATCTGGCGAATGGTGGTGGTGAGCCCGGACGGAAGGTGCAACACCTCATCGCCGGGCTTGAGCACGCCACCGGCCACCTGGCCCGCGTAACCGCGGTAGTCATGCAGCTCCGGATCGGTGGCCTGGTGCGGCCTGATGACGTACTGGACCGGGAACCTGACGTCGATCAGATTGCGGTCAGAGGCGATGTGCAGGTGTTCCAGGTGGTGCAACAGCGACGGGCCGTCGTACCACGGCATGTTGACTGACCGCTCGACGACGTTGTCCCCGTGCAGCGCAGAGATCGGGATGAAGGTCAGGTCGCCGATCTCCAGCTTCGCCGCGAACGCGGTGAACTCCTCGACGATCTCTTCGAAGACTGCGGCGCCGTAATCGACAAGGTCCATCTTGTTTACCGCTAGCACCAGGTGCGGAACCCGCAGCAGGGTAGCCAGGAACGCATGCCTGCGGCTCTGCTCGGTGAGCCCGTTCCGCGCGTCGACCAGGACAATCGCCAGATCGGCGGTGGAAGCGCCCGTCACCATGTTCCGCGTGTACTGGATGTGGCCAGGGGTGTCGGCAATGATGAACTTCCGGCGCGGCGTCGCGAAGTAGCGATAGGCGACGTCGATCGTGATGCCCTGCTCACGTTCGGCCCGCAGCCCATCAGTCAGCAGCGCCAGGTTCGTGTAGCCTTCGCCGCGCTCCTTGCTGGTGCGCTCCACGGCAGCCAGCTGGTCTTCGAAGATCGCCTTGGAGTCGAACAGCAGGCGCCCGATCAAGGTGCTCTTGCCGTCGTCAACGGAGCCGGCCGTGGCCAGCCGCAAGATGTCCATATGCCGGGGCTCCTCAGCCGGCTCGCCGAAAGGAGTCTGCAACGCCGTCATCAGAAATAGCCCTCTCGCTTGCGGTCCTCCATCGCGGCCTCACTGGCCCGGTCATCCGCCCGCGTCTGCCCGCGTTCGGTAATCCGGGTGGCCGCGACCTCGGAGATCACCTCGGCGACCGTCGTGGCGCTCGACTCGACCGCACCTGTGCAGGTCATGTCGCCGACGGTCCGGTACCTGACGCGCGCCTCGTAGACCGGCTCATCGTCGGCGCGGGTGACGAACTCGTTGTCGGCGAGCAGGATGCCATCGCGTTCGAAGACGGTCCTGGTGTGCGCGAAGTAGATCGACGGAATCTCCAGCCGCTCCCTGGCGATGTAGTGCCAGATGTCGAGCTCAGTCCAGTTCGACAGCGGGAAGACCCGGATATGCTCGCCGCGCCGGATCCGGGTGTTGTAGACGTTCCACAGCTCAGGCCGCTGGTTCTTCGGGTCCCACTGGCCGAACTCATCGCGGAACGAGAACACTCGTTCCTTCGCGCGTGCCTTCTCCTCGTCCCGGCGGGCACCGCCGAACACAGCGTCAAACCTGTTGTCCGCGATGGCGTCCAGCAGTGTGGTGGTCTGCAGCCGGTTCCTGCTGGCCCACCTGCCGGTTTCTTCCACGACCTTGCCTGCGTCGATGGACTCCTGCACTGACGCGACGATCAGGCGAGCGCCAAGCTCTGCGACTCTGCGATCCCGGTACGCAAGCACCTCCGGGAAGTTGTGCCCGGTGTCCACATGCATCACCGGGAACGGGATCCTGGCTGGCCAGAACGCCCGCTCGGCGAGCGCGAGCATCACGATCGAGTCCTTGCCGCCGGAGAACAGCAGTACCGGCCGCTCGAACTCGGCAGCCACCTCGCGGATCACATGGATCGACTCTGCCTCGAGCACGTCGAGCTGAGACAACAGGTAATCAGTGCGGGGCGGTGGCGGCATCAGGACGACTCCGGGTCACTGGGTTGTGGTTTGGCCGGGCTCGGCCCAGCGGAGTGGCTGGGCAGTTCGCGAGCGGTTGATCGCATCCAGCAGCGTCGCTGCAAGCTCGATCGGACAAATCAGGATATCAGGAACGGACGGATCCTCCTGGTTGTATCGCAGGTCCGAGCCGTCGATCCGGGAGGCGTGCAATCCGGCTGCCCTGGCAACGGCGACCGGGGCGGCCGAGTCCCACTCGTACTGCCCGCCGCTATGCACGTAGGCGTCGGCTTGGCCACCGATAACCGCAGCCGCTTTTGCCCCGGCCGATCCCATCGGCACCAGGACCGCGTCCAAGCTCGCAGCCAAGTCGGTCACGAACGCGGGCGGCCGCGTCCTGCTGACCAGCAGCCGCAGCGGAGCTCCGGAATCCGCGCCGGTCCCCGCAGGCGTTTCGGTTCTTGTGCTGAACTCTGGGGGCCCGGCCCGGCGTCTTGCGGGCGGCTCCCCAGAATTGAGCACGGCAGTACTCAGCACGGTGCCCTGAGCAGGCAGGCCGACCGCGCCAGAAGTCAGTTCTCCGTCAGCCCAGAGCGCGACGTGCACTGCCCAGTCAGTGCGTCCGGGCTCGCCGAACTCCCTGGTGCCGTCAAGCGGGTCGACGATCCATACCCGGCGCGCCGACAAGCGTGCCGGGTCATCGGCGCCTTCCTCCGACAACACCGCATCGCCCGGCCGTCGCCTTGCCAGTTCGCCAGTCAGGAACTCATGCGACATGCGGTCGCCAGCATCGCGGAGGGCCCCATTGTCGCCGCCACCGGCACGGAGTGCGAGCAGGCGACGACCCGCCTCTCCGGCCAGTTCCGCGGCCAGATCGTCGTCAGAATCCGTCAAAGATGCTCCACAGGGTCAGCCAGCGGCCCGCTCCGGCCAGAGGCCAGCCTACGGCCTCCGCAGAGCGGCGCCGCCAGGGACGGCGAACCATGGTGTGCCAATGTCCCCGGCGCCGCGGCACCCGGCTAATTAAACTCGTTCTGTGCCGCCGCGAGGCCCTGAGTCAGCAGCGCCTCGGCCGCGTCGGCTGACCGGCCGAGAACCTCAGGCAGCTCCTCGCGCTCCGGCCGCGAGAAGTTCTGCAACACGAAATCGGCTGGATCCATTCTGCCGGGCGGCCTGCCGATGCCGATCCTGAGGCGGTGGTAGTCCCGGCTGCCGAGCGCGGCAGTAACCGACCGCAGCCCGTTGTGCCCGTTGTCTCCGCCGCCTAGCTTAAGCCTGATGACCCCGTACGGCAGGTCAAGCTCGTCGTGCACGACCAGGATGCGATCGGCGGGCAGCTTGAAGTACGTGCGCAGAGCAGCCACCGGGCCGCCGGAGAGGTTCATGAAGCGCTGCGGCTTCGCCAGCACCACCGGCACGCCCGCGAGCTGGCCAGTCGCCGTCGCGGCCCGCGATCTGTCGCGCCGGAAGGTGGCTCCGATCCGGTCCGCGAGCTCGTCCGCGCACAAGAAACCCACGTTGTGACGGTTGCCCGCATAGCCGGGGCCGGGATTTCCCAGTCCAGCGATCAGCCAGCGATCCTCAGCCATCGTCGTTGTCGCCCCGGATGCCGGTCGCGCCAGTAGCCGCCAGGCCCGGCGCCTGCAGGCCCCATACCGGCAGTCCAGTACCGGCGCCCAGCGGACGCCGGCAATCAGCCAGATTCCTCCGCCGACGCCGCGCCGGCCTCGGCCGCAGGTGGCACCGCTGCCGGCACCTCGCCTGCCGCGGCGGGCGCCTCGCCCTCGCCGAGCTCAGCCTGGATCTGCGCGGCCGTCGGGGCGGCAATGACGTGCAGCACCAGTACGTCTGGCTCGATAGCCAGGGTCACCCCGGGTGGCAGTTGCAGGTCACCGGCGTGCACAGCATGGCCGATTGCCATGCCTTCGACACTGACCTCGATGGCAGGCGGGATCGCGGTTGCCTCAGCCTCGACAGAGATCTGCAGCTCCTGCTGGTCGAGCAGTCCGTCAGAAACCACGTCGCCGACCGGCTGGACCTGAATGTCGACGGTGACCTTCTCCCCCCGGCGCACCACGAGCAAGTCCACGTGCTCCACGTAGCCCTTGATGGGGTCTCGCTGCACGGCCTTGGGCAGTGCCAGCTGGGCGCCGCCCGGCAGGCCCTCAAGCCTGATCAGGACGTTCGCGGTGCGCAGCGCGAGCAGCACCTCGTGGCCAGGAAGTGTCAGGTGCCGCGGATCCTGATGGTGCCCGTAGAGCACGGCAGGCACCCGTCCGGCGGCCCTGGTACGCCGCGACGGTCCCTTTCCGAACTCTGTCCGTGGCTCGGCGTCAATGCGTACCTCGGGCACGGTAATACTCCTAGTGAAGACAGGGAATTCGTGGGCAGTCTACCCCTCCGGGGTCGACAGTTAGCTCTGGCCGTCGAACAAGCTCGTCACCGAGCCGTCACTGAACACCTCATTGATGGCCCTCGCGATGAGCGGCGCGATGGACAACACGGTCAGCTTGTCGAACCGCTTCTCGTTCAGGATCGGCAGCGTGTTGGTGACGATCACCTCGCTCACCCGCGAGTTCTTGAGCATATCCACCGCGTTGCCGGACAACACTCCGTGCGTCGCAGTGACGATCACTTGCGCCGCGCCCTGATCGAACAGCGTATCTGCGGCTTTCACGATCGTCTGCCCGGTGTCGATCATGTCATCGACCACGATGCAGGTCCGCCCGGCAACCTGCCCCACGACCTCGAGCACCTTGGCCTGGTTTGCAACGTCCGGATCCCGGCGCTTGTGGATGATCGCCAACGGGCAGC
>Ga0335075_10008233_pt1 | contig 16018 bp, 17 predicted proteins | sample Lox_Sample_24_FD_206723 | JGI IMG/M metagenome (GOLD analysis project Ga0335075, IMG submission 206723) | Soil microbial communities from Loxahatchee National Wildlife Refuge, Florida, United States - Lox_Sample_2.4 | ecosystem: Environmental > Terrestrial > Soil > Wetlands | place: USA... | reverse complement strand
TGAGCGGATCAGTAGTCCTGTATCGAGGCGCGCAGAAGGGGCCCCATCTCACCGGGGCCCTGGTGAGATTGCTCCTTATCGCGCTCCCTGCGCTCGGCTTTGCTGCCCAGGGCGCTGAACCCGGTTCGAACACCCGATCGGCGCAAGCATCCGTGGCATCACACGCGAAGCTGCCAAAGGTCACGATTCAGGCACCCAGGGAGCTGCGGGCCAAGGTAGACCGCTTCGTCACCTCGGTGGCGATTCAACCGTGGGGCGATTCGCTTTACCGCTGGACCAGGCCGATCTGTCCCTTGGTGGCAGGGCTGCCCAAAACACAGGGTGAATTCGTCTTGGCACGGATCTCGAAGACCGCCACCGATGCGCACGCCCCGCTCGCTGGCAGAGACTGCCGGCCGAACCTGTTCGTGGTGGGAGTCGACGGTGATCCCAGTCCGTTCCTCAAAACGTGGTGGGCGCATGCTCGACAGCTGTACAGCTTTCGAACTCAACGCATCGAGGCTGTCCAGCACTTTATTGATTCCACGCGACCCATCCGCGTCTGGTATAACACTTACGTTGGCTGTAACGACGATGCGGCGGCGACTTCTACGCTGGCCTACGTCATCATGGCCGGCGTGTACCATGCGCAGCAGAGTCCGATGGGATGCGGGTCGACTCTCGGTTCGCGCATTGTCAGCATGAGCACAGGTTCCGACATCTCATCGGCGATGATCGTGGTCGATGGCCGCCAGATGAAGAACGTCAATCTTGGGCAGATGGCAGACTACATCGCCCTGGTCGGGCTCGCTGATGTGCGGGTCGACGCCGATTCCACTCCGGTGCCGAGCATTCTGGAGCTGTTCGGCCATGGGGAGCCGCCGCAGGGGCTGACCCGATGGGATCGTGCTCTGCTTTACTCGCTCTACAACACAAGTCATAGGAGCACACTGGAGCTACCGGAAATGGAGATTAGCATGACGAGGCACATGGCGCCGTAGCCGGCCCAGGCGCTACTATGAATCGGAGATCTCAAGCAGTGGGGGCTCTGGCGGCGTTGCTCCTCCTGCCGCTTGCGACCTTGGCCCTTGCCGCTCAATCCACTGATCGCGGTTCTGTGAGCCACACGCCGAATGCGCCATCGACAACCGCTGACTCCGTTTCTAAGCTCCCGAAGATCAGTATCGAAGCGGCAAGGGAACGGGCGCTGCAGCTCAAGCTCGAAAAGTTCGTCCACAAATCGGTGGTCATACCTCACTGGGACGGGACCCTCTTCGCTGGCTGGTTCCGATCTGCCCCTTGGTTGCGGGCTGCCGAAGTCAATGGGTGAGGTCATCCTTGAGCGCATCGCTCGCCGGCAGGACGTGCACCCCAAATCTTTACGTCCTGGCAACCATCGCGGCGCCAGTTTGTGATTGCCTGGAGGCCTTCGGGCGATAGCCGTTGCCGAGCGTAAGGGTAGTCCGTCAGAGTCGACCAACGTTGGTGTGGGGCAACACGTCCCCGCTCAACAGCTGGAGGCAATGTGTGTCAAATAGATGTTTATCGATCCAGGCGGGTTTAGCAGCCGAAAGCAGAAGCGAGCGCCAGACCGCCGGACGGTCGAGCCAGCGAAAGGCCAAGTGTGAGCATTGATGCGCGGCGATCCGGTCCATGTCGGCGACCTGAAGCCCCGAAAGGACCTCCGCGACTCGAGAGTCGATGCCGAACAGGAGGCGTGCGATCTCTGTGTCCGCCCGGATCGCCTCTCGAGTCGCCGTCAGCAAAGTGCGGGCGAGAGGGACCGCTGAGCGCTTAGGAAGACCCTTTCGCCCGGCATGCCCCGTGAATTGCTTCTCGGGCGATCGGCGCACCGCCTCCCACCAGGGGAGGTTCCTGAAGTCAAGATCGATGAGGGTGTAGGCCCGCGCCGCGGCTCGCTTGCGAGCTTCGGGAGGTGCCTGCCGAAGAAGGTCCCGGATGGCGGGGGGCAGCATCAGGGAATTGGCAGCGGATCTCGCCATTTGCACAAGGAGCTCGATTGAGCGCTCGTTGATCTCGTAAATCGCTTCCCACGGAAACGGGTTCGCCGCGGCGGCGGCCGCTCCCGTCGACCCTGGAATCTCCCTCCTAGCCATTTCGGAGTCTCGCTGTGCCGCGATTTATCGGTGGCGAAGGAATACATGTAGTGGTAGAAAAAATATTATACAGATGATAAGCTCACGGTCCACTACATTTCAAACGGCGATGACATGTCGATTCGAGGTCTTGCGGGACATTCAGTCGGTTGGCACCCATGAGCGAGTCGCTCAAGGGTGCGGTGCGGGGGGCGGTCCTTCGGCTTCTCGAGCGGCTCGTAAAGCTCCTCCTCGATGCCGGTATCGGAGTGGGCGATTTCATGAGCCTGGTGAAAGTCGCCTACGTGAAGGTGGCGAGCGAGCGGGACGGCAAGGGAGGAGAGCGCCCGAACGTCGGGCGAATTGCCGTCGTCACCGGCATGAATCGCCCCGAGATCGCGGCGATCCTCGCGAAAGGGGAGGCGGGGACGAGCTCCACCGAGCACAGTCGCCAAAGAGCCGAGCGCGTGCTTTCCGGATGGTGGGCGGATTCGGAGTTCCTTACACCCCAAGGCGAGCCAGCGGTCCTGCGCTTGAAGGGCCCGCGGCGATCCTTCGAGGCGCTCTGCCGACGCTACTCGGGGGAGTATCGCACGGGCGCCATACTGGATGAGCTCTTGCGGGTTCGCGCGGTCAGGCGCTTGCCCGAGGGGCGCCTTCAAGCGCTGAGTCGCACATACGCCACCGTCCGGTGGGACCCCGAGGGGATCGCGGCGCTGGGCGAGCAGCTCTCCGAGCTCTGCGGGACGCTCATTGCGAATTTGGAGCAGCCGACCCGGCCGCGCCTTGCGCGTCTCATCGTCAACACACGGCTGGATCCGCGTTATGCGCCGGTCCTGATCCGTGATATCGAGAATAACCTAAGGGTGCAGGCGGATTCCTTGCACGATACGTTGAATGACCGCCTGCATAGCGCCGCACCGGGGACAGCCGCGATGCGGCTCGGGGTCGGCATCTATGTCTTCGAGGGCGTCGCGGACGATATCGAGAGCGGCAATGCCGCACCGCGGGCGAGCCCCGGGGCCTCCCCAAAGCCCCGCAAGCGGCGGGGGTAGGCAAGAAGGCCGGAGCACTTCGGTTCATGAGCCCACTTAAGAGGACTGCACCCGAGGTTTTGCTCACCGTCGCATTGGCGACGGGTACCGATATTTGTCGGAGCAATCACGTTCCTGACGAGGACCGAAAGAGGCAGGGCGTCCTTGCGGGTTGCGCGATTGCAAACGCGCGGAGACGATGCCCGTGAGAGCGCGGCGTAAGAGCGTTCGCAGCCGCAAAGTGGCGCGAGCCCCCGTGACTCTCCCAGGTGCGCGGGAGTACCTGGAGCCGCTCGCTCGGATCCTGGTTGCCGCAGGCTGCGCGCCGAAGGACCTTAAGCGGGAATTCGACTTGATCTGCCGCAAGCTGAAAAAACCCACTCGAGCCTTCGAGCCCCTCACATCGAGCTATGTCGATGACCTCTCGCACGTCATTGCCCGATGGCACGCGGATGGGCAATACATCGATGAGGACGGACACCCGGTTCCGCTGCCGCTTAAAGGGCCGGGGCACTCCCTGACGGATCTGATCCTGCGGGTGCTCCCGGATCAGGATCCCGCACAGGCCATCAAGTCCTTGATCGAGCTTCAAGGCATAAGGCGCAAGGGCACACGGTATCTTCCTACCGGTAAGTATCTCGCGCTCAATCGCCGGCCGCTTGCGGTTTGGGTGCATGGGCTTACCGCCGTGTTGGGATTTCTTAGGACGGTGGAGCATAACGTTACGGCGCGCCCCGGAAAGCGCCTCCTTGAACGCGTTGCCATCAATCCCCGGTTTCCCGTCAGCGCGCTGCCTGCGCTTCATCGGTCGCTCAAGGGCGAGGTTCCCGAGATGCTCTGGAATCTTGATGTCAAAATGGGGCGAGGCGCGGTTCGCGAGCAATCCAAGCGCTTCACGCGGGTCGGCATCGGCTTTTACGTCTTTGAAGATCCGCAGGTCACGGGGGTTGCCCGAAACAGGCATCGCAATGCTCAAGCCGCGCCTCGCCGGGAACTCAGGCGCAGGCGACGAAGATGACACGCCGCATCCGACCATCGCGTGCAAGAGATGCCTCGAAGGCGGGACGCAGGCCGGCAGAACCCGCCGAGTCTTTCGATTCGCTCGCCGTCGAGGCGATCGAGCGGGTCGTGCGAGTGCTCGTGCGGCGCGGCGTGACACGCAAGACCATCGAGCGCGGATTCCGGCGTGCCTGGCGGCGGATTCCAAAGAGCGCGTACGAGAGTGGGGCGCGCACCGAGCGCGAACTTCTCGATGTCTCACATGTGCTGAGCTTCTGGTTCGTCGATCCCATGTATGTGGATGCGAACGGCGAGCCGCTTCATTTGAGCGTTGAGGGTCCTGCGCCATCACTTTCAACTCTCGTACAGCACGTGGATCCTGCGTTGAAAGTCGACCAGGTGCTCGAGCAGCTGCTTAAGTTCGATGCGGTGCGCAAGGTCGGGGACCGCTACGCAGCGCGAAGCCGCGCGCTTGCCTTGAGGGGCACAGGAGCCCCCACCCACGCGCATAGCCTGCGCGGGCTTCTGGGGCTCCTTCAAACGCTCGAGCACAACGTCGCACCTAAGAGCAAAGCGCCCGCGTGGTTTGAATACTTTGCCGAGAATCCCCGCTTTCCGGTGAGCGCCCGCGAGGATTTCGATGCCGCATTCCGTCCCGTTGCCATGAGGTTCCTGGGCGACTGGGACTCGCGGATGCTGACCGATCAGCGCAAGGCCAAGCCCGGTGAGCCCACGGTCCGTATCGGGGTGGGTGTCTACCGGTACGAGGAGGAGAGCCCGCCCGTAAGGCTCAAGCGCTCCCGCAAGCGGTCGAGCCGTCGGGGGATTAAGAAAGTCAGGCGGCGAAGCAGAGGTTGAAAGAGAGGCGGTCATGCGTGTCTCAGAAGACCGATATGCCCGGGATCTGCGCCGGATTCAGCTTGCGCATCGCTTGATCCGTCATGAGGTGCGCACGTACTGGGTCTGCGCGTTCACCCAACAGACGATCGACCGGGTACGTAATCTCCTTGCTTCCTACGGGGATGACTTGCAAGGGCTGCAGCGCCATCGGGGAACCCCTCCTTACAGCTACTCGAAGCTGCTGGCGCCGGCGCTTCATAGCGAAGCGTCCGCACTTGCCGGGATCGTGCTTCTCTGGCGGCTGATTCCGGCGGAGCCGGTCGCAAACGCACGAGAGAGGCTCCCTTCCGTCGAATTGGGCGAAGCTCTCTGCAAGGCGTTTGAGCTCTTCTCCCACATCGTGCCCGGATGCGCCATGACCATGGACCGGCTCATTCTCCTTACCGTGGCGCTTGCCGAGCGGCAACTGACCTTTGGGCACTGCCGCGAGTGCAACGCCGCGATTCTTATCGATCCCACGGATCTGCCGAGAGAGTTCTGTCTCTGGTGCCAGAAGGATCGCCCAGCGCATCGGGTAGGCCGCCAAGCGGAATCCGACACCCGCCTGATCGTCGATGAGGCGGCGGAGGCCACCAGGGGCCTAAAGGACGCGCAGCAGAGTCTTTTCTGAGCTTCCCTTGCCGCGGAATCGGGAAGAACCGCTTCGCGGATCATCGAAGTCTCGCCAGGAGCTGGATGAGACCGCGATAGAGAACGAGCGCGAAGAAGCACCCGAGGCCGCTCCCGAGGACCAGAAAGAAGGGGAAATCGGGGCGGTTTGAGGCGAGCTTCCAGAAAAAGGCCGTGAGAGTGAGGAGGAGCGCCAGTGCGCTTAAAGTTAGACCGACGACGGGCTCGAGAATAAGAAGAAGCGCCAGCATGATCGAGCGGATCGCCTGCCAGATGACCCAGAGGACTCCCGCCAGGACTCCCAAGAAGATCGCGCGGGTGTCCTCATCCAGGTGAAACTTCCCGCCACCGTCATTCGCGATGATTGTTTTGGGAAATGATCGAGAGGGATCACATCTTGCCATCACGACGTTGCTCCGGTAACTCTCGAAATCTGCTCCGGTTTTCCACTGTTGGCAATCTCAAATTTGTGCCCTTAGGGCCGAAAGTCAATATCGCATTTCGGTTGCAGAACCCCGGAAATGCGAATTTCGCCTCTCGCATTTCCGTGTAAAGACAACCGATACGCGAGTGGCCGTGCATGGTCGGCCGTGGTCAGATGGGCGCGTCAGAAAAATCTCCGCTGGGAGAGAGAAATGAGCCAGACACTCAACAGCTCCGTCCGGATCGGCTTAAGCCTCATCGCCTTTTCGTTGATTGTCGCAGCGCCGGATCTGGCGCTTGCACAGTCGACCTCGCCCTTCCTGACGGGCGCCTCGGCGCTGCAGACCAATATCCTCGCGTGGTTGACGCCCATTGCCATCATCCTCGTCATGGTTTTGGGCGCCATGGCGATGGCAAACCGGATTTCCTGGGGGTGGTGTATCGCCGCGATTTTGGGGATCGCGATCTCCTTTGGCGCGCCGCAGATCGTGACCTGGGTGCGGGGGATGTTCGGGGTCTAGAGGAAGATCGCGGGTGGAGTGGAGCACATGAGCGCCCAAAACGCAGGCTTGACGGCCGATCCGCTTTTCGTGGGCGCCACGCGCCCGCCGATGCGCTGGGGGGTGACCTACTCGGCGCTCTTATTCAACCTGGTCTTCACCATGGAAGCGTTTCTTCTGACCAAGAATCTCCTCACGCTCCTGCTGGCGCTGCCGATTCATGGAGTCGCAGCGCTTCTTTGCGCACGGGATGCCCGGTTCTTTGATCTTCTCCTCTTAAGCGCGCGTACCAAAATCCCGGCGCTGCTCTCGAACACCCGGCTCTGGCGGGCGGTGAGCTACAGCGCGCTCACCCTCGACCCGCCGGATGCAAGAGGGCGGCGCCGGACCTTCCGTGTTGCGGGAACGACGGTCATTGCCGGCCGTAGGCCCGCCGGCGGTGAGCCATGAGCGCGGTACCCCGATATGCGGCGTTGAAGCGCGAGCTCAAAGCTTGCGAGCGCATTCCCTACACGGCAATGGTGGCGGATGACATCGTGCGCACCGCGGCCGGGGATTACGTACAGGTCTTCAAGCTCTCGGGTGCGAGCTTTGAGAGCGCCGATGACATCGAGCTCAATACGCACCACGAGCGCCTGAACGTCCTCTGGCGAAACCTGGCAAGTGCCCAGGTTGCGCTCTGGAGTCATGTGATCCGGCGTCGGGAGCGAACGGAGGTCGAACTTGAAAAGGGGGAGGGGTTCGCCAGGGCACTGGAGGGAAAATACCGCAGGCGCCTTTCGGGTGAGACGCTCATGGTAAATGAGCTTTACCTCTCGCTCGTCTATCGCCCGGCCGCGGGGGTGGCGACGAGCGCCATCTCCCGATTCCTCTCCCGCGCGAGAGTTGAGGAATTTGAGCTCGAGGTGCGGGATGCGCTCGAAGCCTGCGAGAAGTTAGGCGAAACGCTTCGCGCCTCGCTTGATCGGTACGAGCCCGAGGCGCTGGGTCTTTATCGACGGGAAGGTCGCATCTACTCGCGTCTCCTTGAGTTCCTGGACCTTCTCATCTCGGGCGAGTCGCAGCCCGTGCCGCTGCCGCGCGCGCCCTTGAATGAAGTCCTTGGGAGTACGCGGCTCCTTTTCGGGTTCGAGGCGATGGAGTATCGGCTCGCGAGCCGTACCCGCTTGGGGGCGATGCTTGCGATCAAGGAGTATCCGACCCCGAGTGTGGTCGGCATGTTCGATCGGCTGCTGTCGGCCCCCTTTCCCTTCGTGCTCACGCAGTCCTTCACGTTCCTCACCAAGGCCGCAGGCCAGGCGCTCCTTCAGCGGCAGATGAACCGCATGGCGAATGCCGGGGATTTTGCGGTCTCGCAGGCGGAGGAGCTCGTGGAGGCGCTCGATGCGCTCACGAGCAACGAGTTCGTAATGGGAGATCATCACTTCTCGCTCCAGGTGCTCGCGGATACGGAGGCCGGCGCAGAGGAGGACTTCGCGAAGCGGCGACTTAAGCTCTTGAATGACCGCGTTGCCCTTGCGCGCTCGATGCTCGCCGATACCGGGATGACGGTTGCGAGAGAAGACTTGGCGCTCGAGGCCGCCTTCTGGGCACAGCTGCCGGGGCACTTCTCCTTCAGGCCCCGCAAAGCCGCCATCACTTCGCGCAACTTCGCCGCGATGGTGCCGTTTCATAACTACCCCGCGGGACGCGCGAGCGGCAATCACTGGGGCGAGGCGCTGACGCTCCTTGTGACCTCGGCCCGCTCGCCATATCACTTCTCGCTTCATGCCTCAGACCCCAGCGAGAGCGACGGCGGGAGCCGCCGCGATACCGGCCACACTTTCATCTGCGGTCCCACGGGATCGGGGAAGTCGGTGTTCATCGGATTTATCGCATCCCAGCTCGCCCGGCGCGGGGTCACGCAGGTGCTCTTCGATAAGGACCGGGGGCTTGAGATCCTGGTCCGCGCGTTGGGCGGGACCTATCAGGCATTAAAGAGCGGTGAGCCGACGGGATTTAATCCGCTGAAGCTCCCCCTCACCGGGCGGAATCTCGAATTCCTCAAAAGCTGGCTTAGGCTCCTGGTGCGCGGATCAACGCCCCTTTCCGCGCGTGAGGAGATCGATCTCGAGCAGGCGCTCAAAGGCACGCTCGCCCTCGAGCTTTCAGCGCGGCGGCTCTCGCGTCTCATCGAATTTCTAGACCCCACGGACCCGGAGGGGCTTCATGCGCGGCTCTCGCGCTGGTGCGAGGGCACGCGGGGCGAGTACGCCGCGATCTTCGATAACCCCGAGGATTCCGTGGTGCCGGGACTCACCGCCCAGAGCACGATCGGCTTTGATGTGACGGAGTTTCTGGAGCACGAGGTGATCCGTCCGCCGGTCACGCTCTATCTCTTTCATCTGGTTCGCGGACTCCTCGATGGACGGCAGCTCGTCTGCTGGATGGATGAGTTCTGGCGGCTTCTGTCCGATCCGGCGTTTGAGCAGTTCGCGAAGGATGGACCTAAGACCTGGCGGAAATTAAACGGCGTCATGGCGCTTGCGACCCAGAGCGCCTCCGATGTGCTCGAGAGCCGCATCAGCCGCACGGTGATCGAGCAGACCCCGACCAAGATCTTCTTCCCGAATCCCGACGGCTTGGCCGAGGAGTACATGGAGGGATTTGGCCTTACCGAGCGCGAGTTCCGACTCGTGAAGGAGGAGTTGGAGCCCGGCGCCCGCACCTTTCTCGTCAAGCAAGGCCATCACAGCATCGTCTGTCAGCTCAATCTGAAGGGCTTCGATGCCGAGCTCGCCGTGCTCTCAGGGAGAGCCAGTGAGATCGAGCGGTTGCACGGGATCTTAGAGGAGACCGGCCCCAACCCCTCGGCGTGGCTCTCCCGCTTCACGGGCGATCGGCATGGCGCGTGAGAAGCCATCCGGTTCTCACAGCAAAAGACACCGGTAGGAGATCAGCGATGAACAAATGGCGAGCACGACTCCTCTTCCTCATCCCCCTCTTCACGATGGGCTTGACCCCTGCGGCCCACGCGCAGTGGGCGGTGATCGATGTGGCGGCGATCAATCAGCTTATTCAGGAGGTCACCACCCTTCAGCAGGCGCTCTCGACCGCGCAGCAGCAGCTCGCTCAAGCCCAGAGCGCGTACGCGGCGATCACGGGCAACCGCGGGATGTCGCAGCTCCTCTCGGGCACGAACTGGAATTATCTGCCGAGCAACTCAAGCGACATTCAGGCGGTGCTCTCGGGCACGAGTGGCCCCTACGCCTCACTCGGTTCCTCCCTTCAGAGCCACGTGGCTTCCAATGCCGTGCTGACCCCGCAGCAGCTCGCCTCTCTTTCATCCACCGAGGCCTCGCAGCTCAGCGCTGATCGGACCTCGACGGCCTTCCTTCAATCCATGACGGACCAGGCGCTCGCGATGACGAGCGCGCGCTTTGCCCAACTTCAGGAGCTCGTCAACGCGATTCCGACGGCGACGGATGAGAAGGGGGTGCTCGACCTTCAGGCGAGAATTGAAGCTCAGGAGACGCTGCTTCAGAACGATGAGATGAAATTGAGCGTCCTCTACCAGGTGGCGCAGTCACAGCAGCAAGCGGATGCGGAGCGCGCGCAAGAGCAGGCCATCGCGGGTATCGGCACCTTCAGCGCTCTGCCGCCGCTTAACTTTTAACTCGCCCGCGACGCGACGAACCCTCGCGCCTTTAAGAGCAACCGATCATGGGATTCTTTGGGCAATTCAACGCCTGGCTCACGCAGCTCCTCACGAACTATATCGCGACGAATACGGCCCTTGTCGCCTCCGCGCTCGAGCCCGTCATCGTCACCTTAGGCACCATCTACGTCATGATCTGGGGGTACCTGCAGCTGACGGGCCAGGTGCAGGAGCCCTTCTTGACGGGGGTGAAGCGGATCGCGGTGCTCGCGGTGATCTTTGGGCTTGCGATCCACCTCTGGCTCTATCAGTCGCTCATCGTCGATACCTTCTTTAATGCCCCGGCGGAGCTTGCGGGCGCGGTCGTGGGCGCCTACGACCCGGTCGCCATCGTCGATCAGATCATGAATTCCGGTGCCGATGCCGGAGGGCTCCTCTTCGCCAAGGCGGGGGTCTTTCACGGGAACTTCTCCTTTTATATAGCCGGGATTGCCGTCTATCTCATCATCTCGGTAACGGCCGTCTACACCATGTTCCTTCTGGCGCTTGCCCGCATTGCGCTCTCGGTGCTACTGGCGCTGGGGCCGCTTTTCCTGGTGCTTCTCCTCTTTGATTCCACCAAGCGGTTCTTCGAGGCCTGGCTTGCGCAGCTCTCCAATTACGCCCTCATCACGATCCTCACCGTGCTCGTCGCCGCGCTCATGTTGGCCGTCGTCGGGTCCGCAGCCCAGCAGGCGGCGAGCACGGGCGGGGGGATTCAGATCGTGGAGGCAGTCAGAGTCTGTCTTGCCGCAGGATTGACGCTCCTCATCATGCGCCAGGTCATGCCGATGGCGGCGGGCTTGGCGAGTGGCTTGGCGCTCTCTTCCTTCGGGATCGTGAGCGCCGTGATTGCCTGGGGCTTAGGACGCGCCACGCGCTCGACGGGGCAGTTCGGGCGGGGGCTCCTGGATCGTGAGACCTCACGCTGGGATCCCCTCTCGCGTAAGGCCGGCTACTACACGCGAGCGGGCCTTGCGGCGGGGTGGCGGAAGTTGAAGGGCCCGAACGAGGTGCGTGCGTCGTGAGCAAAAGAAAAGAGAAGGTTGCCATGAGGGCGTTGCTCGTCATCAGTATGAGTCTACTCGCCGCCTGCAGCTCGCAGGCCGTGCGGTGCGACAGCCATCTGACACGGATCAACCCGCCGGAGAAGTTTTCGGGTGACGCCTCTACGGGACAGGTTGTGCCGCAGGGAAGGACCACAAAGAAGCTCGCGGTGCAGAGCTCAAGCACGAAGTCACAAGTCATGCCGCCTGGCAGCGCGGGAGAGACGCCGTGAGGCGCGAGGCTGAGCTCGAGCCCTATTTTGCCGAGGCCGCTTCCTGGGACTTGGATCGCGCTCGGCAGGCCTCACGGAGCGCCCGGTTCGGTTGGGCTGTGGCGGGGATCGCCTGCTTCGTCATCGTGCTGCTCGCAGGGGCGCTCATGCTCCTGACGCCGTTGAAGTCTGTCGAGCCCTTTCTCATCCGGGTGGATCGTACGACCGGGATCGTCGATGTCGTGCCGACCTATACCGGGCACGCGCCCTTGAATGAGGCGGTCACGCGGTATTTCCTGACGCACTACATCGCCGTCTGCGAGCGCTTCAACTACGCGACCGCCGAGAGCGACTACGAGGAGTGCGGCGCCTTTCAGACACCTGAGGAGAATGAAGCCTGGTACGCCCGCTGGAATCCTTCGAATCCCGATTCCCCCTTGAATGAGCACAAGGACGGGAGCACGGTGAGCGTCAGGATCGAGGATGTCACCTTCTTCAAGCGCGCAAGCGGCATTCAGAATCTGGCCCAGGTGCGGTATCTGACGATGGAGCGGCAGGGGAGCGGGGCGGTCGGGCCCCAAGCGCACTGGATCGCAACGATCGAATACGCCTACGGGAAGCCCTCATCCGATCCCAAGGAGCGGCTTCTGAACCCTCTGGGATTTAAGGTCGTGAGCATGACCCGCGAGCCCGAGGTGCTCTCAGGGGCGAGCACGGCGCGCGCTCAGGCAACGCAAGGGGAGACGCCATGATCGGGCAAGCACGAAGAGAGTCGGTGGTGCTCCTTCTCCTGATCGCAATTTCCGCCCTGGGATCGCCAGGAGCGGAGGCCAACTGGGTGCCGGCCCGGGGGGCGGTCGATATGCGGGTGAGGACCGCTCCCTACAGCGCCGATCAGGTCTATCAACTCTATGGCTATGTCGGCTATCAGATCGACATCGAATTCTCGCGCGGTGAGCGCTTCTTAGGTCTCGCTGCGGGGGATATGAACGCGCTCTCGTTCAAGGCCGCGGGCAATCACTTATTTTTGAAGCCACGCCTCGCTCACGTGCACACCAATCTCACCATCCTGACGAGCGAAAGGGAGTACGAGTTCGATTACTCCGCCTCCCCCGGGCCCCCCGATCCGGCGCTGGGGGAGGTCATCTATGCATTGAAATTCACCTATCCCGAGAGCCACTCGGAAGCTGAAGTGGCGCTTCAAGCTCGACGGATCGCGAAGGACTTAAAGGATGCGCCGCAGGATGCCTTCAAGAACTACGACTACTGGTACTGCGGAAGACCGGAGCTCAAACCCGTGGCCGCCTGGGACGATGGGGTGCGGACCTGGTTCGAATTTGGCGCGAGATCCGAGCTCCCGGCGATCTTCGTCAAGAACGATGATGGGACCGAGTCACTCGTCAACTTCAGCATCGAGCGCTCCGACATCGTGGTGCAGCGCGTGGCCCACCGCTTCGTGCTCCGGCGCGGAAAGCTCACCGGCTGCATCGTGAATAAGGGATTCACCGGAGGAGGGGAGCGCTTGGGCTCCGGCACCGTGTCGCCTGCCGTCAAGCGCGTGACCCGGCGCCCGGTGAGCGAGGAGGGCGTAAACCCATGAGCGCATCGCAAGAGAGCTCACGCGGGGCAAGCAGCCAGGACGCGGTGCCGGCGAGTGATGATTTCGCCTCGGAATCGGTGCCGGGCGAGCGCGGGGCGGCGATGGTCAATCGCGTGCGCTCGCTTCAGTCCCGCGTGAGCAATGTGCTTGCGGCAGCCCTCATGTCCGCAGTGGGCTTAGGGGGGCTCTCCTGGTACTACGCGCACATCCTCTCGCGTAATGCGCACGCCGTTGAAGTGGCGAAGCGCGCGAGCACCGTGCAAGCCTCAGGCGATGCGCCGCTTCCGCCTTTGGGGGCCTTCAAGCTTCCAGTTGCGGTAGCGGCGACGGTCACCGCGCCGGCGCAGGCGGCGCAAACCCCGACGCTCGGCGCGCAGATCTTGGGTCCCCCGCCCCCGTTGCCGAGCCCTGCTGAAATTGCGGCGTGGAATCGAGCCGATCAGCTCAACCGGTTCGCCGCTGCCCCAGGGGCTCCGGCGTATGGCGCACGGGCAGTGCGACCCACTGCCTTTCAAGAGAAGTTGGCGGGCGCCGTCTTTGCCGCTTCCTCAGGTCCCGAGGCGGATGCCGGCACACCGGCCGCGACGGCGGAAGAAGGCACAACGCCGCCCTGGAATGAGCGCGCCTCAGGCCGCGCGCTGCCTCAGGCGGCAGAGGCGGCGGATCCGCTTGGAGCGCTCCTGCATCCCACCGTGACAGCGGCGGCCCAAGCTTCCGTGCTGCCGGATCTGCGATTTCTTCTACCCAAGGGCGCCTTCATCGACTGTACGTTGGAAACCGCGATCGACTCGACGCTGCCCGGCATGACGACCTGCGTGACGGCGACCGATACGTTAAGCGCCGATGGAACCGTTGTGCTCTTAGAGCGGGGAACGAAATTAGTGGGCGAGACCCGAGGTCAGGTGCGTCAAGGTCAGGCGCGGCTCTTTGTCGTGTGGACCGAAGCCAGGACTCCGACCGGGGTCATCGTGCCGCTTGATTCCCCCGAGACCGATGCGCTCGGGCGATCGGGGCTCACCGGGAAGGTTAACACGCATTTCTGGGAGCGCTTTGGCGCGGCGATCTTAGTCTCCGTGATCGATGCCGGAGTGCAGGCAGGCGTTCAAGCCTCGAGCAGCAGCGGCACGGTCATCGTGAACCCCTCAGCCTCCCAGGATGTGATGACGGGGATATTGCAGAGCACCGTCGACATTCCGCCCACCATCACAGTGAAACAGGGCGAGCGGATCCAGGTACTGGTCGCGCGCGATGTCGATTTCAGCTCGGTCTACGCTCTTGCGCTTAGCGTACCGACGTCATACACGGGAGGCGCGCGATGAGCGCATCTGTTACGGAGCTCGCGCTTGATCCCAGGCGCAGTATTCCGGCGGGCTCGGAATCGTCCTCGCTCGAGCTCACGCTGCGCGCATTGAATCCACTCCTCAAGGACCCCGAGGTAACCGAGGTCTGCATCAACTCCCCGGGTGTTGCGTTCCTCGAGACCCGCAGCGGCTGGGAGCGATGCGAGCTCCCTTTTGCGGATTACGACTGGTGCCGAAGACTCGCCAAGCTCGTCGCCAATGCGACGCGCCAGAGAATCGATGAGACCTCCCCGTTGCTTTCGGGGTCGCTCCCGGGAGGCGAGCGGATCCAGATCGTCCTGCCGCCGGCGACCTCATGCGGCAAGGTCGCGATCACCATCCGCCGGCCCTCGGATGAGGTGTGGACCGTCGAAGAGTTATCAAAGCGGGGGATCTTTACACGCACGCGCTGCGCGACAGACGCGCTGGATGAGACCGAGGAGGAGCTGCTCAAGCTCCTGGCAGTCAAGCACTACGAGAGCTTCATGCGCCTCGCGGTGAAGGCCAGAAAGAACATCCTGGTGTCAGGTCCCACCGGCTCCGGCAAGACTACCTGGACCAAGGCGCTGATTAGGGAGATCCCGGGCGATGAGCGCCTGATCACGATCGAGGATGCCGAGGAACTTATTCTCGATCGCCATCCCAATCACGTCCGGCTCTTCTACAGCAAGGACGACCAGGGGCTCTCGCGGGTCACTCCGAAGCAGTTGCTCGAATCGTGCCTTCGCATGAAGCCTGATCGGATTCTCCTCGCGGAGCTGAGATCCGAGGAAGCGTTCGATTATCTTCGGAACGTGAACTCCGGCCATCCGGGCTCGATCACGAGCATTCATGCGGCGAGCGCGGAGCTAGCGTTCGAGCAGCTGGTGCTCCTGGTCAAGCAATCGCGCGCGGGAGCCGAGCTTCCGCGCGAGGACATCAAGAGCCTCCTTTATCTCCTCGTTGACATCGTCATTCAGTTCGCCGTTGTGCGCCATGAGCGTTTCATTCGAGAAATCTGGTACCAGCCTCATCGCAAGCGTCAGGGCCTATACCGCCCCTAGCGGCGCGGGGGCCGTAAGCCGCCGCCGGGTGGTGAGGGTCGCGATGGCGATGGTCTCAGCGCTCTTCCTCGCGCAGTACTTGGCAGGGGTGTTCTTTCTCTCCTCGCTTCATCTTGATATCCGTGAGGCGGGACCGCTCACCATCGCCCGCTATGCTTACTGGTATCACGAGGTAGGGTTCGTCCGCCGGCGGCTTGAGGTGTGCTCGGCGGCCGGACTCCTCTTGGTCCTTCTTTGCGCCGTGATCGCATTTTCACCGCGCCCGAAGTCCCTCTATGGCGATGAGCGGTTTGCGACCCGACGGGACATCTTGGAGGCGGGGCTCCTGGATGGCAAGGGGATCATCCTCGGCCGGTGGGGCGGGTGGGGACCCTTCGGAGGCGAGTTCCTGGCGCTCCCCGGACAGCAGGGAGTGGCGCTGTCAGCACACCCGAGGGCCGGCAAGGGTGTCGGCGTCGTCATCCCGAATCTCCTCACGTGGCCGGATTCGGTGGTGTGCGTCGACATCAAGAAGGAGAACTGGATGCTGACGGCGGGGTATCGCGAGAGCGCCGGTCAACG
>Ga0335075_10008232_pt1 | contig 16020 bp, 16 predicted proteins | sample Lox_Sample_24_FD_206723 | JGI IMG/M metagenome (GOLD analysis project Ga0335075, IMG submission 206723) | Soil microbial communities from Loxahatchee National Wildlife Refuge, Florida, United States - Lox_Sample_2.4 | ecosystem: Environmental > Terrestrial > Soil > Wetlands | place: USA... | reverse complement strand
GCGGCAAGAACGGAACGCCCCCCGCCCAGGTCGTTCATATCGCCGACGCGGCCGACCAGATCGCCAAACACCGCGAGCTGGCCGGATCAGCAGCAGGAGACCTCGCGGCGATCTTCGCCGGACTAGCAGGCGAGGCCGGTCGCGGCAGTTTCGTCTGGACACAGGACTGGCTGCCCCGGCTGCAGAGCGTCGCCGCCAGCGCTGTCGCCGCTGATTCGGACCTCCTGCACAGCGCCGCCATGCCGATTCACCCGCTGCGAATCTACGGTGAGCTTTCGAAGCTGCTTCAAGCCGACGCCGTGGTGATCGGGGACGGCGGGGATTTCGTCAGCTACGCAGGAAAGTACGTCGAGCCACAGCAGCCTGGCGGCTGGCTCGATCCCGGGCCGTACGGCTGCCTGGGCACCGGGCTTGGCTATGCAATCGCGGCCAGGGTAGCCAGGCCGACCGCTCAGGTGGTCCTGCTGCTCGGCGACGGCGCGGCCGGATTCTCGCTGATGGACGTGGACACGCTGGTGCGCCACGGCTTGCCGGTAGTGATGGTGTGCGGCAACAACGGCATCTGGGGCCTGGAAAAGCATCCGATGCAGGCCCTGTATGGCTACGACGTCGCAGCCGATCTGCAGCCCGGCTGCCGTTATGACCAGGTCGTCACAGCGCTCGGCGGCAGTGGCGAGCTCGTCACCGAACCGGCAGACATCGGGCCCGCCCTGGGCCGCGCATTCGACTCTGGCGTCCCGTACCTGGTCAACGTCGTTACTGACGCTAAGGATGCTTACCCGCGTTCCACGACCGGCGTCTGAACAGTCGGGCGGCACCGCCCCCCGACGGCCCCCAAAACCAGGCGGCGGCCGACGTTAAAAACCACAGTCGGGGGCCCGCCCCCCCGACAGTCCCCCAAAACCAGGCGGCGGCCGACGTTAAAAGCCTGACTGCTGAATTTTGTAGACCGCGCCTTCGGCGCGGTCTACTGGATGACGGCGATCAGGTCGCCCTCTTGCACGACGTCACCCTCGGCTACGGCAAGCTTCGTCAGGGTGCCGGAGTCTTCGGCGAGGACCGGGATCTCCATCTTCATGGACTCCAGGATCACGAGCGTGTCGCCGTCGGCGACGCTGTCACCCTCGGCCGCCACGACCTTCCAGACGTTCGCCACCATCTCTGCGCGAACCTCGCTCATGCGCCCTCCTTGCTCTCAGCCGTGGCCGGCCCGATACGTCCATCATCGCCGCTCGCGCCCGTTCACGGGCGCAGTCGGCCCACCAGTCCGGTGTCGTAATCACCGCTGCAGAACTCCGGCGACGCCAGTAGCTCCGCGTGGAACTCCAGGTTGGTCTTGAGCCCGCCAATTGTGAACGCGGCCACGGCCGCCCTGGCCCGGTCTAGTGCCTCGGCCCGGTCGCCCCCGTGCGAGCAGAGCTTCGCCAGCAAGGGATCGTAAAACTGGGTCACGGTGTTACCAGCCGTGTAGCCCGCGTCCACGCGCACCCCGGGGCCCGTCGGCTCCGCCCATTCGGAGATGGTGCCGGGGCTAGGCAGGAACCGCTTGCTGTCCTCGGCGTAGATCCGCAGCTCGAGCGCGTGCCCAACAGGTGTTACAGCGTCCGGAGTAAAGCTGATGTCGTCCCCCGCTGCGATCCGGAACTGCTGCTCGACAAGGTCAATGCCGGTTACCAGCTCGGTGACCGGATGCTCGACCTGGAGCCGGGTGTTCATCTCAAGGAACATGAAGTCGCCCGCGGTCACGTCGACGAGGAACTCGACAGTGCCGGCCCCCACATAGTTCACCGCCTGGCCGGCCTGCACCGCAGCAGCCAGCATCCTGGCTCGCAGTGCCGGGCTGATGCCAGGTGACGGTGTCTCCTCTGCGACCTTCTGATGGCGCCGCTGGACCGAGCAGTCCCGCTCGCCGAGCGCGAGCACCTGTCCGTCGGTCAGGCCGAGTATCTGTACCTCGACGTGCCGGGCACGAGTTACGTACCGCTCGAGCAGGATGGCCGGGCTGCCGAAGAACCGCTCCGCCCGCGAGCGTGCTGTCTCAAATCCGGCCTCAAGCTGGCCGGCATCGGCAGCCGCGCTCATCCCGATGCCGCCGCCGCCCGCGGATGCCTTGATCATGACCGGATAGCCGATCTCACGCGCCGCGGCGAGCGCTGCCGTTACGTCCGTCACCGGCTCTCTGGTCCCGGCTGCCACCGGCACTCCGGCCTGTTCCATCAGGTTCCGGGCGTTGATCTTGTCGCCCATCTGCGCGATGGAGTCAGGCGACGGACCGATCCAGGTGAGCCCCGCGTCGATCACGCTAGCGGCGAAGGCAGCGTTCTCGGACAGGAATCCGTAGCCGGGATGGATAGCACGGGTGCCGGTCTGCCGGGCAGCAGCCAGCACGGCCGCGCCGTCTAGGTAACTTGCGCTGGGCTGCGCCGGGCCAATGGGCACGGCTTCGTCCGCCTCGTGGACGAACGGCAAGTCGGCATCGGCCGCTGAGTACACGGCCACCGAGCGGACGCCAAGCTTGCGGGCGGTGGCGATGACTCGCCTGGCGATTTCACCCCGATTGGCGACAAGGACCGACTCCAGCACCTGGGCAGCCTACAGCCGTGACGGCACGCGGCGTCCTGCGACCTCGGCCAACACCGCGACCACCCCGGTGTCGAAGGCGACAGGATCCTGCCGCATCCGGTCCAGCGCTGCCGCCGACCTGTGCCGGTCAGTCGATGGGCCAACCATTTCGTCGAACGCGTTCGCCGCCTTGATAATCATGCTGCCGAGCGGCGGCGCAGGATCATGACCGCGCGCTGGCCAGCTCTGGCACCGGACCAGGTCGGCGACCTCGTCGAGGACTCCCGCCTCACTGATGACATCGGCTCCAAGGCCGGCGATCCGTTCTTGCTCGGCTGACGACACCAGATGAGTCGCGCCTCCAGGAATGGCGTCGCGCAGAGACAGCTGGCCGATGTCGTGCATCAAGGCTGCATACTCCAGCGCAAGCAGCTCTGGTTCGGGCAGCCCAAGACCGCGGCCGACAGCAACCGCAAGATGGCTGACGCGTCGCGAGTGGCCCTCCTCGACATAGCCCGCTACCTCGGTAACCCGGGCCAGCGACCGCACGGTCTGCAGGTAAGTGGCCCGGATACCCGCGTAGCGGCGGAAGGCGATCTGCGTGACCAGCAGTGGTCCGATAAAGACCGCCAGTTCCAGCAGGCCCATAGCCTCGGTTGCGAAGACGGTGATGAGGACGGAGGCGCCGACAGCTAGACCTAGCTGCCATTGCAGCCGCATCTCATCCCGGATAGCGACCCAGAACCGGGCGCCGACGTCATCGGCCCGGATCAGCGCGCCGACTGTGGTCTCGATCAGCCAGCCGAGCAGGAGCAGCACGGCCATAATCGCGAACTCGAGCTCCCACAGATCCGGCCGCCCCTGTTTATACAAGTGCGCGAATACGTCCGGGACGAGCGGCCGGAAGATAAAGGCCAGGCACGCAATCGTGATCAGGCGCGTGCACATCCCGGTCAGGCCGCTTGGCCTGCCGGCCGCGATGTGCGGCAGCGCGCCGACGCCCATTCCGATCGCAGTGACCGTGATGACCTGCACCGCGTTGGGATTGATATGCGGGCCGAACGGTTGGCCGGCTGAGCCAGGGGTGGGCAGCCCGATCAGCAGGGCGTAGGCCATGGCACCGACCATCGCGATCGGCGCTGCCTCCCGGCCGCCGGGCAGGGCGAGCCTGAGCACCTCGCCGAACGCAATAAAGCCGCCGAAGGCGAAAGCAGCCGACACGTTTCGGACGTGACCCTGAATTGCCATGCCGGTAAATGCGGCCGCCACAAGCATGATCGCCGCGGCCATCACCAGTAGTCGCCCGGAATCCAGCGCCTGCCAGTACGACGGGGGCCGCGGCGGGTCTGCCCGCGCGGCGGCCATCGGGTCGTGCCCGGCCAGCGTTCCGCCAGCCATTATGCATCCACGATGCGCAGCGGTGCGGTCGGATCGTCATGATCCTGCACAGTCACGGTAGCGGGGTCAGCCGGCTTACGGACGGGCTTTGGTAGCGGCCACCTTTCTTCGTCAAGCGCGGCGATGAATGCCTCCACTGCTAGCGCGTCGAACTGTGTGCCCGCGCCGGTGCGCAACTGGTCGAGCGCGAACTCGATGCTCTTGGCCTCCCGGTAAGAACGGGTAGTTGTCATCGAGTCAAACGCATCGGCGACCGCGATGATGCGGGCGAACTCGGGGATCTCATGCCCGGCCAGGCCCATCGGGTAACCGCGGCCATCGATCCGCTCGTGGTGGTGCATGATGCCGGTGAACGCCTCGTACAGGAACCCGATCTCCCTGACGATCTCCAGGCCCCGCATCGGATGCAGCTGGATGGCCGCGAACTCCTCCGGGGTGAGCTGCCCGGTCTTCTGCAGTACCTGGGTCGGCACGCCGAGCTTGCCGACGTCATGCAGCATCCCGGCGAACCGGATCGCCTCCGTCCGGGCCGGGCTCATCCGGATCTTGCGGGCGATCATCACGGAGCCGCGGGACACTCGGTCGCCGTGGCCGCGGGTGTAGTAATCCTTGGTCTCCACTGCCTGGCACAGCGCGCTCATCGTGGCCGCGTAGGCGCGCTGCTGCTCGGCGAACTGTCCCATGGCCCACCGCGCGACGAACAACGTCACCAGCACCAGCGCGGCAGAGAACCATGCCATGACATGCCACAGCGACGCGATGACCAGGCCAAGGCAGGCGTAGCCGAAATCGGACGCGAGCAGCAGCGGCAGACTGGACTCCAGGCCCTCGCGGCGCAGCATGCCGCTGCCGCGGTTGAGGCGGTAGATGCCCCAGATAAGTCCGTGATTCGCCAGCACGTGCACTGCCGCCGCGGCAGCGAAGGCGCCAATGATGATGGCGAAGTGACCCGCGTTGGGGAGCCCGACCAGCGCCCACTGGCGATGCAACGCGAGCAGGTCATTCTGCAGCAAGGCCTCAAGCTGCGGGCGGACAGCGAAGTCGTGCTGGTGGTGTACAGCCAGCTCGTGCCGGTAGACAGCCAGCTCGTGCTGGTAGACAGCCAGCTCGTGCCGGTACACAAGACCTTTCAGCCAGTCGCCGACAGCTAAATATGCCCCGCCGGCGGCAAGCCCGGACAACGCGTGCATCGCCCCGTTGAACATCCGCTCGGGCAGTCGCAGCTTCGGCCGCAGGCTCAGCAGCGAGCTGGCACCGACGAATGCGGCCGCCAGCGGGCCGAGCAGGACGACCGCGGCCAGTGTCGCCGCCGAGCTAGGTGACCATTTCGTCTGTCGCGCGCTCAGCGGGGTGTCGACCGAGTCGCAGACGAGGAACAGAACCACGAGCGCGACCAGGGCAATAAGCGGCTTGGACACTGGCACGTGACCGGTCGCGAAGGGGGCCGTGAACGCGGGCGGCATCAGGCCCCAGATGCCCTTGATCTTCGCCATCGATGTCGCGGTGACCAGGACGCCGGTAAGGACCACGACAAGGCCGATGTAAAGCCGTGCGGGCCGGGAGACCATGCCGTGACCCCCTTCTCGCCATGGTGGCGGTGCACGCCCTGAACCCAGGCGACCCGCAGCTGCGTGATCCGCGCCGCGCCTTCGCAGCTGGCCGGCAAATCCGGCCGACGTCGCCACTTAGAGTAACGCGCGCAGCCAATCCACGCCGGGCTCTCCCCGACAATGTGAGCCAATCGCATTCAGAGGACTGCACAACGTCACGACACGCGCCGCGCGAACGAGACACCTAGCTGGCGGACGGACGCTGGGAGACAAATCGGTAGGCGCGAACGGCCTGGGAAATGGATCGGGAAGGCGGTGCGAACGGACCGCAGGGCAGCCAAAACCGGGAGCAAGACGAGCTACGAGACAGGCGGCCTTACTCCGCGGGCACCTAGCTCTCCTCGAGCTCTGACCGGACCGCGGCGATCCTGGTGAGCACCTTGGTACGCAGCTCCTGGGGCACCGCTTCCTGCCCGCAGCACTTATGCACGAGCTTCTTGACGAGCTCTTCTAGGCCGTACTCCCGCAGGCAAGGCCCGCACTCCTCGAGATGCTCGCGGATCTGGACGCTGCCGGTGGCCTCCATCTCGCCGTCGATGTAGGAGTACACCATGGCGAGCACCTCGGTACACGGCACCTCGTGCGGCTTCCCGCAGCTCATTTCGCGTCCTTCCCTGACGCCTCGCCATCGGACGGTGCCGCCGCCGGGGTAGCGGGCGTCGTGGCGAGAATGCCCTGATCCGCCGCGTAATCCTGGAGCAGTTCGCGAAGCTGCCTGCGGCCGCGATGCAGCCGCGACATCACGGTCCCGATCGGAGTGCCCATGATCTCGGCGATCTCCTTGTAGGCAAACCCCTCAACGTCGGCCAGGTACACGGCGAGCCGGAAGTCTTCCGGCAGCGCCTGCAGTGCCGCCTTGATGTCAGAGTCCGGCAGCCGCTCTAGTGCCTCCGTCTCGGCTGACTTCAGGCCCGCCGAGGTATGCGACGCCGCCCTGGCGAGCTGCCAGTCCTCGATGTCCTCCGTCCCGGACCGCTGAGGCTCCCGCTGGCGCTTGCGGTAGGTGTTGATAAAGGTATTGGTGAGGATCCTGAACAGCCAAGCCTTCAGGTTCGTACCAGCCTGGAACTGGTGAAAAGACGCATAAGCCTTAGCGAAGGTCTCCTGAACCAGGTCCTCAGCGTCGGAAGGATTACGCGTCATCCGCATCCCGGCCGCATAAAGCTGGTCCAGGTACGGCAGCACGTCGTCTTCGAACCGCTTGCTGCGCTGCTCAAGTGTCTCGGGGACCGGACCCACCCCTTCCGGAATCGAGGGAATCAAGGGCTGCAGCCGCCCAGCCTGCAACCGGCCTCGCCGGGAGGATACAACGCCAACAGTCTTCACATCGCGCCCGACTGCCCTGGAGGGGCCGGGGCGCGTCTGCCCGACCGCCCTGGAGGGCTTGGGCTGGGTCTGGTAACTGGCAACTGACACGTGGGCTGGAACGCGGTCCCGCGCGCCTTCATTCCGCCGGGCGGACCGGAGTCGGGCATCAACCGGGTGCCAAGGGACCAGCGGTCAACGCTACCGGCGCAGCCGGTCAAGCTTCCCCTGGCATTTCACGCAGCGGGCTGCCTCCGGCTTGGCCTCGAGCCGACCCTCAGGAACCAGGCCGCCGCAGTCCACGCAAGTGCCGTAGGTACCCAGATCGATCCGGTGCAGGGCCGCGAGGACGTCGGACCGCTGCCTCCTGGCAACCGCCAGCATGGCCTCCGACCGGTCGCTTTCCGACAGGTTGGCGCCGGCGTCGGCCGGGTCCTGCGGATAGTCGCCGCGCAACAGGTTCGGTCCACCGTTGCCGTCGAGAACCGTGATCGACTTGTCCAGCTCGCTGCGAATCTCCTCCAGTCGCTGACGCGCTGCCATAGCATCCATGCGATCCCCGCCTCCTTCTGCAAATCACCGGCAGCACCGTCGGGGAATCTCACTGCGCTGCCTGGGCCAGGTGGCTGGCCTAGAACAGCGCTCCGGTACCACCGTCACGCAGATTGCGAGCGGCAGCGACTAATGGCGCTACCGATCCCGCCGGGAGTGGCTCGATCAGATGCGGCCCGTTGTTCCGCACCGAGTTCACCGCAGTCGACACCGGGTACGTGGCCAGTCCGCTGGCCGCGGCCGGGACTAGCAGCGCCCGCAGGTCCGCAGCGTCATTGCTGGCGGGATCAAGCCAGTCAGCCCAGCTGCCCGGATCAATGATCATCGGCATCCGGTCGTGGATCATGCCGAGGTCATCGGGCGCGCTGGTAGTGATGATCGTGGCCGTCCAGAGCCAGGCGTCGGGATCGTCCCTCGCCACCGCAGGATCTCGCCACAGTTCATACAGGCCGGCGAACGCCAGCGGGCGGCCGTCGGTCCGAGTGATGTAGATAGGCTGCTTCGCCACGCCGGGCTGCTGCTGCCATTCGTAGTAACCGTCGGCGGGCAGCAGGCAACGGCGCTTGCTGAACGCCCGCCGGAAGGCAGGCTTCTCCGCGACAGTCTCGGCCCGGGCGTTGATCATCCGGCTGCCGATCCTGACGTCCTTCGCCCAGAATGGCACCAGGCCCCAGCGCATTACCCGGAGCTCTCGCTCTACGGGCCCGGCCCCAGCAGTCACGCCGCCCGCGCTTGCGCCGTCACGGCCGGTTGCATCGTCTGCTGGCTCGGCCCTGTCCACCACCGCATAGACGGCCTTAGTCGGCGCCACGTTATAGTCAGGCTGCAGCGGCTCGGCGACGTTGTCGCGCTGCACACTGAACTCCTCTAGGAGCTCAATGCGCTTGCGCGCCGACGCATACCGACCGCACATATCCTCACCTGACGAACCAGTTCACCGACCGAGCCCTGCTGCCCAACCAACAAGGCCCGGAATCTGACAGTTCATAACCGAGATCCGGCTATGCCAAACCTTGCCGAGATATCCGGAATGACGCAGAGGGCCTAAGGTCGCGGTGTCTGATTGTCACTCCATGCGGTTGGCTACGTCTAGACGCCCAGCGAGCCAGTAATCTCTTGAGGCATGCGAGCTACCGAGCAGGCCAGCACTGACTGGGCCGCGCCGCCGGCTACTGGGGCCGTGCGCGCCAGCGTGCGCCTGCCGGGCTCTAAGTCGATCACCAACCGGGCCCTCATCCTAGCGGCGCTGGCTGACACCCCCACCACGATCGTCGGCCCGCTGCAGGCACGCGACACCGACCTGATGGCCAGGGCGGTTACCTCGCTCGGCGCATCGCTTGAGGCATCTGACGGCGGCACGCACGGCAACAACCATCACGACGGGAACGGCGGTGGCCCGGCCAGCAGCGCCAGCACCGCGCAGCCGACCTGGACGATCACGCCGGGATGGGCCTCGGCGACGACAAGGGTCGACGTCGGGAACGCGGGCACAGTGCTCCGATTTGTTCCCCCAGCCGCGGCGCTGGCCGCCGTGGATGTCGAGTTCAGCGGCGATCCCCGGGCCGCGCAGCGGCCGGTAGGCCAGCTGCTGGCAGCACTCCGCCAGGCCGGCGTCGAGATCAGCGACGGCGGCCGCGGCGCCGTGCCGTTCATCGTGCACGGCCGCGGCCGGGTCGCGGGCGGTGCGGTGACGCTGGATGCCTCCACTTCGTCGCAGCTGGTGTCCGGGCTGCTGCTGGCGGCGCCACGGTACTCGGGCGGCATTCAGATCATGCATCGGGGCGAGCGGATCCCGTCGGCTCCGCATATCGCCATGACCGCGGCCATGCTGACGGCTGCGGGCGCCGAGGTGGAGTCCGGCAGCCGCGGCGGCCAATCAGCGCCAGACTTCTGGCGGGTGCGACCGGGACGGCTGTCCCCTGGCATTGTCACTGTCGAGCCGGATCTATCCAATGCGGCCCCGTTCCTCGCCGCTGCCCTGGTCACCGCGGGCCAGATCACCATCCCTGGCTGGCCGGCCGCCAGCCTGCAGGCGGCCAGCCAGATCCTCGACGTGCTCGGCCAGATGGGCGCGGAATGCCAGGCAACGCCAGCGGGGATGCAGGTCAGGGGCTCCGGCCGGATCCGCGGCATCACCGCCGACCTGCGGGATATCAGCGAGCTCGCGCCCGTGCTGACGGCAGTCGCAGCGCTTGCGGACTCGCCGTCAGAGTTCACCGGCATCGGGCACATGCGGCTGCATGAGAGCGACCGGCTGGCCGTGCTCGCGAGCGAGATCGGCGCGCTCGGCGGGTACGTCACCGAGCTACCCGACGGGCTACGCGTGCAGCCCCGGCCGCTACGAGCCGGGCCTGACCCGTTCGACAGTCACGATGACCACCGGATGGTGATGGCAGCCGCGGTGCTCGGTCTGGCCGTGCCCGGCCTGCGGGTGGCGAACGCGGCCACCGTCGGAAAGACCTTTCCCGCATTCCGCAGCTTGTGGGCGCAGATGCTCGGGCAGGCACCCTGACCTCGCCCGCGCGCCGCTCCCGGCTGGACGAAGACGATGTGCGGGTCAGGCCGGGCAAGAGCTCGCGGCCCCGCACCCGGCGCCGCCCGGCCCACGAGGACGCCATCGACGCATTCGTTACCGGAGTGGATCGCGGCCGGTACCGCAGTTTTCTTGGCGACCGCATGGTGACCGCGATGAAAGCCAGGGAACTAGGCCGCGGCAGCATCGTGGTCGGAGACCGGGTCAGCCTGGCCGGCGATGTGTCCGGGGAGCCCGGCACGCTGGCCCGGGTGGTGCGGGTGCAGCCGCGCACGTCGGTGCTGCGCCGGTCGGCCGAGGATGACGACCCGAGCGAGCGGGCCATCGTCGCCAACGCCGACCAGCTCATGATCGTAACGGCGCTAGCCAACCCGACGCCCCGGCCGCGGCTGATCGACCGGTTCCTGGTCGCGGCCTACGACGCGGGGCTAGAGCCGCTGCTCTGCCTGACCAAGGCCGACCTGGCCGCACCTGATGAGCTGCTCGCGGCCTACCGGCCGCTCGGCGTCCGCTCGATCGCCCTGAGCAGGCCATTCGCCGGCCAGCTCGAGGAGCTCCGAGCGCTGCTGGCCGGGCGGATCAGCGTTCTCGTCGGCCACTCCGGGGTAGGCAAGTCGACGCTCGTCAACGCGCTGCTGCCGGACGCCGCTCGCGCGGTCGGGACGGTCAGCCCGGTGACCGGCCGGGGCCGGCACACCTCCTCGGCGGCAGTCGCGCTGCCGCTGCCCGGCGGCGGCTGGATCATCGACACGCCGGGCCTACGCAGCTTCGGGCTCGGCCACATCGCGGTCGACCGGGTGGTGTCAGCGTTCCCGGAGCTGGCCGAGGCGATAGCCGGGTGCCAGCCGGGCTGCAGTCACCTAGAGGCAGGCTGCGGTCTTGACGAGTGGGTAGCCGAGCACGGCGGTCCGGCCGAGGTCGCCCGGCTCGACTCGCTGCGCCGCCTGCTGCGCAGCCGCGAAGGCCTGGATCCAGTCGAAACGCCCGAGTCTTGACCGCCCCGAGAGGCCTGCAGAGCAGCATCCGGCCGACACCCGTCAGCGTTCACCGGCCCAGCGTGGCAGGACGCCGTCCTTACCGCTAGCGTTGCCCGGGATGGCAGGTTTCGACGGCGACCTGGGGTTCGCTCACGTCCTGGCGGACGCGGCGGACGACATCACCATGCGCCGGTTCAGGTCGCTGGACCTGCGAGTGGAGGCAAAGCCGGACCTTACTCCGGTCAGCGACGCCGACCTCGCGGTCGAGGAGTCCCTCAGGAACGTGCTCAGCCGCGCCCGGCCCCGCGATGCGATGTTCGGCGAGGAGTTCGGGCGGACGGGGTCCAGCCAGCGATGCTGGGTGATCGACCCGATCGATGGCACGAAGAATTACGTGCGTGGCGTGCCGGTGTGGGCCACCCTCATCGGGCTCATGGACTACGACGAGGTCATCGTCGGCGTGGTCAGCGCCCCTGCGCTGGGCCGTCGCTGGTGGGCGGCCCGCGATGGCGGCGCCTGGACCGGCAAGAGCATGACCAAGGCGACGGCTTGCCGCGTCTCCCAGGTGGCGAGCCTGTCGGATGCATCCCTTTCCTATTCGGGCCTGTCCACCTGGGAACAGGACGGGCGGCTCCCAGAGCTGCTTGGTCTGGCCCGGAAGGTCTGGCGTACTCGCGCATATGGTGACTTCTGGTCCCACATGCTCGTTGCCGAGGGCGCCGTCGATATCTCAGCCGAGACCGATGTCAGGCTGTGGGACCTCGCCGCGCTTCAGGTTGTCGTGGAAGAGGCCGGCGGTGCATTTACCGATCTCGGTGGCATGCCGCGGCCAGACGGCGGCAGCGCGATCTGCACCAATGGCCTGCTGCACTCAGAGGTCCTGAGCCTGCTCGCGACCCCTCAGGATGGCCCCTAGGGGAGATCAGGACTTGCCCCGAGCGCGGTTCTGACGGATGCTGGACAAGCAGTCACAAGCGCACAAGCACGAGTTAGCCGGGCGGTCTGCTGCGGCAAAGTCGCCATGGTGTTCCCGGCCGCCATCAGGCTTCCGGCGCGGTTTCACGCCGCGGCCTGAGCGAGGGGAGCGATGCACTGTGAAGGTTCGGGATGGGATGACCAAGGTCGTCCTCAGCGTCGGACCCGCGCATACGCTGCGAGAAGCCGCCAGGCTGATGTCGGCGAAACGGGTTGGGGCCGCCGTGGTCGTTGACTCCACGCAGCCGGGGATCGGAATCCTGACGGAACGTGACATTCTCGACTCGATTGGCGCGGGACAGGATCCGGATGCCGAGATGGTCGCGGATCACCGGACCTCTGACATCGTGTTCGCCTCACCGGATTGGACGCTAGAGCAGGCCGCATCTGCCATGACGAGAGGGAATTTCCGGCACCTGATCGTGGTCGACAGCCAGGGCGTAACCGGACTGCTGTCCATGCGCGACATTGTTCGCTGCTGGTCACGCGCGCCGGTCGCTGCTGGAGCCACGGTCTCGGCCTGACGCCGACAGATGGCATCAGGGCCGGGCCGCTTCGCTGCCGCGGACGTGAGCAGCAAATGCAGTTAGCAGGCGCCTTGGCGCTCGTGACGGGCGCTTCATCAGGTATTGGCGAGGCCACTTCGCTCGCCCTGGCAGCAGCCGGAGCGCAGCTGATCCTAACCGGGCGCGACGAGGAGCGACTGCGGGCCGTAGCGGGGCGGACGGGCGGTACCGCCTTGCCGGCCGACTTGGCCCGGCCCGGCGCCGTAGCGGCGCTGACCACCTCCGCGCTGCACGTACGCGGCCACATCGACGTGCTGATCTGCAACGCCGGTGTCGGCTGGGCCGGTCCCATCAGCGAGATGCCAGCGGCCACGGCTGCCGAGCTCACGGCTATCAACCTGCTCGCGCCCGTCGAGCTCGCCAGGCTGCTGCTACCGGGCATGATCGCGCGCCGCGCCGGCCACCTTGTGTTCGTCTCGTCGATGGCCGGAGCGACTGGCGTCCGGAACGAGGCCGTCTACGCCGCCACCAAGGCTGGCCTGAACAACCTGGCCGAGAGCCTCAGGTATGAGCTGGCTGGCACCGGCGTGGGCATATCTTTGATACTGCCGGGGCCTGTCGACACGCCATTCTTCAGCCGGCGCGGCAAGCCCTATGAGCGCCGCCGGGGCTGGCCCGCGCCGGTCACGAGCGACCGGGTAGCGCGGGCCATTGTCAGCGCAGTGACTCAGCGCCGGGCCGAGGTATACGTGCCGGGCTGGCTGCGCTTCCCCGCCTGGTTGCACGGAGCAGCACCGTCGGCATTCCGACAACTGGCCGGCCGTTTCAGTTGACCGCGGTCCGCGGCTTCAGCGACGGCCAGCGCCGCTGCCGCCGTGGAAGCACGTTTCATGCGTTAGCCGGTACAGATCAGGGCAAAGCAAGCGCGCGTTTGCCGCTAGTGCATGAAACGTGGTTGCCGGCCCGGCCAGCCAGCGGCGCGCCGCGGTCCCGACCGGCAACCTGCTCCATAGCCGTCACCTGCGGTAGCGGATCACGGCGATCGGCGTGAACATCACGATCAGCAGGGCTGACCAGGCGAGCGCCAGGCCGACGTCGCTGGTTGACCCGACGAGCAGCGACCGCACCGCGTCCACCATCGGCGTAATCGGCTGGTATTTCGAGAACGGCTGAAGCCAGCCCGGCATAGACGTGGCCGGGACGTAGGCGCTAGAGATGAACGCGAACACGAACGCGATCAGGGACATGCCCTGGGCTGCCTGTGCGTTGGGCGCGAACAGGCCCATCACTATGAACACAACCGTAAAAACAACGGCGTAGACCGCGCACAGGCCGAGCGCGGCAAGGCCTTCCTGCCAGCTGCCGAGCAACCGGAACCCGAACAGGAAGCCGAACGCCGCCGTCGTCACCACTGACCACAGGTTCGTCGCCGAGTCCGCGAGCGTGCGCCCGAGCACCAGCGAGTACCGCGGGACTGGCAGTGACAGCAGCCGGTCCGTGAAGCCCTGCACTTTGTCCTCAGCGACCGCGACAGCAATGCCGCCGCCGGTGAACAGGACGATCGTTGCGACATACGACGGCACCAGGAAGTCGACGTAGCTCGTCGGGCCGGCGTGGATGGCGCCGCCGAAGACGTAGCGGAAGCTGAACAGGAACATTGCCGACTGGACGATGCCCATGATCCACAGGCCCGGGGTCCGGAAGTACTTGCGCAGCGCTCGCAGCGCAACCTGTCCAGATGCGCCGGATACGCCTGGCGGCCTGACCGGGCGGCGGATCGGCTGGGGCACGGTCAGCTGGGTCGCGGTCATCGCGCTCTCCGGTTCTTCGTCTGGCCAGCCGCGGCCGGCGCTCGGTCGATGTCGGTGTCACCGGTGAGAGTCACGAAGACCTCGTCCAGCGTTGGCCGTCGAAGGCCGATCTCGTCCACGGCGATCGAGGCGTCTTCCAGGCAGCCGATGACGGCTGCGAGTTCGGCCGGCCCGCCGGGTGCCGCGGCGGTCACGTGGCGGCTCCCTGGGTCGATGCGAGCCGGGTTCATCGTGACCCGCTCGAGGATGTCCCCAACCGCGCCGGCCTGACGCACGTCGGAGACCGTTACGTCGATCCGGTCGCGGCCGATGCTGGCCTTCAGCTCACTGAGGGTGCCGGTGGCGATGACCCGCCCGTGATCGATCACGACTACCTGGTCGGCCAGCTCGTTGGCCTCATCCAGGTAGTGCGTCGTCAGCAGGATGTCGGTACCGCTCGCGGCCAGGCCGCGTACCGCGTCCCAGACTTCCCGCCTGCTGACCGGATCCAGGCCTGTCGTCGGCTCGTCGAGCAGCAGCAGCCGCGGCCCGCCGACCAGGCTTGCGCCCAGGTCGAGTCGGCGCCGCTGACCGCCGGAGTAGGTCCCAGCGCGTCGGTCGGCAACCTCCCCCAGGCTGAGCTGACCGATCACCGCGGCGGCAGCCTGGCGTGCGGCGGCGCGGCCATGCCCGAACAGGCGGGCTGTCATCTCCAGGTTCTCCCGGCCGGTCATGGTTGGCTCGACCGCGGCGAACTGGCCGGCCAGGCCGACGTCACGGCGGACGCTCGCGGCTTCGCGAACCACGTCCCGCCCGCGGACAAGAAGCTCACCGCTGGTCGGCCGGACCAGTGTGGCGACCGCGCGGACGAACGTGGTCTTGCCCGCGCCGTTCGGGCCGAGAATGGCCAGCACCTGTCCAGGCGGAGCGGTGAGCTCCAGCCCGTCGAGCGCGGTCACCCTGCCGAACCGAACCGTCAGGCCACGCGCCTGCAGCAGCGGCGCGGCCGGGCCCCGCGGGTCAGTGGCAACCGGCGTTCCTGCGCTCATCGAGACTCCCCCGCTGACCGGGTCGGGTCGTCGATCGTCGGAAGCCGGCCCTCGCGGCGCGCCGCCAGCGCATCGGCCAGGTACCCCCGGCTGCACATCGCCGACAGGATTGCCACGCCGCCGCGATGCACCCGGACCTCGGCGTGCCGCATCTCGCCGCTGAGCACTACCCGCGGGCCAGCAGCCGCGCTGACTCCGGTCCAGTCCTTGATCCGGCACCGGCCGATCCGGCGAGTATCGCCGTCCTCGATAACGGTGCCTTCGGCGACCAGCAACTTCACCACGGCGTGATCGATGTCCAGGCTTACCTCGATGTCGCCTGCGGCGATCTGCGGCGAGCGCACGTCAAGCACCACGACACCGCGCGAGGCGCGCACATCGAACTGCCGTGCGGACGTCCAGTGCCCCAGCCTTTTCACCACTCGGCTGTGCGCTCGGATCGGAACGGCCGGGCCTGCCACGGTCGTCATGGTCTCGGTACTCATCTCGTGCTCCTCTGTGGGGCTGCGCCGCCAGGCTCTCTGCCCGACGAGTTATATCGCGAACTGATAGTAGCTTGGCAACTAGTCCCCAGGCAACCGGACCGTAGGAGACTAGTTTCTGGACGACTAGATGCGTGCCAGCTAGCCCCGGACGATTAGCTACTAGTGCGCACAGAACTAGTAAGCTGGGAACAGGAAGGGGCTGCCTGGGCTGGGCGGGCAGGACCGGTTGCCCTGGGCGCAGGCTGGCACAGGTGGCTTGCAGGGTTGCCGGGCCGGCC
>Ga0335075_10008230_pt1 | contig 16021 bp, 15 predicted proteins | sample Lox_Sample_24_FD_206723 | JGI IMG/M metagenome (GOLD analysis project Ga0335075, IMG submission 206723) | Soil microbial communities from Loxahatchee National Wildlife Refuge, Florida, United States - Lox_Sample_2.4 | ecosystem: Environmental > Terrestrial > Soil > Wetlands | place: USA... | reverse complement strand
CGTGATGGGGCTCGCCCAGGCGGGCCTCTTCGCGTTAAGCGGCGGCCGCCGCGCGGCGCGGCGCGCGCAGCCCGGTGCGGCGCAGCCCTGCCGTGCCGCCCGGCGCGGCCGGCTGTGCGGGGCGGCGCGGCCGGCTGTGCAGGGGCGGCGCGCCCCCGGCGGTGTGCCCGTCGGCGCGAGCGCGGCTCAGCGGAGCGGGCGCAGGCTCTCGAGGATGCCGCCGTGACCCGCGATCGCGCCGATCAGGATCGAGCGGGGCGCCACGTCGGTGCCGGGGAACACGATGCAATCGCGCAGCTGCGCCCCCTCGCCGATGCTCGCGCCGTCGCCGATCACCACCGGGCCCATCAGGCGCGCGCCGGCGCCGATGCGCGCGTCGCGGCCGATCCACACGGGTCCCTCGACCTCGCCCGCGGCAGCCAGCTCCGCCCGCGCCTGCTCGCCTGCGCCCGCCACCGTCACCCCCGGCAGCACCTCATCGCCCTCCACTTGCAGGCGCAGCTCGCCGCGCAGCGCGTCGAAGGTGCCCTGGCGCAGCTCCGCCAGCGAGCCCACGTCGTTCCAGTACTCGCCCAGCTCGTGGATGTGGAAGGGCACGTCGTGCTCCAGCAGCGCCGGGAACACGTCCTTGGCCCAGTCCACGAACGGGCGCTGCGGGAAGTAGTCGAAGATCGCCGACTCGAACATGTAGATGCCGCAGTTGCCGAGGTCCGACAGCGCCTCCTCCGGCGCCGGCTTCTCCTGAAAGCCCGTGATGCGCCCGTCGCGGTCGTGCAGCACCACGCCGTACTCGCGCGTGTCCGCCACCTTCTTCACCGCCAGCGTGGCGATGCCGCCCGCGGCGCGGTGCCTGGCCGCGAACGCGCCCAGGTCGACGTCGGTGAGCGCGTCGCCCGAGATCACCAGGAACGGCTCCTCGCCGAAGAACTCCGCGCAGCCGCGCACGCCCCCGGCGGTGCCCAGCAGCTCCTGCTCGAAGCGGTAGCTCAGGCGCTCGCCGAAGTACGCGCGGATCGAGTCCGGGAAGTAGTGCAGGTTGGCGATCACCTGCTCGAAGCCGTGGCGGTCGAGCAGGTCCACGATGTGCGCCATCACCGGGCGGTCCAGCACCGGCACCATCGGCTTGGTGATCTCGTACGTCAGCGGGCGCAGGCGGGTGCCGAGCCCAGCGGCGAGGACCATCGCGCGCATCGGGAGGCTAGTACCTGTAGTGATCCGGCTTGTACGGGCCCTCGACCGGCACGCCGATGTAGGCGGCCTGCTCGGGGGTGAGCTTCGTGAGCTTCACGCCGAGCGCGTCCAGGTGCAGGCGCGCCACCTTCTCGTCGAGGTGCTTGGGCAGCACGTACACGCGCTTCTCGTACTGGTCGTTCTTCGTGAACAGCTCGATCTGCGCGATCGTCTGGTTGGAGAAGGAGTTGCTCATCACGAAGCTCGGGTGCCCGGTGGCGTTGCCGAGGTTCAGCAGGCGGCCCTCCGAGAGCAGGATGATCGCGTGGCCGTCGGGGAACACCCACTTGTCCACCTGCGGCTTGATGTTCACGCGCTCGATGCCCTGCACCCTGGCCAGGCCCGCGATGTCGATCTCGTTGTCGAAGTGGCCGATGTTGCCCACGATCGCCTGGTGCTTCATGCGCGCCATGTCGGCGGCGGTGATGATGTCGCGGTTGCCCGTCGTGGTGATGAACACGTCGGCCGTCTCGAGCACGTCCTCGAGCGTCTTGACCTCATAGCCCTGCATCGCCGCCTGCAGCGCGCAGATCGGGTCGATCTCGGTGACCACCACGCGCGCGCCCTGGCCGCGCAGCGACTCCGCGCAGCCCTTGCCGACGTCGCCGAACCCGCACACCACCGCCACCTTGCCGCCGATCATCACGTCGGTGGCGCGGTTGATGCCGTCGATCAGCGAGTGCCGGCAGCCGTACAGGTTGTCGAACTTCGACTTCGTCACCGAGTCGTTGACGTTGATCGCCGGGAACAGCAGCTCTCCGCTCTCCACCATCTGGTAGAGGCGGTGCACGCCGGTGGTGGTCTCCTCGGTCACGCCTTTCACGCCCTCGCCGATCTGCGTCCAGCGCTGCGGGTCCTCAGACAGCGAGCGCGTGAGCAGCGACAGGATCACGCCCAGCTCCTCCGAGTCCGCGCCCGCAGGGTCGGGCACCGCGCCCGCCTGCTCGTACTCGGTGCCCTTGTGCACCAGCAGCGTCGCGTCGCCGCCGTCGTCGAGGATCATGTTCGGCCCGGTCTCGCCGTCCGGGCCTTCCTGCGGCCAGCGCAGCACCTGTTCGGTGCACCACCAGTACTCCTCCAGCGTCTCGCCCTTCCACGCGTACACCGGCACGCCGCGCGGGTCCTCGGGGGTGCCGTGGGGGCCCACCGCCACCGCCGCTGCGGCGTGGTCCTGCGTGGAGAAGATGTTGCAGCTGCACCAGCGCACCTCGGCGCCGAGCGCGGTCAGCGTCTCGATCAGCACCGCCGTCTGGATCGTCATGTGCAGCGATCCGGTGATGCGCGCGCCCTTCAGCGGCTGCGCGCCGGCGAACTCCGCGCGGATCGCCATCAGGCCGGGCATCTCGTGCTCGGCCAGCGTGATCTCCTTGCGCCCGAACTCCGCGAGCGAGAGGTCCGCGACCTTGAAGTCGCTGCTGAGCGTCGCTGTGGTGGTCATGGCTGACATGACGAAGCCTCCTGTGGGGTCAGGTGAGCGCCCTTGCTGCAGAGGTTGACAGCCGAGCGTGGCGGATCATCGCAGCCCGTCGCAGCGCTCCTCGGCCAGGGCGGACGGTAGCACACAGCCCCACCGGCGCCCGGCGCCGCACGGCCTGCGCGAGGCGCTACTGGCGCTGCACCAGCGCCGCCTTCAGCTCGTCGATCAGCCTCACCTGACCGGGATCGACGCCGCGCAGCGCAGCCATGTAGATCGACACCAGATCGCCGAGCAGCACCAGCGAGACCACGCGCTCCACCGAGCTCTGCCCGCGCGTCTGCAGGCGGTAGCGAGCCACCGCGTTGTCCGCGATCAGCTTCTCGGTCAGCTCGATGCGCTCCTTCAGGCGCGGGTGCACGTCGGAGTCGTCGAGGAACACCGCCGAGAAGCGTCCCACCTCGCGCGCTCCCTCCCAGCCGCAGATCTCGTTGTGGTCGAGCTCCGGCAGCTCGTGCCAGAAGCACGGCAGCTTGGCGTTCTCGTTGATCTGCGTCTTCCAGCGGTAGGCGATCGGCGTCGTCAGCCCGGCGCCCGCGATCACCGGGATCGTCCCGTACAGGCCGCGCGCGAGCTCCTTCGCCAGCGAGTCCTCCGGCGCGTCGGGACCCCACTCGGCCACCAGCTGCTCGCAGTGCGCCGCCGCCACGTCGATCTCGGAGGTCAGGCGCGGCCCCACGCCGCACAGCGCGGCCACCTCGAGCGCCGCCACCATCATGTAGGCCACCGCCGCCCGCGGCTGGAAGCCGCCCGGCAGCGGGATCACCGGCACGCCGTCGGCGCGCGCCATCTCCGCCAGGCGACCGCCGGTGGTCGCCACCGTGCGCTTCGCGCCGAGCGCGCCGGCGGACTCGTAGCAGGCCAGCGTCTCCTCGGTCTCGCCGGAGTAGCTCGCCAGCAGCACCATCGTGTCAGGCGTGGTCCAGGTCGGCAGCCCGTACGCGCGCGTCACGAAGATCGGCCGCGAGGCGTGGTCGCCGAGCGCCGCGCGCGCGAGCGCGCCGCCGATCGCCGAGCCGCCCATGCCCGACACCACCAGCCCCGCGGGGGTGTCCCAGTCCTGCATGATCGCCGACTCCACCCGCCACATCGCATCGCGCAGGTGCTCCGCCAGCGCCAGCACGTCGCCGAGCTGGTCGGAGGCGTCGACGTGGGCGATGCGCTCGCGCGAGAGCTCCTGCGCGGCGGGTGCGGCGGTCGCGCCGTCGCTCATCTGCTGCTCTCCTTGTGTGGTGCGCCTGTGCTGTCGGTCAACGCTGTGAACCTCTCGCTGTAGCTGCCGTCGCGGACCCCGGTCGCGGCCCGCAACCCCGCACCATACGCGCCGGGACCCCAACCGCGCTTCGCGCCTACACTCTGGCCATGGCCAGGGAGGTCGAGCCGCGCCAGCCACGGACGGAGCGCGTTCCCGACTTCTTCATCGTGGGCCACCCCAAGAGCGGCACCACGGCGCTGTGGGACATGCTGCGCCACCACCCGCAGATCCACACGCCGCCCAACAAGGAGCCCTATTTCCTGGCCGACGAGCTGCACCCGCCGGCGGCGGCGCCGCGCACCTTCGGCACCACCCCCGCCACGCTGGCCGACTACCTCGCGCTGTTCGCCGACGCGCCGCCCGACAAGCTCACCGGTGAGGCCTCCGCCCCGTACCTGTGGTCGCGCACCGCCGCCGCGCGCATCGCCGAGCTCGCGCCGGCGGCCCGCATCATCGCGATCCTGCGCGAGCCCGCCAGCTTCCTGCGCTCGCTGCACCTGCAGTTCGTGCAGATCTACATGGAGCCGGAGACCAGCCTGCGCAAGGCGCTCGCGCTGGAGGAGCAGCGCCGCGCCGGCCGCGAGCTGCCGCCCAACGCGTTCTGGGGGCCCGCCGGCACGCTCTACTCGGAGTACGTGCGCTACGTGGCGCAGCTGCGCCGCTACCACGAGCGCTTTCCCGCCGAGCAGGTGCTGGTGCTGATCTACGACGACTACCGCGCCGACAACGACGCCACCGTGCGCCACGTGCAGCGCTTCCTCGGCGTCGACCACACGCTGCCGCTCGAGGTCAGGGACTCCAACCCCACCGTGCGCGTGCGCTCCCGGCGCCTGCACGCGCTCGCGCACGCCGTCGCCTCCGGCCAGGGCCCGGCCGCGCGCGCAGTGCGCTCGACCGCGAGGACGCTCGCGCCGCGGAGCCTGGACCGCGCCACCGCGCTCGCGATCCGCGACCGCGTGCTGCTCGGCCAGCCCAAGCCCCCCGACGAGCAGCTGATGGCGCAGCTGCAACGGCGCTTCAGGGGCGAGGTGGAGGCGCTCAGCGACTACCTCGGGCGCGACCTCGTCACGCTGTGGGGCTATGACCGGCTCGACTGACAGGGGCGGCGCGGGCGCCGGCGCGGAGGCCTCGACCCACGGCGCCGGCGCGGAGGCCTCGACCCACGGCGAGGGCGCGGGCGCCGGCGCGGAGGCCTCGGCCCGCAGCGAGGGCGCGGGCGCCTCGATCTCGGTGGTGATGCCGAGCTTCAACGACGTGGGCCGCATCGGCGACGCGCTCGAGTCGATCGTCGCGCAGACGCTGGCGCCGCTGGAGGTGGTGGTCGCCGACGACTGCTCCGAGGACGGAACCGAGGAGTTCGTGCGCCGCTTCGCCGAGCGCCACCGCGACGCGCTGGAGGTCCGTTACACGCGGCTGCCCTCGCGCTCCGGCGACGCCGGCGCGCGCAACGCGGGGATCGCGCAGGCGCGCGGCGAGTGGATCGCGATCTGCGACTCCGACGACGTGTGGGCGCAGCGCAAGCTCGAGCGCCAGATGGAGTTCGTGCGCGCCTGGCGGGGCTCGCAGCGGCTCGCGCTGCTCGGCTCGCACGGACTCAACATGAACGACGCGGGGCGCGTGGTCTCGCCGGCGCGGATGGGGCCGACCAGCGAGCAGGAGTACGTGGCCGTCAAGCGGCGCGGCGGGCTGTTCTTCGCGATCCACTCCTCGGTGCTGTTCCGCCGCGCCGACTGGCAGGCGCTGGGCGGCTACAGCACTGCCGACTACGGCGCCGCCAACGAGTTCGACTTCTTCTGCCGCCTGGCCGAGCTGGGGGTGGTGGTGAACGTGGCGGAGCCGCTCGTGTACTACCGCAAGCGCGCCGGCTCGATGCAGCTGGACCTGTTCTGGGAGCGCTACCACAACGTGATGCGCCTGCAGGAGAACCGCCGCCGCGCGCTCGAGGGCCGCCCGCCGCTGGGCAGGGACGAGTACGCCGCGCAGCTCGCCGCCGCGCCGGCGCTGGCGCGGCTGCGCCACCGCCGCCGCGCCTGGGGCATGTTCTACTACCGCGCCGGCGCCACCGACCTGATCAACGGCAGGCGCCTGCGCGCCGGTCGCGAGATCGCGCTGGCGGCGCTGCTCGACGGCGCGCGCCTGCGCTCCGGCGTGCGCGGCGCGGCGGGCGCACGGCTGCGGCGCCTCGCCTCACGACGCGCTCGCACTTCCAGCGCAGCCGCGGTCGAGTAGCCGCCGCGGCCGGCCTCAGAACTCGATCGCGCCGTCCGGCAGCTGCACGCCCGGGAACACGCGCGCGCCGTGCGTGATCACGTTGCCCGCGCCCACGCTGACGCCTTCGCCCAGCACCGCGCCGCCGCCGATGCTGGTGCCGTCGCCGATGCGGCAGCCGGCGGCCACGATGCAGTCGCGCAGCTCGCAGCCGGCGCCGATCTGCGTGCCCTCCAGCACCACCGCGCGCTCCACGCTCGAGCCCGCGCCCACCTGCACGTCCTCGGCGAGCACCACGAGGCTGCCCACGTGCGCGCCGTCCGCCACGGTCACGCCGCGCTCGAGCAGCGCCGGCGGCACCACCCGGCCGTGGGCGCTCACGCCCTGCTCGACGGCCAGCCAGTCCCGCCCGAGGCGCTCGCACACGGCGGTGCGCACGTTGCCCTCGATGATGTCGAAGGTGCCCTGCAGGTAGCGCGCCGGCGTGCCGATGTCGAGCCAGTAGCCCTGCGCGACGAAGCCGTACAGGCCGTCGCCCACGAGCCGCGGCCACACCTCCCGCTCGATCGACACGTTGCGCTCGGCCGCCACCAGCTCCAGCACGTCGCGCTCGAGCACGTACGCGCCGGCGCTGATCAGGTTGTGCGCGGCGCCCGCGCCCGCCGCGCCCGCCGCGCCCGCGGCGGCGGCGCCGGCGGCCCCCGCGGAGCCGGTGCCGGCGCCGTCGGCTCCGGGCTTCTCGACGAACTCGCAGACCGAGCGGTCCTCGGCCAGGATCACGAGCCCGTAGGCGCTGGGGTCGGGCACCGGCACGAGCGCCAGCGTGGCGCGCGCGCCGCTGGCCTCGTGCTGGGCGATCTGCGCGGTCAGGTCGATGTCGGTGAGCACGTCGCCGTTGAGCACCAGGAAGCGCTCGTCGAGCAGCTCCTCGGCGAACTTCAGCGCGCCGGCGGTGCCGCGCGGGCTGGGCTCCTCCACGAAGCGCAGGCGGATGCCGAAGCGGGAGCCGTCGCCGAGCACGCCGCGCACGCCGTCGGCGAGAAAGCCGCAGCACATGATCACGTCGTCGATGCCGTGGTCGCGCAGCCACTCGAGCATGAACGCCATGAACGGCCTGTCGACCAGCCGCACCACCGGCTTGGGCACCCTCGAGGTGAGCGGGCGCAGGCGCGTGCCCTGCCCGCCCACCAGGATCACAGCCTGCAAGGGGCGCTCCGCCCGGCGGCGATCAAGTGGCCTCGACCGTGCGCGCGTCGGCGTGCTCGGGCGCAACCGTGGCCGCGTGCGCGCCGGCGACGCCAGCCGCACCGCCCGGCGCAGCGACGCTGCCGCGCCCCACGCCCTCGTACAGCAGCCCGGCCTCGCGCACGCGCCGCGGGTCGAGCGCGTTGCGCCCGTCGATCAGCAGGTTGCCGGCCATCGCCTCGGCCACGCGGGAGAAGTCGAGCTCCAGGAACTCCTTCCACTCGGTCACCAGCACCACCGCGTCGGCGCCCTCCACCGCCGCCAGCGCCGAGTCGGCGAAGGTGATGCCGCTGACCAGCCGCCGCGCCTGCTCCTCGGCGACCGGGTCGTAGGCGCTGACGATCGCGCCGTCGGCGTTCAGACGCGCCGACAGCACCAGCGAGGAGGCCTCGCGCATGTCGTCGGTCTCCGGCTTGAAGGCCAGCCCGAGCAGCGCGACGCGCTTGCGCGCGAGCGAGCCCAGGTGCTTTTGCAGCTTGCCGATCACGCGGCGCTTTTGCAGTTCGTTGACCTCGATCACCGAGGTGAGCAGCTGGAAGTGGTAGCCGGAGTTGCCGGCCAGCTGCTTGAGCGCGTCCACGTCCTTGGGGAAGCAGCTGCCGCCGAAGCCGATGCCGGCCTGCAGGAACTTCGAGCCGATGCGTGCGTCGAGGCCCATGCCGCGCGCCACCTCGACCACGTCCGCGCCGGTCTCCTCGCACACGTTGGCGATCTCGTTGATGAACGAGATCTTGGTGGCGAGGAATGCGTTGGAGGCGAGCTTCACCATCTCCGCGCTGGCCACGTCGGTGCGCACCAGCGGCGCGCCGAGCGGCGCGTACAGCTCCACCACCGCGTCGCCCGCCCAGCCGCCGTCGTCGCCCACCACCACGCGGTCGGGCTCCAGGAAGTCCTCGAGCGCGGAGCCCTCCTTCAGGAACTCGGGGCAGGACACGTAGGCGAGCGCGCCCTTGCCCTGTTCGTCGAACACGCGCTGGAGCGTGGCGCCGGTGCCGCACGGCACCGTCGACTTCATCACCAGCGCGCGGTCCTCGGCGGCGGGGATCGCGTCCACCACCGCGTGCACCGCCGACAGGTCGGCGTCGCCGGAGTGCGTGGGCGGCGTGCCCACGGCCACGAACAGCAGCCGCGCGTGCTCGAGCGCGCCCGCCAACTCGGTGGAGAAGTGCAGCCGCCCGGCGTTGCGCTCGAGCAGCTGCTCCAGGCCCGGCTCGTAGATCGGCGCCTCGCCGGCGCGCAGGCGCTCGACCTTGGCCGCGTCGATGTCCACGCACCACACGTCGCTGCCCAGCTCCGCGAAGCCGGCGGCGGTCACCAGCCCCACGTAGCCGGTGCCGATCACTCCAACGGGCTCGCGCGAGGTGCTCATGGGGTGGGGAACACTAGCCGCTGCAGGGCGCTAGCTCTTGACCGCGAGGAACGCCTCGTAGCGCTTGACGTCGCGCAGCGCGCGCGCGTGCTCCTCGCTGTCCTCGGGCGCGCGCTCGGCGAGCGCGCGCGCGTCGGCGAGCTTGGCCTCGAAGGCGGAGCGGTCCACCTGCTCCGGGGAGATCGCCTCCTCCACCAGCAGCAGCGCGCGGTTCTCGGCGAACTGCAGGTAGCCCTCGGCCTGCGCGAAGCGCACGATCTCGCCCTCCGCGCGGTACAGACGCAGCTCCGTCGGCTCGAGCCGCGCCAGCAGCGGCTCGTGGTTGGCGAGGATGCCGATCGAGCCCACGGTGGTGTAGGTGGAGAGCATTTCGATCTCATCCGAGAACACCTCTCCCTCGGGCGTGAGCACTTCCACCGGGAACTTGCTGTGGGCCATCCGTCGTGCTCCAGGCCTATTTCTTGGCGGCCTCGACGACCTGGTCGATCGTGCCCTTGAGGAAGAACGCGCTCTCGGGCACCTCGTCGTGCTTGCCTTCGATGATCTCCTCGAAGCCGCGGATCGTCTCCGCGATCGGCACGTAGGCGCCGGGCGTGCCGGTGAACTGCTCGGCCACGAAGAACGGCTGGGAGAGGAAGCGCTCGATCTTGCGCGCGCGCTGCACGGTGAGCTTGTCCTCGTCGGAGAGCTCGTCGATGCCGAGGATCGCGATGATGTCCTGCAGCTCCTTGTAGCGCTGCAGGATCTCCTTGACGCGGTTGGCCACGCGGAAGTGGTCGTCGCCGAGCACGTCGGCCTTGAGGATCGTGGAGGTCGAGTCGAGCGGGTCCACCGCCGGGTAGATGCCTTTTTCGGAGATCGAGCGCGACAGCACGGTGGTGGCGTTGAGGTGCGCGAACACCGACGCCGGCGCGGGGTCGGTGAGGTCGTCGGCGGGCACGTAGATGGCCTGCACGGAGGTCACCGAACCCTCGCGCGTGGAGGTGATGCGCTCCTGCAGCTGGCCCATCTCGGTCTCCAGCGTGGGCTGGTAGCCCACCTGCGAGGGCATGCGCCCGAGCAGCGCGGAGACCTCGGAGCCGGCCTGCACGAAGCGGAAGATGTTGTCGATGAACAGCAGCACGTCCTGGCCCTGGTCGCGGAAGTACTCCGCCATCGTCAGGCCCGAGAGGGCGACGCGCATGCGCGCGCCCGGCGGCTCGTTCATCTGACCGAACACCAGCATGGTCTTGTCGAGCACGCCCGACTCCTTCATCTCCAGCCACAGGTCGTTGCCCTCGCGCGAGCGCTCGCCCACGCCGCAGAAGGCCGACAGCCCGCCGTGCTCCTTGGCGAGGTTGTGGATCAGCTCCTGGATCAGCACCGTCTTGCCCACGCCGGCGCCGCCGAACAGCCCCACCTTGCCGCCCTTGGCGTAGGGCGCGAGCAGGTCGATCACCTTGATGCCGGTCTCGAACATCTCCGTGGTCGGGGTCAGGTCCTCCACGCGCGGCGCGTCCTGGTGGATGCCACGCCGCTCGGTGTCGGCGGGCAGGTCCTCGCCGAGGTCGATCGGCTCGCCGAGCAGGTTGAAGATGCGACCGAGCGTGGCCTGGCCCACGGGCACGGTGATGGGGGCGCCGGTGTCGAGCACCTCGACGCCGCGGGCGAGACCGTCGGTGGTGTCCATCGCCACCGCCCGCACGCGGTCGTCGCCGAGGTGCTGCTGCACCTCGCACACCAGCACGCTCTCCTCGGCCCCGGCGCTGATCCCGGGCGCCTCCTCCTCCCGGTTGGCGGCAGAGCGCGCGACCGTGATGGCGTGGTTGATCTCGGGCAGGCGATCGGGGAACACGGCCTCGATCACGACCCCCTGGATCTCCTCGATGCGCCCGACGTTGCGCTCGGCGGGCGCGCCGTCGTTGCCGTTGGCGGCGCCGGGCGCGGTGGGTGTGGGCTCTGTGGCGATGCTGGCCTCCATTGTTCTGTTGCTCCTGTCTGTCCGTTCAGTTCCGGTGATGATGGCAGCGCGTGCGCTTGCGTCTCGGCTCAGCTGAGACCCTCGGCCCCCGCGACCACCTCCATGATCTCCTGCGTGATCTCCGCCTGGCGCGCGCGGTTCATCTGCAGCGTGTACTCGGTGATGATTTCCCCGGCGTTCTCGGAGGCGCTGCGCATGGCGGTCATCTGCGCGCCGAAGAAGCCGGCCGTGGACTCCACCAGCGCGCGGTAGATGGAGATCTCGACGTAGTCCGGCACGAGCCGCCTGAGGATCTTCTCGGGCTCCGGCTCGTAGTCGACGGTGGCGCGTACGCCGCGCGGGCGCTGCTCCTGGTCGGGCCGGCCCTCGCCGCCGCCCGGCTGCTCGCGCTCGCCGCCGTCCTCGCCGCCCGCCAGCGCCTCGGCGGTGAGCGGCAGCAGCGTCTGGCGCGTGACGGTCTGCGTGAGCGGCGAGACGTAGGCGTTGTAGATCATCTCCACGCGGTCCACGTGGCCGTCCACGTAGGCCTCGATCAGGTCGTCGGCGATCGCGCGCGCGTCGGCGTAGGCGGGACGGTCGGCGAAGCCGGTGTAGCTGCCGGCGAGCTCGTTGCCGCGGAAGGTCAGGGAGGACACGCCGCGGCGCCCGGTCGCGTACCACACGCTCGCGAGCCCCTGCTCGGAGAGCTCGCCCGACAGGCGCACGCCGGCGCGCACGATCTGCGAGTTGAAGCCGCCGGCGAGACCGCGGTCGCCGGTGACCAGCAGCAGCGCCGCGCGCGTCTGCTGGTCGTGCTCGCGCAGCAGCGCCAGCCGCGTGGCCTCGGCGCCCGCCGCCGCCGCCGCCTGGCGGGTCATGCGCGCGATCGCGTCCGCATACGGGCGCAGCGCGGCGATGCGCTGTTCGGCGCGGCGCAGGCGCGCGGCCGCCACCATCTCCATCGCGCGCGTGATCTTCTGGATGTTCTTGACCGACGCGATCTTGTTCTTGACGTCGCGCTGCGATGCCATGGCGGTGCTCCGCGGCCGGCGCTAGGCCGCCGCCTTCGCCTCCTCGTCGCTCTCGGAGGGCGCGGAACCGCCGGGACGCGCCTCTGGGGCGGCGTCCTCGTCCAGCGGCTGGCCCTCCTCGTCGAGGTCGTAGCCGAAGTCCTCGGCGTAGGCGTCGAGCGTCTCGCGCACCTGCTGCTGGACCTCGTCTGACCAGTCGCCGCCGCCCACCTGCTCGCGCAGCTCGGGGTGCTGCGAGTGCATCCGTTCGGTCAGCCCGAGCAGGAACTCGGGCACGCGCTCGACGTTGAGGCGGTCGAGGTAGCCGCTGGTGGCGGCGAAGATCTGGATCGTCTGGTCCGCCACCGCGAGCGGCGCCCGCTCGTGCTGGTTGAGCGTCGCCACCAGGCGTTCGCCGCGCGCCAGCGTTTTCTGGGTGTCGGCGTCGAGGTCCGAGCCGAACTGCGCGAACGCCTCGAGGTCGCGGTACTGCGAGAGCTCGAGCTTGATCCTGCCGGCGACTTTCTTCATGGGGCCGATCTGGGCGTTGCCGCCGACGCGGGACACGGAGATGCCGACGTTGATCGCGGGGCGCACGCCCGAGTTGAACAGTTTCGACTCGAGGAAGATCTGGCCGTCGGTGATGGAGATCACGTTGGTGGGGATGTAGGCGGAGACGTCGCCGGCTTGCGTCTCGATCACCGGCAGCGCCGTCAGCGAGCCGCCGCCGAGCTCGTCGTTGAGCTTGACCGCGCGCTCGAGCAGGCGCGAGTGCAGGTAGAAGACGTCGCCGGGGTAGGCCTCGCGCCCGGGCGGGCGGCGCAGCAGCAGCGACATCTGGCGATAGGCGTAGGCGTGCTTGGTCAGGTCGTCGTACACGCACAGCGCGTGGCGGCCGTTGTAGAGGAAGTGCTCGGCCATCGCGCAACCCGCGTAGGGGGCGAGGAACTTGATCGGCGCCGCCTCGTCGGCCGCGGCGGCCACGATGATGGTGTTGTCGATCGCGCCGTATTCCTCGAGCGTCTGCGCCAGCGCCACCACGGTCGACATGCGCTGCCCGATCGCCACGTACACCGACACCACGCCGGTGTCCTTGTTGTTGATGATGGCGTCGATCGCGATCGCGGTCTTGCCGGTCTGACGGTCGCCGATGATCAGCTCGCGCTGGCCGCGGCCGATCGGGATCATCGCGTCGATCGCCTTCAGCCCGGTCTGCATCGGTTCCTTGACCGGCTGGCGCTGAACCACGCCGGGCGCCTTGAACTCGGCCGGGCGCGTCTGCGTGGTGGCGATCTCGCCCTTGCCGTCGAGCGCTCGCCCGAGCGGGTCGACGATGCGTCCCAGCAGCTCCTCGCCGACGGGGATGTCCAGCAGCGAGCCGGTGCGCTTGACGGTGTCGCCCTCGGACACGCGCTCCCAGTCGCCGAACAGCACCGCGCCGACGTTGTCGGACTCGAGGTTCAGCGCGAGGCCGGTGACGCCGTGGGGCAGCTCGAGCATCTCGAAGGACATGCAGTTCTCCAGGCCGTGCAGGCGCGCGATGCCGTCGGCCACCGACAGCACCGTGCCGACCTCGGTCAGCTCCGCGGTGCCGCTGTCGAGGCCCTCTATGCGGCTCTTGAGGATGCTCGTGATCTCGTCAGGGTTTATCTGCATGGTCTGCTCCTAGGAGGCTTGGGCAACTTGCCTGCGCAGCTGCTCCAGTCGTGTGCGGACAGAGGCGTCGAGGATCGAGTTGCCGACCCGGATCACGATCCCGCCGATGATCTCCGGGTCGACGCGCGCGGCCAGCATGACCTTGCGTCCGGCGCGCTCGCCGATCGTGCTGCCAAGGCTCTCGGTGGTGCGCTCGTCGAGCGCGATCGCGCTCGTGATCTCCACCGGCAGCGTCTTGTTCTCCTCCTCCCACAGCCGCTCGTACTCGTGGCGAATGCGGAAGATGACCGGCATGCGGTGGTTTTCGATCAGCAGCGCGAGGAAGTTGAGGAAGACCTCCTGCGCGCCGTCGAGCAGCCCTTCGAGCGACTGCTGCTTCTCGGCGCTGGAGAAGTAGGGCGAGAAGAAGAACACGGCGAGGTCGCGGTTGCGGTCGAGCGCGTCGGCGAACTGCGCGAGCTGCTCGCGGATCAGGTCGAGCTTGCCCTGCTCCCTGGCGACCTGGAACAGCGAGCGCGCGTACACCTGGGCCAGCTCCTCCATCACCGATCACCTCCGCAGTACGTCCGGTCCTGCGATGAGTAACTGTGCTCGACGTCCGGTCTCACTAGCTTCCCCCCGACAGGCTCGAGAAGTCGAGTTCGCCGAGCGCCTCCTCGACCAGGCGGCGCTGGTCGGCGTCGTCGAGCGTCTTGCGCGTGACCTTCTCGGCGGCCAGCACGGTCAGGTCGGCGACCTCGCGGCGGATGTCGTCGAGCGCGCGCTTGGTGGCCGCCTCGATCTCGCGCTCGGCGCGCCTGGCGGCCTCGGCCAGGATCTCCTGGCTGCGCTCGCGCGCCTCGTGCTCGTGGGACTCTGCGGTCTGCCGCGCGCGCTGCACGATCTCGTCCGCCTGGCCGCGCGCCTCCTTGAGACGCTCGCGGTATTCGGCGAGCAGCTGCTCGGCCTGCTCGCGGGTGTGCTCGGCCGCGTCGATCGAGTCGGAGATCGTCTGCCGGCGTGCGTCGAGCGCGTCGCGGATGCGCGGGAAGGCGAGCTTGCTGAGGATGAACAGCGAGATCGCGAACACCACCAGCGTCCAGATCGTGAGACCGACGTTGGGCGTGATCAGCCACGAGTTGCTCGAGCTCGAGGCGAGCGGCGCGGCGGCGATGCTGGCGAGCGCACCCATCGCTCTACAGGAAGAAGGCGATGAACCCGCCCACCAGGCCGTAGAAGAAGGTGGCCTCGGTGAGGGCGAAGCCGAGCCACTGGATCGAGGTGATTTCGTCGCGCATCTCCGGCTGGCGGGTGACGGCCTCGATCACCTTGCCGAACAGCATGCCGATGCCGGCGCCCGCGCCCGCGGCGCCGCCGCCGGCGCCCACGCCGAGCGCGATCGCTTTGCCGGCTTCCTTGCCGATTTCGGCGTTGGTCGCCGCCGCGAGCAGCGGATGGAAGGCCTGGAACACGTCACTCAGCATTGCTTGAAAGCTCCTTGTGGTTAGTGGTGGGAGACCGAGCCGCCGATGTAGATGGCGGTGAGGATGGCAAAGATGAACGCCTGCAGACCTGCGATCAGGACCGCCTCGAACATGAAGATGATCACGCCGATCGGCAGCGTGATCCAGCCGAGCAGCTGCAGTCCCAGCAGCACGGCGAGATCGCCGGCCATGAAGTCGATCAGCAGGTGCCCCGCGAGCAGGTTGGCCCACAGCCTGATCGTCAGCGACAGCAGCCGCAGGAAGGTGGAGACCACCTCCAGCGGGTAGATGATGATCAGCATCGCCCTGCCCACGCCCGCCGGCACCAGGCTTTTGACGTAGCCGCGCACGCCCTGGGCTTTGATGCCGACCGCGTTGAAGGTCACGAACACGCCGAGAGACAGCAGCAGCGGCAGCGCCACGTTGGTGTCGGCGGCGTAGATCTGGAAGGCGGGGATCTTCGCGCCGAAGATGCTCACTTTCTGCGTGGAGTCGACCGGCAGCGGGATGTACCCGATCAGGTTGGTGACGAGGATGAAGATGAACAGCGTGAAGATCACGGGGAACCATTTCTGCGCCATCTGCTCGTCCATCGCGTCTTTGGTGGTGCGCTGCATCAGCTCGTACATCCACTCGATCGCCACCTGCACGCGTCCCGGGCGCTTCTCCATGCGTTTGGCCACCCAGGTGGTGAGGCCGACCGTGATCACGGCGGTCATCAGCAGGTACAGCACGCCCTTGTCGATGTTGAGCGGGCCCACCAGGTGCACCCACGGGACCAGGTGGAAGGAGTCGATGACTTTGAAGCTTTCGTTTTTGTGGCCCTTGATGCCGAAGGCGGCCACGAACACGACGATGCCGAGCACGTAGACGAGGCCGATCCCATAGACGATCTTGCGCGTCTTGCTCATGCCGGGCTTGCCGGGGTTGGGCGCGGCCACGGCGCTCATCGCTCGCTCCTGGCGCTCGCGGGCCGGGTGGCCGGGCCGGGCGGGCCCGACAGGACGCGAATCACGAACGCCACCGAGTAGGCGCAGAAGGTCACGATCGCGGCGGCGAGGCCGTCGGCGCGCCCGCCGACGGCGGCGGCGAGCACGATCGCGCCGGCCAGCAGCCAGATGCGGGCGAAGGCCTCGAACAGGTTCAGGCCGAGCTGGGCGCGCGGCTCGGCC
>Ga0335075_10008229_pt1 | contig 16022 bp, 28 predicted proteins | sample Lox_Sample_24_FD_206723 | JGI IMG/M metagenome (GOLD analysis project Ga0335075, IMG submission 206723) | Soil microbial communities from Loxahatchee National Wildlife Refuge, Florida, United States - Lox_Sample_2.4 | ecosystem: Environmental > Terrestrial > Soil > Wetlands | place: USA... | reverse complement strand
ACCAGTCATGCGGTTCCTCGGTCTGTGCGGCGAGGTCCGCGAGGCTGATTGGCCGGTCGGCGTCGGTGAGCCCGTACCCGGATTCGATGTCGTCCAGATAGCCGCGAAGGTTCGCGGCCACGTCGCCGATGTCGCCGGTGTCGGCGCCGTGTTCGGCGAGTTGGGCGATGCGAACGCCGCTCGTGTGGACGTTGCGGAGGTACACGTTGCGCAGCAACTGTTCCGCGTACCAAGGAAACGAGACGGGCGGCGGGGCGCTGGTCGCGGCGTCGATCACGAACCGGCGGACGCGGTCGGCCTGGTGGTCGGTGCCGCACGCGGCGGCGGCGTCTTCGGCGACGATCATCGCGTCGACCGGGATGCCGCGCACGATCCGGTCCCGGATCACCGTGGCCACGGTGTCGTGAACGAGGTCGTGCCACGCGTCCGGCGGAATGGCGGTGAACTGCGCGCGGACGTCGTCGGGGCATCCGGGGTCGAGAACCGTTGCGATGACTTGACGTTCGGCGATGACGTCAGCGGGGATGGGGCTGTTGCTGCGATTCACCACGGGAGATCCACCCCGCGCCCCGTGCTTGGGTCGTATCGGCGGGTGTCAGCGACGGCGACGCGGGCGGCGCGGGCGGTCAACTCGCGGTCGATCGTCGCGAAGCCCTTGCCTCCGGCGTCGACCGCCGCCGCGAGTACCGCCGCCGGGTCGTTGGCGGCAAGGAGTTCGCGGGCGAGCTTGCCGACTTGACCAACCTGGCCCTTGGACGGCGTGACTCCTGTGTCACGACATGCGTCGACCCATGCGGCGACGACGGTCTGTGCAGTGATCGTCTGGGGGTCGGTGTCGGTGGCGGACACGCCACCCGACGTAGTCGGATTCCTTTCCTTTCCCTTCCTTTCCTGGGGTGAGTCCTCAGTGAGTGGTGTGTGAGCGCTCAGTGGTGACGCATTCTGTGCGGATGAGTTCTCACTGAGCGGTGCGTGAGTGTTCACTGTGGACTCAGTGAGTTCGGGGTACATGCTGGTCAGCGGAATGAGTCGGCCGTCGCGGGGGGCCGGAAGCCTGCTGGCGGTGCGCCGGTTGATGCGCTGGTGCTCCGAAAATCCTGTCACAGCAATCAGTGAGCGCTCAGTGAGCGGTGCCGGAGTGCTCACTGACGGCTCAGTGACGACGTAGTGAATGATCAGTGACTCTCGTTCGAGGGCAACGAGGTCCGTCAAAATGTCGCAAGTGGACCGTTCGCGGGGCCACACATCGGCCTTGATCAACTCCAGGTCGAGTTCGCAGCGGCCCTCATCGTCCGCGTGCACCCACAAGCCAACGAACGTGATGCGCTGCTCCGGCGTCAGCCGGGCGATGGTCTTGGACCGGAAGAAGTCCGGCTTGATAGTGCGGATACGGGCCATGCCCTACTGCTCCCGTCGCATGAGTTCCGTGATGCTGGCGCCATCGAGAATTGACAGCAGTAGAAGGGGATCGGTGCGGCCATGACCCAGGCACGCGCGGGCGAGTTGGATGCGCCGCCAGAGTTCGTCTCGGTCGGGCAGTGCGTCCATTGTGGTCACCTCCCAAGGTGTCGGCGGAGGGACCGGCGGCGGTGTCCACAGGAGGGGGAACACCGCCGCCGGTGTGCCCGGCGTCGGCGGCTCAGAACGTCACAGCGGGCACGGCCGGTGGCGGGTCAACCGGTAACGGGGAGAAACCGGGACACGTCGTCACACCGGGCGTGACGTCTGATGCCGACGCCGGGGGCTAGGGGCTAGGCCGTGAGGCGGGCGGGCGGGTCGTCGTGCACAACCTCGCCGTCCACGTAGTCGTTGTCAGTACGGGAAATGGAAGCGCTCGCCACGGGTGCCGCCGGTGCGGCGGCGGGTTGCGTTGCCCGGTATTCGGCACTGGTCGGCACGAACTTTCCCAACTCCCGCAACACGGTCTTCAGCCACATGCGGTCAGGCCACTTGTTCCACGGGGAGTCTTCAAACTTCGCGGTCTTGCTCACCGCCCGCACGTCGTTGATCTCCGCCTCACTGCGGACGATGACCTTCGAGTACGCGCCGCTGGTCATCTCCGCGTAGGCGTAGGCGCCGATCATCTTGCCCCGGTCGGTGAACCACAGTGGACTGTGGAACGGGTGCGGCATCTCGCCGGGCACCCACTCGAACCGCTGGCGACGGCGGGTCACGCCGGTCGTCGGGTCGAGGTACTCGAACGATTCAAGGTCGCGTTCGTACACGATCTCTGCCTTGACGGAGGCAACGGCACCGGCCCGGTACATCAGCTCAATGACGCCGGTGTAGTCCTCGATGCCAACGACTTCGTTGCCCATCGGGACAAGGTGGTAGGTCTTGCCGATCTCTAGTCCCTGCCGGGCGCAGTCGAGTAGCGCGGTGAGCACCGACGCGGTGTTTGTGCGGAAGATGCCCGCCAGCTTCGGGTTGCGGCGCAACACTCCTTGCGTCAGCCGCACCCACTGCTCTGGCCTGACGTGGCTTGGGAGTACGGCGGCGAAGTCCTGCCGGTAGGTGTCGATCCGGACGACTTGGGCCTGTTCGTTGGTGGCGTTCGTGATGGGGTTCCCAGTCATGCAACCTGTCCGATCTTGCTTGTGTTGCGTGGCAACGGAGACGAGCGAAGCGAGGGCGCGCCGCCGCGTACGCCGGGCACGCGGATTGCGATGTTCTGCCCGTCGCACACGGCACGGCGGGCGTTCCCCATGTGTTCCAAGACCTTGGCGACGGCGTAACGCTTTCGGTCTGCGGCGTACTTCTCGTCCGCAATGGACTTCCGGTAGAACTCGGCGCAGAAGACGGGAATCTCGACGGTGAGGTCTTCCACGTCGGGGTTGAGCGCGCGGACGGTGCGGTACGTGGCGTCGTGTCCGTCCAGCGGCGGGGGCACGCCGTCTTTGAGGGACTGCCAGAACGCTTCGGCCGCGTCCCGTAGGACTGCCGATTCCTCGGTGTTCCAACGGACGGTGTAGACGCGCGCGTCAGAGAGTCCGATGAGGACGGCAACGTCCGCCTCTTGCCAGCCGAGTGTGTCGAGGTACCACAACACTTGTGCCCGGTAGTACACCGGCACTTCGTCGGTGCCCTCCTTTCCCCAGGCGTCGCCGGACCGGTCGGTCTTGATCTCCAAGACACGGCGCCCGCTCAGCAGCCGGTCCGGGTTGGCGAGTTGCCACGGCCGGACCGTTGACCGCCAAGTGCCGGTGCGTGCAACGCGCACCCCGGGGTGGGTGTCGCGGTACCAACCGGCGATCGTGTCCTCATGCCGTTGTCCCCACGACATCTCAGGTGACGTCGGCTTGTCCCCAACCCCGCCGTTCTTGCGGTGCCACAAAGAGAACGCACTGTCCCAAGGGCTCAGACCGAGCACGGCGGCGATGTCGCTTCCGCCGATGCCGGTCGAGCGCAGCGCGTGCCACTCAGGCGTGCCCGGGATGTGCCCGGCGATGAGTTCGGCGGTCCCGTTCCTCAACGTGAGCCTCGCTTCCGCCACGCGTCGCGGACAAGGGTTGTGAGCGTCTCTACCGCCTGAGCGAGCTTGTCGTCTGGTTGGTCGATCCACCAGCCGGACGCGAACTCTGCAACGTCGTCAATCGTGAAGACTGCAACGAGATCCTTCCCCGGCACGTGGGCGAACGGTTCGATGTCAACGCCCGCGTCACCGGCGGCGTACCAAAGACCGGTGACGCCGTGCCGGAACACGCAGACGATGTCGACCTCATCGGCAAGGCCGATGTCCAGCTCTGCCATGGCTTCTAGCCCGAACACAGACGGTTCGGACAGGAACTGTGCGGCCTTGCTCACGCCTCACCGTCCTGCGGGTTGTCTTCGTCGTTGTCGTGGTAGATCTCGCCGGTCTCGGGATCGACTCCGCTGAACGCGGCGGTGATCTCGTCCTCGATCTCAAGGGGCAGAACCGTTGTGCCGGAACGAAGTTCGAGCGCACGGCGGATGAGCTTCTCCGCGACGGGCAGGTCTTCGCGGGCGACCACCTCGACGCGGCGAACGCGGATCGTCGGCACGTGCTCGCCGGTGTCGTGGTCGGTCGTGACCTTGGAGCAGTCCACAACGGACAGGAGAACGTGGTAGCGGTGCGGCTGGTCGATCAGGTCGCGAATGATGGCGCCGGTACCGTCGGCGTCTCCCTTGGGAAGATGGCCAATGCGGGCACTCATGGCTTGGTCCTTAGAGGCTTGCGCGCCGTGACGCGTGCGCGGTGCTTACGTACGTAGGGCATGGCCGCGTTGATGCGGCGGAGTTCGGCGAGCCACTCGTCATCACGGGCGGCTTCACGATCGGCGTCGTCGGGTTCCGTGCGATCGGTGAGCGTGGCGACCAAGAGTCCGCCGATACTCAGCACGAGAAGGGCGAGGACCGCGACGCCGACCGCGTTCATGATTCGTCCACTCCGAACAGTGCTGTGAGCACTTGATCGGCGATGGGTCCGCACTCTGCCCACGTGAGTTGGCCGCGTGCGGCGGCGTTGATGGCGTTGTGCACGGTGATCCGGACGGAGTCGGTTTGGGCGCGCTGGCGGAAGCTGCGCTCAACGGACTCGGTGACGGCGGACGTGAAGTCGTCCAAGTCTTCGAGCAGCCAAGCAACGTAGGTGCCGCGTGGCCGGAACATGTCCTCAAGGTCACCGAACGTCGTGTAGGCCTCAACCTGTGGTGCCCCGTCAAGGTCGGTGCGCCGGACGACCGTGAAGCCGTCGGCGAACATGCAGCCATAGCCGACGATCCCCGCGTTCAGACCCTCGATTGCGGCGACGTCGTCCGGCCGGTAGAGCGAGAACGGGCGGGGGCAGTCTTCGTCACGGGAACCCCACAGGGCAGTGAGAACCCGGCGCTCCCGTTCGAGCCGCAGTTGCGCCCGAAGGTTCTCGATCTGGTCCGCCTGGTTACGGATGGTCTCCGTGTCAGAAACGTAGGTGCTCACGCTGCTCCGTCCATGTTCTTGCGCAGGGCTTTGAGGGCGTCGAGGTTTGCGGCGGCGTGGAACTCGTGCATGAGCGCGGCTTCACGGAGCGCGTGCCACTCGATCGTGTCGTGCCCGTGGTTGTGAGACGCCGCAACGTAGATTGCTGCGAGCGCGGTTCGGTGTGAGGCGAGTTTCTCTAGCCACACGTCCTCTGCCATCTCGTGTTCGGCCAGCGACGTGAGGTGCTTGATCTGGCCTTGGATCTTCAGCATCCGCAGGACGAGAACCTGTTGCGGCTCGTTGCTCACGTGGTGCCTCTCCCGTTGGTGGGCTTGCGTTTCCGGCGCCGCGTCGCGCGTGGCGGGCGTCGGCCGGGTGTGGTGTACGTGGCGGGTACGAGTAGGGCGCCCGCTGGTCTTCGTCCAGCGGCGGGCACCTGGCGATGAGGTTGGCGATGTAGGCGGCGGTGTCTCGCGCCAGAGCGTCTGGTGTGGACGGTGGTTCGTGTGTCGTCGTCATGCCGCAACCTCGTCGTCGCGCAGTTCGAGCATGGTTACGGGGCAACGGAAGTAGGCGGCAAGCTTGTTGAGTAGGTGTGGTGGTGCTGAGCGGGTGCCGCACTCAAGCTCACTGAGGTAGGACCGCGAAATGCCTACGGCGTCGGCAAGTTCTCGTTGCCGGAGTCCCTTGGCGTCCCGGGTCCACCGGAGCGCTTCCGGTGAGTGGTTGAGTGAGCCGTGAGGTACCCGCGTCCTCTGTGGCATGTTGCGAACGTATTGGCGAACATTAACTTTGGGAACCCGAAGTTGAATGTTGGGCGTGATGTTCGCTCAGCGGGGGCACCTCAGCGAACCGGCGGCCCCCCCGCTATGGTCCGGCGCATGACCGGCGCGCGTAAGAAAAAGTCCACAGGGGGCAAGACGCAACCTCTGACCCTCAAGCAAACCCGGGATCTCGGGACGCTGATCCGCGACACACGCGAGGCAAAGAAGCTGACACGCGAACAGGTGTTCGCAGAGACCGGCGTCAGCGTGACGGCCCAGTACTGGGCGGAGGCGGGCGAACGCGACCACGACGGCAAGCCTCGCCGTTACAAGTTGCGTGCTCAGACCCTTCTCAAGCTTGCGCAGGTCATCGGCTTGACGCCGCTTCAACTTGCCGCGTGCGGGCGACTCGACGTCGCTGCCTTGCTCCGTGCGCCAACACTTCCGGGTGACCTGTCGGACCAGCAGAAGACCGACATCGCCGCCGCCGTCGTGACGCTGCGCCGCGCGGTGCCGAACTTCGAAGCGTTGATCAGCTGGGTAGGCGCGGCTACGGGCGACGTGCCCCTAGTCGACGGCAGACCTGAGGCGTGACGAGTTGCGGCGGCGTCCGTGTCGCGGTAGGACGGCGGCAACACGGCACAAGATCAACAGCAGAACAGGCGGTGCCCACCATGACCAAGATCCGCACGCCCGGCCACGGACCACCGACGGCGGGCGTCGTCGTCGCGGTGACGGTCGGCACCGTCGCGTGGCTGGTGCTGCTGCTCCGGGTGGAGAGCGCCCGGCGGGCGACGCGGAGCGCCGTCTTGGGAATGGAGACCCACGTGCGGGACCTGCTGGACGAACTGTGCACGGCGGCGCACACGCTCGGTGCCGCGTCGGCCCGGCACGCTGCGCCTCCCGACCTTGCGACGGAGGCGGTCGAGGCTGAGCGCCAGGCAGAGCGCGAGGAACGCGGCGAGGCCCCGCCGACCAAGGGCCACCGTCCCCGCAAAGCGGGCTGAGATGCCCTCTGCCGCGACGGCGGCGCCCGGCCGGGGTTGCTCGGTAGTGTGGCCCCGGCGGCGCGCTTAGCGGGCCGCTGACACGACGAAGCCCCCGTGACTGGGTCCAACAGTCACGGGGGCTTCGTTGTTGAGGTGGCTAGCCGACGAAGTCGGCGCGGGGATAGGACTCCGGCGCTGCCCGGCGGACCAGGTTGGCACGCTTCAGGATGTCCGTACGCGTAGCGAGCTGCGCCCGAATCACGTCGTCCGGGGTGTCCTCACCCCAGACCTGCCGCGCGAGGTCGAGCGCCAGCGCACGCCACGTCGCGGCGGGCAACCGGTCCAGCGCGTCACCTGAGCCGACGGCGGTCACCGTCGCCGCCGCACGCTCTGAGGCTTGCCGCTCCGCCGCTCGGAAGGCTGGTCGTCCTCCAAGACCGTCCCGTCCTCGGCGACGACCTGCCACCCGAGGAACACCAACAGCGGTCGCTGTTGGGCATCTCCGGTCATCCGCGAGGACTTGACCAGTTCAGCGCCCCCGTCCGCGACGCCGAACGCGGCGCACGTCACCGCAAGGTGGTAGCCAAGCTGCGCCGCGTCCCACTCGTGAACGGTGAGCGCGAACGCCGGACAGTCCTGATTCCAGCCACCCCAACGGCGCCGGTGGTCGGGCACGATCAGCGCTTCACGCTTGAGCGCAGCCGACGCGATAGCGGCGCGGATGACGTCGATCCGGACCAACTTCCGGTCCACGTCGATTGCCTGAATGTCAGTGCTCACTTGGTGTTCTCCCCGTCGGTGTCGGTCAGCTTGCGGAGCATCCCCGCCGCCCCGATAACAGGGGTGCCCCATGACGGCCTCGCTTGTCGGCCGTGCCATTCCAGGAAGTCCGCGAACTCACCCGCGTGCTTGAGGGCTTCGGCGGACAACACCGGCTCCACCGGCGAACCCTTGTGCTTGGTCCAGAGGTTGAGCACTTCGCCGCCGACGTCGGTTCGCTTGACTTCGTGGCGCCCGTAGACGTTCGTCGTCATCTTGTGCCGGATGAGTTCGTTGTCGCGCAACGCCTTGAGAGTGCGGGACTCCTCACGCGTCGCGGGCGTCCCGTCGCGGCGGGCGTAGCGGGATTTCTCCGACGGCAGCAACGCCGGGTAGAACACGAACAACTCCGCCTCCGCCAAAGCGAGGTGACGCGGCAAAGTCCAGCCGTCAAGGGTTTGGATGCGCGAGGTCACTTGCCCACCTCGGTCCCGTCGGCGTTCGCGAGGAAGTACGTGACTTCGGAGTCACTCGGAATGCTGACCACCGGTTCCGGAAGTTCGGTCGCCGACGTGAAGCGGATCATGGGCACGGCGCCCGATGGGATCGGCTTGAGCGTCTGGTGCGTCGTGTCCGCGCACCGCTGGCATGACGGCACCTCGCCCATGACGGGGTTCGACACCGTGCCCGCAATGTCGTTGTCGCACGCGAGAAAGTTCAGGCACGCGGCGGCCTGAGCGTTGTAGACGAACGGGTGGTTGGCCTGTTCTTCGGTGATTTCCATGTCGTCACTTCCCTTTCGTAGCAGTGGTGTTCGGGTTCTGGATCTTTGCGGCGGCGCGACGCCGCTCAAGCGCGCGGCTGGCGGTGCGGCGCCTCGACGCGGTTTCGCGCTCGTGCGCGTCGACCGCCAGGTGTACCGCCGCGACCATGGCAAGGCCCGGCGAGTACGCCGCCGGGTTCGCCGCAACTTCGTCCGGGGTGGGCAACCGGTCGGTCACGGGAACAGTGCCGGTGTCGACGGCGCGGAGGTGGCGGTTGGTGTGGGACGGCTTGAGGTGCGCCGGGCGGCCCGGCCCCTCCGTGTCGTACCAACGGCGCCACTCGGGTTCCCGGTCGAGAGTCCAGCCCGGCTGGCCTTCGTGGTAGCCGTCGGGGGTGGGGGTGTTCGGGTACCTGTTGATCCAGTTGTGCACGGTGGCCCGGTTCTTGGAGCCGAACCAACCGGCAACCGTCGTCATGCCAACGGTTTCTAGGGGGACGGCGACGGCGGTCGGCGCGCTTGTGTCCTGGGGGGTGTCGGCGACGACCGGCGCGACAGGTGCCGCGTCGGCAACCGGGTCGGCGTCGCGAACCTGTTGCGGCGCATCGCCGTCACGGACGACCTCAACAACGCCGTGCGGGAACTCTTTCCACACGGTCGACTGAAACGGCGACGTCCGCGCCGTGTGCTCGCTCATGTGCCACGAAGCGATCACCTGGTGATCGTCGCCGGGGAACTTGATCCACCGGGCGTGGGTGTACACGCGGGCGCTGCTGTTCTTGGTCATGCGGGTGCCGTCCGGCGTGACCGCGACGTACGTGACGGGCTTGGGCTTGGGCACTGGTGACTCCCTCCGCTCGGTCGGCGTTGGCGGATCGTCAACGCTCGATCTTGGTATCGGCAGACAAACACCCCCGTTACAGGTGTCAACGGGGGTGTTATCTGTTCGTTACTTGCGCTAGGCGACCGCCGCCGGAACGAACTCCGGCGCCGACTCCTCACGCGCCTTGCGGACCAGCGGCAACACCGCCGCAACCTTCGGCTCGATCACCACCGAAGCCACCTCGAACGGGCCACCCTTCCGCTTGGTCGGCACCAACGTGACGCTGAACAGGATGCTGATCACGGCCTGCCGCACCGCCAGCGGCTGAGCCGCCCACACCGCCGCCACGCGCTCACGGATCTCTTCCACGGTCTCCACACCCGCCGACCCCGGAACGGGCCTCCCTGCCTCAATCAGGGGCCGCAACGGGCTGTCTGCCGTCACGCGGCACAACTCCGCCTCGATCTCTTCCAACCGGGCGTTGCCCGCCTCCGCCGCCTTGAGGAACTGCGCGCGAGTCACGTGGCCCAAAACCCGGTCCTCTGCCATCTCGTCAAGGTTCCGGCGAATTGCCGCCGACTCCGTCCGGAGCGCTTCCATGTCGACCTTCTCCGGCGCCGGACCATCGGACGGAATCAAGTCGATCGCATCCGGCTGAGAAAGCCGGGCGACAACCGCCGCGTTAACAAGCTCATCGGTCCGCCGCATGTTCCTCGCAAGGTGCGCGTTGCCGGGGCAGAAGTACCGGGGCGCACGCTTCGTCCCGCCGTTCACCTGAACCGTGGAACCGTCGTCGCAAACGCCGCACCAGTAGACGCCCGTGCCCTGCCATTTCGGAGCCGCGCCCGCACCACTCCGCCGCGACGGATCGGTAAGCAACTCGACCGCGCGACGCCACTTCCATTCCGGCACCAGCGCGCCCGACTGCATCCGCCCGACTTCCTTGCCCTGGTGGATCGAGATACCGGCGTTGAGCGGGCGTAGAAGGATGTCCCGCAAGCACTGACCGTTCCACTCGGTTCCCGTCACCGTCGGCACACCGGCGTCACGAAGTTCCTTTGCCATGCCACGAATCGAAGAGTCGGCGGCGCGCTTCGTACCAAGCAACAGCACCCGGTCAATCGCAACGTTGAGAACGTCGATCTCATGGGGAACGTGCGTGACGCCGTCCAGTTCAAGACCGAACCGGCGAATGCCACCCGCGAACTCACCGGCTTCCGCCTTGCGCTTCCGTCCGGCGGACACACGGCGCGCAGTGTCGCGGCTCGACTTGTTCGCAATCGTCACGTGGAACCGGGCCATGGTGACCTCTGAATCCGTGCCGCCGTACGTGAACGTAAGGCTTCCGGATTCAGACCGTGCGTTGAGCCTCTTTGCCGCCGCCATGTCAATGAAGTCCTCAAGGTCCCGGGGGTCCCGGAACGTGCGGTCAAGGTCTTCGCTCACCAGGGCATTGACCCGACCGGATTCAAACCACGACATGAGCAAGTCAAAGCCGGGCCGAATCACCCGGTAGGTGATTTTGCCGTCGCTGCCAACGACGCGCTTGCGCTTGAACGCCGACGCGGAGTGCTGACGCTTCGGCTTGGCGTTGTTCTTGGTCTTGCGGGGCCGCTTGTTCTTGTCCTCAATGTCGTTCTCGATCACAACGGCCCACTCCGGCACGCCCCACCCTTGGCGGGCCGCGAACTCCCGGAGGTGGCGCTCACGGACGGCGAGGTACTCGGCGACCGTGAGACCCCTCAAGTCCACGTCCCTCAGGTCCGAAAGACGCAGGTAGATAGCGGCGACGATGCCGGTGAGCTGGACGCTGGTGTCCGTCATGGCGGGCAACCTTCCTCAGGTGCGTGACCAGCGCAACCTGAACTGTGTCAGATTCCCGGGGTGGTCAACCCCGCACCTGAATTCTGACACAGTTCCCCAAGGTGCCCCCGAGACGTCCCTTGAGCTGCGCAAACACGCTAGCTACGGCACGTGGCCCCGGTGCACCGAAGCGCACCGGGGCCACGTCGTTTGGGGGCTAGGCTTCTCGCGGTGTCCCGCCGCGCACCAGGCGGCGGGACACCTCCTGTCGGCGGTCAGTCGGAGGCAACGAACGTGCCTCGCTTCGCAGCTCGCCGGAAGGCGGCGTTGATCGACACCTTGCCCGCGTCTGGCGCTTTGCTGTCGCGGACGTAGCTCAACGACCAGTGCACTTCAACGCAGTCACTTGCCGTGTTCGAGTATGAGGACTTTTCCCATTCGGCAACCTTCGGAGGCTTCTCAGTCATCTTGCCCTTACCTTGTTCCGTAGTTCTTCGATGTACCGCACCGACTGTTCTGGAGACAGCGCGGTTTCTACTGAGCTGCGCCACACAGTCAGCAGAGTTTTGATTCCGTCGTCACCCGCGACTTCGTGGGTACCGAGCGCGCTTTCGAGGTACGCCTCATAGGGTGACTCCGGGTCATCGTCAAACACGTGAATCGTGAACTGTCCTGAGACCGGGATGTGCTTCGCGTCGAGGTCTTCGTCTTGAACTTGGATCGTGATGTTGGGCTCCGCCGCCGCTGCAAGTAGCCGGTCGTATAGGGCTTCCATGACATCCGGCCCGCCGAAGCCGTGGACCAGCGCACTGCGGTAGATCACCGCGTGCAGTTCGAGGCGCCGCCGGTCGTCGGCGTACAGGAGAGCTTGACGCGTCTCCCGTTCGTTGACAGCGGACGACAACCAGCCCGGCGGGATCAATCCCTGTTCGAATAGTTGGGCCTGACGTTTCGTGAGGGCTTCAACGAAGGGCTTCGGCTGCAACAGTCCATGAGGCAATGTGGTGCAAACCGTCTGAACACGGACGGCGTCCCGCTCGTTCAAGCGGAGAATCGCGTACGCGGTGTTCATCATCTCGGCGTGGTCGAGAGGGGCGCTTGTCTTGGCCCTCGCCGCCTTGTGCAACAACTCGGCGTCGGCAACCTCTTGCGCGGTTGCGCCAAGCACCGCCATGACCGTGATTAGGTTCTTGAACTCCGGGAGAACGGACCCATTGGACATGCGCAGGACCGTTGTCCTGTTCATCCCCGTCCGCTCACCAACCTCAGCGCACCTGGCGTTCAGCTCCTTGGACGTCATGCCGTCGGGACCGAGTAGGCGGCGCACGATCCGCGCAAGCCTGTTCCGGTCGCGCTTCGGAGTCAGAGACATGCGATCACCCTAACCACTCCCTGTCATCACGACGCATTTGCACAGTTCACCCGGTCGAACCCGGCCAAATGCACAGTGCAGAGGCTAGTGTGTGCACGCCGGTGGAGCGACCGGAGCGGCCCTCTTTTGACCTTGTTCCGGGGCCGCTCCCGCCACCTCGCTCCACCGGCCCAGGTCGGTGGGAAGGGTGATCAAACATGGAAGTGATCGGTGCAGGGCTATCCCTCCTAGGGGCAGGAGGTTTGAGCGTTCTCGCGTTCCGTGCGCGCCGTGTACGGCTGGGCAACGTCGTCGTTGACCCGTACCGGTACAGGACGTGGGACCAGGTCTGTTCGGCGGCGCGGCGGAACAAACGCCGCCGTGTCGTGCTGCACGCGAAGGGCGGGCGGTTGTCGTGACTGACGAAACCGGACTCCACCCCGACACCGAAGCCGAACCCGAACTGATCATTCCGAACACTGGCGGCAACGCGTGGGACGCCGTCGACTCCGCATGGCTGGACGACGTCATGCGTGTTCAGCGCCGACTAGGCGCGTACGTGGACGGAGTGGTTCGACACGCTCAGGAGGACCCCTTGGCGGGGATGGTCGCTAACGGTGTCGCTGAACTTGGGCGTGCCCTGGTGCTGATCGGCAACCAGATGCAAGACGACGCCCGCATGACCGGTGAGTACGTGGCTGACTTCGGCGTGCACCTGTTGAAGTACCTCGCGACCCTGGCGCCGGGCGAACGGGTCAGCGCGCGACACCTCATTGACCGGATCGGGGTGTTCAACGGCGCCGTTGAAGCGACGTTGGTTGAGCTTGTGCGGAGCACCGCCGTCGACGTCCGACGCCCCCGAGTCCTCTCGACCCCGGCCAACACCACGTACGCCATCACGGCCAAAGGCCGAGTTTTGATCAACCCGCTGTTGCCGGAGCCAGAGCAGGCAGACAGGAGGGACGACGATGGAGCGCCGACGCGGTGAGATTCCAGCGGCGTTCTCGCCGCTGGAACGGGTGCGCGTGTTGCTGGTGTTCAAGGGCGCTGGTGAGGGTGCCGTGTTGAATTTCGACCAAGACCTAGTGCCGCGTCTGCCAGGGATGGAACGGCACACGCTCATGTTCATTCTCACGCGTCTCATGCATGAGCTGTGTGTGTTGCCCGGCAACTTCGCGCCGAACACTGGCAAGCCTTCGATGTTTTTCCTTACGCCGCACGGTCTTTCAGCAGCGGACGGGGAGTTGCGGGAGCTGGTCGAGAGTTCTGAAATTGCCCGGCGTTTACTGGTCGGCCTGGGGCACGAGGTGCCGGAACCCGTCGTTGTCGACAGCGCCGACGCGGCGCCGGGCGCACAGGTCGCTGACCTGACGGTGAGCCGTCGGCGTCGTCGGCGGCCAGGTCGTGACGGCGACTGTCTCTAGGCGCCTGTAGCGCCAGCACGAACACAACGAAGCCCCCAGGTAGTCGGTCGCTACCTGGGGGCTTCTGCGTGTGCCTGGGAGGCACCCAAGGCGGGACTTTACCGGCCGGGCCGTGCGCCTCGCGGGTGAACTCAGGTCGGTCCACGTCGCGCCGTAGCGGCGGGGCCGCTTTAGGGTGGCCGTATGTCAGACCCAAGCAAGAGCGACGAATGGAAAGCCGCCGTTGAGCGGGCTGCCAGCGGGCCGCCGCTGACGGCGGAGCAGCGCGAGGATATCGGCCGTCTGTTCGGCACCAGGCCCGACAACCCCCCGGAGGATGCCGACGCGGGCGAGCTGGACGACGCGCCCGCCGACGGCAACGAGCGGCCCGCCGATCCGGCGTAGCCGCTCGCAGTAGGTGACGCCCCCGGCACCAGGTCCCCACCAAATGCCGGGGGCGTCGTCGTCCGGCGTTCATGTCACGCCGGAGTCTTCGGCCCGTCTTCCGTCGGCGCGTCGGCTTCGGCTCGGTATCGGACGTGCCCGATACCGACGGCGTCCCACGCCGCGCGCAGTGCGGCAGGGACCGGAACACCGGCGTGCGCTTCAAGATGCTGGACGGCTTGGTTGACGTACCGGGCAGCGGCGCGGGCGCCGCGCGCGCACCGGTTCGCGTACTCGGCTTCGTACCTCGCATCGATCGCATGGACCATGCCCCGGCGTGCGTACTCCGCCGCGACCGCCGCAAGACCGATCTCAACGGCCACAACGATTGCGTGCAACCACGGGTTCACGCTGCCACCTCGCCGTCAGCGTCCCTCAGGTAGAGGCTGACTCCGGTGGGCATCACGAAGCACACCCGCTCTGACTTCGCGCCACGGGGTTGGACCATGAGCCGGGCGTCGCCGTCGTGCGCCAGCAGTCGCGGTAGATCTTCCTCGACGGGGTGCCACTCCCAATGCCGCAGGACGCGGAAGGGCACCCACCACTGCGGCCAGCGCGGGTGTCCACACAGGCCGGTGCGCGGTATCCATTGGCGCCGGGCGAAAACGGCTCTGAACTGGACGACGCCGACGGATGAGCCGTCAGCGTCGAGAAGGACTAGGTGCGGGAACTCGAAGCGCCGACGGGCGAACACGCCGCCGTCCTTTCGTGTGAGGGATCGGGTTGCTTTCCGTGAACGGTAAACACAGCGGGGGGACGACATTCAACTTTGGACGGTCCTGTTAGTGATGCACAGGGTCATCTCGTTACCTTCCGCGTCCCTCGCCTGAGTTAACCGTGGCGAGGACGCTAGCGGATGCGGATGGGTTCGGCGGGACGGCCGCATGTTGCGTCGTATTGCGGCAGAAGCCGCAGGTGTCGACGGTTTCCGCAGGTGGGAGCGCCGCCATTCAGTCAGCGGGGGGACCGCTTTTCGGTGCTACACAACGCATCCGCTACCACTCAATGGGGGGACAACCCCGGTCGCAGCTTGACGCAAATGCACTAGTGCGTCAGGTTCTTGTTGCATCCGGTCGGGACACAGTGGACAGAGCCACGGCAGATCGGATGTCTTGCACACTGCTCAAGGAGAAATCGCTCCGATGGGGTTCACCACAGAGACCGTGGAGCCGTTGCCGTACAACGACGATTGGCTCAAAGCCGTCGTCGTCGTTCCGGTCCGAACCATCGATCACACGGAACCACCCAAGGGCCGCGCGCATGACGAGTGCGTGGAGTTGTGCCGCGCCAACGACTACGCCGTGGAGAAGGTCCTGTTGGACGTCGGTCCGCGCGACCGATTCGACCGGCCCACCATGAGAACCGTGATGTCCCTGCTGACGCGGACGCGCCCCGACATCGTCGTGATCTACACGTGGGAACAGATCGGCAGAAACCGGCACGACCGCGACCGCTTCACGTCCAGCATGGAAGCGCTTGGCATCCGGATTCACTCCGTGCACAACGCGGGCGCCCCTCACATCGACTGGGACTCTGATGACCACACCCGTCCCCGGACGCACCAAGCGGCGGCACCGCAGTGACGCGAAGACGAACGAGACGGCAGCGCCTGAACGTCTTCGAGAGAACTTGACCCTGACAGCGATACGGCTTGTGTGCCAAGCGTTTCTGGGCTTATTGATCGTCGCGGGTGCCTGGGGAACCGGCGTGGGATTCATCAACTGGGACCTGATCGGCATCGCGGCGAACCTCGCCTTGTCCCTCTCTGCCAGCACAACACTTCTCCTGTTGTGGGGCCTGCACTTCTCGCAGAGGACGCGCGGACGGCACACCCAGCGGAGGTGACCCGTTCCTTTGTCCACACTGGGGTTTCTGAGCATCGTGATCGTGCTGAGCACGATCGGCAACGTCGCCTTCGGGATGCGTCTGGTCACGTGGAAGACACGTGCGCTTGAACGCGAAGCCCAACTAGTCCATCGGCGCCTGGGGCGCTTCCGTGTGCG
>Ga0335075_10008228_pt1 | contig 16022 bp, 15 predicted proteins | sample Lox_Sample_24_FD_206723 | JGI IMG/M metagenome (GOLD analysis project Ga0335075, IMG submission 206723) | Soil microbial communities from Loxahatchee National Wildlife Refuge, Florida, United States - Lox_Sample_2.4 | ecosystem: Environmental > Terrestrial > Soil > Wetlands | place: USA... | reverse complement strand
CAGTCGCCGGCCCCCATGCCGGAGCCGAATGCGCGGCCGAATCTGCCCTCTTCGACGGCGGCCAGCGCGGCCTCCAATGCGGCCCTGGTCGGGTTGCCGGTGCGCGCGTACTCGTACCCGCCGCGCAGACCGCCGACGCCGTCCTGGGCGAAGGTGCTGCTGGCGTAGATCGGAGTGTTGACCGCGCCGGTCGCCGGGTCGGGCCGGTAGCCGGCATGAATGGCCTTGGTCGCCAAACCGGCGTTATGAAAGTGTCCGTTGCTCATCGCCGATCAGCCTAGCCAAATAGGGCATTCGCCCCATGTGCACAACCGCGACGGCGAGGACAATCTCCGGCTTATGAAGCGAATACTCGTGGGATTTGCGACGACGGTGTTGTTGTGGGGCGGTGTCGCGGGGGTGGTCAGCGCGGGCGCCACCCCATCCGGGGCGTGGCCCGGCTGCCCGCCGGACCACCCCGCGGGCCCGTGTCACTGGTGTCCCGGAGATCCTCCCGTGCAGACCGGCAACCTCCGGGTGGACCCGGTCCGCTGGGACTCGAACGTATGCCACACCTACTGGTACGTCGGAGGCGGCGGCAACGTCGCCCGCACCATCTGGGAGGGCGATCAGCCCCCGCCACCGGCACCACCGCCGCCGGGCCTCAACTTCTGCCCGATTCCCCCGTGGTGTCCGTGATCTGACGGTCGGCCGGCAGGCATACCGTGCCCACGACCTTGTCGGCCAGCGTTTGGCGCTTGGCGGTCCACAGCGGGAAAAGGTAGCCGATGTAGAACAGGCCGGCATCGACCAGGTGGGCGACCTGGCGCAGCACTGACAATGCGAAACCGATTGGCTCACCCGTGTTTTCGCTGACTACTTTGAACTTCAGCACCGACTTGCCGATGCTCGACCCCGTCGCGCCCTGCCGGTAGCCGTAATTCCAGAGCAGATAGACCAACCCGGCCAGCAGGGCGCCCCACATCACCGTCAGGCCGACCGTCGAATACGCGACCGAGCAGATCTGGTCGACGCCGTGGGGGCCGACGTCGGTCAGGCACGCGCTGTCGACCGAGTTCTGCAGCACCAGCCAACCGACGGCGACGATCACCGCGAACGGCAGGGTGTCGATCAGGCGCGCCCCGACCCGGGTGAGCCACGGTGTGTAGGCCTGCTGCGGCAGGCCGCGGATCACCGGGCCCGGCGGCGGCGGCAGGTATCCGCCCGACGGCGGGGGCGGCGGCGGGTAGTCACCACCGCCCGGCGGCGGAGGCGGTGGGAACGACGACGACGGCGGCGGCGGTTGGTCGGTCATGAACGGCTTTCGGTTGGCGCGGTATTTGCTGGAACGGGCGGAATTACGCTACCCGACGACCGATTCGCTACCCGAAGTAATTTGCCTGCCAAGCGTCCCGCTACTTGCGTACCGCGCCGTCGGACAGGAAGCCCAACAGGTCGTACCGGGTGATGACCCCCACCGGTTTGCCTTCCTCGACGACCATGACGGCGTCCAGGTCGCGCAGCGTCTTGGCCAGCGAGCTGACCAGTTCACCGGCACCGATAATCGGCAGCGGCGGGCTCATATGCGTCCCGACGGCGTCGGCCAGCTGGGCGCGGCCCTCGAAGACCGCCGAAAGCAGTTCGCGCTCAGAGACACTGCCGGCCACCTCGCCGGCCATCACCGGCGGCTCGGCGCCGACGACCGGCATCTGCGACACCCCGTACTCGCGCAGGATGCCGATCGCGTCGCGCACCGTTTCCGACGGGTGAGTGTGCACCAGGTCGGGCAGCTGCCCGGACTTGCCGCGCAGCACGTCGCCGACCGTGGGCTGCTCGATCGAGCCGTCCAGCCGGGTGCGCAGGAAGCCATACGACGACATCCAGGCGTCGTTGAAGATCTTCGACATGTAGCCGCGGCCACCGTCGGGCAGCAGGACCACCACCAGCGCGTCGGGCCCGGCATCCTTGGCCACCTTCAGCGCCGCCACCACCGCCATGCCGCACGACCCGCCGACCAGCAGGGCCTCCTCGCGGGCCAGCCGCCTGGTCATGTTGAACGAGTCGGAGTCCGACACCGCGATGACCTCGTCGACCACCTTGGGGTCATACGCCGACGGCCAGAAGTCCTCTCCGACCCCTTCGACCAGGTATGGCCGACCGGTGCCGCCGGAATACACCGAGCCCTCCGGGTCGGCGCCGATGATGCGCACCCGGCCGTCGGAAGCCTGTTTCAGAAAGCGGCCGGCGCCGGTGATCGTCCCGCCGGTGCCGATGCCCGCAACGAAATGGGTGATCTGGCCGTCGGTGTCGGCCCAGATCTCCGGGCCGGTGGTCTCGTAGTGGCTGGCCGGGCCCTGCGGATTGGAGTATTGGTCCGGCTTCCAGGCGCCGTCGATCTCGCCGACCAGTCGGTCGGAGACGCTGTAGTAGCTGTCCGGGTGGTCGGGCGGCACGGCCGTCGGGCACACCACGACCTCGGCGCCGTAGGCGCGCAACACGTTCCGCTTGTCCTCGCTGACCTTGTCGGGGCACACGAAGACACACCGGTAACCGCGATGCTGGGCGACCAACGCCAAACCGACGCCAGTGTTTCCGGAGGTGGGTTCGACGATGGTGCCGCCCGGTTTGAGCTCCCCGCTGGCCTCCGCGGCGTCGATCATCTTCACCGCGATCCGGTCCTTGCTGCTCAAGCCGGGGTTGAGGTATTCGACCTTGGCCACCACCCTGCCCGAGCCGGGCGGCACAACTGAAGTCAGCTGAACCAGTGGAGTGTTTCCGATGAGTTCACTGATGTGCCGCGCGATCCGCATGCCTACATCGTTTCAGGTGTCGCCTGGCCGCGCGCGGGGGCGTGCGGAACCCGAACCGCTAGCCGGTCGCTTCGCGGATGTACTCACCGATCTGGCGCAGCGATCGAACGGCTTCCGGGATCACCGGCGCGCCGAGTTGGAAGTCGTGAATCTGGCCCGGCCAGACCCTCACCTCGGTGGGCACTCCGGCCGCCGCCAGCGCGCGGGCCGCAAGCCGCGCGTCGTTCAGCAACACCTCCGACCCGGACACGTGGATCAGCGTCCGGGGCAGTCCCGGCTCGACGTGGTCCAGCGGCTCGTAGAGCGGCTCGGGCTTTCCGTCGACGACATTGCGGCGGGCGGCCTTGGCGACGAGGGTGAGCAATGCGTCAAATGACTTGGCCGGGAACATCGCATCCGTCTTGATGTTCGGGTGCGACTGCTTTGGCTCCTTGGCCAGTTGCAGCAGCGGCGAAATGGCCACCAGCGCAGCGGGTTCTTCGTCGGCCTGCTGAAGTCGTTGTGCCAGAGCAAGAGCCAGATACCCGCCGGCTGAGTCGCCGGCGAGCACGATCTGCTCGGGCTGATAGCCGCGCAGCCGCAGCCAACGATAGGCGTCGTGGCAGTCGTCGAGCGCCTGGCCGACGGAGTGCTTCGGGATGAGCCGGTAGTTGGCCACCAGCACCGGCGAATCGGCGAAGTGCGAGAGCGCGTTGACGATTCGGCTGTGCGAGTTCACGCCGCACGTCAGAAACGCGCCGCCGTGCAGATACAACACCACCCGTCGCTTGCCGTCGGCGGGCAGCACGCCAGGTGCGCGCACCAACTGCGCTGTGCAGTGCGGCAACTCGACGGTCTTGCGGATCGTCCCCGGCTTGGGCAGTAGCACCCGCGAAGCGAAGTCGATGATGCCAAACGGAAACGGCAGGTGCGGAATGTAGCTGACCGCGCCCAAAGCCGGACGAATCGTCAGCCGGCACGCCAGCGACGCCATCATCCCGGCGAGGCTGGGCCCGCTCTCGACGACCTCGACGGGTGCGCCGTCGCTGAGGGGCAGCCCGCGCGCTCCAAGTGTGCGGTGCGGACGCAAGCCATTTCTGGCAGGACTGGGAACCTTGCTCGGTGCGGTCATGCTCAACACTTCCTACGCCGTTGTAGTAAGTACGGAAGTTGCAGAGCATCCGGTTCAGCTATGAGTCGCTTGGGGTTCACCCTCGACTCCGCTCAGACAACCTCGCAAACTTAGCTTGACACTGTAAACATTTTCAACAATCAAAGAGTCTGATTCGATACCGGAATTGGCCCGACCTGTAACCGCCGTTACGCGGGGCTCCCTGAAGACCAGCAGCAGGCAACATAAACTGATCGCGTGGTACTTCGCGCACCGCGGGGGTCGATGGTTGCGCTGGCCGCGGCAGGCGCGCTGGCATCGACCGGCACCGCCTATCTGGGGGCGCGCAATCTACTGATCAGCCAAGCCGCCAAGGCCCGCAGCGTCATCCCCAAGTCGTGGGACGTGCCGCCGCGCGCCGACGGTGTCTACGTGCCAGGTGGCGGCCCGGTGCAGCGCTGGCAGCGCGGGATGGACGTCGACCTGCACCTGATGATCTTCGGTGACTCGACGGCAACCGGCTACGGCTGCCGGATCGCCGACGAAGTTCCCGGCGTGCTGATCGCCCGCGGATTGGCCGAGCAGACCGATAAGCGTGTCCGGTTGAGCACCAAGGCGATTGTCGGAGCCACTTCCAAGGGCTTGTCCGGACAGGTCGACGCGATGTTCATCGCCGGGCCACCGCCTGATGCCGCCGTCATCCTGATCGGCGCCAACGACGTCACCAAGCTGAACGGCATCGGGGCCTCGTCGCGCAGGCTGGGCGCGGCGGTGCGACGGTTGAAAGCCAGCGGCGCGGAGGTGGTCGTGGCCACCTGCCCCGATTTCGGCGTCGTCAAGGCGATCCCGCAGCCGCTGCGATGGACGGTGCGCACCCTGGGACTGCGGTTGGCCCGCGCGCAGTCCGGCGCCGTCAGGTCCGCCGGTGGTGTGCCGGTGCCGCTGGCATCGCTGGTCAGACACGAGTTCCGGCAGGCCCCCGAGCGGATGTTGTCCGATGACCAGTTCCACCCGTCGGCGGCCGGCTACGCGCTGGCCGCAAGCCAGCTGCTGCCGGCGCTCTGCCAGGCGCTCGGCCACTGGGACGGCGAGCCGGCCCTCTCGTCGGCGACCGGCACCGAGGCCGGTCCCGGCAACTTGGCTGTCCGGCTGCTCTCGCGACTGTGGCAGCGACCCACGACCGGGGTGCCGGCGCCGGTCGTCGTATCTGCCCCCGGCTAAGCAACTCGCTTGGCCGCAAGGCTAGATCCGATTGCCCGGCTTCTCACCGAGCCGCTTCACGGCTCGGATCGTCGCCGGGCTAGATTCGGGTCCAGACCACACCGCCGGAGATGGAGCCGAAATGCCGGAAGCCGTCATTGTCTCAACTGCCCGTTCGCCGATCGGGCGTGCCATGAAAGGGTCGCTGGTCAGCATGCGGCCCGATGACCTGGCCGCGCAGATGGTGCGCGCGGCGCTGGACAAGGTCGAGGCGCTCAACCCCCACCAGATCGACGACCTGATCCTGGGCTGCGGCCTGCCCGGCGGCGAGCAGGGCTTCAACATGGCCCGCGTGGTCGCCGTCCAACTCGGCTACGACTTCCTGCCGGGCACCACCGTCAACCGCTACTGTTCGTCGTCGCTGCAGACCATTCGGATGGCCTTCCACGCGATCAAGGCCGGCGAGGGCGATGCGTTCATCTCGGCCGGCGTCGAGACGGTGTCCCGGTTCATCAAGGGCAGCTCGGACTCGTTGCCGGACACCAAGAACCCGATCTTCGACGAGGCCGCGGAACGCACCGCGAAGGCCGCCGAGGGCGCTGATGACTGGCACGACCCCCGCAAAGACCACAACCTGCCCGACATCTACATCGCGATGGGTCAGACGGCGGAAAACGTCGCGATCCTTACCGGGATTAGCCGTGAGGACCAGGACCGCTGGGGCGTCGGTAGCCAGAACCGCGCCGAGGAGGCGATCAAGAGCGGATTCTTCGAGCGTGAGATCGTTCCGGTCACCCTGCCGGACGGCACCACGGTCAGCACCGACGACGGCCCACGGCCGGGCACGACCTACGAGAAGGTCAGCGAGCTCAAGCCGGTCTTCCGGCCGAACGGCACCGTGACCGCGGGCAACGCCTGCCCGCTGAACGACGGCGCCGCGGCGGTGGTGATCACCAGCGACACCAAGGCCAAGGAACTCGGCCTGACGCCGCTGGCCCGCATCGTGTCCACCGGGGTGAGCGGCCTGTCCCCGGAGATCATGGGCCTTGGACCGATCGAGGCGTCCAAGAAGGCCCTGCAGCGAGCGGGCCTGTCGGTCAAGGACGTAGACCTGTTCGAGATCAACGAGGCGTTCGCGGTGCAGGTGCTCGGCTCGGCGCGCGAACTCGGCATCGACGAGGACAAGCTGAACGTATCTGGCGGCGCGATCGCGCTGGGCCACCCGTTCGGTATGACCGGCGCCCGCATCGCTACCACCCTGCTCAACAACCTGCAGACCCACGACAAGACGTTCGGCCTCGAGACCATGTGCGTCGGCGGCGGTCAGGGTATGGCGATGGTGATCGAGCGACTCAGCTGAACTCGGCCGAGCAGACGTAAAAGCCCCCGACACGCCGAGCGTGCGGGGGCTTTTACGTCTGCTCGAGGCAGCTAATCGTTCTGTAGATAACTGAGCAGGCGCAGGATCTCGATGTAGAGCCAGACCAGCGTCACGGTCAGGCCCAGCGCGATGCCCCAGGCCGCCTTCTCCGGCGCGCCCGCGCGGATCATCTGGTCGGCCGCGTCGAAGTCGATCAGGAAGCTGAACGCCGCAATGGCGATGCAGACCAGCGAGAAGATGATCGCCAGCCCGCTGCCGTCGCGCAGCCCCATGCCCGCACCGTGGTTGACGCCGAACATTCCCAGCACCAGGTTGCCGAGCATCAGGGCCAGCACACCGAACATGCTCGCGACGAGCATCCGGGTGAACTTCGGGGTGACCCGGATAGCGCCGGTCTTGTAGACGACGAGCATCCCGACGAATACCCCAAGTGTGCCCAGGATCGCCTGCCCGATAAGCATGCCGGCGTTCGAGCCGGCTACCTGAAAGGCCAGCAGGAAGGAGATCGCTCCGAGGAACAGCCCCTCCAACGCCGCGTAAGTCAGCACGATCGCCGGGCTGTCCTGCTTGCGGCCGAAGGTGGCGATGAGCACCATCGCCAGGCCACCGAACGCACCCACCAAGGTGAACGGGCCGGCGAGTGCCACGTCGCGCGCCACCATGAAGTAGGAGAAGACGGCGACAGCCGAGAGCACCGCCAGGGTGATTCCGGTCTTGGTGACGACGTCGTCGATGGTCAGGGGGCGGGAAACGCCTGCCCGCTGGTCGGTGTACGGAGCATAGGGGTCCGTCTGGTGCCCGTACTGTGCCGTGGCGCCCGCGGCGCCCGTGCCGAACTGCGCGTATCCGCCGCGCTGCTTAGGCAGCGAGCGAAATACCGGGTTGCTGGTCTCCCGCACCGTCGTTCCTCTCTTGAGCAGTGACTTTGAGCTCTGCGAACAACTGATCAACGAACCGTGGCCCAGCCGTGTTCCCGGGATTCTTCCCTCGGCTTACGGCCGGACCTTTCGAGGTAGACCTTACCCGGCAGCGTCGCTATGCGGGTAACGATCTAGATTGCTCGTCAAGTCCTGACCAGCATTCGACGAGGTATTCACATCGAGGGGAGACCGCGCGCGTGGCGGACGAATCAGACGAGGTATTGAGCCAGGTCGAGGGCGGCGTCGGCTTTGTGACGCTGAACCGGCCCAAGGCGATCAACTCGCTGAATCAAGGCATGATCGACGGGCTGCGGGCGGTGCTGACCGGCTGGGAGCAGGACGCCGGAATCGGCGCAGTCGTGCTGTCGGGGGCCGGCGAGCGCGGGCTGTGCGCCGGCGGTGACGTGGTGGCGATCTACCACAGCGCCCGCGCCGACGGGGTCGCCGCCCGCAAGTTCTGGCATGACGAGTACTTGCTCAACGGTCAGATCGGCCGCTTCCCCAAGACCTACGTGGCGCTGATGGACGGCATCGTGATGGGCGGCGGCGTCGGTGTCGGCGCGCACGCCAACACCAGGGTAGTGACCGATACGTCGAAGGTGGCAATGCCCGAGGTCGGCATCGGCTTCATCCCCGACGTCGGCGGGGCGTACCTGCTGTCCCGCGCACCGGGATCGCTTGGCCTGCACGCCGCGCTGACCGGCGCGCCATTTTCCGGGGCCGACGCGATCGCACTGGGTTTCGCCGACCACTACGTGCCACACGACAAGCTGGACGCGCTGCGCAAGGCCATCGTCGCCGACGGCGTCGAGCGGGCACTGGCCGCCCACGCAGTCGAACCGCCACCCAGCGAGCTTGCCGCGCAACGCGATTGGATCGACCAGTGCTACGCCGGTGACACCGTTGCCGACATCGTCGCCGCGCTGCGGGGCAACGCCGCCGGGCCCGCCAACGACGCCGCCGACCTGATCGCCACCCGCTCCCCCATCGCGCTGTCGGTGACGCTGGCCGCGGTGCGCCGAGCCGCCAAACTCGACACACTGGAAGACGTTCTGGCCCAAGACTATCGGGTGTCGTCGGCGTCGCTGCGCTCACACGATCTGGTCGAGGGCATCCGCGCGCAACTGGTCGACAAGGACCGCAACCCGCAGTGGTCGCCGGGATCGCTGGCCGAAGTCAGCGACGCCGACGTCGAGGCGTATTTCGCACCCGTCGCCGATGATCTGACGTTCTAGAAAGGCAGACATGACCTACGAAACGATCCTGGTCGAGCGCGAGGAGCGGATCGGCACCATCACGCTGAACCGGCCCAAGGCGCTTAACGCCCTCAACAGCCAGGTGATGGATGAAGTCACCACCGCGGCAGCCGAATTCGACCACGACCACGGCATCGGCGCGATCATCATCACCGGCTCGGCGAAGGCGTTCGCCGCGGGCGCGGATATCAAAGAGATGTCCAGCCAGACGTTCGCCGATGTCTTCGACGCCGACTTCTTCGCCCCGTGGGCCAAGCTGGCCGCCGTGCGCACCCCGACGATCGCCGCGGTCGCCGGACACGCATTGGGCGGCGGCTGCGAGCTGGCGATGATGTGCGACCTGCTGATCGCCGCGGACACCGCGAAATTCGGTCAGCCTGAGATCAAGCTCGGCGTGCTGCCGGGCATGGGCGGATCGCAGCGGCTGACCCGCGCGATCGGCAAGGCCAAGGCGATGGACCTGATCCTGACCGGCCGCACCATCGACGCCGCCGAGGCCGAACGCAGCGGCCTGGTGTCACGGGTGGTGCCCGCCGACGACCTGCTCACCGAGGCCAAAGCCGTCGCCACCACCATCTCGCAGATGTCGCGCTCGGCCGCCCGGATGGCCAAAGAAGCCGTCAACCGGGCCTTCGAATCCACCCTGACCGAAGGCCTGCTCTACGAACGCCGGCTGTTCCATTCGACATTCGCCACCGACGACCAGACCGAAGGAATGGCCGCGTTCATCGAAAAACGACCGCCGAACTTCACCCACCGCTAGGAAGTAGTGGTGAGCGAGCCTGCCGACCAACCCGGCGCCGAGCCCGACGGCGCGGTAGCCACCGCGGAACCGACACCGGCCGCTCCGGCGGCTGACGGCAAACCGTGGTGGGTTCGGCGCTACACGTTCACCGGTACCGCCGTCGGTCTGGTGTTCATCTGGTTTTCGATGACACCGTCGCTGCTGCCGCGCGGTCCGCTGTTTCAGGGTCTGGTCAGCGGACTTTCGGGGGCGACCGGCTACGCGCTCGGCGTCTTTTCGGTGTGGCTGGTGCGCTATATGCGGTCTAAAGACTCCAGCCCGCCGGCGCCGCGGCGCGCCTGGCTGATACTGATCGTCGCCGGCGCGGTGGGCATGGTCGCGATGGTGGTGTGGTTCCACGTCTGGCAAGACCGGGTGCGCGACCTGATGGGCGTCGCGCATCTGAAGTGGCTCGACTATCCGCTCGCCAGCGTGTTGTCGCTGATCGTGCTGTTCGGCGTCGTCGAAATCGGCCAGCTGATCCGCCGGTTGGTCCACTTTCTGGATCTGCGGCTGGATCGCTTTGCGCCGCCACGGGTTTCAGCCGTCATCGTGGTGTTCTTGTTGCTGGCGTTGACAATTGCATTGCTCAACGGCGTGGTGGTGAAGTTCGCGATGCGGACCTTGAACAACACGTTCGAGGCGGTCAACAACGAAATGAGTCCCAACACCGCCGCGCCGGACACACCGCTGCGGTCCGGTGGCACGCAGTCGCTGGTGTCATGGGCGTCGCTGGGACACCAGGGCCGCATCTTCGTCAAGGGCGGGCCCACCGTCGGCAACCTCACCGCCTTCAACGGCGCCCCGGCGACCGAACCGATCCGCGCCTACGCCGGACTGGAATCCGCCGACGGCATCACCGCCACCGCGGAGCTGGCCGCGCGGGAATTGCAGCGCGAGGGCGGATTACGCCGCGCCGTCATCGCGGTCGGAACCACCACCGGCACCGGCTGGATCAACGAGGCGGAAGCAGACGCGCTGGAATACATGTACAACGGCAACACCGCGATCGTGAGCATGCAGTACTCGTTCCTACCGAGTTGGCTGTCGTTCCTGGTGGACAAGAACAACGCCCGCCACGCCGGCCAGGCGTTGTTCGAGGCGGTCGACAGGCTGGTGCGTCAGCTCCCGGAAGGCAAGCGCCCCAAGCTCGTTGTGTTCGGCGAAAGCCTGGGCTCATTCGGCGGCGAAGCGCCGTTCCTGAGCCTCAACAACGTTCTCGCGCGCACCGACGGCGCACTGTTTTCCGGGCCGACGTTCCAGAACACCATCTGGACCGATCTGACCGCGACCCGCGATCGCGGCTCGCCGGAATGGTTGCCGATCTACGACGATGGGCGCAGCGCGCGGTTCGTGGCCCGCCCGGACAATCTTGATCGCCCACGCACCGCGTGGCCGCACCCGAGAGTGGTGTATCTGCAACATGCTTCCGATCCCATCGCCTGGTGGAATCCCAATTTGCTGTTCCGCCGTCCGGACTGGTTGGTCGAAAAGCGCGGCTACGACGTGCTTCCCGAGACCGAGTGGATCCCGGTCGTGACGTTTTTGCAGGTGTCGGCCGACATGGCGGTCGCAGTCGACGTACCGCAGGGGCACGGACATGTCTACGTCGCCGACGTGGCGAATGGCTGGGCGGCGGTGCTGCAGCCGCCGGGGTGGACACCGGAGAAGACCGAAAGGCTGCGCCCGTTGCTGCACGCCAGCGACAGCTAAAACCAGGTAAACGCAGGCTGTGAGTGGCCTTAGGGTTTTGGCCCACTAACTAGCCCGCCACTCAGCCAAGTGCAATGATCAGCGTATTCAGGCTCCATGGAGGGAGTATTCAATGACCTCGAAAGTCCCATCACGCCTCGGTGGCGCGATCGCCAAGGTCGCTGTCGCCGGCGCGTTCATCGCGGTGCCTGCCGCTTTGGCGGGCCCGGCGTTCGCGGACCCACCGCCGCCTCCCCCGGCTCCGGCGCCGGGACCGTCACACGGTGAGTACTACAACACCAACGACGCTAACGATTGGTACAACTGGTACAACATGGGCGCCGACGGCGGTGGCGGCGGCGGTGGGGGCGGCGGCTAAGCCGACCTAGCCCGCCGCCAGCAACCCGGCGGCGGCCAGTGCGTGATAACCGCCGACGACATCTGTCGCGCGGTGTAAACCGATATCGTGCAGTGCCGCCGCGGCGAGACTCGACGTGTAGCCCTCGGAGCACAGCACTACCCACTCCACGTCGTCGCCGACTGCCTGCGGCAGCCGGGCGTCGCTGGTGGGGTCACATCGCCACTCCAGCACGTTGCGCTCAATCACGATGGGCTGCAAGCTTTCTGGCACCTCACCCTCGCGCGCCCGCTGGGCCTGCGGCCGGATGTCGATAAGCAACGCGCCGCGACGCAGTGCCGCGGGCACCTCGTCGGCGGTCAGTCGGCGCAACCGGGCCCTGGCCGCCTCCAGCACCTGATCGATACGGCTCATAGATTCTCCGGTTGGTCGGTCAATTCGGTGCGTTTACGTCGCAGCGTGCGCTGCTCGGTGACCTCGTAGTACGACATCACCGTCAGCGGCGGCGAATACGCGTGCACGCTCAGCGACGGTTCCTGCGGCTCGGAAAGCGATGTGACGGTGGCGCTTTCGCCCCTTGGCGCCCACACCACGTCGTGCACCCAGCCCAAGGGAAAGCCGGCCTGGTCGCCGGCCTCGAGGCGTCGGCTGCGCAGTCGTTCACCGTCCCAACGGAATTCGTCGAGCGACCCGGACAGCAGCGTCAGCGCACCCAGGGATCCGCCGTGATCGTGCAGTTCGGTGCGATGCCCGGGCACCCAGCTGATCAACCAGACGTCGACTTCGTCGTCACCGTCGAGTCGCACGAACCAGCGGTCGTCGGTGGGTACACCGGCCGGCGGGACCAGGTGGTCGTAGCGACCGCTGAGCACGTCGTCGGAAGTTCGGTCGGTGATGTGCAGCAGGTCGGCCAGCCGCAGCCGGGTAGGGCCGGATACGGACCGGAGGGCCGGTGGGCGGGACAGGGCAGCGTCAGTGACGAGGCTTGCGGAAACCATGCAGAAAGCTCCAGAGCGGGCGTACGGACCAAGGGACGGCGGCTAATCAGGGCCGACAACACTCCCAAAAGCGGGTTCGCAGCATCACGGCGGCCAGTCTTGCATAGATTGACGAGGTGCGGTGGCACCCACGTCGGCCCCTGGCGGGGAGCAACGCTGTCGCCCTGGCGGTTGTCGCGGCGATGGCGGGCTGCTCGGCCCACGACACAGCGGGCCGGCCCGCTGTGGTGACACCGCCGAGCACCGCGAAGGCAGCGCCGCCCCTGCCGCCGGGCGTCTCGGTCTCGCCCGCCGGCGTGACGACCAAGATCAACGTGCCCGCGCAGTCGACCGAAGAGGGATATTTCCAGGCCTGCCATGCCGCAACGACCTGGATGCAGGGTCATCGGGGCGACCCGCAGGCGCTGATCGAGGCCTACTTGGCGGCGGTCCAGGCGCCGGGCGTGGTCGGCGCGGGTACCTGGAACATCGCCTGGGCCGCATTGCCGCTGCCACGGCAGGCGGCGGTGATCGTCGCCGCCCGGGCGGCCGCCAACAACGAGTGCGGCTGACGCCTCGCACGCTTGAATCACGCCGAGCAAAAGGCGGGTTCTGGGGCGGGACAGCAGTGGCGAACCGGCCGGCAAGTAGATTTCGCTGTGCATTCCCAGCATTCGCTGGCAGGTCTTCAGCCGATGCAATGACATTGGCGAGGCTTTGGCATAGCCAAAGGAAATCTCCAGCTTTTTTTCAATTTTCCGATGCACAATGCACGCGACCCGCCCTGCATTAAAGTCGTTAATATGGCTTCGGCCAGTTGCCTTGCGTTGTTCGGCGTACGTAGCTTCGGAGCTATGCCAACATTCAATGTGAATAGCGTCGACTGGGATGAGCTATACGACGGAGTGGCGTCTTACGCGCCCGGAAATCCCGGCTGGAACATCGGTGAATTGCAACCTGAACTCGCCGCTATGGAGCGTCAGGGACGTTTCCGAAGTCCGGTTCTCGACTCTGGCTGCGGGGTCGGAGTCACGACATTGGCGCTTGCCCAAAAAGGATATGACGCCGTCGGCCTCGACCTTTCCAGAAGCGCCATCGAGCAAGCCAGGCGCGCAGCAGCAAGTGGAGGTCACGACGTCGAATTTGGCGTCGCCGACCTCTCGAAATCGACAGGGTACGAAAACTACTTCTATACCGTAGTCGACGGACTGGTCTTTCATTGTCTGCCCGAGCAATTGCGCAACAGTTACATCGAATCGAGCGCACGAGCGCTGCGGCCTGGCGGGAGATTCTTTGCCCTGGTTTTCTCTACCGACGCCTTCCCGCCGCATGCCGACTTCGGGCCACGGCCATTCACCGAGCCAGAATTGCGCGAAACCGTCGGCAGGCAACTAATCGTCGACGAGGTGCGGCCGGCGCGTGCGTGGGTCAACGTGCCACGGACGCTGCCTGACGGCTTCGAATACCGCAACGTGACAATCGGGTCCGACGGCCGTGCGCGGCTACCGTCGTTCCTGGTCAGCGCTCACCGCGGCTGATCCCCCACCCGCGGGGTTCGGCGGTCGCCACCACCTGCCCTACCGAACCCTCCGCGCGGGTGGGTGCTAGGCGCCCTACCGCCCCGCGCGGGGAACAATGAATCCATGACCGATGCCGAGGGCGCGCCCGAACCAGAACCCGGCCGCCGGGTCGCGCTGGCACTGGGCAGCGGCGGTGCCCGCGGGTACGCCCACATCGGGGTGATCCACGAGTTGCAGGCCCGCGGCTATCAGATCGTCGGGATCGCCGGCTCGTCGATGGGCGCACTCGTGGGTGGTTTGCAGGCGGCGGATCGGCTCGACGAATTCGCCGACTGGGCTCGATCGCTGACGCAGCGCGCCATCCTGCGGCTGCTGGACCCGTCGATCACGGCGGCCGGCGTGCTGCGCGCCGGGAAGATTCTCGACGCGGTTCGTGACATCCTGGGCGCCGCCACGATCGAGGAGCTGGCGATCCCCTACACCGCGGTGGCCACCGACCTGCTCACCGGCAAGTCGGTGTGGCTGCAGCGCGGGCCGGTCGACGAGGCCATCCGCGCGTCGATAGCAATCCCCGGGGTGATCGCGCCGCACGTCGTCGACGGAAGGCTACTCGCCGACGGCGGGATCCTGGATCCCCTGCCGATGGCGCCGATATCGGCCGTCAACGCCGATCTGACCATCGCGGTCAGCCTGTCCGGCAGCGAGGCCGGCGGCGACGCCGAGCCGGAACCCCGCCCGTCGACCGAATGGCTGAACCGCATGATGCGCAGCACTTCTGCGCTGTTCGACAGCGCCTCGGCCCGCTCACTGCTCAACCGGTTCGGCGCTCCGACGCAGGAGGACGACGACGAATCCGACGCCGACGAGCCGCCGGTGGACGACGGCGACGACGAGCCCGACGTGCCCAGGCTGGGCAGCTTCGAGGTGATGAACCGCACCATCGACATCGCCCAGGCCGCGCTGGCGCGCCACACCCTGGCCGCGTATCCGCCCGACCTGCTGATTGAAGTGCCGCGCACGGCCTGCCGCGGCCTGGAATTCCACCGTGCGGCCGAGGTGATCGCGATCGGCCGCACGCTGGCCGCCCAGGCCCTGGACACCCTTGACCGACCTGACATTTCGGCGATCGAGAACTGACCGAAGGACACCCGATGGCACAACGGAATACACGCGACGCCGCGGCTCCCGATCAACCCTGGAAGCGGCCCGGGTCGGTGCGCTACGCGGTCGCACGGCTGCGCGGCTTCCTGCACTCCCCTGCCGATGTTTACGCTCCGGCGCCGGGCAGCATCGTGATCATCAACGACCTGGAGGTCACCACCCGCGATGGAACCGTGCTGCGGGTAAACGCTTACCTCCCAACGGGTGACGGCCCGTTTCCCGTGCTGCTGTGCGCCCATCCCTACGGCAAGGACAACCTCCCGGAAAGGAAGCGTGGCGGTGGCTATTCCGTGTCGCAGCAGTACCGCCTGCTGCGGCAGCCGGCCCGTCTCCGGTTTTCCAGTCTGACCGGTTGGGAGGCACCGGATCCGGCGTGGTGGACCGGGCACGGATTCGCGGTCGTCAACTGCGACCTGCGTGGCGCCGGCCACTCCGACGGTGTCTGTTCGCTGTTGTCCGATCAGGAAGGCGAAGACGTCTACGACCTGATCGAGTGGGCCGGCGAGCAGCCGTGGAGCAGCGGCGCGGTCGGCATGATCGGGGTGTCCTACCTTGCCATCTCGCAATGGAAGGCCGCCGCCTTGCGGCCGCCGCATCTCAAGGCGATCGTGCCGTGGGAGGGGTTCACCGACGCCTACCGCGACGTGGCTCGGCCGGGCGGCATCCAGGAGAACGGCTTCCTCAAGATCTGGAATCGTGGCCTGAAGGCCGCGCGCCTGAAATACAGCCTGCTCGAAGAGAATACGAAGCGACCGCTGCGCGACGAGTGGTGGCAGTCGCTGGCGCCCGAGCTGTCCAGGATCGAGGTGCCCGCGCTGATCTGCGGCAGCTTCTCCGACAACAACCTGCACAGCCGCGGCTCGGTGCGCGGCTTCGAGCAGATCTCCTCGCCCG
>Ga0335075_10008226_pt1 | contig 16024 bp, 15 predicted proteins | sample Lox_Sample_24_FD_206723 | JGI IMG/M metagenome (GOLD analysis project Ga0335075, IMG submission 206723) | Soil microbial communities from Loxahatchee National Wildlife Refuge, Florida, United States - Lox_Sample_2.4 | ecosystem: Environmental > Terrestrial > Soil > Wetlands | place: USA... | reverse complement strand
TACGCTCTCGCTGACCGCGAAGCTTTTTGCGCTGAAAACAGCCTGGAGCTAGGCGACGAGGTGCGACGTGTGCACGAGCACACGAGTGCCTCGTCAACGACGCTCCAGGCTGTTTTCGGCGCAAAAAAAAGCGAGTCGTGTGAGCGACTCGCTAAAGGCATAAAAAGAGCCGTGAATTAGGCTGCGGCTGCAGCTTTCTTCCGGCGGCGACGACGGGTCGTCTTGCGAGCACTTGCCTTACGAGCGGCTTTTTTGCGCCCTTTCTTACGGGTCGCTTTCTTCCGCGTGCTCTTCTTGCGAGCGGCTTTCTTGCGGCCCGCAGCCTTTCTACGAGTGGCCTTGCGCTTCGGCGCGGCCTTCTTGGCAGCGCGCTTCGGCGCCGCTTTCTTTCTACGTTTGACTGCCATGTGCGTGGAGTCATTCCTTTCTCCGGTTACGCAGGTAACCGAGGGTAGTTGCCTCCCTTATACAGTATTCTCCGCGACAATGCAAGTTTTGAATGGTGATGCGCGCATCGAGGTCGTCGTCGCGGGCGATCAGCGCGCACGCGATGCAGTCGTTTTGATCCACGGCTTCCCGCTCTCGCACGAGATTTGGGAGGAGCAAATGCACGCGCTCGCCGACCGCGCGCGCATGGTCGCAATCGATCTTCGCGGCATGGGCGCGTCGAGTGTCGTCGACGGTCCGTATCTGATGGAGTCTCTCGCCGGCGACGTGGCGGCGGTGCTGGACGCACTCGGTGTCGATCGCGCGACGCTGGTCGGACACTCGCTCGGTGGTTACGTCGCGCTCGCGTTCGCGCGGATGTACGTCGAACGTCTCGATCGTCTTGCACTCGTTGCGTCGCGCATCGGCGCCGACTCACCCGAGCGCGCAGCGCACCGCTTCGAACTCGCCGACGATGCCGAACGTACGGAATCGAGCGCGCGCATCATCGCGGAGTTTCGCAATGCGTCACTCGCTGCGACGACGCGTGCGTCACGCCCCGAAATTGCTGAAAAATTCAATAAAATCGCGGAAAAGAACGATCCCCGTGGGCTCGCGGCGATGCTGCGTGGTATGGCGTTGCGCGACGGCGCAAACGACATCGCCGGCGATCTGACGTTCCCGGTGCTGGTGATTGCCGGGGCGGAGGATTCGATCGTTTCGCCCGACGAGGCCGAGCGGGTGGCCGCCGCCTTCCCGGACGGCCGGCTCGTGCTCCTGGACCGCTGCGGGCACCTCCCGATGCTCGAAGTACCCGAGCAACTAAACGCTAGCTTGCTTCGCTTTATCGGCGGATAGCGGGGAACCCACCCCGGCGCCGGACGACGTTATAGAGGAAGAGCGCGCCGACGACCACCGCGGCGATGACGGCGGCGATGAGGACCACGTGGAAGAGCCACCCGGCGAGGGCGATCAGGATGATCGCGGCCGCGACGACCAGGGTCAAGCGGATGAAGGTGGCGAGCATCGGTCGCATGGTGGACCTCGTTGGAGGAAGGCGGGTGGTAGTCGTATTGAATCTACCCAGGTGTCAACCGGAGGTTTCAGGATGAGCCGCCCCTTTGCTTGTGCTTTCATCGCACTCACCCTTGCCGCTGCGGCCCTGCCCGCCGCCGCGCAGCAGACGCTTCAGCGCCGCCTGATCTACGATTTCAGCGTGGGAGTGCAAAACGACACCCGCGATACCAATAGCGCGGTCTCGAATTCGGGCGGCCCGAATGGGGGCTCGTACTCCGGCACCGGAGACACGTCGTACCTGGGCGTCGCTTCCGACATGGGGACGATCGACGTCGACATCTACGGGGTCGAGCCGGACGGCGGCTTGGTCCTCAAGGTCGGCGAGAACGGGCGCTCCAATCGGAACAACGCTGCGGTGGAGTGCGTGGTCTATCCGACCACCAACGTCGTCTGCGGCCAAGGCGTGGTGACGCCGGAGGAGATGGCCATCATCCGCACGCTGTCGCCCAAGTTTTTCGATCCGTCGGCGCTCGATGCCAAACGGCATTGGCACGAAGGCAGCGCTACGGCAGGTGTTTCGCTCGACTTTACCGCCGGCGTGCCGAATGGGACGTTGATCCCGATAACCGCAGAAGACAACGAGCAACTCCCGCATGACGGGACGCTTCATGCGACGGCGACGTATACCTATGACATGGGCAAGACGGTGACGACGCAGGTGAAGGACTACGAAACCCTTCGCAGGCAGAATGGTCCGGGCGAGTACGCCGACATCGTGTTCGACATCACCGCAACGTTGGCGACGGATAGCCAAACCGCCAAGAATTAACGCCTTCGACGCCCTTCATCCCGACCTCGCGCGCTGGTGCGCGGATCATTTGCATGCGCCGACGCCGCCGCAGCGTGACGCGTTGGCGCCGGGGCTGGATCGCAAACATCTGCTCGTTGCCTCGCCGACCGGCACCGGAAAGACGCTAGCCGCGTTTCTCCCGATCTTCTCCCGCCTCGCGCGGCGCCGCGACGACGACGAGCTCTTCCCGCGCACGTATGCGCTCTACGTATCGCCGCTGCGCGCGCTCGGCTACGACATCGAGCACAATCTGCGCCGCCCGCTGCGCGAGATCGGGCTGCTCGAACGGCCGAACAGCGAGCGCGCCGCTAAACGGCGCGGTCGTTTGCGCGAACGCTTCGTGCGCACCGGCGTGCGCACCGGCGATACGCCGCAGCGGGAGCGCCGGCTCATGCTGGCGCGGCCGCCGCACATCCTGGTAACGACGCCCGAGTCCCTTGCCGTCATGTTGGGCATGCAAAGCTACCGCCGCACGCTGCGCTCGGTCGAAACGGTGGTGGTCGATGAAGTCCACGCGGTGGCCGGCAACAAGCGCGGCGCGCAATTAGCCTTGCTGCTCGAGTCGCTGGAAGAGCTGACCGATGCGCCGTTCAACCGTGTGGGTCTTTCGGCGACGGTTGCACCGCTCGAAGACGTCGCGCGCTTCGTGACCGGTGGACGGCCGTGCGAGGTCGTCGACCACCGCGGACTGCGCGCGATCGAGCTTGCCATCGACGTGCCGTTCACCGGCGCGGTGGCGCCGCTCGCAAGCGTATCGAAGCGCGCGGCCGAGATTTCGAAAGAGGAACGCGCGACGCTGGTCTTTACCAACGTGCGCAGCCAGGCCGAGCGCGTGGCGCACTTCATGCGCGCGGAGATGGAAGCAGAGGTCGAAGAGGTCGCGCAAGAGGCGCGGGTCCGCGGAGATCTCGGCACGCTGGGCGTGCACCACTCGGCGCTCGAGCGCAGCGTGCGTCATCGGGTCGAGGCGGCGCTGCGCGCCGGTGCTTTGCGTGCCGTCGTCTGTAGCTCGAGCTTGGAGCTTGGCGTCGACATCGGCTGCATCGATCGCGTGCTGATCGTCGGCGGGGCTCGCGGCGTGACCGCGTCGCTGCAGCGTATCGGCCGGGCCGGCCACCGGCCCGGCGCCGTCGCGCGCGGCACGGTCATCGCTCAGGATCGCGACGACATCATCGAAGCGGCGGCGACGCGGCGCTGCATCGCCGACGGCACGATCGACGACGTTGCGATTCCGCAAGCGCCGCTCGACGTGCTGGCGCAGTGGATGGTCGGCAGCGTCTGCTACGACCGGCGCGTCGCGATCGAGGACCTGCTGCGTATCGCGCGAGGCGCGTATCCGTACCGCGACCTCACTCGTGAGGACCTCGTCGCGGTGGCGCGTTACTTGAGCGGGGGCGGCTTCGGCGCCGACGCCGTTCACGTGCAGCGGCTCGGCTTTGACGGCGACGCGATTTACGGTCTAGGACGCGACGCGTGCGCGGCATTTTTTGAAAACGTCGGGACGATTCCGGACGAGCAACAGACGTTCGTGCGCATCGTCGGGGATCCGAGGCATGCGATCGGACGCGTCGAGGAGAGCTTTGCGAGCGCCCTGCGCGTTGGAGACGTCTTCCTCCTCAACGGTCGCACGCTACGGGTGAAGGAGATCGGCAGCACCGGCGTGGTGGCCGAGCCGCACGCGGGGCGTCCGACGATTCCGCAGTGGAGTTCGCACATGAAGGGCGTTCCGCCGGCGCTGGCGCGCGAGATTGCGTTCCTGCGGGCCCACGTCGCCGAACTGCTTGCGGACCGGGACGGCGGGGGAGCACACACGTTCCTTCGTTCGCGTTACGGCTTGGACGGAGATCAGGCAGCACACGTCGTCCGCTACGTCGCGCAGCAGCAGGCGATATCGGCGGTCCCGACGCCGACCCGTCCGGTGATCGAGATCTATCGTATCGACGGACGGCAATCGGCGGTCTTTCACACCTGCGCCGGACGGCGCGTCAACGAAACGCTGGGACGCATCGTCGGAGCGCGCGTCTTTACGGCCTGCGGCGCCAACTCCCAGATCACGACCGACGACAACGGCTTCATCGTCGCGCTGCCGCCGGGCAGATCGCTTCCCGACGCGCTGTGGGAACGGCTCCTCGGCAGCGCCGAGTTCGACCGCGACCTGCTCGAGGGGCTGCGCAGTTCGCATCTGCTGGTCAACCACTTCCGCCACGTGGCCAACACGGGATTGCTCGTCCTGCGCCGCGCGGGCGGACGATCGCTGCGGCGCAGCAGCCAACGGTGGAACAGCGCCAAGATCTTCGAGCGTCTCTGGCAGCGCGATCGAAACTTTCCGCTCTTGCGCGAGACGCTGCGCACGGTAACGCGCGACCTGCTCGATGCGCCCGGTACGCGCTCCTATCTGGAAGCGCTCGACGGCTTCCCGCGCGTCGTCCACCCGCCGGCGGCGTCACCGTTTACTTTTGGCATCATCACCTCGTCGTTCGGCGACGCCGTCGTGCTCGACGACCGGACGACGATGATCGAAGCCTTGCACGAGCGTGTGCTCGAGTACGCGCGCGGTCCGCAGCTGGAGCTCGCGCCGGGTGCGGTCGCGCTCACCCATGGGGTGCTCCTGCTCGGGGAGTCGCGCACGCTCGTCGCCGCCGACGCGCACCTCGCCTACGAAGAGGTGATCGGCGGCGCGCTGCCGCTCTGGAGCACGGCTGAAAGCGTCCGCGCGCTGCTCGCGCTTGCGCGACATACCGACGCGCGCGAGATCGTGCTGCTCGGCGACGTGATCCATGGCGCACGCATGAGCGAGGGTGCGGCGCGTACCGTTTCGGAGGCGCTTGCGCTCTTGCGCGACGAATGCGAGCTGACGCTCATCGCCGGCAACCATGAAGGGCGGACACGCGGGCGCAACGTCCTCGGCCCTACGCATGAAGTCGTCGTCCGCGACGGATGGACCCTGGTGCACGGGGACAAGCCGGTTGCCGCATCGCGCGTGATCCTTGGACATCTGCATCCCAGTGTGGCCCTCGGCGGCGGGGCCTACGCGCCGGCCTTCATTGCCTCGCCGCGCGCGATCGTCGTACCCGCGTTGACGCCGTATTCGAACGGACTCAACGTCACCTCGGGTGAGTGCACGCAAGCGCTGGAACGGTTCATGACCTCGGCGGACGTATGCAGCGTCGTCGTGAGCACCGCGCAGCGCGTCTATCCGTTCGGATCGCTCGAGAACCTGCGTCGCGCCGCCGGCCCGTTGTCATCCCGAGCGTAGCAAAACTCAAACGCCGAGCCGGTCGAGGGCGGTGTACGCCACGGCTACGCACGAGACGGCTCCGAATTCGTCGTTGCGCAACATCGGCCGGATCGCTTCGAGCGGCGCGGTGAACGGTTCCATAGCTTCGGTGGCGTCGAGTTGCTGCGGATGCGTTTGCATCGCGTCGAATGCGAGAAATCCGTAGAGAAAACTGTTCGAGCGAACCGGCTCCGCGGGGACCACCGAGAGCGGTTCCCAACGCTGGGCCGTGTAGCCCGTCTCCTCGGTGAATTCTCGCCGTGCGCAGACGAGGGGGTCCTCGCCGGCGTCGATGCTGCCGGCAGGGAGCTCGATCACCATATTATCGATCCCATAGCGATATTGGCGCACGAGCACGACCTCGCGTTGCGGCGTGAGCGCGAAGACCATGACGAAGCCGTAGGACTCTCGCACGTAGTAGTTCGGGAGCACCATCCCGCTCGGCAGTTCGATCTCGTCGCTACGGATACGCAGATGCGCAGACTCGATCACGTAGGTCGAGGACCGGACGCGCCAAAGCGGTTTTTCCATGGAGGCGCGAATTCCAGGGCTCGTGCAAGAACTCATACTGGTCGTAGGCGGGGGGACGATGGGTGCCGGCATCGCCGATGTCGCGGCCCGCGGCGGCTACGCCGTCGAGCTCGTCGAGCCCGACCCGGGCGCGCGCGAACGCGCGCTCGCACGGGTCACGGAAAACGTCACGGTACGCGCGTCGATCCCCGAACGCAGCGATGCGGTCCTCGCGATCGAGGCGGTGCCGGAGCGGATGGACTTCAAGCAACCCGTCTTCGCCCAGCTCGATCGAGCGCTAGGCGCCGACGCAATCCTGGCAACGAATACCTCTTCGCTGAGCGTGAGGGAGCTCGCCGAAGCGACGGGTCGTCCGCAACGCGTCGTCGGCTTGCATTTCTTCAACCCGCCCACGGCGATGAAGCTGGTGGAAATCGTCGAGACCGACCGCACGAGTGACGACGCCTTCGAGCGCGCGCGGGCGTTCGTCGAGCGCATCGGCAAGACGGGCGTAACCTGTGCCGACACCCCCGGATTCATCGTCAATCGCGTTGCGCGTCCGTTCTATCTTCAATCGATGCGCGCGCTCGAGGCAGGCGTCGCGGGTATCGAAGAGCTCGATGCGCTCGCGCGCTGCGCGGGCTTTCGCATGGGACCGTTCGAGCTGATGGATCTGATCGGACTCGACGTCAATCTTGCGACCAGCGAGTCGGTGTACGAGCGCCTCGAGGCCGAGCGCCTCGCGCCGCGCCCGATGCAGCGCGATCTCGTCGCGCGGGGTCGCCTTGGACGCAAGACCGGCACCGGCTTCTATGTCTACGAGAACGGGCGGCACGCCAAGCTCGATCTCGCGTTGGATGCAAGCCCGGCCGGGAAGCAATTGGAAGAGGCCGTGTGCATCATCGGCTTCAGCGCTTTGGCGGACGATCTCGCGCGCGCGCTCGAGGCGCATTGCGACCGCCTGCAGCGCATCGAAAACGACGAATTCCTCGACACCCTCGATTCCGATGCGACGCTCGTTATCGATGCCGGCGACGGCTTCAGCGACCGCAGCGAGATCGTCGCGCAGCTGGACCGTCGCTGCGACGCGTCGACGATGATCTTCGTCGATGCATACGCGACCGATCTAGCGGGATTGGCTCCGCGGCTTCGCCATCCGCAACGCGTGCTGGGTTTCGGCGTGCTCGGGGATCTCGATGCGCAGCGCGCGATCGAAGTCGTCGACGCGGACGCAACCGGCGATGATGCACTCGCCCTCGCGCAAGAATGTTTCGAGATCGTCGGCAAAGCGGTCGTTCTCGTAGAAGACCGGCCGGGACTCTATCTCGGCCGCGTGGTCGGATCGATCGTCAACGAAGCCATGATCGCCGTTGCGCAGGACGTCGCCGAGCCCGACGCAATCGACCTTGCGATGACGCTGGGCGTGAATTATCCGCGCGGTCCGATTGCGTGGGGTCGCGAGATCGGCGGCAAGCGCATCACGCGCATCCTCAAGCGTTTAGCCCAGACCGACGGCCAGGAGTTTGCACCCCATCGCTCGCTATGGGTGCTCGACGCCGACTCCGAATCGGATGCATCCGAGGAAGAGGAACGCGGCTCAATGAATTCGTTTTAGCGTTTAGGAGAAAGCGATCGAGCAACTACGAGTCGGGCACCACTACGACACAACCTATGGAACGCTCTGGAAGGACGGCACGTACTTTCCCCGCGGCACGCGCGTCATGGTTGTCGGCCTGCACATCGAACAAGGATTTTGCGTGCGATTCCCGGCGGAGGTCGACGGCGAGCCGTTGGAAACGTGGGAAGACTGGAGCGAGGCCGAATTTCTGGCGGCTGAGGGCTCGGTTGCGCCGCCGGATGAGCCGCTCTCGAATGGCGTGCTCAACGAAGCGCGCGACGTTCTCTCGGATGCCGAAGACGGCTGCCATCTTCATCTGCACGAAGATGAGGACTAGAGACGGACGAAACGCCGGCTACGAGTTGCCGAGATAAAACACGACGCCGCTAAACCACAGAAAGCCGCACTGCGACGCATTCTGCGTGAGCCCGCTCGGAGGCGTGTAGCTCGTCGTAAAGCAGTAGTTGGTCGCGGGCGTGAGGTTGCTGAACGTCGTCGTTCCGGTCGAGTCGGTGGTCTGCGTCTTGATCAGCGAGCCAATAGCCCCGTTGACGTCGCTATACAGGTTCACCGGTTGATCCGGCAGCGGTGCACTCGAGGCGTAGACCGTCACCACGGCGGTGCTGTCCGTCGGATTCGGCGTGGACGTCGACGTCGTGCTCGTCGGGGACGGCGTCCCGTAGAGATCGTTGGGATTGTAGCCGGAGTTGCACGCGGCAAGGGCGAGCGCCGTCACGGCGAACGCGATCGAGAGGGTCCGTTTGGGCATGGCCGCCGACCTTCGCCGTCCAAGGGTAGAGGCCTTCACAGAAAATGCGCCGCTGGGAGACGTTAACCGCGCTTTCAGCCGTGATTCTCGCAAGCGCTTCGGCGCTGCCGATTCCCGGCCGCTTGTGGTATGCACTCCTCGCGATCGTGCTCCTAGCCGTTGTCGGCGGCGTACAGCTCCACCGCTCCCTCACCGCCTCGCGCGAACGCCACGGCGGTCCATCGCCCGAGGAGCTGGCCCGGCGCATTCGCGAGCAACGGCGTCGCCGCTAGCTGCCTTGCTCGCGCGCCAGCATCGCCCCGTAGATCTCGTCGACGCGCGCGAGCGTGTCGATCTCGCTCGGCGGTTTGTCGTCGCGTATGCGGACGATGCGGGGAAAGCGCAGTGCGTAGCCGCTTTGATGCAGCGCGCTTTTCTGGACGACGTCGAAGGCGACTTCGAGTACGATCGACGGTTCGACGGCAAAGGCCCGGCCGTAGCGCGGGCCGTCGATCCGATGCGCCAAGAACCACGGCGTGAGCTGGGCGATCTCCGCATCGGTCAAGCCGGAATAGGCCTTTCCGATCGTAAGCAGTTCGCCGCCGGATCCGCGCACGGCAAACGTATAATCCGAGAGCACCTTCGCGCGCTTGCCGTGGCCCCACTCCACGCCGACCACGACGACGTCGAGCGTCGTGAGCTCACGTTTCAGTTTCAACCACCACTTGCCGCGACGGCCGGGCGCGTATGGAGCATCGGTGCGCTTGAACATCGCGCCTTCGTTTCCACGCTCGCGCGCGCGCTCGAAAAAGGCGTTGACGGCTTCTGCTGCGGCGTGGGAGGGAAGCTCTTCGTACGGGGCGATGCGCACGTGCGCGCTTTCGGACAAGGCGCGGGCAAGACGCAGGCGCCGTTCGCGCAACGGAAGTTCGAGCAGAAACTCGTCGTCGAGCGCGATGGCGTCGAAGACGACATATTGCAAGGGGACGGCCGAGAGCAGCTCGGCGTCGATCTCCTTGCGCTGCAAACGCGTTTGTAACGTGCGAAAGGGCAGCACGCGGCCGTCGCGTACGGCGACGATCTCACCGTCGAGCATGACGCGGTGGGGCTGCGTACGCAATGCCTGCGCGATCTCGGGGTACGAGCGCGTGACGTCGTTGAGCGTGCGCGAGAAGAGAACGACGTTTCCGTCGGCGGCGTGCGCCTGGGCGCGGATACCGTCGTACTTGTCCTCGGCGAACCACGCGTGGTCGCGCAAGTCGGGGTACTGGTCTGCGTATGGAATCGGCGAGGCGAGCATAAAACCGATCGGCGACCCGAACCGGATGCGCAACCGGTCGAGTTCGGCGCGTTTGGCCGCAAGCGCGACGGCACCGACGTCTCCCGTAACCATGACGGCGCGCCGAACTTGCTCGAGCGGCTGATCGAAAGCGGCCGCGATGGCATCGTGAACGAGACCCTCGCGCAAGCCGATCCGCAGATCGCCCGTCATGATCTTGATCACGTAGGTCGCTTCGAGCGGGTCGACGCACGCGCCGAGAATCCGCTCGCACAGGAGCAGACGGCGCTTTCCGGCCGACTTCCCCGACGCTGCGGCGATCTGATCGAAGAGCGCGGCAAGCGACGAAGGCGTCAGTGTTTCGCGAAACAACCCGAGGTCGGCGGGCTCTCGAACCAGCGGCCCGAGGGCGTCGCCGAGGTCGCCGTGCTCGCGATAGCCCGCGTGCAGCTGCGCGTCGGTCACGCCCCAGAGGCGTTGCGCGGCTTCGACGATCGTGCGCCCGCCGACCGAGAGCTGCCGTTGATCGCGCGCCGCAAAGACCGCTCCGGTGAAAAACCGCGTCACGGCTCCGAGGTCGTCCTCGCCCAGCGCGCGCAGATACCGCGCCAAGAGCTCGACCTTTTCGAGTTTGCTCGACGTTGCTGCGATTGCGGCGCAGGTCCGGGCAAAGGCGATCATGGAACACCACTTCTCATGGTTACCGCCTTCATCCTGATGAACGTCACGCGCACGCGTCTGCGGTCGATCGCCGACGACCTACTCGCGATCGACGGGATCGCCGAAGTCTACTCGGTCGCGGGGCCCTTCGACATCGTCGCGGTCGCGCGCGTACGCCGCCACGACGAACTCAACGATCTCGTCACCGAGCACATCGCGGCGCTCGAAGGCGTCGAAACCACTGAGACCCTCATCGCCTTCAAGACCTTCGCCAAGAAGGACCTCGGCCTACTCTGGGATATCGGCGTCGATTAAGACCATCCCAGGCAAAGCGAGCGAAGCGAGTACGTGCCGTTCGGCGGCCCAGAACGAAGGCTAGGGCAACTCGACGCGATACAAGTCCGCGCCGTCGAGCCATAAGCGCTGCATCTTGCCCTCGAAGAGCGTGTCGAAACGGATCGTCGACGATCCGAGCGCAAAGGTACCGTTGGGGTTCGGCTTGAGCGGCGTCATACCGTCGACCGTCAGGTGTCCCTTCACGGTGACGATCCGCATCACGATCGGCGTGCCGTAAGCTGACGATTCGTAGCGTCCGGTCAGGCGATTCCATGCCGGCGGATACGTGAACGTGGCCGGTCCTGAGTGTTTCGCGTTGACGTAGTATGCGCTGCCGTTGGTAAAGCCGTCGACGGCCTTTGCCTTGTTGCGTTCGAACGCCACGAAGAAGATCGTGAAGCGCGGATCGTCGGTCCAAAACATGTCGCGATCCCGTGCCACCAGCTGGTAGCTCTTCGCGCCGTCCTGCAGCGAGAGCGACCCATTGTCGTTCGTGATGACGACGCGGTTACCGTCGGCCGTCCGGTAGGTTCCCAGGTAGTCGTTGGCGTTGAGCTTCGGCGGCGCGATCGGGGGTCCCGACGGCGGCGCCGGCAGCGGCTGACCGAGGCTTTGCGCGCGAAGTACCGCCATTGCGTATTTGACGATCGCGCACGGATGCAGCGGAGCTTCAACCAGATTCGAGAGAGCGACGACGCCGAAGCCGCGGGTCAAATTGGCTTGAAAGCAGGCCGTGTACCCCGATACGCCTCCGGTGTGACCGACGAGATGATCGCCTTTGGTGTGGAAGATCGAAAGCCCATACCCGTACTCGTGATAGAACGACGGCCATTCGGCGAGCTCCACCATCTTTGCGGTATCGACCGCGCCGTTCTTGAAGTGATCGGCGTTCGTCATGGCGGCGAAGCTGGCGGGCGAGATGAGCTGGGTGCCGCCGGCGGTCTTTCCGCCGTTGAGATACAGACGGAGGTACTGCGCCATGTCGCCCGGCGTCGAGATGATCGAACCCGCCGGGTCGACGAAGTCGACGTACGGCGACGGTACGAGCGGCGGGTGCGGCGGCGTCGCGACGTAGTCCGCGTCGCGGAATTGGTAGCCGGTCGCCGTGTCGTCGCTGAGCGTACGATCGTTGAATACGGCGAAGCTGTGCGCCATTCCGATCGGACCAAAGACGTGCTGCTCGATGTTGCTTTGCCAGCTCGCGTGCGATACGGCCTCGACGATGGCGCCCACGGTGGCATAGCCGTCGTTTGAATAATCCCATGCGGTGCCGGGAGGAAAGATCGTGTGCGCGTCACGCAGCGCGGCGATTGCGTAGCCGTACGGCTGAAACGAATAGTCGTCGGGCAGGCCGGCGGTATGCGAAAGCAGTTGATGCACCAGAATCGGCACGCCGTTGCTGTGGATCGACCACGACGGCAGGTACCGCTGCACGCGAGCATTCAGATCGATCAGCCCCTTGTCGTGCAATTGCAGCAACGCGAGGGTCGTCATCGATTTCGAGATCGAGCCGATCGGGAAGCGCGTCTGCGGGCTGACGGGCGTCTTGCTCGCGACATCCGCCATGCCCTCGGTGATGATCGCAAGGGTGTGCGTGCGATCGGTGATCGCGACGGACATGCCGGGAGCGCCTTGCTCCGCGAGCGCTTTGGGCGCGTACGCCCGAATCGCTGCGATAGCGTCATCCATGGTAGGCGCGGCCGAACTCGTTTGTGCCGGCGCCGGGATGCTCTGCGCCGCGAACGCTAGCGCGAGGACGAGACTAGAAAAGCGTAAGCTGCGCATGTTCCTCCATATACTCGGCATCGATGCCGAGCGCACGCAGACGATAGACGAAGTCGCGCCAGCCGTGATTGAGGATGACCTTGCGCGGCTGCGCGCGTTCGATATATTGCAGCAGCGCAGGGTAATCGGCATGATCCGAGAGCGCAAAACCGCGCTCGGTTCCATAACGGAAGAGCGCGCCGCGATCGAGCGACCATCCGGTCAACACGGCCGTACGAACGGGTTTGTTGCGCAGCGCCTTGGGTAACGCCTTTCCGCCCGGCGGCCAGATCAGCGCGCTGCACGTGTCGTAGCTTTCGGCGTCGTAACGCGTGTACGGCGGCAGCGAGACACCGCATTCCTCGTAGACCTGCGCGAGCCGGTGGACCGCGCCGTGCACGGTAAGTGGCACTCCCGCCCGGCCCAAAATCGCCATTGCCTCCTGCGCCTTGCCGAGCGCATACGCGAAAAACACCGGGACGGCGTCGCGCTCGATCGTTTCGCGCGCAAACGCGACCATCTGGGCTGCGACCTCCTCGTGCGGCGGAAAGACGTACTGCGGCCTGCCGTAGGTGCATTCCATGAGCACGACGTCGCAACGTTTGACTTCCGGCGGCTCGACGGTCAGCGATTCACGCAGCTTGAAGTCGCCGGTGTAGACGAAGTCTCCCGCGTCACTCTCGATGAGGAGCTGCGCGCTGCCGAGCACGTGACCGGCGGAGAAGAGCGTCAGCCGGTGATCGCGCTCCTCCCAAGGTTCGTTGAAGGCATGCTCCTCGAACGCCACGGGAGGGCGCGGTGGCGCCTGCGGCTCGAGCAGCGAAAGCTGCGCTCGCTCCGCTCGGCGTGCAAAGCGAGCTCTGCAGATCCGCGCCGTATTGGGCGTCGTGACCAAGGTACGGTGCTCGCGAGCGTGATCGCTGTGCCCATGCGAGACGTAGCAGCGCTCTTGGGAGCGCAGGCTATCGATCCAAAGGTCGAGGGCTTCGACGTAGAGCGACTTCGCGCAGAGCGAGAACACTTCTCGAACATTCGTTCGAGTGGGCGGGAATCATCTCCCTCGCGCAACATAACTGCGCGAATACGGGGTTTGAAGAACATCATGGCACGCATTTACGACAATCTGGCCGACACGTTCGGCAACACGCCGCTGGTGAAGATTCCGCGGTTGAACAAGGGACTCGGCGCAACGATCCTCGTGAAGATGGAATCGTTCAATCCGGCCGGCTCGGTCAAGGATCGCATCGGAGTCGCGATGATCGAGGCGGCCGAGCGGGACGGGCGTCTGCTGCCCGGGATGAAGATCCTGGAACCGACGAGCGGCAACACCGGGATCGCGCTTGCCTTCGTCGCCGCGGCGAAGGGCTATCAATGCATCCTCGTGATGCCCGACACGATGACGATCGAGCGCCGCAATTTGCTCAAAGCCTATGGTGCGCAAGTCATTCTCACGCCCGGTGCCGACGGCATGAAGGGCGCGATCGCCAAAGCGCTCGAGATCTACCAAGCCGCGCCGAACAAATATTTCATGCCGCAGCAGTTCGAAAATCCGGCTAACCCCGAGATTCACCGGCGCACGACCGCCGAAGAGATCTGGCGCGATACCGACGGCGGCGTCGATATCTTCATTGCGATGGTCGGGACCGGCGGCACGATCACCGGCGTCGGCGAGGTGCTCAAAGCGCGCAAACCCGGCGTCAAGATCATCGCGGGCGAACCCGCTGCCTCGCCCGTGCTCTCGGGAGGTACGGCCGGTCCGCACAAGATCCAAGGCACGGGGACGGGCTTCGTGCCCAAGGTGCTCGACACCAAGATTTACGACGAAGTGATTCGCGTGACCGACGCGGACGCGATTGAGACCGCGCGGCGCTTGGCGCGCGAGGAGGGGATGCTCGTCGGCATCTCCGCGGGCGCGAACGTGTGGGCGGCGCTGCAGGTCGCAGCGCTTCCCGAATCGGCCGGTAAGGTGATCGTCACCATCGGCTGCGATACCGGCGAGCGCTATCTCAGCAATGCTGTTTTCGCCGATCAAGAAGCGGTCGTCGTGGAGAGCGCACTGGCTTGATCGTCGTCGAGGTCACGCGCGGCGATTTCGTCGAATCCGTCCATTACGGGGCCGCGTGCGCGGCGAACGCGCGCGGCGAGGTTGTGTTGCAGACCGGCGATATCGAATCGCCGGTCTTTCTCCGTTCCACGGCCAAGCCGTTCATCGCGGCCGCCGCGATCGAAGCCGGCGTGCGCGAAGCATTCGATCTCGATATGCGCGAGATCGCGGTGATGAGCGCGTCGCATACGGGCGAGCCGTTTCACATCGAGGCCGTGCGTTCGATCCTGCGCAAGATCGGACTCGACGAGTCCGCGTTGCAATGTGGTGCGCAAGAAGGGCGCGGGCCCGAGCCGGTCTACAATAACTGCTCGGGCAAGCATGCCGGAATCCTCGCGCTCTGCCGCATGGTCGGTAGCGATATCGCGACGTATATGGACGAGAACAATCCGGCCGAGCAGTACATTCTGAACTTCTGCGCGCGGATCTCCGGCGACGATCCGCAGACCTGGCCGATCGGCGTCGACGGCTGCGGCATCCCCGTCTACGCAACCTCGTTGCGGCGCGCGGCGACGGCGTTCGCGCGCTTTGCTACGCTGAGCGATCTCGAGCCGCGCGATGGGATGGCGCTGCTCGTCGTGCGTGATGCGATGGTTTCGCATCCCGCCTACGTTTGCGGAACGGGCGAGTTCGATACGCGACTCATGAGCGTCGCTGCCGGCTCGATTGCGTGCAAGTCGGGTGCCGAAGGGGTACACGGGGCGGCGCTGATTCCCGCGGGCGTCGGGCTGGTCACGAAGGTCCTCGACGGCGCCGCACGCGCGCGGGCACCGCTCACGATGGCGGCGCTGCAAGCCTTGGGCAGCCCGCTTGCGGAAGCGACCGAGTTGGCGGGCTTTTGCGCTCCTATCGTGTATAATCGGGCAGGGCGCGCCGTTGGAGCGATCCGCGCGGTGCCCGGCTTCGCCGTCGAACAAGCGAGTACGTAAAGCAAGAATTGCGCGACTATCTGCGCCTGCTGCAAGAGCGGGTCTTGATTTATGACGGCGCCATGGGCACGCAGCTCATGGCGCTCGAGTTATCCGCTGCCGACTTCGGCGGCGAGCGCTACGCGGGATGCAACGAAGCGCTCGTGCTCACGCGCCCGGACGTCGTTCGCACGATTCACGCCGCCTATCTCGAAGCAGGCGCCGACGTGGTCGAGACCGACTCGTTTACCGCATCGCGCCTCAAACTCGACGAGTATGCGCTGGGCGAGCGGACGCTCGAGATCAATCGCCGCGCGGCCGAGATCGCGCGCGACGCATGCGACGCGATCGCAACGCCCGAACGTCCGCGCTTCGTCGCCGGGTCGATGGGCCCGACCGGCATGCTGGTGTCGTCGTCGGATCCGGTGCTTTCGAAGATCACGTTCGAGCAACTCGCGCAGATCTACGGCGAGCAAGCCCGCGCGCTGGTCGAAGGCGGCGCCGATCTCCTGCTGCTCGAGACGATG
>Ga0335075_10008225_pt1 | contig 16025 bp, 14 predicted proteins | sample Lox_Sample_24_FD_206723 | JGI IMG/M metagenome (GOLD analysis project Ga0335075, IMG submission 206723) | Soil microbial communities from Loxahatchee National Wildlife Refuge, Florida, United States - Lox_Sample_2.4 | ecosystem: Environmental > Terrestrial > Soil > Wetlands | place: USA... | reverse complement strand
CAAACCTCCAACCCAGGGATGTCCTGTTCATCGATGAGATCCACCGGCTGCAGCCGGCCATCGAGGAAGTGCTCTACCCCGCCATGGAGGATTTCCAGCTCGACCTGATCATCGGCGAGGGCCCCTCGGCGCGCTCCGTCCGCATCGACCTGGCACCCTTCACCCTGATCGGCGCCACCACGCGCGCGGGCCTGCTGGCCACGCCGCTACGCGACCGGTTCGGCATCCCGCTACGGCTGGTCTTCTACACGCCGGCGGAACTCGAGGTGATCGTCCGCCGCGGCGCCGAGAAGCTCGGCATCGATCTGACGCCGGACGGCGCCGCCGAGATCGCCCGCCGCTCCCGCGGCACGCCGCGTATCGCCGGCCGCCTGCTACGGCGCGTACGCGACTTCGCCTCGGTCGGCGGATCACCAACCGTCGATCGCCAGGTCGCCGACGCCGCCCTGACCCGCCTCGAAGTCGATGCGCTTGGCCTCGACGGCATGGACCGCCGCTACCTGCTGCGGATCGCCGAGCACCACGCCGGCGGCCCGGTCGGGGTCGAGACTCTCGCCGCCGCCCTGGCCGAAGCGCGCGACACGCTGGAGGATGTGATCGAGCCATTCCTGATCCAGGAGGGCCTCGTGCTGCGCACCAGCCGCGGCCGCATGCTGGGCGAACCGGGCTGGCGCCACCTGAAGCTGCCCCCGCCCGCCCGGACTCCCGATCAGCTCGATCTGTTGCGGGACGATGGATGAGCGGCAATCCCCACGCCACCGTGGCGGAAGGCCGGCATCACTACCGCTTGCGCGTGTACTACGAGGATACCGACGCGGCGGGCATCGTCTATCATGCGAACTATCTGCGCTTCGCCGAGCGGGCGCGCACCGAAGCCTTGCGCGATCTCGGCATCGCCCATGCCGAACTGCTGCGCGAGTACAACCTGATGTTCGTAGTGCGGCGCATCAAAGTGGACTATCTCCGGCCCGCCCGACTCGACGAATCGCTCGAGGTGGTGACCGAGCCGATGTCGATGCGCGCCGCCGCCGTGGTGCTGCGGCAGGACGTGCAGGGTCCCGCCGGCTCGTGCGCCGTGGTGGAAGTCGAGTTGGCCTGCGTGCCGCCGGGTGGCCACTGGCCGGCGCGCATCCCGCCGCGCTGGCGGGCGGTGTTGAGTGCAATGCAGGCGGCCAGGCCGGCCGCCGGATAAGGAGTGGGATGCGGTGGATCGCGCAGTCAATGCGGTGGGTCTGGCGACGGCGGGCAGCGACCTGTCGCTGTGGGGCTTGTTTCTTGAAGCCGACATCCTGGTCAAGATCGTCATGATCGGCCTGCTCGCGGCCAGTGTCTGGGTCTGGGCTGTGGTGTTCGAGAAATGGTCCAGCCTGCGCAAGGTCAACAAGGACGCCGACGGGTTCGAGGACCGCTTCTGGTCCGGCGGCAGCCTGGAGGAACTGTACGACCAGGAGGGCTCGCGGCCCGGCCATCCGATGGCGGCCGTGTTCGGCGCGGCGATGGGCGAGTGGCGCCGCACCGTGCGGGTGGCCGGCGCCGATGTCAGCCACACCAGCGTGCGTGAACGAATCGATCGCGCGATCAGCGTGACGGTGCAGCGCGAGATGGACCGGCTGGAGCGCTGGATGGTGTTCCTCGCCTCGGTCGGTGCGACGGCGCCCTTCATCGGCCTGTTCGGCACGGTGTGGGGGATCATGCACAGCTTCTCGGCCATCGCCTCGATGCACAACACCAATCTCGCGGTGGTGGCCCCGGGCATCGCCGAGGCGCTGTTCGCCACCGCGATCGGTCTGGTGGCGGCGATCCCGGCGGTGCTGGCCTACAACAAGATCAGCACCGACCTGACTCGCTTCGCCGCCCGGCTGGAAGGCTTCGGCGCCGAGTTTAGCGCCATCCTCTCGCGCCAGAGCGAGGAGAGGGCCTGAGCCATGGCGTTCTCCCCACTGACCGGCAAGGGGATGCGCGGCCGCTATCGGCCGCTGTCGGAGATCAATGTCACGCCATTGGTCGATGTAATGCTGGTGCTGCTGATCATCTTCATGGTGACAGCGCCGCTGATGACATCGGGCGTGTCGGTCGATCTGCCGAAGACCGACGCCAAGCCGCTGAACACCGACAGCGAGCCGCTGACCGTGTCGATCAATGCCGAGGGGAAGATCTACCTACAGAATGAGGAAGTGCAGGTCCCGGAACTGGTGGCGAAGCTGCAGGCATTGTCGCAGAACAATAACGACCGGCGCATATTTGTCCGCGGCGACAAGGATATTTCCTATGGGCTGGTGATGCAGGTGATGGGCACGATCACCGAGGGCGGGTTCACCAAGGTCGCCCTGCTGGCACAGTCGCCGACAACACCGCCGTCGCCGACGCCCGCCGCTTCGCCGTCGCCGACCGCCACGCCTCCGGCGGCACCTGCCACGCCACAAGCTCCGGCGCCGGCCTCGCAATCGAAGCCGCCGGCGCAGGCCAAAGCGGGTTGAGGCATTGGCCGTGCGTTTATACCAACCACCCGAACGATCGACTCTCCGGCACTCGCGGCCCCACCCGTCATGGCCGGCCTTGTGCCGGCCATCTCCCGCCAGTTCCAGCACGCGGGCGACGGCGGTAGAGCATCATTCTTTCGGGCTCCTGGTATTAGACCACTCACCCCGTTCGCCTCGCGAACCGACCTCTTCCGCAAGTGGCAGAGGTGCGGCGGTGCGTGGACACGATTAGCCATGTGGGGCGGATTGGCACCGGCGGGGATGACCCCGGAACTGCGGCGCGGCGCGGCGGTCTCGGCGTCTCTGCACCTGCTGATCATTTTGGTGCTGCTGCTCGGGCTGCCGTTCTTCCACCCGCCCGAGGCGCCGCCCGAAGAGGCGGTGGACATGGTGTTCCAGGGCACGGCGGCTTCCACGATGAAGGCAGAGAAGCCGGCCGCGGTGCCGGCGCCGGCTCCCGCGCCGACGCCACTGCCGGTCCCGCCTGCTTTCCAGCCGCCACAGCCGCAGCCCAACGAATCCGCGCCGCCGCCTCCGCCACCTCCACCACCGCCTCCGCCGGCGACTGCCGCGGCGCCCACGGTGCCAACTCCACCTTTGCCGATTCCGCCGCTGCCGACGCCGGCACCCGCGCCGGTGGCACCGCCGCCTCCGGCCCAGCCGGCGCAGCAGCTTGCACAGACGCCCACGCAGCCGTCCCCGGCTCTGCCGGTGCCGCCGCTACCGGTGCCGCCACCGCCGATGCCGAGCCACACGTCGCAGCCCAACCCGACGAAAAACCCGGCGCCAGAGAGCGATGCGCTGGACAACACATTGGAAAAGCTGCGGGCGATGATCCGCCAGCAGAAGCCGCCGACCGCGCGCTATAATCCGGCGCTGGGCGGCGCGCCGAACGGCGGCGGAAGCCCGGCCGGCAATGATACCGCGGCGCTGACGGCGGCCGAGCGTGGCGCCATTGGCGATCACGTGCGCCCGTGCTGGACGACGGATCCAGGCGCGCTCGACCTCGACAAGATGCAGGCGCTGCTCACCGTCACCACCGATCCGACCGGCGAGGTGCGGGTCGCCACCGTGGCGCCTGCGGACCAAGGCCGGCTTGCCGATCCGCGGTTCCGCGCCTTCGCCGAGCGCGCAGTACGCGCCGTGATGGACCCATCCTGCGCCAACCTGCCCCTGCCGCCGAACATGCTGGGGAAGGTCAACGTGCTGACTTTCCGCTTCACGCCCTGAACCCCGTTCTGCCGGCCAACATGAAAGATGCGCCGATGACCGACGAAACTACATCTCTGCTGCTGCCTCGCCGGAGTTGGATGGCGCGGCGGGCGCTGCTGGCGCGTGCCGCCGGCGCGGCCGGATCGCTGGCGCTGCTGCCGGCCGTGGCGCGGGCTCAGACGCCGCCCGCGCCGCCCCCTGCGGCTCCAGCCGCATCGTCGGGGCAGAGCGCGGTGATCGACGTGAACCGTGCCCGCGCCGCGCCGATTCCCATCGCGCTGCCGGCGTTTGCCGGGGCCGACCCGGCTTCACAGCAGCTCGGGGCCGACATCATCCAGGTGGTTTCAAACGATCTCGCCAATTGCGGGCTGTTTCGGGTGATCAACCCGCAGGCGTACATTCAGGCCGCTGCGGCCCCGAACTCGGATGTGCCGGACTTTCAGAACTGGGCGGCGATTGGGGCACAGGCGCTGGTGACTGGGCGCACCGCCTCGCAGGGCGACGGCGTCCGGGTGGAGTTCCGGCTGTGGGACGTGCTGCCGCAGACGCAGCTTCAGGGCACCGCCTACACGACGACGCAGACCAACTGGCGGCGGATCGCTCATATCATGGCGGATGCGATCTATCAGCGGTTGCTGGGCGAGAGCGGCTATTTCGATACGCGAATCGTCTATGTGGCGCTGACCGGGCCGCGCGGGCGGGAGACACGGCGGCTGGCGATCATGGATCAGGACGGTGCCAATGACCGCACGCTGACGAATGGCGCCTGGCCGGTGCTGACGCCGCGTTTCTCGCCCAAGCGCGACCAGATCGCGTTCATGAGTTATGCGAATGATCGGCCTCGGGTTTATCTGTTCGATCTTGGTTCGGGTGCGCAGAGCGTGCTGGGCGACTTTCCGGGCATGACCTTTGCGCCGCGCTTCTCGCCGGACGGCAGTGCGGTAATCATGGCGCTGGCGCGGGGCCAGGGGTCGGCGATCGTGGTGGTGGATTTGGGAAGCCGCGCGACCCGGCAGCTTACCAACGCCAGTTCGATCGATGTCAGCCCGTGCTACAGCCCGGACGGGTCGCAGATCGTGTTCAATTCAGATCGGGACGGCGATCCGCAGCTTTATATTATGTCGGCCGGCGGCGGCGGCGCGAGGCGGATCAGCTTCGGCAATGGACGCTATGGCACGCCGGTGTGGTCGCCGCGCGGGGACCTGATCGCGTTCACTCGCTATGGCGGGGAGGAGTCGAATTTCTCGATCGGTGTGATGCACCCGGATGGCAGCGGCGAACGCCTGCTGACGGAGGGGTGGGACGTCGAGGGTCCGACCTTCTGCCCGAACGGGCGGGTGCTGATGTATTTCAGCACCACGCGCGCCACCGGTAGCCGCGGCGAGGGGTTTTCGTCGCATCTCGCTTCGATTGATATTACCGGCTTCAACCAACGGGACGTGGTGACGCCGACGAGTGCTTCGGACCCGGCGTGGTCGCCGCTTGGGGGGTGATGGGGCGCGGCGGGGTTATGCGCTCAGCTCCGATAATCGCCCAGTTGAGTGGCGCCACTCCTCGAAAGCGAACGTCCCGTCGGACGAGCTCCTTGGCTGTAATGGTTGGCAAGCGGTCACTCAACCCGCGTGGGAAGATCAAGAGTTCAGCACATCCCTAGGCCGGGCGAGGCAATTATTTCTGCGGCACGTTATTAGTGAGACTCGCCGCAACCTTCCACCCATCCGTGGTCCGCACCTCGGTGTACATCCAGTGTCCGCCCAAACGGACCGGCCCTTTGTCCGAGTGCCACGTGCCAGACCAGGAGCCGATCGCCACGATCACGTCGTTGCCAATGACTTTGACTTGGTCGAGCCTGCCGGGATCTTCATCAAAACTCTGAAGGGTTTTGGCATACCATTTCTCAATCGCGTCCCGACCGACCAGCGTATCGCCGAAGCCAGTTACGCGTACCCCATCCTTGGTGTATCGGGTGGCTATAGCCGCCGCGTCCTTGGTTGGAGCTGCTTTGTTAAACTGATCGACGAGGCCCTGGGCTGCCTGGCGCGCCTCCTGCTCGGTAAGCTGCTGGGCGGCGGCCGAGACCGAGCCGGCGAGTCCGGCTGTCATGACTAGTATGGTCATAGCAAAGCGGAACATCGGATTTCTCCTATCTTAGTCTTGGCGTTTCCGGAGATCGTTATTATGGTTTGTAGGCCCTTCTGGGAGTTGCCAGATAGCCCCGCATTTCGCCCGTCGGAGTAGGCCACAGTCCTCGACCCAGCCTCTTTTCGGCCAACCCTGTGCGGCGGTGCATGACGCCTACTCCTCTGTTCGGTTTGACGCACCTCAACACTTGCAACATTCCCGCGGTATTTCTTCGCGCCATGACAGCAATCGCCTCATCCAATGACCGCCTCTGGTGTTATTGGTCATCTCTCGACGGGTCTGCTGGGTCGAGCTAGCCCTTCACGAACGGACAATGTCCTTCCGATAGAGGCCGGAACGCCTGCTCGCCGGGCATGGTGGCAAGTGTTCTGTAGAGATCCCATGGGCCGACGCTCTCGCCCGGTTTCTTCACCTGGAACAGATAGGCGGTATTCATGGCCCGCCCGTCCTCGCGTATCGTGCCGGTGCCAAAGGCGTCGTCGTTGAAAGGCATCGCTTTCATCCGGTTCACCGTCGCGACGCCATCCGCCTTGGCTGCGGTCACCCCTATTGCGGACACCGACTTGAGGTAGTGCCGTGTGCCAGCATAGCAGCCGGCCTGCACCATATCGGGTTTGGCATCCGGTACTCTAGCTGCCGTCCGCTTAGCGAAGGCGCGGGTGCGATCGTTCAAGTCCCAGTAAAAGCTTTCCGTCAATACGAGCCCCTGCGTCATCTCGATGCCGATTGCGTGCACGAGCGGGATCAGCATCAGCAGGCCGGCGACGCGCATTTTCTCGACGAGGCCGAATTCGTGTGCCTGCTTGACGCAGGTCACCAGGTCGGCGCCGAAATTGGCAAGACCGAGCACCTTAGCCCCACTCGCCTCTGCTCGCTGCATGTAGGAGGAGAAATCAGTAGTCTCCGGGAATGGGTAGTGCACGCTGCCCAGCACGCGCCCGCCCGCCTGCTGGATAAATAAAGAGGTTTCCTTCTCGAGCTGATGTCCGAACGCGTAATCGGCTGTGATGAAGAACCAGCTATCCCCGCCGGCCGCTGTGGTCGCGCTGCCCGCTACGTGGGCGAGCATGTAGGTGTCGTAGGCCCAGTGCAGGCAGTTAGGAGAGCATTGCTCGCCAGTCAACACCGAGGTTCCCGGACCGGACGCAACGAACACCTTGTTCTTCTCACGTACGATGGACTGTACGGCGAGGGCACCCGCGGAGTTACCGCCATCGACAATCATATCGACATCGTCCTCGTCGAACCAATGCCGCACGATCGCCGCACCGACATCAGGCTTTTGCTGGTGGTCGGCAACCAGCACCTCCACCGCGAATGGCGCGCCCGATTGCGCGCACTCGTCGGCCGCCTGCCGGGCGCAAGCAAGCGAGAGCGGGCCGGTTACATCGCGGCCAGGGCCGCTCATGTCGGTCAGCACACCGATCTTGATAGTGGAATTCTGCGCTCTTGCACGCGTTGCGGGCAGGATCGAGGCGGCGGCCGCTGTTCGGAGAAGGCCGCGACGAGAGATGATCATAGCGTTTCTCCCTTGTTGCGCTTCGGCGATATAACATTGCTCGGGACCAGTTGCGGCACGGTCCTCACACCCGGCGGACGTTCCAGAAGACCGGTGGGAAGCCGGTTACAACGCCAGTAAGATCAGAACGGTAGGCAGTCTGGCTATATGTCAAGCCAAGCGGAATGAAGGTCACGTCCCGGAGCGCCTGTACTTGAATCTCCGCGGCGATTTGTTTTTCCATAGGAAGAACCGTCGCATCAAGCCACGCATCGCGCAATTCTTCGAGCCGTGGACTCGTTGGCCACCCGGCACCACGGCCGGCGATCCCGTTGCCGCGAAGCCAGGGGTGTATGCCGGGATTCAATACGTCATTGCCCTCCCACCAGGTGATAACGCAGCTCCAGCCGCCGTGATCCACGGGGTCTTTCTTGAGGAGACGTTGGAACCACGAACTCGTGTCCATAACCTGGGAGTCGACGTTTCATCCAACTTTCTTCATCATGTCCGCGCCGACTTCCAAACACCGCCTGTCCTCGGGAGAGGCAGCGTTAACGATGAGGACGACACGCTCACCCTTATAGCCAGCGGCGATGACATCCTGTCGCGTACGGTTCATGTCGCGCGGCCCCGTCAGCACATCGAGACCCGCGGTAGTTGCCATGGGGGAGGCTAGGGGGAAGCATCCCACCCCGGTACGGCCAAGCGTTGGATCGTCGCCAACGATAGCGCTGACGAAGTCCTGCTGGTTCACGATCCCCAACAAAGCTCGGCGCATCGCCGGGTTGTTAAAGGGCGGCTGTAAGTGATTGAGGCGCATCGCCCTCAATTGACCCAACGGGTTTAGCGCCGCGACTTTAATCTCTTCCTTGCTACTGAGTAGTCGGACCAGGTCCATATCGACGCGGTCCCACCAGTCCTGCTCGCCGGTCTCGAGTGCGGCAGCGGCGGTGGAGGAGTCGGAGATGATCGTCCATTCGACGCGCTCGAAATGGGCGACTTTCGGTCCCGTGGTCCAGTCTGGCGAACCACTCTCGCGGGGTCTGTAACCCGAGAAGCGCTCGAAGACCGTGCGCTCGCCCGGGACACGTTCGTCTGCCTTGAACCGATAAGGGCCGCTGCCGATCAACTCCTTCACCGGCGTAAACGGCTCGTAAGGAGGCCTGGCCAAACGTTCGGGCATGATCACCGGCAGTGGGCCGGTCGCCGTGCCGAGCGCCTGCGGCAGCAGCGGGAACGGCTTCTTCAGGCGGAAGACGATCGTCCGGTCATCAAGTGCCGCAATCTCGTCGGTAGCCGCCCAAAGTGCCTGGCCGAGGGAGTTCCGTCCCGTCGTGCCCCAACGCTGGATGCTGACGGCACAATCGCGGGCAAGTACGGGCTTCCCATCATGGAACGTCAGTCCGGGTCGCAGCGTCAACGTCCAGCGCCTGCCATCGTTTTCTGTCGTCGCGCCTTCGACCATCTGCGGCGATACTTCGGTATTGAGCTTCATGCCGTACAGCGTGTCGAAGACGGCAAACGCGTTGATGCGCATGGGGGGGCCGGGAAACCAGTGAGGATCGAGCACCGGAATGTCTTCCTCGCTCATGAAACGCAGCACCGAATTCTTTTCGGCGCGCACGAGGGATGGAAGGCAGATGGCGGCAGCCGAGGCCGCAAGGAATTGGCGTCTATGCAGTTTCATCTCGGCGTCCTCCCCTGATTTCGGGCGCATTTTCCTCCGAGGTTAGGGCAGGCAGGTAAAGCCGTGATGTGAAACACGTGAATGGGATGTAAAAATTCGTTCCCCTCCAGGTGCCGCGTCGCTAGACTGCCCGCCCCAGGGGTGCTGTGGGGATGACGGTCGAAATCGACCCCCGGACAGCCGAAAACTCGGCGAGGCAGAACGACCTTCCGCCAGCCGGAGCCGAGCTTCTGCGCTTCGAAGGGCTGACCTTTGACCTTGCCGGCAGGGCGCTCTCAGCCGCGAATGGGGGCGAGATCTCCCTCACGCGCGCAGAGTTCGAGCTGCTCGCTGTGCTGATCCGAAGCCGCGGCCGAGCGCTCTCCCGCGACCAGTGTCTCGACGCGGTCGCGGGCCGCCGCTCGGCGCCCTTCGACCGTACCGTCGATGTCCTGATCAGCCGCCTGCGCCGCAAGATTGAGCCGGAGCCGAAAGTGCCGCGGTTGCTCCTGACCGTTCCCGGCCATGGCTACAAGTTCGCCGCGAAGCCGGTGCAGGTCGAGCCGGGTCAGGAAAACGCAGCAACCACGGACGGACCATCGACCGCGCTGGCTACGCCGATAGCTGAGCGCCGGCTGCTCACCGTGATGGTATGCTCCCTTTCCATTGCAATGGGATCATCGGCCCGACTCGGCCCGGAAGAGCGGCATGGTATCGTCAAAGCGTTTCGGACATGCTGCAGCGATATATGCGGCCAGTTCGGCGGCGTGCCTGGCCCCGTTGCAGCCGATACGGTCCATATCTATTTCGGCCATCCCATGGCGCACGAGCACGATGTGGAGCAGGCCGTCCGCGCCGGACTGGCGGTCGTCGCCAGAGTGCGGCGCCTCGATGTTGGTTTGTCGGTGCAGCTCGACGCGCACGTCGGCATCGCGACAGGAGAGACGGTCGCAGGTGATGGAGCGCTCGGGGATGTCTCCGGCGAAGCACCGGCGCTTGCGCAGCGGCTGGCGGCTTCCCCGGGGAGCGGCACCGTCTTGTTGGCGGCGGCGACCCGACGCTTGGCCGGCGGCTTGTTCGAGTACCGGGCCCTCAGTGCAGCGGACGGCGTTCCGCCGGAGTCGTTCCAAGTGCTCGGTGAAGCAGCCGTGGCGACCCGATTCGATGCGCTGCATGCGGGCAGCCTGACACCCCTGGTCGGGCGCAGGGAAGAGGCCGCGCTTTTGCTGAGTCGCTGGTATCGGGCACAAGCGGGAAGCGGCAATGTCGTGCTCCTCAGCGGCGAACCCGGTATCGGGAAGTCACGACTCGTTCGCGAACTGCGCAGTCGGCTTGCCGGCACGGCATACATCCCGCTGATTTGCTACTGTGCCCCGCACCAGCGGGACAGCCCCTATCATCCTTTTGTCCAGCATCTGGAATACGCCGCCGGGTTTGCCCGCCTCGATGACGGTGGGGTCCGGCTCGGCAAACTCAAGGCATTCTTAACGAAGAACGGCAGCGATCCGGGGACGCTCGCGTTGCTTGCCGACCTGCTCTCGATTCCAGCGGACGGGGGCCCCCTGGCCAGGTTGAACCTGAGCCCGCAGCAGCGGCGTGAGCGGACGGGCGCGGCGCTCGTCGGTCAGGTGATTGCCGCCGCCGCACGCGCACCGGTGTTACTAGTTTTCGAAGACGTGCAGTGGATGGACCGGACGTCCCTCGAAGTATTGGATGAGATCGTGGATCAGGTCACCAATCTTCCAGTGCTGCTGATCGTGACCTTCCGTCCGGAGTTCACTGCCCCTTGGAGCAGCCACCCGCAGGCGACGGTGCTGGTGCTGAACAGGCTCGATTGCAGGGCAGCCAAGCAAATGGTCGGCCAGGTAAGCGGCGGGGCGATGCCGGATAGCTTGAGCCGGCAGATTATTGCCCAGGCCGATGGCGTCCCGCTGTTCCTTGAGGAGTTGACGAAGACGATGCTGGAGGGTGGCGCGGAGGCAGGTACGTCCCTGCCGGCGACCCTTCATGATTCTTTGATGGAACGGTTGGATCGCCTGCCCGCAGCCAAGCGGGTGGCGCAGCTTGGCGCCGCGATCGGCCGAAGCTTTTCGCACGATCTGTTAGCGGTGCTCTCTGGCATCCCAGAGCGGGCGTTGTGTGCCTCACTGGACCAGCTTGTCTCGTCCGAGTTGGTCACACGACGGGGCTTGCCAACCGATGCGACATATACATTCAAGCACACGCTGGTGCAGACTGCGGCGTACGAAAGCATGTTGAAGACCCAGCGCGCGCCGATCCACGAACGTATCGTTGATCTGCTGTTGGGACAGCAGCCGGGTATCGAAGACTCGCAACCGGACCTGCTCGGTTATCACTGCGAGCTGGCTGGCCTCATCGAGAAGGCGGCCGCGTACTACATTCAGGCCGGCTGGCGATCGAACTATCAAGCAGCTTACGAGGATTCACGCGAGCAGTTCAGGAATGCCCTGCGGCTGGCCGCTACATTGCCCGAGGGAAAGACCCGCGATCTCGTCGAACTGCGAGCGCTCAGAGGTGTCGGCCTCACGATGGGCAACATCGAGGGCTATGCTTCTGCAAACTTCGGTGCCGCCAACCTCCGAGCGCTTGAATTATGCGAACGGATAGGCGACCCGCCGGAATTTCTAGGCGTCAACTTCGGCGTTTTCACCTTCCAGTCCTGGCGCAGCGACCTGCGTGGAGGCGTGAACACAGCGGAGCACATGCTGAGGTGGGGCCAATCGCAGGGCGATATACGCGGCTGCATTCTGGGTGAATTGAACATCGGTAAAGCGAGGGCGGCACGCGGAGAACTGGCCGCCGCGCAGCGGCACCTGCAACATGCGCTCAATCTCTCGGAGTCGAGCCGCAACGATCCTGCTGCTATCTGGACTTTCCGAGTTGCAATATCACGCACAGTGGCGATGCACCACATACATTGCTCGCTTTCTCGGGTTTTGTGTTGGATGGGTTACCCTGATCAGGCAATGACGCACAGTTCGGCAGCGGTCGATCAAGGCGAAGACGAAGTTGTGTTCGTAGCGGAGCCGATGCGCGTCCTGCAACGCTTGTGGATCATGTCGGTACTAGGCGACCCACGTGATCTTGCGGAGCCGGCGGAGAAGATGGCGGAACACAGTCGCCACCACAGCCTGCCAATGTTTGCCGCAGTAGCCACAATCATGCGGGGCTACGGGCTCGCCCACAGCGGGCAACCCGAGGCCGGGCAATCAGCCATTAGTGGAGGTCTTGCTGCATATACCGGGACTGGGGCAGTGCGAGACTCCTGCTATTTTCGCTCCTTGCTGGCCGAGACGCACAGAATGACGGGTGAAACAAACACCGCCCTGCGCATCCTGAGTGCGGCGCTCGAGGAGACGGAACGTACCAGCGAGAAGTTTTATGACGCCGAACTCTATCGCGGAATCGGCGAGACCCATCACCAACAACGAGATGCACAGGCAGCGGAACACGCTTTTCGGCAAGCTCTGACAGTCGCCCGCGATCAAGGCGCCAGACTGTTAGAACTCAACACTGCCACCAGCTACGCGCGCATGCTGCGTGACCTAGGCAAACGCGCGCAAGCACGCATTCTGCTGGCGCCAATCTATAGTTGGTTCCTCGAAGGTCTCGATACCGCTCCTCTGCGACGCGCGAGGGTGTTGCTCGACGAACTCAAGGCTGCCCGAGCGAGTTGATCGACCAACGGGCTTTGCGCTCATCGGGGGCTCCTCATCCTGAGGTTTACAACACCTCGATCGTCGCTCGCGCCGTTTCCGTCGCACCTCCATCTGGCAGTTGTTGAGGCTCCAACACGGCGTGGGTCATGACCGGCGACGCCGATCACGAAACCTGAAGGGAGGCTTTAGGGGTGGTACCTGACGTCGTCAGCGTGACTGCGCAGGTTCGCTCGGCATTCCGACTGCCCCAAGCAGCCATTTCCCTTTCGGCCGGTACCGGACCTCGCGCCGACCAGCGTGAACGCCCGGGGAGCGTCGGCAACGCCTCCTCCGCGCAGTGCCTTGCCCCGGCTGACAAGCGGTCCCAGGAAGCCACCCATGCAAGCGGTCAACACTTCTCTGCGGCCGCACTAATCCTCATCGCCAGCGGGCAGCCGCCCCGACCTCCATTGCAAGTGCTGCCCGCCGTCCAGCGCGAGCATCTGTCCGGTCATTGCCGGCAGGGTCAGGATCGCCAGCACGGCGCGGGCCACCTCATCGGGCGACGGGCCATGGCCGAGCGGCACCGATGCGCTTTGCGCAGCGAACTGCGCCGGACTCTGGTTCGCGTTGGGCAACGCCGGGCCGGGGCCAATGCCGTTGACCCGGATGCGCGGCGCCAGGGCCAGTGCCATCGCCTGCGTCAGGCCCCATAAGGCGAACTTGGACACGGTGTAGGAGACGAAATGCGGCGTGATCGACCACACCCGTTGGTCGATCATGTTGACGATGACGCCCTCGGCCAGGGGGGGCAGGGCGCGGGCGAACAGCTGCATCAGCACGAAGGGGGCGCGGAGGTTCGGTTCCAGATGAGCGTCCCAGGAGGCTCGGCTGGCATCGTGCCATTCGTCGCGCTGGAAGAGGCTGGCGTTGTTGACCAGCACGCCGATCGGACCGACCGCCTCGGTGGCAGCCGGCAGCAGGCGTTCGGCCTCGGCTTCCGTGGCGAGATCCGCTGGCAGCACGGTTGCGTCGCGACCCTTTGCGCGGATCTCGGATGCCAGCTCCTGGGCGGCAGTCAGGCTTCGATGGCAGTGGATGGCGACATCAAAGCCGGCCTCGCTCAAGGCCAGCGTAATGGCTCGGCCGAGCCGGTGGGCGCCGCCGGTGACCAGGGCGGCGCGCGGGATGGCGGGTGGGATGTCGAGGTCCATCAGCGGTGCTGTACCCACGCTTAAGGGCCAAGGCAAAGCCTGTCCCGATGGCCTCGTCAGGTGGCTTGGTCGCGAGGCGTCAGCCGGCAGCTCCGAACCCGGCGCGGTAGCGTGCCGCCAGCATCCGGTACTCGGCGGCGTTGCGGTCGAACTTCCGCCGCTCCTCCTCGTCCATGACGCGTTTCAGCTTGGCCGGGGCGCCGGTCCACAGCTCATAACGGCCGATGATCTTGCCTGGCGTCAGCAGCCCGCCGGCGCCGAGCATGCCGCCCTCTTCGATCACCGCGCCGTCCAGCACCGTCGAGCCCATGCCGACGAACGCGCGGTCGCGCAACGTGCAGGCATGGATGATTGCGCCATGGCCCACGGTGACGTCGTCGCCGATGATGGTGGGAAACGTCACCGCATCGACATGCACGATCGTCCCGTCCTGGATGTTGGTTCGGGCGCCGATGCGGATGAAATTGGTGTCGCCGCGCACCACGCAGGCGAACCAGATGCCGGATTCGGGACCGATCTCCACGTCGCCGATCACCGCGGCGGTTGGGGCGATGAAGGCGGTGGGATCGACGCGCGGCAGGATGCCGTCGAGCGCATAGAGTGGCCCACGGCCACGGGACAGCGCCTCGACCCGCCCGATCTGAATGTCAGGCATCCGCCAAACCCAGCATCAGGCAGAGATTCTGCACCGCGGCGCCGGATGCGCCTTTGCCCAGGTTGTCGAGTCGCGCCACCAGCACCGCCTGCCCCCGCTTCTCGTTGGCATACGCCGCCAGTTCCAGCAGGTTGCTGCCGTTCAGCGCCTGCGGCTCCAGCTTGCCGGACGGATCGGGCGAGACCACCCGCACCAGCTTGCTGCCGGCATACCGTGCCTCGAGCGCCGTGCGCAGGTCGGTCCCGCTCGGCCTTCCGGGCAGCGTGTCCAGATGCAGCGGCACAGAGACCAACATGCCCTGCCGGAAATGCCCGACCGAGGGCACAAAGATCGGCCGGCGGCTCAGCCCGGCATAACGCTCGGTCTCCGGTACGTGCTTGTGTTCCAGGCCGAGCGCGTAAAGCTCGAAGACAGGGCCGCCGTCGCGTTCATGTGCCTCGATCAACGCGCGCCCGCCGCCGGAATAGCCGCTGACGGCGTTGATGGTCACCGGATAGTCGGGTGGCATTAGGCCGGCATCGACCAGCGGCCGGATCAAGGCGATCGCGCCGGTGGGGTAGCAGCCGGGATTGGCCACTTTGCGTGCCACTGCGATGCGTTCGGCTTGGCCGGGTTCCATTTCCGGGAACCCATAGGTCCAGCCGGGATGCACCCGATGCGCCGTGCTGGCGTCCAGCAGCTTCGGCGCCGCGTTCCCGAGCCCTTCAGCGAGTGCAACGGATTCACGGGCGGCCTCGTCCGGCAGGCACAGCACGACAAGGTCGGCCTCGGCCATCGTGTCGCGCCGCGCGCCCGGGTCTTTGCGGCGATCGGCCGGCAGGCTACGCAGTTCGATGCTGCGCAGCGCCAGCAGCCGGTCGCGGATGCCAAGCCCGGTCGTGCCGGCCTCGCCGTCGATGAACACGATTGGCCTGTCTGCCATCCCGCCCTCCAGCCGCCGCCGGACACTAAGTCCGGCGACCAGACCCCGACAACCTATCGCTTGCTGAACTGGAAGCTGCGGCGAGCTTTGACGCGTCCGTACTTCTTTCGCTCGACGACGCGGGAATCGCGGGTGAGGAACCCGGCCACCTTCAGGATCGCTCGCAGGTCCGGCTCATAATTGGTCAGCGCGCGGCTGATACCGTGTCGCACCGCGCCCGCCTGGCCGGACAGGCCGCCGCCGCTGACGGTGCAGACCACGTCGAACTGGTTGTAGCGGTCCGCCACCAGGAACGGCTGGGTGATCAGCATCCGCAGCACCGGCCGGGCGAAATACTGAGCCGCCGGCTTGCCGTTGACCGTGATCCCGCCCTTGCCGGGCTTCACCCATACCCGCGCCACCGCGTCCTTGCGCCGGCCGGTGGCATAGGAACGCCCGAGCGCGTCGCGCTTCGGCTCGACCTTCGGGCGTTCCGGCTGCACCGCGCCGGTGGCGACCGCGAGGTCCTTCAGGTCGGCGAGCGTGCCGGTGCGGGTCGCTTGAGTTCCGGACATGCGGTCAGTCCCTCTTGTTCTTC
>Ga0335075_10008224_pt1 | contig 16026 bp, 17 predicted proteins | sample Lox_Sample_24_FD_206723 | JGI IMG/M metagenome (GOLD analysis project Ga0335075, IMG submission 206723) | Soil microbial communities from Loxahatchee National Wildlife Refuge, Florida, United States - Lox_Sample_2.4 | ecosystem: Environmental > Terrestrial > Soil > Wetlands | place: USA... | reverse complement strand
GGTCCGGCGGGCCCGCTGGCCGTGCCCGGCTTCCGGGTCCTGCTCGCGGTCGTGCTGACGACGTCGCTCGGCCTCGGCGCGATCGACGTCACCATCACCGCGCGCGCGGTCGCGGATCATCATCCGGGTGCGGCCGGCTACATTCTCGCCGCCATGAGCCTGGGCAGCGCGCTCGGCGGGCTCGGCTGGGGCAGGCGGCGGCACCGGTCCCGCGCCTCGACCCAGATGACGTGCCTGCTCGTCATCATGGCGGGCGGCATCGCGGTGACCGCCGTCGCACCGGATCTGCTGCTGGCAGGGGTCGCGCTGGCGCTGACCGGAACCGTTCTCGCCCCGTCGGCGGTGGTCAGCTACCTCAGCGCGGAACGCCTGGCCGGTCCCGGCGCCGAGTCGTCAACGTGGGTGAACACCGCCTGGAACGCGGGCGTCGCGGCCGGGCTCGCGCTTACCGGCGTGGCGGTCAGCCGGGCCGGCACGACGACGCCGCTGCTGGCGGGCGCGGCCGTGCTGGCCTGCGCGGCCCTCGCGGTGCGGTGGCGGCGGAGCGTCTTCGACCCGGCGGCGGCACCCCCGTCGCAGCCGCAGCCCCCGGCCCTCCCCCCGGCGGACAACCGCCCGTCGGCGGACAACCGCCCGTCGGCCGCCAACCGACCGCCGACGGACAACCGGCCGCTGGCGGACGAGCGACGATGACGGAGACGCTCAGCCCGGCAGGTCCTCCGGTCGTATCTTGGCGAGCTTGCCCTGCAGCAGGCCGGTGGACTGGCCGACCTCGATGAGATAGCCGTCGGGGTCGCGCATGTAGCAGCGGATCTCCGCGCCGCGGTCGATCGGCGGCGTCACGAACTCGGCCCCCTTCCCCTTCCACTCCTCGTAGCAGGCCTGGATGTCGGCCACCCGCAGGTTCATGAAGATCGAGGTGGTGTTGCCCGGCTCGTAGTCGGCGACGGTGATGCCCGGCTTGTCGGGCGTGGGCGGCCCACCGGGGTTCATCAGCAGCCACGAGTTGTTGAGCTGGACGATGCACGGGTTCTCCTCGAGGACGACCTTGCCGCCGAGCACGCGCGAGTAGAAGTCCCGCGACGTCGCGACGTGGCGCACGGTGATGAACATCGTCATGATGAACCCCTCGGTGGGGTTGGGCAGGTTGTCGTAGTCGATGTACGGCGTGGGTTGTGTCATGGTTTGCTCCCGTTCGGCGGCGCGGGCGGACAGCGGCCTATTCCAGCGCAACGTCCCGCTCGTCACTCCCTTCCCTCGATAAGGGCGAGGCAGACCTGCCGGAAATGGAGACGACAGGGGCGCAGGCCAGCCGATAACATCGACCGCACCCGGGCCAATACCGCATAGCGGACAGACGACGGCCTACTGACCCGATCGGCTCCGGAGGAAACAGACCAATGCTCGTGCTCGCGGTCGCGGCGACTGTCCTGCTGCTGCTGGAAACGCTGTCGGCGATCGCGGGGCTGACCCGCGCCCGGGCCGGCCTGACCCGGCTTGACCAGCTCACCCGGCTCGGCCTGCTCGACGGCCGCAACCTGGCGGTGGCGAGCGCGCTCGGCGCCGTGCACCTGGCCGGCAGCGCCGCGGTCATCGCGGGGCTGTGGGTGCCCGCCGCCGGCGTGGCGGGCGGCGGGGTCGAGGCGGTGGTGTTCGGCTGGGTGCTGTCGCGCCAGCTGGCCCACGGCGACCGGGGCCGGGCGCTGGGCGCCTACCTGCTGTTCACCGCGATGGCGGTGGCCGTCCTAATCGTCAACGTACTGCGCTAACACGGGGTCGGGCCGGCCGCCGGCGGGCGGCCGGTCAGGGGGCGGCGGGCAGCGCGTCCAGCGCCTCGCGGGCCTCGTCCTCAATCGGCGGGGGCACCTCCGGCAGCGCCAGCACGTGCCGCAGGGCCTTGGCGTAGGCGACGTCGCGGGCCTGCGCCTCCGGCACCGCGAGGTCGGGCACGACGCCGGTGCCCTGCCAGTTGCCGCCGGTGACGGGGTTGACCGAGCGCGCGAACGGCACCCCGATGTGGACCTCGCGGCTGATCGGGAACATCCGGGTGGGGTGGGCGCCGCCGCCGGTCGTCTCGCCGATCACCTCGGCCCGGCCGAGCGCCTGCAGCGTGTAGGCGAAGTCCTCGCCCCCGGAGAAGGTCCGGTCGCTGCTCAGCACGTAGACCGGCCGGTCGAGGTAGCGGGGTCCCGGGACATACGGCAGCGCCCAGAACTGCCTGGTCTCGCCGGTGTCGGCCCGGAAGATGTCGTTGAGGTGGGTCGGCTGCTCGTCGAACAGGTAGCTGCACCAGAAGACGACGCCGTCGGGCGCGCCGCCCCGGTTGCGCCGCAGGTCGATGATGAGCGCGTAGGTGCCGGCGACGAGCTCCATCGCGGCGGCCATCGCCGGGCCCGCGATCGCGGGAACAGGCACCCGGCGCAGGTCCAGGTAGCCGATGTTGCCGTCAAGGCGCTCCACCCGGTGGATGCCGAAGTTGTCCAGCCGTCCCATCCGGCGCATGGCCAGCACCCGCGCCTCGTGGTCGTCAGGTTCCTCGCCCCCGGCCCCCGGGCCGGGCCATCCCCGCCGGCGCGGACCCGGGCCGCCCGGACCAGGACCAGGTCCGCCCGGACCCGGGCCGCCGGGACGCGGCCCGTGCGCCCGAACCCGCAGGTGCTTGTCGTCGCAGATCTCATTCAGGTGCCCGGTCAGCAGCTCCGCCAGCGCCTGCTCGTCGAGGTCGTCGTACTCGCCCGCCGCCAGCCGCGTCTCCACTGCGGTCGCGGCCCGGTCGGCGAGCTCGGGGAACACGTAGTTCGCGCGCAGCAACTCGAGCGCGGTGGTGACGATCTCGCGGCCGGACATCGGCTCGCCGTCATCCGGCAGCTCGATCCGCGGGGTCGCCGGGTCGGGGTCATCGAAGGTGAACTCCAGCAGCCTCGCCTCGGGCAGCCGCGCCGACAGGTCACGGCGGAGCGTCCGCAGCCGCGTCCGGTGCGCGTCCTCAAACGCGGCCAGGGTCTCCTCGTACTCCGCCCGCTCGCCCGGCGGCGGGAGGAACACCCGCACCATCAGCTGGCCGGGCTCGACCGCGGGCTCGTCGTCAGCCTGCAGGAGCACCGCGCGCAGCACCGCGCCGTCCGGGAATCGCTCCCCCAGCTCACGGTTGATGACCCGCTCGATCCTGCTCGCCTCGGAATGGTCCATGTCCGCCCCCGTCCCGGTCCGCCCGGTCAGGTCAAAGTCAACATCCCGATCATGTCGAACGGACCCTGCGCTCCACATCACCCGCCAGGCGGATCTTGCGCCCGGCCGGAAGCGCGGACCGGGGCAGGCCCGCCGGAGGCAGCTCGCCTAGGCCGCCGCGGCGCGCTCGCCGACCGGGCGGCGGCGCAGGCTCGGCCGCAGCAGGGCCGGCGGCAGGTAGGCGGACACGTCGGGCGCGCCGAGGTTGGTGCCGGGCGGCACGATCTCGTCGATCTGGTCGAGGATCTCGTCCGTCAGCGTGACGCCGACGCCCGCCAGCAGGTCATCCAGCTGCTCCATGGTCCGCGGCCCGATGATCGCGCTGGTCACGTCGGGGTGGGCGATCGCGAACGCGATCGCGAGGTGGGTGATCGGCAGGCCCGCCTCGGCCGAAAGCGAGATGAGCTTCTCGACCGCGTCGATGCGGGACGCGTCCCTGAAGTTGGCGAAGCGGGCGGCGCGGCGCAGGTCGGTCTCCTGATCCCGGCGGATGCGTCCGGTCAGCATCCCCTTCGCCAGCGGGCTCCAGACCAGCGCGCCCATTCCGTAGCGCCGGACGACCGGGAGCACCTCGGCCTCGATGCCCCGGTTGAGGATCGAGTAGGGCGGCTGCTCGGTGCGGAACCGGGCCAGGCCGCGGCGCTCGGCCACCCACTGGGCCTCGACGATGTCGGACGCGGGCATGGTGGACGAGCCGATCGCCCGGACCTTGCCGCTGCGGATCAGGTCGGACAGCGCCGACAGCGTCTCCTCGATGTCGGTGTCAGGGTCGGGCCGGTGAATCTGGTACAGGTCGATGTGGTCGGTCTGCAGACGGCGCAGGGAGTTCTCGACCTCGGTCATGACCCAGCGCCTGGAGTTGCCGCGCTCATTGGGGTCATCGCCCATCGGCCCCCACACCTTGGTCGCGAGGACCACGTGGTCGCGGCGGCCCTTGAGCGCCTGGCCGACGATCTCCTCCGACTCGCCGTCGGAGTACCGGTCGGCGGTGTCGACGAAGTTGATCCCGGCGTCGAGCGCCCGGTGGATGATCCGGATCGCGTCATCGTGGTCGGGGTTGCCGCCGGCCCCGAACATCATCGCGCCGAGCGCGTAAGGGCTGACCTGGATGCCGGTCCGGCCGAGGCTGCGGTACTGCATAAGGTCTCTCCTTCGATAGCGGTCATGGTGCGCTAAGCTCTCCCGCCCTCGATGTCGTACCCTGGATCGAAGCGGAACGCTCTTCCGGAACTATACGGAATGGCTTTCCGGAAAAGCAAATGGAGGTGCCGTGGCCGACAACAGCGAGCGCGCGCCGCGTCGGCTGCGGGCCGACGCCGCCCGCAACGTCGATTCGCTGCTCGAGGCGGCCAAGGCCGTCTTCGCCACGTCGGGCGTGGACGCGCCCGCGAAGGAGATCGCCGACCTGGCCGGGGTCGGCGTCGGCACTCTCTACCGGCACTTCCCGCAGCGCTCAGACCTCGTCAAGGCGGTGTTCCAGCGCGAGGTGGACGCGTGCGCGGACGCGGCCCCGACGCTCGCGGCAGCCAACGACCCGGCCGCCGCCCTGTCGAAGTGGCTGCACCGCTACACGCAGTTCCTCGCGACCAAGCGGGGTCTGGCCGCCGCCCTGCACTCGGGCGACCCCGCCTTCGACGCCCTGCCGGGGTACTTCGCCGGTCACCTCGAGCCTGCCCTCGGATCACTGCTGACGGCGGCGGCGGCCAGCGGCGAGATCCGGGCCGACATCAGCCCGCGGGAGCTCCTGCACGCCGTCGCCACGCTGGCCATGCCCGGTCCGGGCGAGGGCGTCGCCTACAGCCAGCGAATGGTGGCGCTGCTCATGGACGGGCTGCGCTACGGCGCTGATGCGAGTCAGCCCGGCGCCTAGCGGCGGAGCAACGGTCCGTTCAGACGAAAGATTTTGATTGACCTTGGCACTGGGTGGTGCTTCACCCTCGGCGGGTGACGTTCCGCAGAGCGGCCGCTGCCAGCATGCTGTCTGCTCGGATCGCGATGAAGGAGCTCAGCCATGCCCGCGGATTTTGCCGACCGAACCGACTTCGAGAACGCGAACCGCGGGCTGATCGCCCGGCTTGACCCGGGGGTGATCAAGGCGGCCAGCGGCCGGGTGGTGTACGACGCCGACGCGTTCACCCGCGCCACCGCCGGGGACTGCCCGGACACGGTGCACCCGAGCCTGTGGCGGCAGAGCCAGCTGACCGCGATCCAGGGCCTGTTCCAGGTCACCGACGGCATCTACCAGCTGCGCGGGATCGAGCTTTCGAACATGACCGTGGTCGAGGGCGAGACCGGGGTGATCGTCATCGATCCGGCCGTGTCGGCCGAGGTCGCCGCGGCCGGGCTGGCGCTCTACCGGGAGCACCGCGGCGACCGGCCGGTCACCGCGGTCATCTACACCCACTCGCACATCGACCACTTCGGCGGCGTGCTCGGGGTGGTCGAGGCCGGCACCTCGGTCCCGATCGTCGCGCCGGCCGGGTTCCTCGAGCACGCGGTGTCTGAGAACGTCTACGCCGGGGTGGCGATGCTGCGCCGGGGCGCCTACCACACCGGCATGTACCTGCCGGTCAGCGCCGAGGGCATGATCGGGGTCGGGCTCGGCTCCGGCACCTCAACCGGCACGGTCGGGTTGCTCGCGCCGACGCTCGACATCACCCGCACCGGGCAGCAGGAGACGCTCGACGGGGTGCGGATCGTCTTCCAGCTCACCCCCGGCACCGAGGCCCCGGCGGAGATGAACTTCTACTTCCCCGACCACCGGGCGCTGTGCATGGCCGAGAACGCCACCCACAACCTGCACAACCTGCTCACGCTGCGCGGCGCCCAGGTCCGCGACGCGCGCGGCTGGTCACGCTACATCGCCGAGGCGATCGAGCTGTTCGGCGACGACGCCCGGGTCGCGTTCGCATCGCACCACTGGCCCACCTGGGGCACCGACAACGTGCTGCGCTTCCTGACGGGGCAGCGCGACCTGTACGCGTACCTGCACGACCAGACGCTGCGGCTGATGAACCAGGGCTACGTCGGCAGCGAGATCGCCGAGATGATCGAGATGCCGCCCGCGCTCGACGCGGCCTGGCACACGCACGGGTACTACGGCTCGGTCAGCCACAACGTCAAGGCCATCTACCAGCGTTACCTCGGCTGGTACGACGGCAACCCGGCCCACCTCTGGCAGCACCCGCCGGAGGCCGCCGCCGCCCGCTACGTTCAGGTTATCGGCGGCGTCGCGGCGACCGTGGCCAAGGCCGCGGAGTTCGCCGACGCCGGCGACCTGCGGTTCGCGGCCGAGCTGGCGAGCCACGCGGTGTTCGCCGACCTGCACGACGAGCCGGCCAGGCGCCTGCTCGACCAGGTGCTCACCCGTCTCGGCTACGGCGCCGAGTGCGCCACCTGGCGCAACAATTACCTCACCGGGGCCATGGAGCTGCGGTCGGCGCCCGTCGCGAACGAGGTCAGCTCGGCCGGGATGGCGCCCGCGCTGACCGTCACCCAGCTGTTCGACAGCCTCGCCATCCGCATCGACGGCAAGCGCGCATGGGACACCAGCACGTCGATCCGGTGGCACTTCACCGACTCCGGCGAGACCTACCGGATGGAGCTCAGCAACGGCGCCCTGATCCACTACCCGACCACGCGCGAGGAGCCGGTCGACGTGGTCATCACGCTCACCCACCCGCAGCTGCTGGCGATGCTGGCCGGCGCGGGCGCCGACGGCGTGCAGTTCGTGGGGCACGCCAAGGTCTTCGACATCATCGCCGGGCTCACCGACCAGCCAGACCCCGCGTTCGCGATCGTCACGCCCTGATCAGCCGCCTTGAAAAAGGGTTCGCGTGCGCTTAATCGGCGCTGCGATCATGGCGGAATGCCATTTCCGAACCTCGAGGGGAAGCACGGCGGCCGGCCGTACGTGACGGCGCGGCGATTGCTTGACTATCACCAGTCGCGGGGTCATTCGTCGGCCGCGGCCCCCCGCGCGGTCGTGCTCACCTGGCAGAGCCGCCTCGAACAGCGGGTACGGGAGCGCCGCGAGCACGAGGAGCTGCACGGTCCGGTGATCGGCTCGAGCGCGCTGCTGCGGCTGACGCCGGGGCTGGGGCTGGCCCGGCTGCCGATCGGCGCGCCGGCGGCGGCGATCGCGGTCGAGGAGCTGGCGGCGCGGGGGACGGAACTGCTGATCGCCGTCGGCACCGCCGGCGCGATCGACGAGCGGCTGGCCGCAGGCGACCTGGTGGTCTGCTCGGCCGCGCTGCGCGACGAGGGAACCTCCTATCACTACGCGCCGCCGGAGCCGTTCGCCGTTCCGGACCCGGACCTGACCGCCCGGCTGCGGGCGGCGCTGCCCGGCGCCGTTCACGGGCCGTCCTGGACGACCGACGCGCCCTACCGGGAGACCGCCGAGGAGGTCGCCAAGTACCGCGCCGAGGGCATCGCCACCGTCGAGATGGAGGCCTCGTGCCTGTTCACCGTGGCGAGCGCCCTCGGCGTGCCCGCCGCCGCCGCGTTCGCGGTGTCCGACGTGCTGCACGGCGAGCAGTGGGCGCCGCACTTCGGCTCGGCTGACGTCCTTCGCGGCCTGTGGACGCTGTTCGAGGCGGCCGAGGGACTGCTGTCCGGGTGATGCACGCGGCGATAGGGTCTCCCTCATGACGACCGGGCCGGGCGCATCGCTGCGGGCATCGGTATGCGCGGCGGCGGAGGAGGCGCTGGCCGAGGCGGCGTTCCGCACCGGCGAGTTCTCCGGCGGCGAGCGGGCGTTCGGGTGGGCGCTGACGATGGCCGAGCTGCACGGTGACCGGAAGATCGAGGCCCGCGCCCTCGGCGGGCTGGGCATGGCGCGCCACTATCGCTGCATCGCCAGGCTGATCGCGGGCGGCGCCCCGGACGACGCCGACGTGGCCGCCGAACAGGAGCTGATGAGCAGCGCCCTGGCCATCTGGCGGGAGACCGGCGACGCGGCGGGCACCGCGCGGGGGTTGTTCGGGGTGGGCCTGGTGCGTCAGGTACTGCACCGTGACTGGGCGGGCGCGATGCCGTACTACTGGCAGGCGTACGGCCTGGCCGAGGCGGTCGAGGAGAGTGGCGATCTCTACGCGTGCTCGGAGATCCACCGGCACCTGGGCTTCTACTACCTGATCGAGGACGTCCGCCCGGCCGAGGCGGTTCGGCGGCTCGGGTACTCGCTCGCGCTGCGCGAGCGCCTCGGCGACCCGCGGCTGATCCCGAGCGGCCTGGTCGCGCTGGGCGAGGCCGAGCTCGCCGCCGGGCACCCTGATCGCGCCGTCGAACTGCTCGGCCGCGCGGCCCGGCTGGCCCGGGAAGCGGGCCTGCTGCCGTGGCGGATCGAGGATGCCGAGCGGAGCCTGGGCGAAGCCGAGGCGGCCCTGGCTTCGACGCGAGGCTAGATCGGTCCGGCGGCTCGCGCCGGGCCGGCCGGCCGCCGGAACCCGAGGACGGCGATGACCGCGGCGGCGAGCAGGCAGGCAGCGCCGGCGCCGACGGCGGTGTGGTACCCGTGCAGGAATGACTGGGCGGCCGGGTGCCGGTAGCCGCTGCCGAGGCGCTGGGTGACGGCGCCGATCCGCGCTCCGGCGACGTTCTGCGCCTGCCGCAGCGCGTCGGCTCGGATGGCGGCGGGGAAGCCGCGGGCGGCTGCCTGCCAGTTGCCGGCGGCCGACGTCGCTCCCAGCGTGCCGAGCACCGCGAGCCCGACCGAGGTGCCGACCTGCCGGGATGCGTTCACGACGCTCGATGCGGCGCCGGATGTCTCGGGCGGGACGTCGCGCATGGCGACGTGGGTGACGCCGGGGACGAGGAGGCCGAAGCCCGCCCCGCATAGGAGGTAGCCGACGGCGGTCACGATGAACGCCGTCGTCGGGCCGGCCATGCTCAGCGCGAAGACGCCGGCGGCGCCGGCCACGCACCCGGCCGACACCACCCGGTCGATGGGGTAACGGCGGTCCAGCCGTCCGGCGAGCTGCGCCGTGAGCAGGAACGGGGCGTTCATGAACAGCCACGACAGGCCGGTTCGCAGTGGCGACCAGCCGTTGACGTCCTGGTACAGCAGGGTGACGTAGAACAGGACGCCGCTGAAGGCCGTGTAGCTGACGAGGTAGACGGCCGAGGCGCTGACGAAGCTGCGGGCGCGCAGCAGCGTCGGCGGGATCATCGCGTGCGGGCAGCGGCGCTCCCAGCCGAGGAAGCCGACCAGGGCGGCCACGCCGACCGCGATGGGGGCCGCCACGGGCCATGAGCCCCAGGGGTGCGATGCGGACTCGGTGAGCCCGAGGGTGATCGCGAACAGCCCCGCGGCGCTGGCCGCCGCGCCCGGCAGGTCGAGGCGGCGGCAGGTCAGATTGCGCGTCGGCCGGACCGCTACCGCGGTGATCGCGACCGCGATGGCCGCGAACGGAAGGTTGACCCAGAAGACCGAGGCCCAGCCGGAGAAGCTGAGCAGGATCCCGCCGGCCGCCGGGCCGACGCCGAAGCCGGTTCCGCCGACGGCCGCCCAGGCGCCGATGGCGCCCGCCCGCGTCTCGGGCGGAAACGTGTCGGCGATGATGGACAGCGTCAGCGCCAGCATCGCCGCGCCGCCCGCTCCCTGGAGCGCGCGGAAGCCGACGAGGGCGATCGCGTCGGGCGACAGGGCGCAGGCGGACGAGCCGATCGCGAAGACGACGATGCCGGCCAGGAAGACGCGGCGCCGGCCGTAGCGATCGCCCAGCGCTCCGCTGACCGGGATGAGCGCCGCCAGGCTCAGCGCGTAGCCGCTGATCACCCACTCCAGGCCGCCGGAGCTTACCTGAAGATCACGCTGGATGGATGGCAGGGCGACGTTCACGATCGTCACGTCAAGCTGGATCATGAACGTGGCCACGCACATGGCCAGCAACGTCAGCCGCCGACGCCGCTGGTCGGTCAGCGGCCGCCGCCGCTGCCGCGCCGTCGGTGAACCATCTGCGCGGCTGCGGGGCGGTGAGATGTCAGGATCAGTCCTGAACGGCTTGCTGGTATCTGCGGGCACCGTGCCTCCCTGTCACACCTGCGTGGCCCGGCGGGTCACTTACTGAGAGATGACACCTGGCTCGCGAGGGATGTGACGATGGACCCGGAGGACTGGCTGAGCGGGCAGTTCGAAGAGCACCGGCCCCGGCTGCGCCGGCTCTGCTACCGGATGCTCGGCTCCCAGGCCGACGCCGACGACGCGCTCCAGGACGCCTGGGTCCGGGTCAGCGGCTCCGGGCCGCACGACGTTGACAATCCCGGCGGGTGGCTGACGACGGTCGTCGCCCGGGTCTGCCTCAACCGGCTTCGCTCGCGGGCGGCGCGGCCGGAGGACCCGGCCGGCGTGCACCTCCCCGACCTGGTCGTCAGCCGCGACGTGCCCACCCCGGCCGACGAGGCGGTGCTGGCCGACTCGGTCAGCCTGGCGCTGCTGGTGGTGCTCGACACGCTGGCCCCGGCCGAACGGCTCGCGTTCGTGCTGCACGACCTGTTCGACCTGCCCTTCGATCAGATCGCGGCCCTGGTCGACCGCTCCCCCGCCGCCGCCCGGCAGCTCGCGAGCCGGGCTCGACGGCGGGTGCGCGGCGCGCAGGCCCCGGAGGCCGAGGTCGATCCCGCCGCCCGGCGACGCGTGGTCCTGGCCTTCTTCGCCGCCGCCAGGGACGGGGACCTGGCCGCGCTCGTCGCCGTCCTCGACCCCGACGTCGTGCTCCGCGCGGACGGCGGCGCCTCCCGCCCCGAGGTCTCGGCCCTGCTGCGCGGGGCGGCCGATGTCGCCGGGCGCGCGGCGATGTTCAGCCGGCCGGGCGCGACGGTCCACCCGGTGCTGGTCAACGGGACTGCGGGCGCGGTCGTGACCAGCGATGGCCGGCCCGTTTCTGTCATGGGCTTCGCGATCTCGAGCGGACGGATCACCGAAATCGACATCCTCCTCGATCCCGCCCGGCTGTCCCGGCTCGACCTCGCCGGGTGCCTGTTAGCGCAGGCCGAGGCCGGTCTTGCCGTCCAGCAGCTCGCGGGCGATCTCCAGGTGACCGGAGTGCGCCGCGGTCTCCTCGATCATGTGCAGGACCACCACCCGGACGTTGGGTATCTCGTCATCGCCGTGCCTGCCGCGCGGCGCGTCGGACAGGCTGACGCCGGCCAGGATCTGGTCGGACCGGTCGCACTGGGCGCGGTAGTAGCCGAGCACCTCCGGCAGCGGGCGATCGCAGGTGAAGGCCATCGCCGGGTCGTACGGCGGCCGCCCCTCGTCCCACGGCTGATCCTCCTGCAGGCCCGCGACAACCTCCTGGAACCAGTGCCGCTCGGCCCCTCCGAGGTGCTCCACTACGCCTGCCACCGTCCAGCCCGACGCGACGACCGGCGTGTGCCAGGCGTCCTCGTTCAGACCATCGACGATCGAGCGCACCGAGGCCCGCTGGTACTCCAGGTACTCAAGTAGCTCGCGCCGCACGTCGGTGTCGATGTCAATGGCCGTCATCATTCCGTCCTTCCACCACGGGTCCGTCCAGGTACGACGCGGACGGGATCGGTAATTCATCGCGCCGCCGGGCGCGGAAAGCCTCTCCGTTCGGCCGGTTCGGCCGGTTCGGCCGGTGAGGCACGGCACGGGCGGGGAAGATGGTTCGTGTGGTTCGCTATCGGGTGCTGATCTCTGGTCTGGTGCAAGGGGTGTCGTTCCGCGACGCGTGCCGTCGGACGGCCGAGCGCCAGGGGGTGAGCGGGTGGGTGCGGAACCTCCCCGACGGCAGCGTCGAGGCCGTGTTCGAGGGTCCCGCCGAAGCCGTCGACGCCCTGGTGGAATGGTCGCGCCACGGCCCGCGGCTAGCCGTCGTGAAGGACGTCCGGGTGCAGGCCGAACCGGCCGAGGGGATCACTGGATTCCTAATCAGATAGCGACCTCAGCCGTTTCCGGCCGTGTGCCCGGCGTAGACCGCGCGTCCGATGCCGGGGTCGATGCCCCAGGCGGCGGCGAGCCGCTCGTGCACTTGCGGCCAGTCCGCGAGCGAGTCGTCGTCGGTCATGGTCTGGCCGGCCAGCACCGCGTCGAGGCGGGCGAAGCAGCGGTCCCACCCGGCCCCGGTCAGCGCCGCCTGATCGCGGTCGGCGAAGGCGTGGGTGAACACCAGGACGCATCCGCCGCCGTCGGGCCGCAACTCGAAGCGGAGCGTGCCGTCGCCCTGCCAGCCGCCGATCAGCAGGTGAGGCGGTTCGCGGTGACTGACGTCGAACTCGCCGGGGAACCAGCGGCGGAGCTCGTCGGGCTCGGTCAGGGCGCGCCAGACCCGTTCGACGGGCTGGTCGTAGCGCCGTTCGAGGCACAGCGTCGGGCCTTCCTCGAGGCTGGGCCCGCGAAAGCCGAGGGTCGCGATGAACGCCCGGCCCGGGGCGGGGTCGAGGCCGAAGCGGGCCGCGTAGCGTTCGTGCCGCTCCCCGACTGGCTGGTGGGCGCGTTCTTCTGACAGGTCCTGGCCGGCCAGCTGCGCGTCGAGCCGGTCGAGGTAGCACTCCCAGCCGGCGGCGGTCTGGGCGGCCGGGGCGGCGTCGTTGAAGATGTGGGTGAACACAAGCGCGCAGCCGTCGCCCTTGGCCGCCAGCGTGAACCGGAACCGGTCGGCGCCGAACGTCCAGCCGATCACGTGCGGCGGATCGAGCTCGGTGATCTGCCCCCGCTGCCCGCCCAGTTCGAACTCCGCGCCCAGCGTGAGTGTCCAGTCGGCGGCGGCCGGCATCCAGCGGCGCACCTCGGCCGGCTCGCTGACGGCGCGCCATACCCGCCCGACCGGATGGTCGAGGTAGCGCTCGAGCCGCAGCGCGGGGCGGCCGTCGATCGTCTGCAGGTCAGCGGTCATTCCGGATTCGCCTCCAGGTGGCGGGCAAGGGCGTCGAGTCGGTCGGACCAGAAGGCGCGGTACGGCGCCAGCCAGGCATCGATCTCGGCCAGCGGCTCGGGGCACAGCCCGTACCAGCGTCGCTGGGCCTCGTGGCGCACCGTCACCAGGCCGGCCTCGCGCAGCACCCGCAGATGCTTCGATACCCCGGGCTGGCTCAGTCCGAGCTGGTCGACGAGCTCGCCAACCGGGCGCTCGCCCGCGCGGAGCAGGTCGAGCAGCTGCCGGCGGCGGGGGTCGGCGAGGACCTCGAAGGCGGTGGCCATGCAATCGAGTATGCCTTGTCGGTTATATAGCTGTCAAGGAAAGTAAACGGGGCGCCGGAGACCCGCGTGACCGGCCGGCGGGGCCGCCGTATCATCGCCTTGAGGGGGGAGAGCGTGCCACCGGGCGCGCCAGATTTCCGAGCGGAGCGGCGCATGCTCGAGGCAAGGCGGCCAAAGCACTGCCGGCACTGCTGGGGCAACTGCGGCGACTACTGCCTGCTCGACGACGGCACCTGCATTCACGGCTGGAACGGCAATCGCCCCCGAATCACCCTGCGGGCACTGCTCACCCGCCGGTGGTGGAACCGCGTGTTCTGGGGTGAGTACGGCAGGCACTGACGGGTCGCGGCCAGCTACGCGAGCTCTTGCGAGTCAGCGGAACCTGACCCGGAGGACCGGGAAGACGGGAAGGGCGTAGCGGACGCTCCGCGGCAGACGGCGAACAGCCCGCAAAGTCACGGGCACCATCCCCGGTGCGCGCGGCGGCACCAGATCCGCAATGCCCGCGACGCCGGCGATCTTGCCGATCGCCGCGCGTTCCTGGACGCTGAACGACCACGACCACAGCTCGACCGCCTGGTCACGCTCGGGGCCTGACGTCTTCCGCACGAGCTCGAGCATCTTCTCCGGCACGACGTCAAAGACGAGCAGCGAGCCAGGAAGCCGTTCGGCGATCGCCGCGATCAGTTCGTGAACCTCGCCGCGCTGGAAGTACGGGAGCAGCCCCTGCGCGGTGACCAGCACCGGCGCGCCCGGATCGAGCTGATCGATCCAGTTCAGCTCGAGTGCCGATCCGGCGAAGCTGCGCTGCCGCGGGCCCTCCGGCAGAACTTGCCGGCGCAGCGCCAACGTCACCGGCAGGTCGACGCTAAGCCACCGCACCCGGCCGTTGTCCACCCGCCAGAACTGGGTCTCGAGGCCCTCTCCGAGCGCGACCACCTGCCCGGCCGGGTGCGCGCGCAGGAAGCGGCGGACCGCGTCGTCGAAGGTGGCCACCCGGACCGCATGCCACCTGACGCCGCGTGAGGTGTCCGGGAAGTCGTACGCAAGCCGGCCGGTCACCTCGATGGCGAGCGGGTCATCGAGCAGCGAACTCGCCGTGCGCGCGGCGGCGGCACGCCGCCCGAGGTTCCACAGCAGCGTCTTCGGCACCCCGGTCAGATCGACGGGTATCGGCTCCATCCTCGCGATCGTAACCGATCGCGCCCGTCGCCGGGCCTGGCGCGCGTCCGGAGGCTAGGGCACCGGCTGTCATAGCCGACCGCGTGCGCGACTTCCGCGCTCAGCCGGGAGGAGCTGCGGGCGATCGATGACATCACCGCCCCGGTGGTCCCGGGCTGACGGCCAGGACGCAGGCGACCGGCGGGCTGAGCGGGAGGGTCTCGGTCCGCAGATCCGTGAGGCCGGCGCCCCGCAGCAGGCTCTCGATTTCGGCGGCCGCGCGGCGGGACGTGCTTGCGCTGGCCCCGGGGCAGCGGGGCTGGGACGCGATGGCGACCCGCCCGCCGGGCGCGAGCCGCCGGCGCAGCTCGGCGAGCCGCTCGGCCGGCGCCGGCCAGAACCCGAGGGAGTTGACCGCGAGGATGACGTCGAACGGCCCGTCGAGGGCGGGCGGAAGCTGATCGGCCGAGGCGTTGACCAGGGTGACCCGCCCGGCCCTGATGGCGGCGGCATTGCGCTTGGACGCCTGGCGGGTCATCACCTCGGAATGGTCGATCCCGTACACGTGGCCCGCGCCCGCGCGGGCTAGTTCCGCGATCGCCACCCCGGGGCCGAAGCCGATCTCAAGGACCCGGTCGGCCGGCCGCACAGCGAGCAGTGCGACCACCCAGCGATTGCGCTCCCGGTTGGACGGGCGGTGGGCCATCTCCCAGGCGGTCACCCGGCCGGCCGCGCCGCGGGGATGATGAGCCTGGCCGATCACGTCGCGGTCCAGGGCGCGCACGGCCGCGATCCCGGCCCGCGGGACCCCGTATTCGGCGGCCGCCGTCATCGCCCGCTTCACTGCCCGTGGAATGCTGCTGTCATGTCGTGTTCCCATGACCGGCAGTCAATGCCTTCAAGCGGACCTGAAGTCAACCGGCCGGGTGAGCTGACCATCGGCGAACTGGCCCGGCGCACGGGAGTCGCCGCCTCCGCGTTGCGCTACTACGAGGAGCTCGGCCTGCTCCCGGCGCCGCCCAGGATTTCCGGGCAGCGCCGCTATCCCGAGTCGGCGGTCACGATCGTCGCCGCGATCCGGCTGCAGAGCGACGCGGGGTTCACTCTGGCCGAGCAGAAGGCGCTGATCGCACCGCGCGACGGCGACCCCGACTGGCGAGAAATCGCCCAGCGCAAGCTCGCGGAGCTGGATGAGCGGATCGCCCGGGCGCAGGCCGCCCGCGACGCCATCAGCCATGGGCTGCGCTGCCCACGCCGAGCCGTCGCGCAGCGCCCCGACTTCCGGGCTGTCTGCCCTGATTTCCAGGCCCGCGTCGCTACCGGGCGCACCGCCGGACGACCACGGTGAGAGCAGGCAGCGTCGCGGTGAGACCGGCGGCGACGAGGAAGCCGAGCCGCCAGCCGCCGATCTGGACGGCCAGCCCCGTCAGCGGGGCCGCCACCGCGATGCCGGCCGCGCTGGCGGAGTT
>Ga0335075_10008223_pt1 | contig 16027 bp, 12 predicted proteins | sample Lox_Sample_24_FD_206723 | JGI IMG/M metagenome (GOLD analysis project Ga0335075, IMG submission 206723) | Soil microbial communities from Loxahatchee National Wildlife Refuge, Florida, United States - Lox_Sample_2.4 | ecosystem: Environmental > Terrestrial > Soil > Wetlands | place: USA... | reverse complement strand
GACCGGTGCGCGATCGCAGCGACCGTCCGACGGCCGAGATGATTCCGGCGGTCGCGGTCGACTCGAAGCCGAGCGGATTGCCGATGGCAACGACAAGCTGGCCGCGCCGGACGGCCTTCGAGTTCCCGAGCCGCGCCGCCGTCATCGCGGTCTGACTGTCGGCACGGAGCAAGGCAATGTCGCTGTCGGGATCCTCGCCGAGCAGCTCTGCGTTGAGCGTACGCCCTTCGGGCGTTGCGACGCGCAGCCGTCGGGTACCGGCGACGACGTGGCTGTTCGTAAGGATAAGGCCGTCGGGCGTTATGACGACACCCGAACCGACACCACCACGCGCATCCGGCTGCCCGGCGCGCGGAATCTCGACGCGCACGACCGCGGGACCGACTTGGTCGATGACGCCCGAGACCGTGCGTGAGTAAGCGTCGAGGAGAGCTGCATCCGGCGCGGGCTCGACAGTCGGCGGAGAGCCGTCGGGACGGTCGTTAGACCGGTCGAGGAGGAAGAGGGGACCAGAATCGAACATGGCGGTCAGATGGGACGGCAGGTGTCCGCATGAAGTAGGGCATCCGCGCATGGCCGGATTGACCGGGTGGGAGGTGGAAACCGCCGCCGTCGTCCGCCGAACGCCCGTGCTGCGGCGAGCGCGAGCTTGAGGCCGTCAGCAAAGACAGCACGCCGATCTCCGCTGAGCCAGTAGTCGGAGCTTATAGCCGGCCAGTCTGTTGACTCGTCAACGGTTCCCGCGGTCGCCCGAAAGAAAGACGTCGATGGCCGGACCAATCCGGACATGACGATGCTGCGGCGGCTTCGTCAATGTCATCCAACTGGGCGTCTCGCATTACCTCCGGGAAGATCAACGAGAGTGCATGGCGTGATCAATCGCCCGCGGCAAGCGCGAGTTCCACGAAAAGGAGGATATTGAGCACAATCAGCTCAATCCGCAGCAGGAACCCCCACGTCGGTCCCCGGTCGCCGCGGGTGCCGGGGAGCGAGAGGTGATATTCCTCGATCGAAGACAAGCGCAGTTTCCACAGTGAATACCACACCTGGCCCATAGCCAGAAGCAGTGCCGCCACCACAATGACCGCAGCTCCCAGCCGATAGGTCTCTTTGACAGAGAGCAGGGAAAATACCGCTGTGGCAACGATGATCATCAGATTGGCCACGAAGGCGGTCAGCAGAGAGGCGCCGGCACCGATCTGCACGATCTGCTCGCGGCGCTCGCGCGTCAGGCCAGCCGCCTCCCGCAGCTCGTGGCAGAGCCGGCCGATATGTTCCTTCTGAATGAGACTGAGTTGGGGGAGGGTCAACATCTCCTCCCCGCGAGCGATTATTGTGCGCCGGTCATCGCCCATGAGCATCGCGTCGGGGAACTCATTGAAGACCTTCTCCCGGATCACGACGGCGTCCAGGAACGACAGGACGACGGCGATGTTGGCCAGCACGCCCGGGACCAACGCATCGAGGATCCGCATCGGCGGGCCTACTGATTGACCTGCAAAGCGGGCTGCAGGCCCGGATTCGCCGGCGCCCAGGAATTGGTCCACGAATCGAAAACCGACACATCCACGCAACTGATCACGACTTGTCCAGGGTCATTGCCTATGTTGAGGGGATTCGCATCGTTGCGGTTATTCTTATACTGAACCTGATTGAATGGGCGCGTCCATGTTCGGGGGTCTCCGCCATGTGTATAGCTAGCGATGGTTTCACCTTGGATGATCTCACTCGTCACCTTGATGTCGGCGTTGCGCCCGCTCCATGTCCAGGCGACCTCGATCCGATGCGAGATGGTTGTGGTATTGATCTTGGCTGTCGAGACCTCCGTGCTGCCGTTCTGAACCTGCGTCTCGATCCAGGCGCCATTACTGAGCTTGCTTCGGAATGGCATTGGTCACTTCCCGCTCAGGCGTAGTTCCGAGCCCACCATCGGTGGCTGATCTCAGCCTGGGCCTCCACCAGTTCCCGGATGACGCGATGAATCTCATCCTCGGGGGGATTCCAGTGCAGAGTGGCCCCTACGAATGGAGCAATTGCTGCAACGATCGGAGCCATTTCCAGCAGCGCCGGCCGCAATCCGAGTCCGAGCTCTGGCGTCAACCCTTGGCCGCGTGACCTTGGGCCGTCGCCCCATATCCGCAGCTCCTCATGCCGACCGTTCATTTCGCCTTGCACGGCTATGAAGAAATGCCCACCGGGAGCCGCATGGATTTCGAGGAAACCTCCCAATGCGCTTTCCGACGTCATTCGCTCTGAAGCAGTCTCGATCAGATCCTCGATCTCGTGTATCTGCAAAGAGTTCGCAACGGTGTTTACAAATTGAAGGACCGGGCGAGGGGCCGCAAAGCCCTGCCAGATCAGGATGACCGGATCTTCGAGATCGGTCTTGAGCGGTAGGAACATCTTGATGGCCGGCTCCCCGTCATAGGGAACGGTCCACCAGAATCCCTCCGAACGTTCGGCCGCCTCGAACCCCATGCCAGACTCCCGGCGCGTGCATCATGACGCCTGCGATGCGCAATGTCACCGCGCTACCGGCGCATATATAGGGCCGAGGTGCAGGACAAGCCAGCAGACAAGCGGTTGCACACACTGGTCGCTGCCGGGACCCCTGGGGCGCTCGCGGCCCGGGGTCCCGGCCCGTGTAATCTACTCGCCCGCCGCCATTCCGGCCGGTGCCGGCAGGCCACCGGGCCGCTGGCCATCGCCGTCAAGAGCATACGCCTCTTCGCCATGCACCGCGTCGTCGCCGACCAGCAGCGTCGCCTCGTCCATGCGCAACGCGACGAACAGCGAAACTACTTTCAGGATAATATAGGTTCCGACCACGTTCACTGCAATAATGAACAGCGCGGCGTAGAGTTGCAGCATGAGCTGGTGCGGATTGCCATACAGCAGGCCGGTTACGCTGACTCCCGGCGCATCCTTCTCCGTGCCGATATATTCCAGCATGGCGGGATTACCCAGGATACCGACCAGCAGCCCGCCCAGCAGCCCGGCGACGCCGTGCGTGGAGAACACCGCCAGCGTGTCATCGACCTTGTGCATGAAGGCCGATTTCTGCAGCACGTTCATGCTGAGCCAGGGAATGATGCCGGCGCAGACGCCGATGATGATCGCGCCCCAGCCGTTCACATAACCGGCCCCAGGCGTGATCGCCACCAGCCCGGCGATCATGCCGTTGATTGCGCCAACAACCGAGGGCTTCCCGTAAACCATTGCATCGACAACGGTCCACACCAACAGGCCGGTCGCGGTGGCAATGTTGGTGTTCAGCACGGCGGCCGCCGCATCGGCGTTGGCAAAATATGGATCGCCGCCGTTGAACCCATTCCAGCCCAACCACAGAATACCCGCTCCAACGAGCGCCATCAGCAGATTGTTTGGGGGGAATGAGTCGCGGTCGCGTTGCAGCCGCGGACCGATCACCGCCGCCGCCACGAAGCCCGACGTGCCGGCCGCGAGATGGATCACGTAGCCGCCGGAGAAATCGACCGCTCCCAGGCTGGCGAGCCAGCCGCCGCCCCACAGGCTGAACGCGCCCACGGTATAGACGAACGTCATCCAGAGCGGCACGAACAGCACCCAGGCCTTGAAGTTCATGCGCCCGATCAGCGAGCCGGCCAGAATGATGACGGTGATCGCGGCGAAGACGAACTGGAAGAAGGTCATCGTCGCCATCGGGAAGGCTAGCGCCGGCATCCCGGACGCCGCCGCCGGCACGGTGGCCTGGCCGGTCTCGAACAACGCGCCGAGCGCCGGCATCGGCACTCCGAGGAACGGGAATAGCTGCGGACCGAAGGCCATGTTGTAGGCGAACAGGACCCAGACCAGCAGCACAGCCGCGAAGGCGTACATCGCCATGAAGGCGGAATTGATCGCCCATTTCTTCTTGACGATGCCGCCATAGAGCACGACGAGGCCTGGAATGCTCTGCAGGCCAACGAAGGTGGCGGCGGCAAGCTGCCAGGCGTTGTCGCCGGAATCCAACCATTTTGGTGATGGGACCAGCATGTGGAACCTCCCCCGCGTTCAGGTTCATTCGGAGGGAGTCGAGCAAGAACCGTACCTCTACGCGTAATACGAGGCGGCCCTGTCGCCGTGGCCGCCACCTGTCGTCATGGCCGGCCTTGTGCCGGGCATCTCGTGCCCGCCGCGGCGCGGTCGGCGCGAACCGGCCGGAGATGGCCGGCACAAGGCCGGCCATGACGTGGGGGCGGCCGGCCATCACGACAGGTGGCGGCCGGCCATGACGGGGGGTGAGACGTTGACTAAGCTGTACGCTGTATATGGTCTGATCTGACTAAGGTTTCAGCATTGCGCGTTACTCCTCGCCGCCATCGCTGATTGTCTCGGGGGGCACAAAAGTGCGCCAGCGCCCGGGCGTCTCGGGCTGATCGGCGTAGCGGCCAAGCTGGTCCGCCGCCCGCCCGATCAAGTCGGCGAACCGCAGCCGGCGCTGTGCGAGCAACTCGTCAAGCTCCCGGACCATGCGGGTGATCGAGGCAAATCCTTCATGCATGACGACGGACAGCGCCTCGGCGGCACAAGCGCCGGCGAGGGCCAGGCGAGCCACGTCGGCACCGCTGCGGGCGCCGTTGGTGCCGAGCAGCGGAAACCCCGGGCCGACGGCACGGCGGCTGAGCGCGAGGCTGCGGCAGACGATCGGCAGGGCCCAGGGGCCGCCGTAGGCGGCCGACGTACCGAGCGCCGGGGCCAAGGTGTCGAGGTCGGGCACCATCGCCATGAACCGGCCCATCATCACCACCGCATCGGCCCCTGCTTGCGATGCTGCCAGCGCCAGAGCCGGAAGATTGGCCGAGAGGCCGGTGAGCTTGATCCAGAGCTGCATATCCGGCGCTGCGGCGCGGACGCGCCGCAGCATGATGCCGAGGCTCGCCGGATCCGTCTCTTGCGTGATCGCGCCTGAGGCCGCCTCGCTAGCGTGCGGCGCACCGACGTTCAGTTCGAATACGCGCAACCCGGCGTCGCCGGCGAGGCGGGCCAGGTGCTCGGCGCCCTCGGCGGTGCCGAGCACGACGCTGGCGGCAACGAAACGCCCCGTGCGCTGGGCCTCGCGATCGATCGCGGCGATCGCGGCGAACCACTCCGACGGATCGCGCTGGGCGAGGCCGGAGCGACAGAACAACGACACACCGGCCTTCGCTGGCCGGTGATCGGTGGTCAGGAAGGCGTAGTCAGCGTGGTCGAGCTGGCCGGCAGCCGCCTGCTGCTCATTCACCGACTTGGTGATGACTCCGGCGGCGCCGGCGGCCAAAGCGGCGCGGATGCCGGATTCGGTCATCACCGGCTCGCCGGATCCGCAGATGATCGGATTGGGCAGCGCCAGAGTGCCGATCCGCGTGGCGATGCGCTCGTTCATGCGGCCGCCGTCACATTGGGCAGCACGATTGTCAACCATTGGACCCGCGCTTAGCGTTCGCCGAACAGGACGGGAGATGCAGGTGATGGACGCAGCGCAGCGCATGACGACCGGCGAGGCTACCGTCGCGGCGCTCGCCTCGAACGGGATTGACATCGTGTTCTGCCTTCCCGGCGTGCAGAACGATTATCTGTTCGACGCGCTGCACAAGGCGCAGGACCGCATCCGCCCAATCCACACCAGGCATGAGCAGGGCGCCGCGTACATGGCGCTCGGCGCGGCGATGGCGAGCGGACGTCCGTCCGCCTATGCCGTGGTGCCGGGCCCGGGTTTCCTTAATACCACTGCCGCGCTCTGCACCGCCTATGCGGTGAACGCTCCGGTGCTGGCGGTGGTCGGCCAGATCGCCGCGGCGTCGATTGGCCGCGGCCTGGGACAGTTGCACGAGATACCGGACCAGCTCGCGGTGATGCGGGGGTTGACCAAATGGGCCGACCGCATCCGCGCGCCGTACGAAGTACCGGCGAAGATCGAGGAGGCGTTCCGGCAGATGCTCTCGGGCCGGCGTCGGCCGGCGGCGATCGAATGCCCTATTGATGTCTGGTCGCGGGCGGCGCCGGTCGTCCTGCGTGGCCCGGCGCAACCGGATATCGCGCCGGTCGATACCGATGCCGCCGCGCGCGCCGCGAAACTGCTCGGTCAATCGTCGCGACCGCTGATCGTCGTCGGCGGCGGCGCACAGGATGCCGGTGCCGAGGTTACCGAGCTCGCCGAAATGCTGCAGGCGCCTGTGGTAGCGCATCGCATGGGTCAGGGCGTGGTGGATCGGCGTAATCCGCTTGCCGTCAATGCGCTGGCCGGCTGGCGGCTGTGGGAGCACGCCGACGTGGTGCTGGCAGTCGGCACGCGCCTGGCGACTCCGCTGCTGCAATGGGGCACCGACGAGCAGTTGCAGGTGATCCGTATCGACGCCGATCCCGAAGAGATCGACCGCATCGCCCGTCCGGCAATCGGCATTGTCGGCGATGCCGCGCCGGTGCTGCGCGCCGTGCTGGATGCGCTGCCACAGCACAATCGCAGACGGGCGTCGCGGCGTGACGAGCTGCTCGGGCTGCACGCCGAGGTGGACGGGCAGCTTGCGTTCCTCGAGCCGCAGATCGGGTATCTGAAGGCAATCCGCGCCGAGCTGCCCGAGGATGGCATCTTCGTCGATGAGCTGACGCAGCTTGGTTATGTGGGGCGGATGACTTTCCCGGTCTATCGCCCGCGCACTTTCCTCTCGCCGGGTTACCAGGGGACGCTGGGGTGGGGAGTCGCGACCGCGCTTGGCGTCAAGGTGGCTCGACCGGATGTGCCTGTTGTCGCGGTGTCCGGCGATGGGGGCTTCCTGTTCACCGCACAGGAGCTGGCGACCGCTGTGCAGTTCCGTATTCCGGTTGTTGTGGTGCTGGTGAATGATGGCGCGTATGGGAACGTGCGGCGGATCCAGGCGGATCAGTTCGGCAACCGGCTGATCGGCTGCGACCTGCGCAATCCGGACTTCCAGAAGTTTGTCGAAAGCTTCGGGGCGCTGGCGCTGCGGGCGACCTCGGCGGATGCTTTGCGCGAGGCGCTGCGCACCGCGCTCCGCGCCGACCTGCCGGCGGTGATCGAGGTGCCCGCCGGTCCGATGCCCGATCCCTGGGGCGTCACGCGACCGCCGCGGAACCGGCCGCGCAAGGCGTAGTGCGGGCGGCCGTGGGGCGAGCCGGCAGGTCGTCGCGGTATTTGTTTCCGATGAGACAAGAAGATTCACCGCAGAGGCGCAGAGTACGCAGAGCAATAGTCTCTGCGTACTCTGCGCCTCTGCGGTGAATCTTGAATTCCCGCTGACCGCACGGACGTGGAGGTTGGTCCGTTGGCCCTGCCAAGTGACACTTCCGAAGGGATGATACACAATACTTATTGGCCCCGGCTCGAGCGGCTTATGCCAGCAGGCTTTCGATAGTTTTGCGGCATTCGGCGTGGTTCGGCGGGTCGATATATGTTGATGTGGTTTCCAAGCGAGGCTCGTCTTCGCCACTCGCGCCTGCACGGCCGCAGGTTTTTCAGCACGGAGACAGAACGGAGGTCACCGTGCTCACGGAGAGAGTGGTTGGCGCTGTCCGGAGTCGGAGCATCTAGCGACGGTTCGCTTTGCAGGAATCAGGATGGCGGGACCCCCATTGCGGTGGCCCCGTTCATTGCCTCGGATATGCGCCTGAATTCGGCGCGCGATCGCTCGGGGCGGCCCGGTAGAGGCGGCGTAACGCCTGTAGAGAATGACATTCTTCCGGCGGCACCGGCGCGCCGAAACTGGCGGGATATGGCCGGCAAATGTCAGTCCCATGGGCCGGCCGCGACGGGGGTCGGGGGAGTGGTGTCGGCACGGGCTCGCAACGTATTTCGTACGATACAGGAACGATCGGCCGGGATTGGACAATGGCCGGCTTGCGTGCACGACAGGTGCGGTTGGGGCGGCGATGTCCGGCGTGGTCTGCGATTCCGCGGCGGTGATCGCCGGGTCGGCTGGCGGGTGGGAGGCCGGCGGGCGGGACATCGGTAGCGGCGAGAGGGGGGAGGCGTCTTTTGCCGGCGGCCTCGGCCCGGTCGGCGGTGCCGGCGGATGCGGCGATGCGACCGGTGCGTCCGACACGACGTCCGTCGGGGTGGCTGATACTGCCTGGGGCGTTGCTGGTGCCGAGGTATCGGGGTTGGCATCAGCAAGTGCGGCGTTCAACCGGTGCCACAGGTTGGAAAACGCCGCCGCGGGATCCGTGATGCCCGCTTGGGGCGACATGACCTGATTGATGTGCTGGGTGAATGCGGAGACCAGCAGTTTCAGGGTGTTGGGATCGCAGTCCTTGAGCGGGGTGTTGAGAACCGCACAGGCTTCGGGACTGAGCTGAGGGAATGCCTGCGGGGTGAAGCGGATGTCATGCCGGTTGCGACATGTCGGGCGGCTGGTTCCCGCGGGGTGGTGACGGCGGGCGAGCAGATGCGCGAGCAGGTGCGGCGGGAGCGGGGTTGCACCCTCACCCGCCCGCTTCGCGGGCGCCTTGGTCTGCTTCGCAGCCCAAGCCCGCAGAGTGGGAGAGGTGGACGGGGTGCGCGGCAGGCGCGGAAGAGGCACCCGGCTGGGGGCGGGGGCTTGCGGATCTTGCGCGGCGGCGTGGTTGCGGTTGGTTTGCGGCACGGCGGGGCGCCGCAAGGTACCGGCGAGGGTGATGGCGCTGCCATGGCGGTGCGCACCGCGCCGCCGAGGCGGCGGACGAGGCGCGCACCAACCCCTTGGAGGGATTGGGAAGGAAGGCCTGCGGTGCGGAGCGCGATTGGCATTGGCGGCTAGTATAGTGGCAATGTCGCGGCCTGTCAATCCCCTTAACGGGTGGATCGGACTTTTTTCTCCGAACGGCCCGTGCCAGAGCTGAACGCGGGCAAGGTCCGGCCCAGTGCCATGCCCGAGCAGCCGCCGGGGCTGGAGCCCTCCTGCTCGCCTTGTCGGTGTGGAGGCTACGATGACCACGAGCGTCCAGGTGGAGTGACGACACTGCGCGGCCTGCTTGCGTGCGCCAATTTCGGACGCGCCGGAGAGGAAGACTTCCGAGCCAGCGAGATAGAGCCGCGACGTTGGGCGACGTGATCAGCTATGACAATGGAACCGGCTCTCCGGCAAGCGCCTGATGAAGAGCCTTTACCGCTTCGCTCAATTTCTCACGGTGACTCACGTCGCCAACCGGCATTGCGGCGATCGTGCTTGCCAAGTCGCCGAGGATCTCCGCAAACAGATCGTAGTTGAGATGCATGTGCGCCGATTTACGCGTGTCGGGGTCTCCGGTCCGCTCCAGTATGAGCGAGATGCCTGTTGCGTCGAGATGCGCATCGAACCGTGCCGATCGCTCGAATGTCCCAATATAGAATTTATCGGGATACTCGAGCGCGACCTCAGCTTTATCTGGTATGGGCTTTGTCACTTGCCGGCTCCTTTCCGAGACAATGCCGTCTTGGTCATTGGCCACCCCCACCCTGCAACGGCCGCTTCGGAGGGTGGGTGGTTACGAAGCCGATTGATGTAGGGCCCGAGTTGGTCGCGGCGCATTGATGTGGATCAAGGCGCGCGCAGGGTGAGCAAGTTCCGCGGCAGACGCTCCGCGCGAATGCTTCGGCGCCAGGCCCTCGCAATGACCTGCGCCGCCGCGAGCGGAGGCGGTGATATAGCTACTGATGGAGACCGATGTGGGGCGGCCTGATTGGTGCGTGATTAAAACACGCTAACAGGTAAGAGGTGACATATGATACCGGTTGCTCGACTCTTCGGCCGTGTCGCCTTCGCGTTCCGGAACAGACGTCGATGGCCGGCCTTCGTCGAGCATGTCGGGGTTGGGGCACCGCTGCAACCATGCGACGGTCGGCATCGCTATGGCTCGCGCGGCGTCTACTTCTGGCCCGGTGACCACGAGCGGGGCACAGCCTCTGCCTTCCCAGACCAGTGTGGCAAAGTCCGGATGCAGGGTGACGGACACGCCACCATTTACGAAATTGCCGCGATCGCCTGTATCCAGGTAACTCTCCGCCGGGAGACCTTCGGCGAGCAGCACGTCATGGCGCGGCAGCTCGACGTGGTAATAGGTCACCTCGTCCACGGTGATCCGGGCGATGGTGCTGCCGTTGACCAGGTAGCGAACCGGGATCAGAACGGGTGCCTTGCCGCTATCGAAGTAGAGTCCGTGGTCGGGCGAGAGGAGCAAATCCCGCTGCGGCCGCGCCGGGCCGAACGCGCCGGCCGCCACCCGCACCGGCCACACCGCCTCCGGCCTTGGGTGTCGCCGGCAATCGACACGCCGATGCCCGATCCAAACCACCGGTACCAACGCGCCATCGACCGTAAGTACCAGATCCCCTTCGCGCAACTGCTCGACTGTTGCTTCCCCCTGTTCGATGGCGATCCGCGTGCCGGCGGCAAAGCACGCCGGATCGCCGATGGTGCCGTCGTTCACCATCTCCAGCTCGGCAACACCCGCCATCGTGATGTCCGCCGATACCGCCAGCGTGCCCAGCACGGCCCCGCTCTGATCGGGCCCGGCATACAGCGTCAGCACCCCGTCCTCGCCGCCGCTGCCCGCCGTGTAGGCGTCGCTGCCCACCGCGGTGCCGGTCAGCACGATCGAGTCCAACGAGCCGAAATTGTCCAGCACGCCACTGAACGTGCCCAGCGTGCCGATCGTCAGCACCGCCGCCAGGGTGTCGTTGTTGAACGACACCTGCTCGGTATTCGCCACCGAGCCGGCATTGACCACCAGATTGCCGCCGTCATCGACCTCCAGGGTGCCGCTGCCGGTGATCAGCGTCCCGACATTCATCACATAGGTGCCGCTCTCGGCGTAATACACCCCGTCATTGGTCAGCGTGCCGGTCACGTCGAGCGTGCCGGCGCCGCCGGCGGTGCCGTGGTTGGTGACGTTCGCCGGGTCGATCACCCCGCCGAACTGGATCAGTTGCCCGCTGGCGCCGATGTTGAGGTCGCCTTCCACCGACAGCGTGGTGCTCGCCCCCATGACCACCACGCCGGTGCCGCCCCAGCCGATGTCGAGGTCGCCGGAGATATCAAGCCGGCTGTTGGCGCCCTCGATATCGACCACGCCGGAGGCCCCGGCATCCGCGCCGATGGTGCCGGAGGCAGCCGAGATGGTGGCGCCGTTGCTGATCGCCACGTCGCCAATGCCGGCAGCGCCGACCACCAGTTGGGTGCCGAGCGAGAGCACGCTGGTAGTGCCGGAGACGGAGAGGTCGCCGACGCCGCTGGTGCTGTTGCCTACCGTCAGGTTCGCGGCGCTGACGCTGCCCCCGGCGGTGATGGCGAGCGAGCCGGCGGCGAGGTCGCCGACGATCAGGCTGCCGCCGATGGTCCACTCGGAACCAGTGCCGGTGACGGTGGCCGAGGAGCCGTCGGAGCCGGGGTCGGCGGCGATGTCGGCGGAGGCCGCGGTGACGCTGCCGCTGGCGGTGATGAACAGCGCCCCGAGGCCGCCCGGTTGGGGTGTGCCGTCGGTCTCGATGCCGCTGCCGCCGATGATGAACGCACCGGCGTCGTCGAGCACCGAGCCGGTGTCGGTGACGGTGACATAGCCCGATCCGCCGCTCGCCGTGCCGAGCGCGAGCGCGCCCGCCGCGGTGGTGCCGCCGGCGGAGGTGAATGTGCCCGCTGCCTCGACCAACAGGGTGCCGCTGCCGCCGGCACCGATGGAGAGAGGGCTGCCCTGGGTGTCGAGCGCATTGCCGGCGCCGGTGACGAGGATCAGCGCATTGGCGTCCAGCGTCACGCCGAGCTCGATGTCCGAGCCGATGATATCGAGCGTGCCGCCTGACGGCGTGATTGTGCCGTTGACCGTGCCGACGCCGGTCAGGGTGCCGAACCCGCCGATGTTGCCCTGCGCATCGATCGTCACCGTCGTGGCGCCGCTGGCGCCGAAGTATTCGCCCCAGGCGACTTCCTCCAGCGGCCTCTCGCCGTTCGAAAACCCCCAACTGCCGTCGCTGACATCCGTGTCCCAGATGTCAACGTTCTGAATCGTGACACCCTCGGCCTCTGCGGTGTTAAGGGCTGAGGCAAGCCATTCCACGAAAGCGGGATCGTCGTTCGGGCCAAGCCCGGAGCCGTTCGAACCGGCGCCGGTTTCCGAGATCGACAACGGCTTGTCGTTCTCTTCGGCGAACTCGATCGCGTCCTCCAACGACCACCCGGAACTTCCGAGCGCCGGTGTCGGGTTCCACTGGTCCCCGTTCGAGTATTGCCAGTAATGCTCGAGATTCGTGGTGCTCGCGGCCCACGCGGTGTCGCTTGCAGCCTGGGGACCGGGTGTGGTGGCGGTGGCGCTCGACCAGGTCGTTAAGTCTAACGGATAGGCCGGCGAATAGGCGTCGGTCGAAATGATATCGACATATTGGTTGCCTGGGTAAAGCTGGGTCGGGTCAACGCTGCTCCAGTTGATGTCGGCTGGGTTCCACACGACCTGCGCGGTGATGCCATCGGCCGCGCCCTCCTGATGGATCAGGTTGGCGATGTGCTGGAAGGCGGCGACGAAGTCGGCATCTGCCGTCGGGCTGCTGCTGTTGCCGGGTGACCACGGCATAAAATTGCCGTCGAACTCATAGCCGAGACGGAACTGGACTGTTGTGTAGCCCTCATCTGCCCAGGCATCGACGATTGCCTTGTAATCTGCGTCGTAATCGCCGGCGATGATCTGCTGATAGAACGTATCCACGTTGCCCCAGCCGCCGGCATTGCTGGCCATCGGCACTCCGACCACCGGCACTATGCCGGAGCCCGGTCCAACGTAGTCGTTGCCGGTCAGCGCCCAGGACCATGCGCTCCAGGCGGCGTTGGCCCCCCACTGGCTGGGGTCCAGAGTGTAATCTACGAACGTGTCCATGAACTGCGGCCGGGCGCCGCCCATGTCTGTCACGAACGCATTGTACTGGCTTTCAAACGCCGCCTCTGCGGCCGGGTCATTACCGTTCGGGTTGCCGACATAGACACCCAAGGGAAACAGAGTGTCGGACATTTTCCCTTGCTCTAATTAGGTTCTTTCCACTTTCGCAGCCGGGGAACGGTCCAGGCATTGTCGGCGGCAACACAACAACAATTATATGGGTTGCGTTAAAAGAACTATAATACCAGGAGCCCGAAGGAATGACGCTCTACCGCCGTCGCCAGCGTGCCGGAACTGACCGGAGATGGCCGGCACAAGGCCGGCCATGACGGGTGGGGGCCATGACGGGTGAGCAACTACACCATATCGCCGGATCAACAACCGCCCTGAGGCGCTAATTTCCCGGCCGGCCCTTACTGGCGCCCGCGGTGGTCCGCATCGCCCATCAGCGCAGCCAGCGTCGGTTCCATCGCCGCCGCCATCTTCGCCTGCGCCGCCGCGTCGGGATGTAGCGGCGCGCGTGGAGGATCTTCCTTCGGGTCCAGGAACATGCCGTGATCGAGGCGGCCGTCCTTCATGAACACCGAGGTCAGATCGAGAAAGGTCACGTCATCGACCTTGTGCTCGCCGTAGGCGGCGGCCAGAATCCGGTTGATCTCGGTTGTTGTCGCGGTGATCCAGGTTGAGCGGTCGCTGGGCAGCACAGCGAGCAGCAGTATCTTCGTCCGCGGCAGCCGTTGACGAAGCTGGGCAATAATGACGTCGATGCCGGCCACCGTATCGGCGGCCGACCAATGCGGCCGGCCCATATTGTTGGCGCCGATCAGCACGACCGCAACTTTTGGCGAGATACCGGACACCTCGCCATTCTCGATACGCCACAGCAGGCTGGCCGTGGTGTCACCGATGAAGCCCAGGTTGACCGCGTGCCGGTCGCCGTAAAAGTGCTGCCATGCCGGCTGGAAATCCGCCCAGGCAGGGGGGCCCTGCCGCTCCCAATCCTGGGTGATGGAGTCGCCGAGGAAGATCAGATCGACTGGCCGGCGATGCAGCTCGGCCAGCTTCTGTTCGTGGCGCGCTCTCCACCAAGGCAGGTCCATGCGCGAGATCGGCACCGCCGCCAGTACTGTGCGCGCGGCCGCCAGCGGCATCGGCGAGGCGAACATGAGAAGGCCAGCCGACATTGCCAGCGCGCAGAAACGGCGCCGTGACGCGCGATCGGATCGTGTCAGCGACGTTTCGATTTGGGCTTCGACTTCAGCCACCATCTGACGGGCTTCGTTTCGGGTGTGTTGGCTGCAACCTTCTTCACTGCTCCGGCCTTCACTGCCCCGGCGCGCGGGCGGCTTACGGGCGGCGTGGTCACGACTTTTCGCGGCCGCCCCCGTCGGCGGGGAATCGTCGGTGCGGTGGTATCCGGCTCCGAGCGATCCTGCCGCTGTACCGCCGCCGCGTCTTGCGCGGCCCGCAGCATCTGCTCGACAGCCTCCTTTTCGGCCCGGGCCGTGGCGGCTTGCTGTTCGGCCTCGTGCAGCGCGGCCCGCAACGCCTCGGCCGCTGCCCGTTCGGCGTCCAGCGCGTTTTGAGCCTCGGTCGCGGCCAGTTGCGCATGTCCCAGCCTGGTCTGCAGGTCATGAAGCGCAGCTTGTGCCTCGGCCAGCGAGCGCTCGGCCTTCTCGCGCGCATCGCGTTCGAACCTTGCCGTGGCTTCCGCCGCCTCGACCCGATTCGGGGTCGGCGTCGCCTGCGGCCCGCCGGCTTCATCGCGGCGTTGCAGGCGGCCGTGCACCACCGGGATCTCCCCATCGGCCACGAACCGGCGCTTCGGCCGGTTGAGGACGGGGCCACGTTCGACGGCAGGTGGAGCCACAGGTGGCCGCGGCTGCTCGCCCTCAAGGCCGAGCGCGCGACGCATCCGCGCCTCGGCGTCGCGAAGGCGCAGTGTTTCAGGAGTAGGTCGATCGTCTGACAGGAGAGCGTTTCCCTGGCTGGCGCGATATCAGCAAGCCGAAATCAGTTCAGCGGCCGAGTCCGACTCGCGCGCACAAATGCCTCAGTAAGCAGTGCCGGTCAAAGTAATCCTTGCGCGGCCTGCGTCAATATCCCACCAGCCGGTTCCCGGCTGGTCGGCAAGCAGGCAGCACGCTAGCCTGAGGCTGCTTTGTAAAGGAGTGTGTCTCGATGCAGACCTACAACTTCGCGACCGAAGACGCCGAATATCTCCGTCATGGAGATAAGCGGCTGATGGCGCGGCTGTTCCGGCCGCATGGCCAGGGTCCGTTTCCCGCCGTGGTCGATCTGCACGGCGGCGCCTGGACCGGCGGTGACCTGCAGGAATGTCAGGCACGCGACGAAGCGCTGGCCAGGAGCGGCATCGTGGTGGCCGCATTGAATTTCCGCCATGCGGGCGATGGGTATCCGACGTCGTTGGCGGATATCAATTACGGTATTCGCTGGTTGAAGGCGCGCGCTGTCGATCTTCGTGTGCGCGCCGACATGATCGGCATTGCCGGCCAGTCGAGCGGAGGACACCTGGCGATGCTGGCAGCGATGCGTCCACACGACGCGCGCTACGCGGCGATCCAGCTGCAGGCTGGTGCGCCGGCGGTTGATGCGACGGTGCGCAGCGTTGCGATGCTGTGGCCGGTGATCAACCCGCTGTCGCGCTATCGGAATGCCGTACGACTGCATGCGAGCGCCAATCCGCCGGCGTGGACCAACAATATGAAGGAGCGTCACGATCTCTATTGGGGATCCGAGGCCAATATGGCGGAGGGCAACCCTATGCTGGCGCTGGAACGGGGCGAGAAGTTGCTGACCCCGCCGGCTCTGTGGGTGCAGGGCAGACCCGATCCGGTGCACGACTACCATGACCCGGATTCGGGATTTCCGGGCAATGAACCGGAACGCTTCGTTACGAACTATCGTAAAGCGGGGGGTGCTATCGAACTGGTGTATATCGAGCAGGAATTGCGGGCGGGCGAAGCGTCTTTCGGGCCGGTGGTGGAGTTCTTCCACCGGACGCTGGATGGGTGATGAGAGAAGAATAGAGAAGGAAGAAGCTTCACCGCAGAGGGCGCTGAGGAAGCGGCGGAATGCGCTTCGCTTTTCCGCCCTTGTATGGGGCTTTCTCTGTCAAGGGCTATTTTCATCGACCAAGCTGTTTCTCGGCTCGGTGGGGCAACTGTGATCGATG
>Ga0335075_10008221_pt1 | contig 16027 bp, 13 predicted proteins | sample Lox_Sample_24_FD_206723 | JGI IMG/M metagenome (GOLD analysis project Ga0335075, IMG submission 206723) | Soil microbial communities from Loxahatchee National Wildlife Refuge, Florida, United States - Lox_Sample_2.4 | ecosystem: Environmental > Terrestrial > Soil > Wetlands | place: USA... | reverse complement strand
GCTTCAGCTATCTCCTCGCACTCCGCCTGATCCCGGCCTTCCCCTTCTGGCTCGTCAATCTCGCCCCGGCGCTCGTCGGCATGCGGCTCGCCCCCTACGCGGCCGCAACCGTGCTCGGCATCCTCCCTGCGACCTTCGTCTTCGCCTCGATCGGCGCGGGCCTTTCGGCCGTGCTCGCAGCCGGCCGCACCCCCGACCTCTCGCTCATCCTCTCGCCCGCCGTGCTTGGCCCGCTGGTGGCGCTCGCCCTCCTTTCCCTGCTGCCGATCGCCTGGCGGCGCTGGAAGTTCCGCCATGGCTGATTTCGACCTTGCGGTGATCGGGGCCGGCGCGGCCGGCCTCGCGGTCACCGCCGTCGCCGCCCAGCTCGGGCTTCGGGTCCTGCTCGTCGAGCGCGAGCGGATGGGCGGCGACTGCCTGAACGCCGGCTGCGTGCCGAGCAAGGCGCTCCTCGCCGCTGCCCATGCCGCCGCCGGTGCCCGCGCCGCCGGCCGGTTCGGCATCCGCCTCCCGCCGCCCGAGATCGACTGGGACGCGGTCTCCGCCCACGTCGCCGGCGCCATCGCCGCGATCGCGCCCAACGATTCCGAGGAACGCTTTCGCGGCCTCGGCGCGACCGTGCTCAGGGCCGAAGCCCACTTCGTCGCCCCCGGGGCGATCGCGGTGGAGGGGCGTCGGATCACCGCCCGCCGCTTCGTCATCGCCGCCGGCAGCCGGCCTGCGGTGCCGGCGATCCCCGGCCTCGATCAAGTGCCCTTCCTAACGAACGCCACGCTTTTTGGCATCCCCGGCCCCCCGGGACATCTCCTCATCCTCGGCGGCGGGCCGGTCGGGCTCGAGATGGCCGCGGCGCACGCCGCGCTCGGCTGGGAGGTGAGCCTGGTCGAGGCCGCGACGATCGCGGCGCGCGAGGACCCCGAGCTGGTCGCGGGCCTGCGCGAGGCGCTCATCGCCGCCGGCGTGCGGCTCTTCGAGGGGGTCCCGGTCGCCGCCGTGGAACCCGGCCCCGCGCTCGTGCTCGCGGACGGGAGGCGGATCGCGGGCACGCATCTGCTGATCGCGGCCGGGCGGCGCGCGAACCTCGAAACTCTCGGCCTCGAGGCCGGAAATATCCGCGCCTCCCGTGCGGGCATTGAGACCGACCGTGGGCTCCGCAGCCTCTCCAACCGCCTGGTCTACGCGGTGGGCGACATCGCCGATCCGGCCGGGATCGGGCCGCGCTATTTCACCCATGTCGGCAGCTACCATGCGGGCATCGTCATCCGCCGGGCGCTCTTCCGGCTGCCCGCCCGCATCGATTATCGGGCGCTTCCCCGCGTCCTCTATACCGACCCCGAGCTTGCCCAGGTCGGGCTCACGGAGGACGAGGCGCGCGCGGCCGGCCGGGAGGTGCGGGTCGTGCGCTGGAAGCTCGCCGAGAACGACCGCGCGATCGCCGAGGGTGAGACGCGCGGCATGGTCAAGCTCGTCGCCACAAAGCGCGGACGGCTCCTCGGTGCCGGAATCCTCTCACGTGCCGCCGGCGAGATGACGGGCACTTTCACCCTGGCGATCGAGCGGCGGCTCAAGCTTTCGGCGCTCGCCGCGATGATCGTGCCCTATCCGACGCGTGCCGAGGCAGGCAAGCGGGCGGCCGGCGCCTTCTATGTCGGTGCGCTTTTCTCCACCCGGACGAAGCGGCTGGTCCGCCTCCTCGCCCGCCTCCCCTGACGAAGCGGGCCGGCGGCGACACCCGCTAAGATCTAATCGGCGGCGTCCGCGAGCGGCTTGCCGGCGGCGAGGTTTTCCATCGCGTGCTCGACATGGCGGCGGAACACGTATTCCGCCGGACGCTGGTTCTCGAGCGGGATCTCGGGGGCCATCGGGCCATCGATGCGCGGGCCGCGCAATGCCACCTTGAGCGTCTTCAGCGGGTGGGAGACCGCGTCGATCACGGCGGTCGCCTCATAGCCGGAATGGACCATGCAGTCGGCGCATTTTTCGTAATTGCCGGTGCCGTAGCGGTCCCAGTCGGTGGTCTCCATCAGCTCCCGGTAGCTGCGGGCGTAGCCCTCGCCCAAGAGGTAGCACGGGCGCTGCCAGCCGAAGACGTTGCGCGTGGGCTTGCCCCAGGGCGTGCACACATAGCTCTGGTTGCCGGCGAGGAAGTCGAGGAAGAGGGCGGACTGGTTGAACTTCCAGCCCTTGCCCCGCCCGCGGCGGAAGATGTCGCGGAAGAGCTGCTTCGATTTCTGCCGGTTGAGGAAGTGCTGCTGGTCCGGCGCGCGCTCATAGGCGTAGCCGGGCGAGATCATCACCCCGTCGAGGCCGATCGTCTTCACGTAATCGAGGAAGGCGGCAACCCGCGCGGCATCCGTGCCGTCGAAGAGGGTGGTGTTGATGCAGACGCGGAAGCCTTTGGCCTTCGCCGCCTTGATCGCGGCGACCGCACGGTCGAACACGCCTTCCTGGCTCACCGAGCGGTCGTGCATCTCCTGATCGCCGTCGAGATGCACGTCGAAGGCGAAGTTCTTGTGCGGGCGGAAGCGGTCGAGCCGCTTCTCCATCAGGAGCGCGTTGGTGCAGAGATAGACGAACTTGCCGCGCGCGAGGATGCCCTCCGCGATCTCGGGCATCTCCTTGTGGAGCAGCGGCTCCCCGCCGGCGATCGCGACCACCGGCGCCCCGCACTCCTCGACCGCCTCGAAGCATTGGGCGGGGGTGAGGCGCTGGTTCAGGATCGGCGCCGGGTAGTCGATCTTGCCGCAGCCGGCGCAGGCGAGGTTGCAGCGGAACAGCGGCTCGAGCATCAGGACGAGCGGATAGCGCCGCCGCCCGGCCATATGCTGGCGGACGACATAGGCGCCTACCCGGACCATCTGGTTCAGCGGCACGCCCATGGCGAATTTTTCCCCGTTTTTCGTGGCTTAGAGGGTCGGCGAAGTCAAGCGACTTCGGCCGGGAAGCGGAAGCGGACATCCTCGGCGACGCCGTCCAGCGTGGTCACCTCGATCTCGTCGAACTCGCGCAACCCGTCGAGCACGCCCTGGACGAGCATCTCCGGGGCCGAGGCGCCGGCGGTGACCCCCACCGAGCCCACGCCCTCGAACCAGGCCGGGTCGAGGTCGGCCGCATCGTCGATCAGGTAGCTCGGCTTGCCGAGCTCGGCGCCGATCTCGCGGAGCCGGTTCGAGTTCGAGCTGTTGCGCGAGCCGACGACGAGGATGAGATCGACCCGGCGGCCCAGGTCGCGCACCGCCTGCTGGCGGTTCTGCGTCGCGTAGCAGATATCCCGAACGTCCGGCCCGACGATCCCTGGGAAGCGCGCCTCGAGGGCGGCGATGATCCCGCGCGTGTCATCGACCGAGAGGGTGGTCTGGGTGACATAGGCGAGCTTCGTCGGATCGGTGACTTCGAGCTTGGCCACGTCCGCGACGGTCTGCACCAGGTGCACCTTGCCGGGGACCTGGCCGATCGTCCCCTCCACCTCGGCGTGGCCGGCGTGGCCGATCAGCACCACCTCGCGGCCCTGGGAGGCGTAGCGGCGGCCCTGGTTGTGGACCTTGGCGACGAGAGGGCAGGTGGCGTCGATCACCGGCAGCTCGCGCTCGGCCGCCGCCTCCTCGACGCGCCGGGCGACCCCATGGGCGCTGAAGATCGTCCGCCCGCCCGGCGGCACCTCGGCCAGCTCGTCGACGAAGATGGCGCCCCGCTGCCGCAGGTCCTCGACCACCGAGCGGTTGTGGACGATCTCGTGGCGGACATAGATCGGCGGGCCGAACTTGCGGAGCGCCCGCTCGACGATCTCGATCGCCCGCTCCACGCCGGCGCAGAAACCCCGCGGCTGAGCCAGGACCACGCGCAACATCCACAATCCTCCGTCCCTGGGCCTCCATCCCCGGGCCGCCATCACCGCGGCTACCGGCCCGGGCCGACCCCCGGCATATCAATATGAAGCCCGACCGGGCAAACACCAACTGGCAAACGCCAATCCTTGCGGGCGGGGCCGCTCTTCCGGTCACGGGCAGTGGTCTGGCACGAAGGACGGCGCGGGAGTAGGCTTCAACGAACCGTGACGCGGATTCGGGGGCGGTCCGCGGCCGGGCCACAGGCAGGATGAGGGCGGAATGGCGGTCGAGACGCCACTTCTGGATCAGGTTCATTTTCCAGCGGATCTGCGCAACTACTCCGCCGACCAGCTCAAGCGGCTGGCGGACGAGCTCCGCGCGGAGACGATCGACGTCGTCTCCACCACCGGCGGGCACCTCGGCGCCTCGCTCGGCGTGGTCGAGCTGACGGTCGCGCTGCACGCGGTCTTCGACACCCCGAGCGACCGGTTGATCTGGGACGTCGGCCACCAAGCCTACCCCCACAAGATCCTGACCGGGCGGCGCGAGCGCATCCGCACGCTCCGCCAGGGCGGCGGGCTCTCCGGCTTCACCCGCCGTGCCGAGAGCGAGTACGACCCGTTCGGCGCCGCCCATTCCTCGACCTCGATCTCGGCCGGGCTCGGCATGGCGGTGGCCCGCGACCTCAAGCGCGAGCGCGACCGCCACGTCGTCGCCGTGATCGGCGACGGGGCGATGAGCGCCGGCATGGCCTACGAGGCCCTGAACAACGCCGGGGGGATGCGCTCGCGCCTCCTCGTCATCCTCAACGACAACGACATGTCGATCGCCCCGCCGGTGGGGGCGATGAGCGCCTATCTCTCCCGCCTGATCTCCTCGCGCCCGTTCCTTTCCTTGCGCGAGCTCGGGGCTCGGATGGCGCGCGCCTTCCCCCGCCAGATCGAGCGCACCGCCAAGCGCGCCGAGGTCTTCGCGCGCAACATCCTGACCGGCGGAACGCTCTTCGAGGAGCTCGGCTTCTATTACGTGGGCCCGATCGACGGGCACAATCTCGACCATCTCCTGCCGATCCTGCGCAATGTCCGCGAGGCCGAGGAGCGCGGGCCCATCCTTCTCCATGTCGTCACGAAGAAGGGCAAAGGCTATCCGCCGGCGGAGGCCTCGGCCGACAAGTACCACGGCGTCTCCAAGTTCAACGTGGTCACCGGCGAGCAGGCGAAGGGCCCGCCCGGGCCGCCGCAATTCACCCGCGTGTTCGCCGATGCGCTGATCGCCGCCGCCGAGCGCGACCCGGCGATCGTCGCCGTCACCGCCGCCATGCCCTCGGGCACCGGGCTCGACCGGTTCGCCAAGCGCTTCCCTGAGCGCTGCTTCGATGTCGGGATCGCCGAGCAGCATGCCGTCACCTTCTGCGCCGGGCTCGCGACCGAGGGGATGAAGCCCTTCGCAGCCATCTACTCGACCTTCCTCCAGCGCGCCTACGACCAGGTCGTCCACGACGTGGCGATCCAGGGCCTGCCGGTCCGCTTCGCGCTCGATCGCGCCGGGCTGGTCGGCGCCGACGGCGCGACGCACGCGGGCAGCTTCGATATCTGCTACCTCGGCTGCCTCCCCGGCTTCACGCTGATGGCCGCCGCCGACGAGGCGGAGCTCGCGCACATGGTGGCGACCCAGGCCGCGATCGACGACGGGCCTTCGGCCGTGCGCTACCCGCGCGGCGAGGGCTTCGGCGTCGCCCTGCCCGAGCGGGGCGAGGTGCTGCCGATCGGCCGCGGGCGGGTGCTTCGCGAGGGCAGCAAGGTCGCCATCCTCTCCTACGGCGCGCGGCTCTCCGAAGCGCTGCGCGCGGCCGACGAGCTTGCGGCGCGGGGCCTCCCGGCAACGGTCGCGGACGCCCGTTTCGCCAAGCCGCTCGACCACGCCCTGATCGAGCGCCTGGCGCGCGAGCACGCGGTGCTGGTCACCATCGAGGAGGCGGCGGCAGGCGGCTTCGGCGCGGCGGTGCTGCACCATCTCGCCTGGCGCGGGCTCCTGGACCGGGGGCTCAAGGTGCGGCCGATGACGTTGCCCGACCGATTCATCGACCATGATTCGCCCAAGGTGCAGCTCGCCGAAGCGGGACTCACGGCGCGCGACATCGTCGCCACCGTGATCGAGGCGCTCGGGCGGGAAGCGCGGCCGGCACGCTTGCGCCTCTCGCCGAACGATGCGGCCTGAGCGTCGCGCCTTTCTGGGCGGCCTCTTCGCGGCGCTCCTGGTCCCATGGGCCGCGCGCGCGGAGGCGCCGCCGAGCTTCGCCCTGGTGTCCGCCCCGGTCGCGGCGCTCGACGCCGGGCTGCTCGCGGTGATGAAGGCGGGCGACGCGACGCCGTTCCCCAAGCGATACGCCACGCTCGAGCCGATCATCGCGCAAAGCTTGGACCTTCCGCGCATCCTGCAGATGTCGGTGGGCTTCGGCTGGCCCGACCTCACGCCCGCCCAGCGCCAGGAGCTGCTCGCCGTGTTCCGCCAATACACGGTCGCGAGCTATGTCGCGAACTTCGACAGCTACAACGGCCAGCAGTTCCGTATCCTGCCCAACCTGCGGGCCGTCGGCGCCGAGCAGATCGTATCGACGCAGCTCGTCTCGCGCGACGGCACGGCACGGCGGATCGACTTCGTGATGCTCGAGGACGGCGGGCGCTGGCAGGTGGTGGACGTTCTCCTCGACGGGACGATCAGCCAGGTCGCCGTCCAGCGCTCCGACTTCCACTCGCTGCTCGCCTCCGGCGGCGCGCCGGCGCTGATCGCCGGCCTCAAGAAAAAGGTGGCGACTCTGTCCGGGAACACTCTTAGCTGATTGCGCCGAATTATTTCTTCGTGCTCGTCAGGAATTCCTCGAAATATTCCTCCGTAGAAACCAATCGTCCGGTCAGGCCCGCCTTATGGCCGGTCTCGCAGAACATCTCCATCTGGCGGCGGTTCCTCTCGAGCCCGTCTTCATAGAAATCCTCGCCCATCAGCGCGACCGCTTCTTCCAGGTCCTCCTCCATCCAGGGGCTCGCGTACGGAAACCCCCGATACGAAGCGGCGGCGGCGCGATTGCAGCGGACGAACGCGTCGGTGAGGTTCGCCGCGATCCACGGATCGGCTTCCCAGACGGCCCGGCGCAACAGGATCAAATGTTGCGGGGGGAACGCGCCGGTCTCGCGGAAATAGCGCTGCTCGAGGGGGCGGAACTCGGGAAACAGTCGCACGATCGGCCCCTCGGCCGGATGGTAGCGCTCGGGCCGCGGCGGGCTGTAGATCGCGTCCAGCTCGCCCGCGATCAGCAGGTCCGAGAGCGATTTCCCCTCGGGCGGCTCCGTCACGCCGGCCGGCAAGGTCGCGGCGATGCTCTCCTTGCGCGGGGAATCGATCGCCCCGATGCACCAGCGCAGCCTCGCCGGATCGACGCCAAGCCAGGAAAGGAAGTGGCGGTACCAGATGCTGCCGCTGTTGGCCCAGCCATACATCCCGATGCGGACGCCCTTCAGATCCGCCGCGCTCCGGATCCCCGATCCCTTCCGCACATAGAGATCGCGCGCCGTGAAATTGCGCAGCGGAAAGATCGGCAGCCCGACATGAGACCGGTCGCCGTGAGCCACGCGGATGAGATGCCCGGCCATCGATTGCTCGCCGCCCTCGACATCCGGGTCATGCAGCGTCCGCCGCAGCATCTCGGCGCGCGCCGGCCAGGATCCGTTGCCGCTCAGCAACAATCGGAGCGCGATGCCCTCCGGCTTGACCTCGCCGGTGACGAGCGGCATCAGCCGCGAATAACCGGCCAGCGTCAAGGTCAGCGTCACGTCGGGCATAACGGTCTCCTCAGCTCGGCAACGGAAAATGGCACGCGACGCGCCGACCGTCACCGGCCGGTGCAAGCTCCGGCTCCTGCCGCTCGCAGATCTCCGCGGCGCGCGAGCAGCGCGGGCGAAACCGGCAGCCGCGCGGCAACCGCGCAGGACTCGGCGGCTCGCCCTCAAGCCGGAAGTGCTCGCTGATCCGGCTGCCGCCGATCACCGGCAAAGCCGACAGCAAAGCCGCCGTATAGGGGTGCGCCGGGGAACGAAAGACGGTCTCGGCGGCCCCAAGCTCGACCACGCGCCCGAGATACATCACCGCAACGCGCCCGCATATCAGGCGAACGACCGCGAGATCGTGGCTGATGAAGATGTAGCCGAGCGCATAGCGCCCGCGCAGGTCCATGAGCAGGCGCAGGACATGCGCCTGAACGGAAAGATCGAGACCGGCCGTGGGCTCGTCGAGAACCACGAGGCTCGGCTGCAGCATCAGGATGCGCGCCAGCCCGACCCGGCGTTGCTGGCCGCCGCTGATCTCGTGCGGATAGAGCGAAAGATGCCCTTTCGGCAGGCCCACATCCTCCAACGCGGCATGGACCCGCGCCGTCCGCTCCGCCCGCGTGAGCCCTGTGTGGATAACCAGCGGCTCGGCGAGCGAGCGGCCGATCGTCCAGTTCGGATCGAGCGAGGCGCTGGGATCCTGATAGCAATATTGCAGCCGCCGCCGCAGCCGTCGTGCCTCCGCGGAGCGCGCGCGCGTCGCCTCCTCGCCCTGAAACAGGATGCGCCCGCTCGTCGGCCGATTTATCCCGCACAGCGTCTTGCCGAACGTGGACTTGCCGCAGCCCGATTCGCCCACCACGCCGAGCACTTCGCCGGGTGCCACCTCGAGCGTCACGCCATCGAGGGCGCGCAGCCATCCGGTCCGGAGGCCGAGGGCGTTCCGCATCGGGAAATGCGTCGCCAGCGACTCGACCGCCAGGATCGGAGCTATCGCCTCAGGCGGCATCGCGCGCCGGAATGGGGCTGTGGCAGCGGACGCTCTCGACCGCCGAGCCCCTCGCCGGAGGCCGTTCGGATCGGCAGACCGGCAGCGCCCGCGGGCAGCGCGGATGAAACCGGCAGCCCGGCGGCGGATCGATCAGGTTGGGGACCGCACCCGTGATGCTCTCGGGCAAACCCGCCCCCGGCCGCGGCATGCTCTCCAGCAGAAGCGCGGCATAGGGGTGGCGCGGGCCGGCAAAGAAAACCGCCGAAGGCGCGGTCTCGGCCTCCTGCCCCGCATACATGACCGTGATGCGGTCGCAGATTTCCCACGCCGCCCCGAGATCGTGCGTGGCGAACAAAACCGCCACCCGCTGCTCCAGCGCCAGCCCTCGGAGCAATGTCAGGATCTGCGCCTGGATCGTGACGTCGAGCGCGGTCGTCGGCTCGTCGGCAACCACGAGGCGCGGTTCCCGGAGCAGCGCCATCGCAATCAGCACGCGTTGCAGCTGCCCTCCCGAAAGCTCGTGAGGGTAGCGGCGCATGATGGCGAGAGGATCGGGGAGCTGCACGCGGGCGAACATCTCCGCAATGCGCCTCCGCGCATCGGCGCGCCCGCTCCGCGCTCTTCGTCGCGACCACCGCAGCACCTCGCCGGCCTGGGCGCCGATCGGGAACAAGGGGCTGAGCGCCGCCCGCGGCTCCTGCGGCACGAACCCGATCGGAAACGCCCGCCGAACCAAGGCTTCCTCGCGCGGACTTGCGAGCACGTCCCGCTCCTCGAAACAGAGCGCGCCGCCCCGCACCGTGGCACCGGCCGGCAGCACGCCGAGGATCAGCCGGGCCAGCGTGGTCTTTCCGCAACCCGATTCGCCGACCAGCCCCACGATCTCCCCCGTCCCGACCGCAAGATTGACCCGGTCGAGCACTTTCGCCGTTCCCCCGGGCGCCGGAAAATCGACCGACACGTCGGCAACGCGCACCAGGTCAGTCAAAGGATGCGCCCTTTGGCGAGCCATGCCGCCTGAGGCGCGGATCGAGGACATCGCGCAGCCCGTCGCCCAGCAGGTTGAACGCCATGACCAGAATCAGGATCGCAATGCCGGGTGCGGCCGCATACCACCAGGCGCCCGGCAGGAAGGCGCGCGCATCGGCGATCATGCGCCCCCATTCCGGCGATGGCGGGGGCGGGCCAAGTCCTAGAAAGCCAAGCGCCGAGGCGGTAAGAATCGTCCCGCCGAGCCCGATCGAGGTGCGGATGATGATGGAAGGCGCGATCGCGGGAAGAATGTGCAGCACCATCACGCGCCACGGCGAGGCCCCCAAGGCGATCGCCGCCTCGATATAGATCTCGCTCTTGGCGTTGCGTGTCTCGGCGTACACCAGCCGCGCCCAGAATGGCCAATAGGTCAAGGACAATGCGAGGATGACGTTCTGAATCTGCGGCCCGAGCGTCGCCGCGATCGCGATCGCGAGCACGATCTGCGGCACCGCGAGGAAGATATCCGAGATCCGCATCAAAAGATCGCCGAGAAAGCCCGACCAATAACCCGCGACAAGACCCATCGGCACGCCGATCAGCACCGAGACGGCGACCGCGATGACCGCCGTCACCAGCGTGATGCGCGCGCCGAACAGCAGGCGGGAATAGATATCGCCGCCCATCTGGTTGGTGCCGAACCAGTGGACGGCGCTCGGTGGCAGCAGCCGCTGCGCCGTATGATAGGTATCGACGTCCTGCGGAAAGGTCGCGAGCTGCCCGGCAAAAATCGCCGCGAGCGCGATCGCCGCAATCACGATCAGCCCGGCCAGCGCCACCCGATCGCGGGCGATCCGGCCGAGCAGGCTCATCGGCCCAATCTCATCGACCCAATCTCATCGGCCGCGCGGGTCGAGCACGACCTGCCCGATATCGATCAGAAGATTGACCGCCACGAACATGACACCGACATAGATCGTGAACCCGAGGATCGCATTGTAATCGGATTGCAGAATCGAATTGACCGCGAACTGTCCCAATCCCGGCCAATCGAACACCGCCTCCACCACCACCGCCCCGGCGAGCAGGTTGCCGAAAACGAGGCCGATCTGCGTCAGCGTCCCGGTCAGCGCGGATCGCAAGACGTAGCGCCAGACGGTCACCCGCCGGGGAATCCCCATCGCCCGCTGGTAATCGACAAAGAAGCTGCCGAGCGTGCCGATCACGCCCGCCCGCGTGAAGCGCACGATCGTCGCCATCGCGGGGAACGAAAGTGTCGCAACGGGAAGTGCGAGATGACGAAGAACGTCGATTTCCATGGACCAGTCGCCCGAGAGCGCGGCGTCGATGGTGTAGAATCCGGTGACGCCGCTCGGGCCGAAATCGCTGATCCGGCCCTGCACGGGCGTCACGCCCAGCCACATGGAAAACAGCAGCTGAAGCAGAATGGCCAGCCAGAACGCAGCGATCGCCAAGCCCGACACGGTAACGACGCGCAGAACATGATCGAACCAGGAATTGCGGTTGAGCGCGGCCGCCACTCCAAGCGGCACGCCCAGCCCGACCGCCACCAGCATCGAATAGAACGCAAGCTCCATGGTCGCCGGCAGGCGCCTCCAGATCTCTCCCGCAACCGGCGTCTCCGTATAGAGGCTGATCCCCATATTGCCGTGGATCACCGCCACGATGTACCGCAGCAGCTGCACCGGCAGCGGCCGATCGAAGCCATATTCATGCCGGAGCGCCACGAGCTGCGCCGTGGTCGCGTTCTCGCCCGCGAGAATCCTCGCCGGATCGCTCGGAACCACGTGCGAAACCATGAACACCAGCACGACCAGCCCGAGAAGGGTAAGCGGGACCCAGATCAGCCTTCGTGCAATCAGCCCGAGCAGACGCACGGGACCCTAACTCAGGCGAGCCACTGCCACCGCATGTCCTGTGCGTCGCCGATCGGGCAGTAGCGCACGCCGCGCACCCGCTTGTCGAAGGCCCCATAGTAATTGGTGTTGTAGATGAAGAGCCCGGCCGCCTGATCCACCAGGATGCGCGAGGCTTCCTCGTACAGCGGCTGCCGGTCCTCCTGCTTGACGAGAACGAGCGCCTTGTCGGTCAGCTCGTCGAATCTCGCGTTGCTGAAGAAGCTGGAATTTCCCCTGCCGATCTGCTTGCTGTTGTAGATATAGCCGGTCCAGTTGTCGGGATCGGCGAAGTAGGCGCTCCGCCATAAGGGTATCAGGTCGGCGCTGAGCTTCTCGTTGCCGAGCTTGGCGTCGACGACAGGCCAGGGCTGGCTCAGGATCGTCGCCGTGACCCCGATCTTCGCGAGCCCGCTCTGCAGCAGCTCGGCGGCCTGCCCGCTCTGCGGATATCCGCCGAGCGCGTTGATCGTCAGCGTCCTGAGCGAACCTTTCACCTTCGCGAGCGCCGCCTTGGCCTTGTCGAGGTCGTACGTATACCCCTGCAGATCTTTCGGCGCGCCCCACATGGGGTCCGGAATGATCCCGGCATTGCGCGCGACCGAGCCATCGAGAAGGTTGTTGATGAAGCCGTCATAGTCGAACGCATAGCAGAGCGCCCGCCGCATGTTCACGTCGTCGAGTGGCGGCCGGCGGTTATGGATGATGAAATACATCGTGCGGAGCGAGGGCTTGGCAAGGATCTGAACGTTGGGCTTGCCCCGCATGCGCCTGATCTGGTCATAGGGCGTATAGCCGTCCAGCGCATCGAACTCGCCCTTCTCCAGTCCAAGGACGCGGCTCGCCACCTCGAGAATGCCGAGGAACTCGACCTGGTCGAGGTATTTCGGTCCCCACCCCGCGAAATGATCGGCGAACCGGTTCGCCGAAAATCCCACCGCCGGATCGTAGTGAGCGAGCCTGAACGAGCCCGACCCCGCCTCGTGTGACGCGAGCCACCCCCCGCCCCAGTCTCCTCCCTTCTCGTGCGCGCGCACCATCTTGGAGTTGACGACCCACATCTCCGGCAGCACCGCCATGAAGACCGCATAGGGCTTGGTCAGCGTGAATCGCACGGTCTTCGCGTCGATCGCCTTCGTCGTTCCGGGATTCACGACCGAGGAGAAGAGCCCGTACGCACCCTTCTTCAGAGCCAGGATGCGCTCGATGGAATACACGACGTCGTCCGCCGTGACCGGGCTTCCGTCGTGGAACTTCGCGTCCTTGAGCGTGAACGTGTAGCTGAGCGCGTCGGGCGAGATATCGACCTTTTCGGCGAGCCACATATTGAGCTTGGGCGGATCGTCGGTCCAACGGACGAGCGCGTCGTAGAGATTGAGCCGCGAGGCAATCCGGCCGATATCGAAAACCACGTGCGGATCGAGCGTATCATAGCTGTTGTTGTTCGCGGTGACGAACTTGCCGGTCCCTCCCGCGAGCGCCGTCCTGGCGCCCGCCAGCGACAACGTCGCAGCACCGAGCGCAAGTTCGCGTCGGCCAAGGACAAATCGCCCGTCAGATCCCCCGATCATGCCATCCCCCGCCGCCCCGACGCATGAAGTTGCGATCCTACCACCCATCCCCCGCCTCGCAAGGCCGCTCGCAGCGCAAACGCTGATCGCGCGTGCATGCAGACATGCTCGTCCACGCGCGGCGGAAGAATATGGACGGCGCGTTCACGGTTCTCATGCCGCCGCCGCGCACCTATCCCGCGCGAGCAATCCGGGTTAGCGGTGCATTGCCGTGTCGCTCATGAACGCTCTCGCCGCACTCCTTGCGCTGATCGCGCTGGCCGGTCTCGCCGACCGGCTCGCCGGGCTCCTCCTCGTCCGCCGCTTCGCCCGCCAGACCCCGCCCGCGCCGCACCTTCGCCCGCCGATTTCGGTGCTGAAGCCGCTCGCCGGCGACGAGCCGCTGCTCGAGGAAGCGCTCGCCTCGTTCTGCCGCCAGGAATATCCGGATCTTCAGATCGTCTGCGGAGCGGCCGACCCCTCCGACCCGGGGCTCGCCGTCGCAAGCCGTCTCGCCTCACGCTTCCCGGACCGCGATATCACGCTCGTCGCCGGCCCCGGCCCGCCGGGCGCCAATCGAAAAGTCGCCAACCTCATCAACATGCTGCCGGCCGCCCGCCACGATATCCTCCTGATCTCGGACGCCGACGTGCACGCCCCGCCCCTATATCTCGATGCCATCGCCGCCGCCCTCGCGGCGCCAAACACCGGCCTCGTGACCACCCTCTACACGGGCCGGCCGGCAGCGCCTGGCTGGCCCGCCCGGCTCGGCGCGAGCGGCATCACCCACGGCTTCCTCCCCGCCGCCCTGCTCGCGCGCGCGCTCGGGCGGCAGGACGCGCTGGGCGCCACGCTCGCCCTCTCGCGCACCGTCCTCGCCCGCTCCGGCGGCCTTGAGCCCCTCCTCGACGAGCTCGCCGACGACGCCGTGCTCGGAAGGCGCGTCGCCGCCCTCGGCCTCCGCGTGGCACTCGCCGCAACCGTCCCCGCCACCACGGTTTCGGAACGCCGGCTCGGCGCGCTCTTCCGCCACGAGCTCCGCTGGGCGCGGACCATGCGCTCGCTCTCTCCTCTCGGTTACGCCGCCTCCGCGCTCCGCTACCCGATTCCGTGGGCCCTACTTTCCCTCGCCGCGTCGGCCGCGCCCTGGTCCCTGGCACTCCTCGTCCTCGCCTGGGCCACCTCGGCCTCCGCCGCGCGCGGGATCGAACGGGCGCTCGGCCTCCCGCCGGTCCTGCCGGCCTGGCTGATCCCGCTCCGGGATATCTTTTCCCTGGCCGTGCTTCTGGTCAGCTACACCGGCGAGCGGGTAGAATGGCGGGGAGCGGTGCTGCGCGCCGGCCGCCCCGGCAGCGGCAGCTCATCGCGCGCTCCCAAGAAGGGATTCCCGGGCCGATGATGAAGACGCTCTTCCTGCACCCCCCCTCCTTCGACGGATTCGACGGCGGCGCCGGCTCCCGCTACCAGGCGCGCCGGGAGATCCGCTCGTTCTGGTACCCGACCTGGCTCGCCCAGCCCGCGGCCCTGGTGCCCGGCAGCCGCCTCATCGACGCCCCGCCGGCGCGCACCCGCCTGGCCGAGGTGCTGCGCACGGCCAAGGACTACGAGCTCTGCGTCATCCACACCTCGACGCCCTCCTTCGCCGCCGACGTGAAAGTGGCCGAATCCCTCAAATCGGCCCAACCCGGCCTTCGCATCGGCTTCGTCGGCGCGAAAGTCGCCGTCCAGCCGGAGGAGAGCCTGAAGGCAAGCGAGGCGATCGACTTCGTCGCACGGAACGAGTTCGACTTCACGATCAAGGAAGTCGCCGAAGGGCGCCCGTTCGCCCAAATCGACGGCCTCTCCTGGCGCAGCCCCGACAACACGCTCATCCACAACCAAGAGCGCGCCACGCTCGAGGACATGGACGAGCTCCCCTTCGTCACCGAGGTCTACAAGCGCGACCTCGCGATCGAGAACTACTTCATCGGCTACCTGCTGCACCCCTACATCTCGCTCTATACGGGGCGCGGCTGCAAATCGCGTTGCACCTTCTGCCTCTGGCCGCAAACCGTCGGCGGGCACCGCTACCGCGTGCGCAGCCCCGGCCACGTGGCCGAGGAAATCCGGCTCGCCAAGCACTACTTCCCGCAAGTTCGGGAATTCTTCTTCGACGACGACACCTTCACCGACAACCTGCCGCGCGCCGAGGAGATCGCCCGCGCGCTCGGCCGCCTCGGCGTCACCTGGTCGTGCAACGCCAAGGCGAACGTGCCGCGCGAAACGCTGAAAATCCTGAAGGACAACGGCCTCCGGCTCCTCCTGGTGGGCTACGAAAGCGGCAACCAGCAGATCCTGCACAACATCAAGAAAGGCATGCGGATCGAGGTCGCGAAGCGCTTCACCCGGGACTGCCACGAGCTCGGGATCCGCATCCACGGCACCTTCATCCTCGGCCTGCCCGGCGAAACCAAGGAAACGATCGAGGAAACGATCCGCTTCGCCACCGAGATCAACCCCCACACGCTCCAGGTCTCGCTCGCCGCCCCCTACCCCGGCACCTTCCTCCACCGCCAGGCGCTCGAGAACGGCTGGCTCGACGCCTCGCACGCCGAGCTCGTGGACGATCACGGCATCCAGATCGCCCCCCTCTCCTACGATCACCTCTCGCACACCGAGATTTTCGAAAGCGTGGAAACCTTCTACAAACGCTTCTACTTCCGCGCCCCCAAGATCGCCGCGATCGTGGGCGAAATGGTGCGAAGCCCCGAAATGATGGCCCGCCGCCTGCGCGAAGGCGTGGAGTTCTTCCACTTCCTCCGCGAACGCCATAAGGCCGCCTGAGTAGAGCGGTGGGTGGTAAGGCCAAGGGGCTCTGCCCCTTGGAACCCCGCCAAGGGCTGAGCCCTTGGAACCCTTCCTTGGTGGCGGCAGAGGGCGGTCCGCCTGCGAGCGAACCGCTCGCAGGCGG
>Ga0335075_10008220_pt1 | contig 16027 bp, 12 predicted proteins | sample Lox_Sample_24_FD_206723 | JGI IMG/M metagenome (GOLD analysis project Ga0335075, IMG submission 206723) | Soil microbial communities from Loxahatchee National Wildlife Refuge, Florida, United States - Lox_Sample_2.4 | ecosystem: Environmental > Terrestrial > Soil > Wetlands | place: USA... | reverse complement strand
TCATCCCGGACGACAGGATTCAGTGGAAATAAAGGAATATGATTCGCAATTTGCTTAAGAAGTACTGTATCCTCCGCGGTTTTTGTCTTTTTGCGTTGCTGGCCGTCAGCGTATCCGCCCTGCGGGCGCAGGACTGGGTGCATATCGAGAGCAATGTTGGGGTGAACAAGATCCGCATTGCAGCCGCGGATTTCAAGCCCGGCAACGGCGACGCGCAGACGATGCCGATGAAGTACGTCTTCGACCAGACACTGTACAACGACCTGCGCTACGCGGGAATTTTCGATGTGGTGTCGAAGAGCATGATCCCGAATGCGCAGCCGGGAACGCCGCAGGAGATCAACCTGGCGAACTGGGCAGCCGCGCCGTCGAATGCGGCGTACGTGGCGTTTGGAACCCTGGCGGTCAACAACGGCCAGATCTCGGTGCAGGGGTTCCTGTACGATACGCACGCGCAGCAGAATGCCCAACTGCTGGGCAAGCAGTTCACCGACGTAGCGAGCGTGGAAGCGGCGCGGATGATCGCGCACCGTTTTGCCGACGAGATTATTCAGCAACTGGGCGGGATTCCGGGCATTGCGGAGACGAAGATTTTCTACGTGTCGGACCGGTCGGGACACAAGGAAATCTGGGAGATGGATTACGACGGATTCAACCAGCACCAGTTGACGTATCTGCACACGGATTCGCTGAACCCGGCGGTTTCGCCGGATAATTCGCGGGTCGCGTTCAGCGCGATGGGGCGGGACGGCTGGTCGATCCGGATGTACTCGCTGATCCTGAACCGGATGGTGTCGTTCCCGGTGTGGGGCGGCACGACGCTGTCGCCGGCGTGGTCGAGCGACGGAACGAAGCTGGCATATTCGTCGGCACGGACGGGAAACCCTGACATCTATATATGCGACGCGTCGGGTGCGGGGTCACACCGGATCACGGCGTTTCTGGGGCCGAACGTATCGCCGGCGTGGAACCCGAAGACCGACGGACAGATTGCGTGGGTGAGCGGGCGCACGAAGCTGCCGCAGATCTACATCATGGATACGGACGGATCGAACGTGATGCGAATGACGGATGGGGGGTATGCGACGTCGCCGGCGTGGTCGCCCAACGGGGAGCTGCTGACCTTTGCGTGGCAGCGCAATTACGGTCCAGGGGCGCCGGGATCCGAGGACATCTACGTCATGGATATTGCCACCAAGCAATGGACGCAGTTGACGCACGACGCTGGAGCCAACGATTTTCCGTCGTGGTCGCCGGATAACCGCCATATCGTTTTCCAGCGCCAGGAAAACGGCCACACCGAAATCTGGATGATGCTGGCCGACGGAACCGACCAGCAACAGCTGACGCAGGACGGGAACAACCTGATGCCGGACTGGAGTTGGAAGTAAATGCAGACTTGTGCAGGCCGGAATCGGGTCCGTCCTGTTTTGCCCTGGTATTCACCGCAGGAAACTCCTGAAGGAGGAGAGAAAGTGCAACAAAAGCGAACGAAGTCTCTGGTTGTAGCCGCAGGCCTTGCCGCCATGCTCACCCTGGCGGGATGCCACAAGAAGAAGGTGGCCCCACCGCCGCCGGCGCCGCCCGCGGCCACCGCACCCGCGCCCACGGCCACGCTGACGGCGACGCCGGACACCATTAACGCCGGCGATCAGACGGTCCTGAACTGGCAAACCTCGAACGCGACGGATGTGTCGATCGACGGGATCGGCACGGTAGCAACCTCGGGGACGCAGTCCGTGCGGCCGACCCAGACCACGACGTATCACCTGGTCGCACATGGCGACGGAGGCACGGCCGACGCGACGGCAACCGTGACGGTGGAGGCCGCACAGTCCACGCCGCCGCCGGCGGAGACGGGCATCACGGAGAGCGTGTTTGAGCAGAACGTGAAGCCGATCTTCTACGACTACGACAGCTACTCGATCCGTCCGGATGCGCAGACGACGCTGCAGGCCGACGCGAACTACCTGAACCAGAACCCGCAGCTGAAGGTGGTGATCGGCGGATACTGCGACGATCGCGGTTCGATCGAGTACAACCTGGCGCTGGGCGAGAACCGGGCGAATGCGGCCAAGCAGGCGCTGGTGAACCTGGGCGTTTCTCCGGACCGGCTGCGGACCGTAAGCTACGGCAAGGAGAAGCAGTTCTGCACCGAGGACAACGAGTCCTGCTGGCAGCAGAACCGGCGGGCGCAGTTCACGCTGGACCAGTAGAGCGAGGCTCATCCTGCCGTGCGGGCGCGCGGCAGGATGAGATCTGCTGTGTTCCCTTCCTGATTCGCTGACGCAGGTCCCCCCTGCGATAATGGACGCAGCGCTTCCTGCGCTCGATCGGGGATGATCTATGCGAAAGATTCCGGGTACTGTCGCCGCCCTTGGGTCGCTGCTTTTTCTGATTCCCGCACCTCAGGCTCATGCCGTCAACAAGGAAATCCTGCAGCTGCAGGTTCAGGTGCAGGAGCTGCAGACGCAGCTCCAGCACCTGCAGGACACACAGGCACAGCAGCTGGGGGTCCTGCAGCACGTGGTGCAGCAGGTCTCAGACAGCGTGACGCAGATGAATAACACGCTGACGGCGCTGCAGCATGAGGTGACAGCGCAGGATCAGTCATTCAATGGGCAGGGAACGCAGCTCTCCACGCAGATGCAGGGCATCAACGACTCAGTGGATGAGCTGCGCGGGCGGCTGGATAAGCTCGGGACGCAGATGCAGGCGATCCAGTCGCAACTGCAGAACATCAACACGCTGCAGCAGCAACAGCAGACAGCACAGCCGGGGCAACCGGGAGCCGGGCAGCCGGGCGAAGCCGGAGGACAGCAGGAGCCGGGGACGGGGAATCCCGCGGCGCAGGCCGGCAGCGGACAACCGGGCGCGGGACAGCCCGATACAGGACAGCCGGGAACGGCTCCGCCTGCGGCCGCGCCGCAGCAGCCGCAGGCGCCTCCGGTGGCGCAGCTTTACCAGAGCGCGCTGAGCGATTACGAATCGGCGCGGTACGATCTGGCCAGCAGCGAGTTCGGCGATGTGATCCAGTACTATCCACAGAACGATCTGGCCGGGAACGCGCAGTTTTATCTGGGCGAGATCGATTACCGGCAGAAGAAATTCTCGGCGGCGGTGAAGGCGTACGATCTGGTGCTGCAGCAGTATCCCGGGAATGCGAAAGCGCCGGCATCGGAGCTGCGGATCGGCGAGGCGGAGCTGGCCATGGGACGGCGGCAGGACGGGATCGATCGCCTGCGGGCGCTGATCCGTCGCTATCCGCAGACACCGGAGGCGATGCAGGCGCGCAGCCGGCTGAACGGGATGGGCGTGCGCATTTATCCGAAGCCGAGCGCGGACCAGTAAGCGCCGGGGGGCTGCGATATCGCATCGACGACGCGCGTCGGCATGCGCCGCCGGAGTGACGATGTGCAGTGCGCAGGCGCGCAGGAACTGCACGCAAACGCATCGTTGACAAAGCGCGGCGCGAATCGCACAATCGATTTTCAGCTTGACTCCATCGCTTCCTGCCGCTCGCGAAGGCGAAGTTTCGCGCTTCGCGCAATTGACGCCTCAGGGAACGGGGTCCTGTCCGGCGGACGCAGCACGCGGGAAGGTCATCTGCATTGAAAGCATTGCTCCAAACCGATTTTCCAAATCTAAAGCTCACGGCGCGCGGCAAGGTTCGCGATATTTACGATCTGCACGATCATCTGCTGCTGATCGCGACGGATCGGATTTCCGCATTCGATCACGTGCTGGGGACGGGGATCCCAGGCAAGGGAAAAATCCTTACGCAGCTGTCAGTGTTCTGGTTCGATCTGCTCGGCAATCTGACGCCGAATCATCTGGAGACGGCGAATGTGGCGCAGTTCCCCGAGGAAGCGTGGCCGTACCGCGAGGAGCTGAAGGGGCGGTCGATGCTGGTGAAGCGCGCGGCGATGTTTCCGGTGGAATGCGTAGCGCGCGGGTATCTGGCGGGATCGGGCTGGAAGGAATACAAGGAGACGGGCAAGATTTGCGGGATCACGATCCAGCCAGGACTGTGGGAGAGCGACCGGTTGAAAGAGCCGATCTTTACGCCGGCGACGAAGAACGAGCGCGGAACCCACGACGAGAACATCACGTTCGATCGGATGGCGGCGATTGTGGGCGGCGAAGCGGCGGAGAAGCTGCGGGATCTGACGATTCAGCTGTACCGGCGGGCGGCTGCGCATGCGGAATGGAGCGGGTTGCTGCTGGCGGACACGAAGTTTGAGTTTGGAATAGCCGGGGACGAGATCGTGCTGGCCGATGAGGTGCTCACGCCGGACTCGTCCCGCTACTGGGAGCGCGATCATTACCGGCCAGGAAAAGCGCAGGCATCGCTGGACAAGCAGTATGTGCGGGATTATCTGGAGAGCATTCACTGGAACAAGCAGGCTCCGGCGCCATCGCTGCCGGAACCGGTGGTGAAACACACGCAGGAGAAGTATCTGCAGGCCTATCGGCTGCTGACGGGCACTTCGCCGACGCTGTAGGAGGAGGCGTGACGATCGTCGACTGGCTGATTGTTGTGGTGCTGGTGGTGTCGGTGTTGTCGGCGGCAAAGGCAGGCCTGATGCTGGAGGTCTTCTCTCTGGCGGGTCTGGTGCTGGGATTGCTGCTGGCGAGCTGGGATTACCAGATTCTCATGCCGTGGTGGTCGCACTGGATACACTCGGCCGCCGCGATTGAGGCGCTGTCGTTTTTGTCGATCGCGTTTGGAGTGATGATCCTGGCGGCTGTGGCGGGCAGAATCACCCGCTGGTCGCTGGAGGCTGTAGGGCTGGGCTGGGCAGACCGGATGGGCGGCGCGGTGTTCGGTCTGGTGAAGGGCTGCGTGATGGTGATGATCGCGGTGATGGTGATCGCCGCGTTTTGCCCGCACGCGGGGTGGTTGCGGCGGTCGCGGCTGGCGCCGGGATTTTTGGCCATGGCGAGGCAGGCCGCAGTGGTGGCTCCCTCCGACCTGGCGGGCCGGATCAGGAGCGGGGTTACGGATTTGCGGAAGCAACAGCCGGACTGGCTGAGGCCCTCCGCATAACGGAGTTGGGGTGACGTCGCAAGAACCCGCCTGCAGTGCGGGAGCAAAGAGAGGCCAGGGGTGAAGCGAGAACTGGACAACCTTGTGATGCAGATGCGCGCCGGCGGCATTACGTACGATGAAGCAGTGCGCGAGTTCAAGCGGCGCTTCCTGCTGGAAGTGCTGGCCAGCCACAGGGGCAACCAGTGTAAAGCCGCGAAAGAGCTGGGCGTGCACCGCAACACGCTGAGCCGCATGCTGGCGGATCTGCAGATCGATCCGGCTGTGGTGCGCAGCGGAGCGCGCCGGCCGCCGCGCAGCGAACGCGGCGCGCTGGATCTGAAACAGATCGCGCGCTGAGCGTTGCCCCGCACGAGGCGCCATTGGCAGGGAGGGCCTCAGAACTTTTCTGATCAGGGAGCTGAAGGCCTCCGGCGATCGCCGGCGCGGCTCGATCCAGGTCACAGTCCGGCGCACAAATTCGCGTCCGGAAAAACTGCGTCCACGCCAGAGAGGCGACAGTCGAGCGCCGTGCGGTGCTATCATGCGATTCTCCAGAGACATCCCTGAGGAGAGTGGAATTGTGAGACGTGTTCCCGGTTTTGTGTGCGTCAGCGGTATCTTTGGCGTGGCCCTGGCGGGCTTCTTCGCGGTGTCTGCGGCAGCGCAGGGCACGATAACGGCAGCGACGCTGATGAGCAAGCTGCAGTGGCGCAGCGTAGGGCCGTATATCGGCGGGCGCGTGGTTGCGGTGGCCGGCGTTCCGGGCAAAGACAATGTGTTCTACGCCGGGGCGGTGGGCGGCGGCGTGTGGGAGAGCACCGATTACGGGCTCGACTGGAAGAGCATCGGCGACAAGCTGCCCGGAACAAGCTCCAGCATCGGCGCGATCGCGGTGGCGCCGTCGGAGCCGAGCGTGATTTATGTGGGCACCGGCGAAGACGATATCCGCAACGACATGATTCCCGGGGATGGAATCTACAAATCGATCGACGCAGGGAAGACGTGGGAATATGCGGGGCTGCGGGAGACGCATTCCATCAGCCAGATCGTGGTCGATCCGCAAAATCCCAACGTAGTCTACGCGTCGTCGATGGGACACGTCTTTATGCCCGGGCCAAACCGCGGCGTCTTCAAGTCGACCGACGGTGGCAAGACGTGGACGAAAGTCCTGTTCGTGGACGACAAGACCGGCGCGATCGACCTGGTGATGGATCCCCACAATCCCGAAGTGCTGTACGCGACCATGTGGCAGGCGCAGCGCATGCCGTGGGGCCTGATCAGCGGTGGCCCGGGCAGCGGAATCTACAAGACAACCGATGGCGGCGCGACGTGGAGCAATCTGACGCATAGCCCAGGATTTCCGACAGGAACGCTGGGGCACATCGGGGTGTCGCTGGTGGCGAGCCAGCCGTATGTCGTGTACGCGATTGTGCAGGCGAAGGACGGAGGGGTCTTTCGGTCAGACGACGGAGGCGCGACATGGACGCAGGTGAACAACGAGATGAAGCTGCGGCAGCGCGCCTTCTACTATATGGCGATTTACGCCGATCCGAAGGACCCGAATACCGTGTACGCGCCGCAGGTGGATGCGCTGTGGGTGTCGCACGACGGCGGGAGAAGCTGGACGCGGCTGCACACGCCGCACGGCGACAACCACGTGGTATGGATCGATCCAAAGAACACAAAGATTCTGCTGGAAGGCAACGACGGCGGCGCGACTGTATCCACGGATGGCGGGAAGACGTGGAGTTCGGTGCACAATCAGCCGACGGGGCAGTTCTATCACGTCAATCTGGACGATCAGTTCCCGTTCCATATTTATGGGGCGCAGCAGGATGAGGGAGCTGTAGAGGGGCCGAGCGCGGGCGACGGCGGCATTCCGCTCGCGGACTGGCACACCACGGCCGGCGGAGAGAGCACCTTTTCCGTGCCGGAGCCGGGCGATCCGAACATCTCCTTCGGGAGCGACTATTACAGCCTGTTTGAGAAGTACAACCTGAAGACCAGCCAGACGGAGAGCGTAGCCCCGTGGCCGCTGTATCAGGACGGCGCGGCCGCGAACGAGCTGAAGTACCGGTTTGGCTGGACGCATCCGATTCTGTTTTCGCCCGTGAACCCGAAGGAGCTGTTCATCTCAGCGCAGTACGTGCTGAAGAGCGACGATTATGGGCGGACGTGGACGCGCATCTCGCCGGACCTGACGCGCAACGAACCGAGCACGGAGATTGCGAGCGGCGGCCCGATCGATCTGGACCAGTCGGGCGCGGAGGTTTATCCCGAGGTTTACTCGCTGGCGATTTCGCCGCTGGATGGGAATTTGCTGTGGGCAGGGTCAGACGACGGACTGGTGCACGTGACCACGGATGGCGGAAAAACCTGGGACCTGGTGACACCGTCAGGGCTTCCGGACTGCGTGGTCAGTTCCATTGAGCCGTCGCATGTCGATCGCAACGCCGCGTATCTGACGGCGTGGCGCTATATGTGGGACGACTTTCGGCCCTATGTGTACAAGACAACGGACCTGGGAAAAACATGGACTGCGATCACAACGGGAGTGCCGGACGATGAGTTTGCATTTGCCATCCGGCAGGATCCGAAGGACCCGCAACTGCTGTTCCTGGGCACGTTCAGCTCGGTGTATGTGAGCCTGGACGGCGGCGCGCACTGGCAGCCGCTGAAGCTGAACCTGCCGACCGCGGAGGTGCGCGACATCGCGATCAACAATCGCCAGGGAGATGTGGCGATTGCGACGCATGGACGCGCGTTCTGGGTGCTGGACAATCTGGCGCTGCTGGAACAACTAACGAAGAGCCCGAACGTGCCGGCGGACAGCGGCTACGCGTTTGCGCCGGAGCCGGCGTGGCTCACGCATATCTACGGGGGCGGAGGGCGGCCGCGGCCGGGGGTGGGCGAGAATCCGCCGTTCGGGGCGACGGTGTTCTTCCACATTCCTGCGAATTATGACGGCAAGACGCCTGTGAGCCTGGAATTCCAGGATGCGCAGGGCAAAACGATGCGGCGGTTTACGCTGCACCTGGAGACGGCGAAGGAGAAGCAAGAGAAAGAAGCAACGAAGGAAGGACTGCCCATGCCGGATCACAGCGAAGAGCCGGCGGTGCAACAGGACCAGGAAGCGCTGGAAAAGCTGACGGCGATCAACCCGGGGATGAACCGGTTCCAGTGGGATCTGCGCTATGCGCCCCCGCTGCAGGTGGTGGACTATCATTTGCCGGAACCGGCGGCCGGCGAGGCCGATATGGTGAGCGGCCCGATGGTGACGCCGGGGACCTACAAGGTTGTGCTGACCTACGGTGGTCAGAAATCGGAGCAGAGCTTTACGGTGGCGCTGGATCCGCGGCTCCATGCCACGCAACAGGATCTGGATGCGCGACTGGCGCTGTGCCAGCAGGTGGAAGCGGATCTGAACGCGCTGGATAAGGACCTGAACGACGCGATCGCGTCGCGGGATCGGCTGAACAAAGCGGTCACCGACGGCACGGTGAGCCAGACTGAGGCAGCCGGGGCACTGGATGCCCTGAACAGCGCGATCGGCGACGCGGTACAGATGAACAACTTTGCCAGCGAAGAGGATCTGATGCACGAAGTAAAGCTGCACGGGCTGCTGGCGTTCCTGGGAGCAGACGTGGAGTGGGGCTACACGCGACCCACCGCGGCTCAGTATGCCGTGTTCCATCAGCTGGACGGACAGAGCAAAACCAGCGAGCAGAAGCTGGAAGCAGCGACGAAGGCGGCGGCGAAGATCGCGCGGTAACCCGAGCGAACCTGCCGGAACGATGAAGGGAGCCGGAACGGCGGCTCCCTATTTGCGGGCTCCGGGTGCTTCTACCGGGGGCGGGTTGCGGTGCCCGACCGCGCGCTGCCACCAGTAAGGGTAGGCGGGCGTGGTGGCGCTGGCGGCGTCGAGGCGAGCGATCTGATCGGCGGTGAGGTTCCAGCCCTCGGCCTGGAGGTTCTGCTTCAACTGCTCTTCGTTGCGGGCACCCACGATGACGCTGGAGACCGTGGGACGCTGCAGAAGCCAGTTGAGGGCGATCTGCGGAACGGATTTACCGGTCTCCTTCGCAATGACGTCGATGGCGTCGACAACGCGGAAAAGATGCTCATCGTTGACAGGCGGTCCGGCGTCGGCGGTCTTGTGGAGCCGGCTCACCTCGGGCAGCGGTTGGCCGCGGCGCAGCTTGCCGGTCAGGCGTCCCCAGCCGAGCGGGCTCCAGATGAGCGCGCCCACGCCCTGATCGAGGCCGAGCGGCATCAGCTCCCACTCGTACTCGCGGCTGATGAGCGAGTAGTAGACCTGCTGGGCGATGTAGCGCGTCCAGCCGTGGCGGTCGGAGGCAGCGAGGGACTTCATCAGGTGCCAGCCGGAAAAATTGGAGCAGGCGATGTAGCGAATTTTGCCGGCGTGGAGGAGGGAGTTGAGCGTGTCGAGGGTTTCTTCAACGGGCGTGAGCGCGTCGAAGCCGTGCATGTGGTAGATGTCGATGCGGTCGGTGCCCAGGCGGCGGAGAGACGCGTCGACCTGCTGGAGGATGTGCAGGCGCGAGGAGCCGAGATCGTTAGGTCCGGGACCGGTGGGGAAAAAGGACTTGGTGGAGATGAGAATCCGATCGCGCCTACCATGGAGGGCTTTGCCGAGGATCTCTTCGGCAAGTCCGTCGGAGTAGCCGTTGGCGGTGTCGAAGAGGTTGACGCCGGAATCGATGCAGAGATCGATCATGCGCCGCGCTTCGTCCACCTGAGTTTGGCCCCAGGCGCGGAAGAATTCATTGCTGCCGCCGAAGGTGGCCACGCCAAAGCTGAGGGCGGAGACTTTGAGGCCGGAGCGTCCGAGAAGGCGGTATTCCATAGGGACAGAGTACAGCGGGCGGCTCCCGGGGCACCTGTGGGGGTTGATTCGGCGGGACTTGACGCAATTCCTTTCAACTTCGGCCCGGACTTCCGCGTCATTCCATAGAATGATTCATGAGCGCAGGTGTGCGGCGTGCTTTGCGGGGTTCCCAGCAAGATCGCATTTTTTGCTCAGAGCGTCCGGCTCATCGATTGCCCGCGCACGCCTCAACCGCGACCACAGTAAAGCCGTTCCGGAGTCCTTTGCTTGAGAGCTAACCCACTGAAGTCCTGCCGCCGCCTTTGCGGCCTTCTGTCCCTGGCTGCCTGCGTGGCCGTCTTGCCGATGCCCGCTTTGGGGCAATCGACGATTGCCGACCTGCCGGACGCGCCGGCTGCGGCGCTGCAGCAGACGACGAATTCGCAAACCACCACGCCGCCGGCCTCGTCGAGCTCGTCCCCGCAAAGCGCGCCGAGCAGCACCTCCGGCCAGGACAGCAACAAGAGCGCGCAGAGCAGCAGCGGGCAGGGCAAAGTGGCGGGCACATCGAACAACCGGCTTTTTTACACGCTGCCCAACTTTCTGACCCTGCAAAACGGAGGCAAGCTTCCGCCGCTCACGGCCGGACAAAAATTCAAGGTGGTCGCCTTAGGCACATTCGATCCGGTCCAATATCCGTGGTGGGGATTGCTGGCGGCGATCAGCCAGGCAGACGACGGCGATCCGGCATACGGGCAGGGCTGGCTCGCGTATGCCAAGCGCTACGGGACGACGGCGGGCGACAGCAGCATCGAGAACTTCATGGTGGGGGCCGTTTTCCCTTCCATTCTCCACCAGGATCCCCGCTTCTATCAGTCGAGTTCGGGAGGATATGTGCGGCGCGCCGGTTATGCGATTACCCGAATCGTTGTGACGCGTGGCGATTCCGGGCGCTCTGAATTCAATTACTCCGAGATCTTCGGGGCCGCCGTTGCGGCGACAATCTCGACCTACACTTATCATCCGAAAAGCACCTACCTCAGCACGCCCACCAATCCCCACGTGTTTGTTTCTTCGGAGCGCACGTTGTCCAGCGCTGCGAGCACGTGGGGAACGCAGATCTCGCTGGACACGATCACCATCGTGGTCAAGGAATTCTGGCCCGACGTCCAGCGCCGGCTGTCGCGCAAGCACAGGCAAAGCCCAGCGAGCGGCCCCGTTCCCAGCGGCCACTAGAAAACCGGGCGGACGCGGGCCGCGCGGAGCCGGACGCGTTGTGGTATGGTGAACCCGCTGTTGCGGGGGATTCTGTCGCGATGCGAACGATGCTGCGTTTTCTTCTGTCGATGCTGGTGATGTGCGCGCCTGCGGCTCTGTGGGCGAAGACCGTGGTGTTCTGGCAGCCCGGATTTCCGGCGGCGGATTCGGTGGCGCCGGACGGGGCCGATTTGCACACAGCGTTTGCGGGAGCTGAGTTTGCCGACGCGGCGCAGCTAGGGCAGGTGTTGGCTGCGCAGGATACGGATTTGCTGGTGCTGCCGTATGGATCCGCGTGGCCCGAGCAGGACTGGGCGGCGATTCTGGAATACCTGGACCACGGCGGGGATTTGATTGTGCTGGGCGGGAAGCCGTTCACGCGCGCCGGTTACCAGGATGCCAGTGGATGGCATTTGCGGCCAGCCAGCGTGGCGGAGACGCTGGAGCTGTTTATCGACGGCTACCAGCAGACTCCCGGAAGTGGCACGACGACGTTCACGCCGAATCGAGATGTCTTCCCTGCACTGCCGTCGTTTGGGTGGAAGCGCGGGTTCAGCCCGGTGGTGCGGCTGAGCGTAGTCGATGGCGATCTCACCGGCGGCCACACCGGCTATGAAGACATGGATCTGACTACGCTGGCGTGGGGCGTGGCGGATGGGCATAAGATGGCGGCGCCGGTGATCGAGCTCGATCACAATGCCAACAGATTTGTGGGTGGGCGATGGATTCTGGTGGCGTGCGAGCCGGATGCGGGATTCTTCGGGAACACGCCGTTGCTGAAGACGCTGGCGACGCTGGCGGTGCGGAAGGATGATCGATTCACCTTCCGGCCGAGACTGCCGCTGTACCTGCCCGGCGAAGCACTGGAGTTTGCGTACCGGCCACTGGGGATGAGCGTTCCCACCCTGTCGCGCGAAGAGGCGATTGACGAAAGCGGCGCGCCCGGCCGGGGCCAGGCGCCCGAGATGCTGCATGTGCGGGTGACGAGCGAGGATGGCGCGGTGAACTACGACGCGACGATTCCGGCGGACGCGGCCCACCTGATCACGCTGCCGCCGAGTGCGGCGGAGGGCAAAGGGTTGCACACCGTGGAGGCGACGCTGATTCGCGACGGAACGCCGCTGCGGACATATCGATCGGGATTCTGGATGCGGGACTGGGCGTATCTGCTGTCGGGACCGAAGCTGAGCGTCGGACACGATTACTTCGAGCTGAACGGCAAGCCGTATCCAGTGGTGGGGACGACCTACATGAGCGGGGATGTGTCGCGCATGTATCTGCTGAAGCCGAATGCGTACGTGTGGAACCGCGACATGGCACAGATTCACGGCGCGGGGCTGAACATGATCCGCACCGGCCTGTGGACGACATGGAAGCAACTGCTGGCGCCGAATGGGCAGATGAGCGAGGCGGGGCTGCGCGCCATCGAAGCGTTCCTGATGTGCGCGCGGCACAACGGGCTGACGGTGCAGTTCAATTTATTTGCGTTCTATCCGGACACGTGGGGCGGCGTAAACGGGTATCTGGATCCGGCAGCGATCCAGGCCGAGGAAATCTATGCCCAGTCGCTGGTGGAGCGCTTCCACGCGGTGCCGTTTCTCGCATGGGATCTGATCAACGAGCCGAGCGCCAACAGCAACGAATGGAAGACGCTGCCCGACTACGATCCGTACGAAGCGGCGGCGTGGCGCGAGTGGATTGACGATCGCTATCCGGATAAGGCAAAGCTGCTGCAGGCCTGGGCAGAGCCGTCGCTGGGAATTGGGCGCGCGGAACAGTCCGCGCCGACGGCGACGCCTCCGGAGATTGCCGCAGAGGATCCGTGGGCGCTGCCGCCGGCGCAGGCGTTTGACGCGGACGCGGTGCGGAGTGGGTTCAATCCGCTGAAAGATTATGACTACACGCTTTTCACGCAGTGGGTATTCACGAGCTGGATGAAGAAGATCGAGGCGGTGATCCGAGGGACGGGTTCCGATCAGTTGATTGCCGTCGGACAGGACGAGGGCGGCGTGGCGGGACGGCTGTCGCCGGCGTTCTTTTCGCCGCTGGTGGACTTTACGAACGACCATACCTGGTGGGATTACGACGCGATTCTGTGGGCGAGCCTGGCGCCGAAGATGCCGGGGAAGCCGATGCTGATCCAGGAGACCGGCGAACAGCGGCGGCTGACGCTGGATGGTCATTTGCGATTCAGCGCGGAGACCGAAGGCCGGCAACTGCAGCGGAAGATCGCGATTGCCTTTGCGCAGGGCGCGGGCGCTCTGGAGTGGGTGTGGAACGTGAACGCCTACATGGCCAACGACAACGAGGTGCCGATCGGGGCGGTGCGTCCCGACGGGACATGGAAGCCGGAAGCGCAGGTGCTGGAGGGATACGCGGCATTTGTGAAGCGAAGCCCGCAGAGCTTTACGCAGATTGTTCCGCCGCCGGTGACGATGGTGACGTCGCAGAGCTTGCAGTATTCGATCCTGGGCGGATTGGCGCTGGACACGCAGAAGAAAGCGCTGCGCGCGATGGCGTATGTGGATCACATGCCGCTGCGGATGCTGCCGGCGAATCGCGTGGGGGAAATTTGCGCGGACGGGTGCCCGAAGCTGGTGTTTCTGCCGTCGCCGCAGGGGCTGACGGATGCGGCGTGGCAGGGTCTGATGGATTATGTGGCGAAGGGCGGGATGCTGCTGGTGACGGGCCCCGTGCATTACGACGAGCACTGGCAGCCGGTGGATCGGAGCTCGCCGCTCGGCGTCGGACAATCGGTCTTCCCGCTTGCCGTCAGACAATCGGAGCTGACCTTGCCGGATGGGAAGAATTATCCGCTGAGCTTCCCGGCAGACGTGCAGCAGTCGGCGACGTGGACGTCGCGGTTTGCCGACGGGAAGAGCGTCGACGTGATTGCGCATGGGAGCGGAAAGATTCTGTGGACGGCGGACCCGGTGGAATTCTCGGAGGGATATGCGGCGACGGCGGCTTTATATCGATGGGCGCTGAATGAGGCCGGCGTGAAACCGGTCTTCCGGGAGGTGACGCCGTTGTCGGCGGGGGTGCTGGCGTATCCGACCGTGCTGCAGAGCGCCGAGATCTACAGCTTCAGCAATGAGTCGCTGCATGCGGAGACGGTGAACATCGTGGATGCGCTGACGGGAGCGCATATTGATTTCACGATGCCGGCGCAGGCGGGAGCGGCGCTGCTGCTGAGCCGGGATGGAAAGGTGCTGTCGAGCTACGGGGGAGCGCAGGTGGCGCAGCCATGAATGGCAGGATTGCGGCTCTCTGGTCAACGCTGATCATAGCTGCTATGTGGTCAGCGGTGGGGGCGCAGGCACACGCCGAGAAGCCACTTTATGCGAAGCACGCGACCGCATTCGATCCTGAATGTGAATTCGAGACCGGAGGAATCTATCCGACGGTTTCCCACTGCCAGCCGATTACTGTCCCTTCGCCGAATGGAGAAAGGCAGATCCAAATCGTCTATGGCAAACCTGTGAACGTCGACGGCGATCGGGCGAGGATCGCTCACCTCGAAATCAAGACGCGGATTGGAACAACGCAGCTTCTGAGGTTGCCGGAGGGGTTTGAGCCCATTGACTTACAGTGGTCTCCGGATTCTCGGGCATTTTTCCTCAACGGGGGAAATGGCGGCGCATATTGGGGATTTTGGACGTGGGCCTATTTCCTGGGAAGTGGTGGGCGTTTTGAGAAGGTCAACGTGATGCGGGTGGTCGCGCACAATATGGATGAGTCGTTCCCCCCGTGCAAGGCGAGCGGTATCGATTCAGCCGTCTGCAACAAAGCGTTCAAGCCCGAAGCAGATCACTCCAGCGACTACAACATCAGCGGGATTGGCTGGAGCTCCGACCCACCGGGGCTTGTTGTGATGGCGGAAGTCCCATGCTCCTCCTCGGAAGGCGGAATCATGTGCCAGGTAAAGGGCTACGTGGTGAGCCTGCCGGGCGGAAGAATCCTGAAACAGATGAGCGGGCAGGAGCTGAAGCAGCAGTGGCAGGGGAGTATGGCGTTCGATCTGCGGATTCCGCCGCCTCCCCAGTACGGTCCCACGGCGCAGAAACCCTGATCCTGAAATCTGGAATCGCACACACTTCGGGTGGCACGGGAAGTGGCAGCCATGTTACCCTGTTTGCAGACACTTAGGAAGTGTAAATCGCAGAAAAGACAGAGGAGTACGCACACACGTGCTGGCACCTGAGAAGAAATCGGAAGTCATCGCGCGGTATCGCAACCACGACAGCGACACCGGAAGCCCGGAAGTCCAGATTGCCGTTCTGAGTGAGCGGATTGGCGGCCTGACTGAGCATTTCAAGGCACACGCGAAGGATCATGCTTCGCGGCGTGGCCTGCTGATGCTGGTGAGCAAGCGCCGGCGCCTGCTGGACTACCTGAAGACGCACGATTCGGAGCGTTACCGGACCGTGATCGGCAAGCTGGGCATTCGCAAGTAAACTCGCAGAGGCGAAGTTCGAGACGCGCGCGCGACGAGAATACGGAAGAGCATGGACGGCAGCCGCCTGGTGGCGGCGCTGGTCCGATGCAGGCCTACTGACCCCCCTTCTCTTTCCCGGTTCCCCATCGCCTGCCGCGCCGCGGAATGGCGCCCGCGCACTTTTCCCTACAAAGAAATGAGGCAAATATGAAGCAGGAAGTTTCGGTCGACCTTGCCGGCGGCAAGCGACTGCAGTTTGAGACGGGCCGCATGGCGAAGCAGGCCTCCGGCGCGGCCGTGGTCACGTCGGGCGACACCGTGGTGCTGGCCACCGCCGTCTCCTCTCCCGATCCCCGCGAGGGCATCGACTTTTTTCCGCTCACGGTGGACTACCGCGAGTACGCTTACGCTGGCGGACGGATCCCCGGCGGGTTCATCAAGCGCGAAGGACGCCCCAGCGAGCGCGAGATTC